>Ga0209183_1000013_pt1 | contig 111969 bp, 109 predicted proteins | sample LHCtaG_2_FD_184120 | JGI IMG/M metagenome (GOLD analysis project Ga0209183, IMG submission 184120) | Hot spring microbial communities from Little Hot Creek, USA to study Microbial Dark Matter (Phase II) - LHC4sed_replicate (SPAdes)... | ecosystem: Environmental > Aquatic > Thermal springs >... | reverse complement strand
AGGACTCTACACTTAGAATTATAACAGAAAACAACATATATAAAAATGTAGACATAACTAACAATGAATTTAAACATAAAGAAAGGATAAAGGCTAAAGATGTTAGATTTATAAGAATTGAAATTGGTAGATATAGCGATCCATATAGGCTTATCCCATATAATTCTGATGACTTATTAGCATTAACCAATCCATTCTATATAAAGCAATACAATTTATAAGCTTTAAATATAAGCAATTAAATCAAGCGATACAATATAAAATCAAAACATTATTTTAATTTAATTTTATAAAGCAATGAAGAATATATTTCCAATTAATATGCTTAGTAAACACCACATTTCTTAACAGCTTCTACAGCAGCCCAAATATTCTCAATTTTTGTAGCTTGGGGTAAAGGTGCTCCTCCACCCATCATCATAAAACCTCCTGGCTCTTTAACATCATTTAAAAGCTTGCATATTTCCTCTTCTATTTTTTCCTTAGATGCATAGATATAGAGGCTTGGTGATATGCCAGCTCCTATTGGTAGATGATCTCCTAAAATCTTTCTCACCTGTCTTATATCAGCTCTTTCAAACCATGCAAAGATGCTTCCCTTGGGAAGCTCGAGCAAGTAGTGCACGAATGGTGTGAAGTCTCCTTCGAAGAATACAGATGGTATAGCATCTATGTTATGGGCTTCCAATAACAATCTCTTTAACCCTGGCCAGTAAAATTCTTCAAATAGTTTTGGAGGTAGCATCTCGTTTAGATGTAGAGCAAAGAAAACTAAGACGACTCTTGTGCCAAAGACTTTCTCAGCATCTTCAGGCCTTGGTGTGGTAGTTCTAAGTAACTTCACAAGGATTGGTATTAGGGCATCTATCGCTATATGTATCTCTTCTGGATGTCTTCTAAGATCTAGCATAGTGTGTGTTGGATGCCTTAACCCATCAGCTATGAAGTCTAGTGGTGCATAACCAAAACCCATGGGAAACATAGGCCAACCTCTATTAACTGTTTCAACACTTATTCTCATCATAATATCATTAAATCTCGTCATATCCTCACCTAACTTAATCAATGTAGCATAGGCCTCTGGAGAACTAGGTTTTGAAAGAGCTTCAAACATTCTTGGAACAATAACCTCAGCCATAAAACCTATAGGATCTTTAGCAAGCTTCCTGTATTCCTCAACCTCAATAAACTTACCACCAATATACTGTGGATGATAATTAGGTGGAAGCTCGGCGCTAGGCCACCTAGAGACCCTATCCTTTAAAATCCTATGAGTTTTGCCCGTTAATAATATTGTAAAAGGTCCTGGGATATAGTCCATTAAAACAAAGGGCAGTACAGGCATGCCAATAGTCAAATTGAAAAGTCCAAATGGTGGTGTGTCAACACCATCAACATTAAAGTCTTCTAGCCATTTCAAACCCACCTTATACATAACCTCATAATTTGTTGTTGCTTCAGCAACAGTATAACCAGCGTAATTAGCTGTTAAAACAGCATCTGGAAAGAATGAGAATGGTACTCTATCTGGCTTCTTATTTTGATAAACCTTTTCCACTCTATTTTTTCTCTCCTTTAATAATTGTTTAGAATTAAATTTAATTCTTAACATAAGATTGCCCATATATTTAAATTTATATTAAGCATAGATAGAAAAGGATATGATACGAAAATAAAAAAATATTCTTCTTTTTACACTTTTGGTAAACCAAACATCATTATTCCTCCAATAAGCTCTATTGTTGCTGCAATTAATATTGTTGTTGCAAGGCCTTGTGAAGCTATTAGTGCTCCTGCGGTAAATCCTCCTATTATCGATGCTATAGATATAGCTATAAATATTGTTGTTATTGCTACAGAAACAAGTTCTGGTCTAACACTTCTCGATGCTACATAGCTTGTTCCAGGCATTCCTACAACTCCAAAGAATGTTACCAACCAGAATAATATTATATATCCCCACATAATTCCTAGAGCTGGATACATTATATATGTGACTATAGCTGATGCAAGTATAGCCATTGTCAGTGTCTTTCTACCACCAAGTCTATCTACTATAGGTCCCCATATATACGTACCGATACCAAGCATTATTGAAGCTACACCCATAGCTAGTGAAAATACTTCTGGAGGAGCTTTATATATAACGCTAAGAACTAGTGATAGCGATGGATACATAAGATTCCATCCAATTAGATATATACATATAGCTATAGCTGTCCAATACACCCCTCTAGCTTTAAAAGCCGTAGCTAAATCAGAGCCCTTCATAGCTGGGAATTGGACTCTAGGAACTTTAACTGGTAATAATAAAAGTAGTGCTAGAAGTGCTAATAATGCTGCAAGAAGATAAAGCCCTGAATATCCCCCTACATAGCCAAGTATACCTCCTGCAAAGATTTGAGATACACCCATGCCAAGCATCATAGACCCTGCAAGAATGCCTAGAACAGTACCTCTTATTCTTTCTGGAGCTACAAGAATGCCCATCGCCATGAACAGAGATCCAAATGCGAATACTATACCACTTATAGCTCTATAGACTGCCATCTCAATCCAGCTACGAGCTATGGCAAGTAAAGCATTGAATATAACACCTAATATAAGCCCTATAGCTACAATCTCTTTTCTTCTACCAGTTTTATCAGCATAAATACCAACAGGTAGAAGAATGATTACTGACACAATTGATGGAAGAGCCATAACCATAGCTGTAGCTATGGCCTCGGGTGCTCCTAGCTCTAAGGCATGCACAACTATTGTTGGGCCATAGATTCCAAAACCAGCTCCTGACAATATAGCTGATAGTGCTAGAAGTATTACCGGTAATAGAGAAGTTCTCTGGTTAGAGGATGTGTAAGACATATCAGTACACCCCATATTTAAGTGCTGCATTGATATATGCTTTTACATTAGCTATAGGTGTTCCAGCTGGTAATTCATTTACTCCAAGTGATAACATGAATCCTCCTTCAGGCTTTATTTTACTTAATAAATTCTTTATATATTCATCAATCTTCTCTGGAGTACCACCAGCGACAAGAGATACTGGAACCCCTCCCATAACCGTTGTATGTCCCTTTAACTTCTCCCAAACTTTTATAAAGTCTCTTGGTCTTTCAAACCACGCTATACCCCAGCCTTTTGGAAGCTCAAGTATTGTTTCAACATGTGGTAAATGATCTCCCTCAAAGAATATAAACCCTTTATAACCTTTTGCAACAAGTGTTTCAATGATTTTCTTTAGATATGGCCAATAAAATTCATTATATAACTTAGGAGGCAACATTTCATTTAGATGTAGTGGTATAAAGAATTGTGTTAGTGGCGGTGCTGGGGGTATGGCTGTAGCAACCTTAATTATAGGCTCTACAAGCGATTCGCATGCCATCTTAAATTCTTCTGGATATCTCCTCATATCAATCATTGCTCCTGTTGGATGACGTAGGAAGTCCCCTATGATATCTGCAGGGGTATAGGCATTTGTCATAGGAAAAGCAACATTGCCTCTCTTCATAAGCTCTCCAAATAGCTGCATTTGAAATGATCCTATTTTCTGCATTGTCATACCTACTCTTATCCAAGCACCATTCCATTGAGAAGTACCTGGTGTCCCCAGCCCTGGACATACCCTTGGCAAAATTATATTATGGATAAACTCTATAGGGTTATCTATAAACTTCTTATATTCTTCAGGCTTCATAAACTCTCCTCCTCTAAACTGCGGATGCATATCAACCCTCAACTCTCTACCAGGCCATTGAGACCATCTATCCTTTAAAATATCATGTACAGGCCCTGTTAGAAATCTAATAATATTTGAGAAATCTGGAAAATCTGCAAAAGCTAACGCAAATACAAAGCCTTCTAGCATCATTGGTGCAAATACTATACCCCAATCACTTGGAAAATCATGTACAAACTTAAATACTGCTGAAGGAATCTTGTCTAACTCGTATGATAAATCATACCATGTAATCCCAGTATAGCTACAGAGAAAGTCTCCAGCAACACCAGCCACAGGAACTCTATCAGGTACTTTTAGCTCCACAATCCTTAGAAATCTCTCTGCTTTTTCTTTTGCAACTATATCTGGTTCTTTCTCATGTCTCTCTATCCATTCATCTATTGGTTGTTTAGACATTTTCTTCACCTCTTCTTCTTTTCCTCTATCCATTTAAGCATTATTCTAATTCCTTCTGCTGCGCTATTTGTCCATGCATCTGCATCTACATATTGACATGCATATTGATCAACCCTACCACCACCAATAATAACCTTAACCTTATCTCTTAAACCTGCTTGTTTAATTGCATCAACTGTTTTCTTCATAGACTCTATGCCAACTGTTATAAGACATGACATACCAACAATATCAGGATTATGCTTTTGAATAGCTTCAACAAATTTATCTGGAGATACATCAACACCTAGATCTATTACTTCAAATCCTGCTGCCTCAGCCATTGTTACAACAATGTTTTTTCCAATGTCATGTATATCGCCTTCAACAGTACCAATAACAAATCTACCTATAGGTTCTCTAACCCTTCCAAGCTCTCTAAGCTTAGGTCTAACAATATCAGATACCTCTTTAAGAATCTCACCAGCCATAACCAAATCAGCTATAAAGAACTCGCCCCTCTCATATTTCTCACCAATAACATTAGCAGCTTTAGTCAAATCATCCAATATCTTAAGAGGATCTTCACCACCTTCTAAACGCCTCTTAGTTAACTCAACAGCTTTATACTCATCCAAATCCACAACAACTTTCACAAACTCTTCAGACAAAGACATTAGATACACCCACTTAAATACTCTAACAACATAGATTAAAATATTTTTTTCATTGAAACCATATGGTTTAGCTATCCATATATCAAAAACCATTCAATTTAAATAAAATAAAAATATACATAGACAAAACAACTAATAATTGTAGAAAAGCTTAAAAGTAATTAATAAGTTTTCATTAAAACGATGAATATGTTTGATTATATTATTTGGATCGTTATTTACCATGTAGATCTATATTCTCTTTAATAACATCTCTTAATGCACTTTAATATTTCTAGGTTCTAGATATTTCCCATTTTTTTATCTCTTCAATGCTGTAAGAGATGAGGGTTCTTTAAAAATTAAACAAACTTAGTGATGCTTTCTAAAGGTAAATAATAGATAGATGGTTTATAACTATATTTGGTTTTATTTATCAAAGTTTTTTAAATATCTCTATTAATTTGTTTTAAATGTTGGTGTGGGATTTGAGTTTTATAAGAAATAGGTCTGTATTAGAGAGGGATGAGCTACATAGAGTAGCTCTAGATGTTGTTGAATATGCTTTAGAGTCTTCAGATCCCTATAAAGCTGTTTTATCATCTATTAGAATAGTTGGTGATAGAATTTATGTAAAGGGTGTAGAGGTTGATGCTAGAGAAAGGTTTCATGTTATAGGTTTTGGAAAAGCATCTAGAAGGATGGCTCTTGCCCTAAATAATGTTTTAGGTAGTAGAATTGTTGGTGGTGTAGTTATATCACCTGAGGATACTGGGTCTATAGGCTCTATAGAAATTGTTAAGGGCGATCATCCTATACCTAAAGAAAATACATTAAAATCATCTCAAAAAATACTGGAGTATATTCAAGACAATGTACATGAAGATGATATATTGTTTGTTTTGATTTCTGGTGGTGGTTCTGCACTTTTCGAGGTTCCTGAAGATAACATATCTATAGATGATATTGGTAAAGTTGCTAGAGAGCTTATGAAGAGAGGCGCTGATATATTTGAGCTTAATGCTGTTAGAAAGAGATTTTCAAGAGTTAAAGGAGGTAAACTACTTAAATTGGTAAAAGCTAAGAAAGTATTTTCTCTAATCATAAGTGATGTTATTGGAGATAGACTAGATACTATTGCCTCTGGACCTACAGCACCTGATGAAACAACATATAGAGATGTATACAACATTTTAAATCGTCGAGGACTATGGAATGAGATACCAGAAAATATGAAAAAAATTATAGAGCTAGGATTAAAGGGAGAGATACCAGATACACCTAAACCAGGAGACCCTGTATTTTCAAAAGTTCACAACATTATAATAGCTAGCAATGCAATAGCACTAGAGTCTATGGCTAAAAAAGTAAAGGAACATGGGTTTAAACCATTAATATTAACATCTATGATTGAAGGTGAGGCAAAAGAAGTTGGAAAGGTATTGGCATCAATAATAAAAAACATTGTGTTGTATTCTAAACCTATAGAGAAACCAGCTGCAATTTTAGCTGGTGGAGAAACAGTAGTTACTGTAAAGGGAAATGGTATAGGTGGTAGAAATCAAGAGCTTTGCCTATCTCTAGCAATATCTATAAAGAACCTGGAAGCTGTTGCGATATGCATGGGAACTGATGGAATAGATGGGATAAGCCCTGCAGCTGGCGCTATAGTAAGTGGAGATACTATTGATGAAGGCTATAGTATAGAGCTAGATCCAATAAAATATCTAGAAAATAATGATAGCTATACCTATTTTTCAAAAATTAATAGAGCGATAATAACAGGGTATACAGGTACAAATGTAAACGATATATTTATAGCATTAGTAAGATAAAACACCGAATACAAATAGCTAGACATTGCATTAATCAATTTTTACTAAATATAATAACTTTATCTATAAAATAGCTCTTAATCAAATAAATATCTTTTATTTTATAGATATGGCTTTAAACCTTTTCGCTACAACTATAGATATGATTCCCAGCACTACTGAAAAAATAACTACTATAATAATGGGGATTAACTGAAGTATTAAATTTTCATTTCTTTGCATATATAGATAATCTATAGCTGATATATTTACCGAGTATACACTCCATGCTTCATTCAATAGCTCTTTCACTATATCTTTATACTCTGAAGCTGCAATATATAGGTTATTTCTATTTCTTTCCATTCTTCCTGTCCATAAAATCCATGGAGAATTTGTAGATATTGTTATGTTTGCAAGAATATCTAGATCTTTATTAAATAGTAATAGATTATTCATAGCTATGTATGGCGGCACTATAATTCTTGAACCAAATGCAGCTATTCTATCCTTGTCAATATAAGTTATTCTAAAAATTATATAATTTTTCAATTCTTGTAGCTTTAAAACATTGCCATTATAATCTATCTTTAAAATACCCATGGAGCCACCCACATAGGCATGTCTATCTAAATCAAATGTTAATGAATATGGATATCCTTTAACATTATCTATATTAATTGTTTTAACAGCAACAAGATTCTTATCAAGTATATCAATCTTAGTTATTTCGATATCTGTAGACTCGTCTACATATAGATAGAGCAGCCATAGAAAACCATCTAAATCCTCTGCTATCTTTGGTAAAGCATAGCTCCATCTCCAAGACAATGTAGTGTTAACCATATATACAGCTTCTAATGAATATAGATCTTTTGATCTCTTTTCAACCCTATATCCATTAAAATTAGAGCCATTTACAATACCCGAAACATAGATATATTCACCATCGCTATATATAGATGTAGCTATATCCATACCATTGAAAGGATTAGATAGAACCATTGAAACTATATTTAGCTCTTCATCAAAAGCTATAATGATCCATCCAAAATCATTGCCAGAAACATTTAAAGTTCCAACGGCATAAATATTATTATCAACAACAAAACAATCATATAATGTACCCATAGAACCTCTCCAAACCCTTAAAAGAGAACCCGAGGCTGCATCTCTAATCTCTGCTCTCATACTAGATACACCATCAATTTCATCAAAACCAAAAACATAGAGTTTATAGCTATATATGCAGAGAGCCAAAGCTACATCTCTACCAAGGCTATAATCATTTACAACAACCCATTGAAAAATACTTGAAAGAGATAATAGAAACATAATATATGTTGCAATACCCATCAATAAACACCTGTATTAATTCATTATATAAAGACATTATAAATATATCTTAAAATGTCTTAAACATGTTAATGTAGATAATAGCATAGATTGCAAGTTATTCTTAGCAGTTATATTTTCATTTAATTTTTACTGAATCTTCTATTCTAGACATCTTATTTTCAGAGAGATTAAAATACTATACAACAAGAAATTCATAACATTCCCTTAATATTAACGGCTTAAAATTAGGGTATTTAAACGGGGATACCCGGAATTTAGAGACTTAAAAGCTTGTCTATTATTTTTATCAGAAGGTCTTTGTCTATATAATAAAAATACTTATCCTCTAACGCTAGTCTCATTACATCTCCATGTATTTCAAATAATTTTCTAACACATTCTATATCTTCTGCACATTCTTTTGGGTCAATATAAAGAAAATTCTCTAGCCATGTAAAGATCAACTTAGCTAATATACTATCATCGGTTATACAAAGAACTCTTCTTTCTTTACAGATTTCTTTAGCAAGGGTATTTAGAGTTTCATTTCGAATTGTGTAGCACATCCAACCTCATCTAAAATATATTTTCTAAACTGTTCAATATATTTTTGGTTTTGTAGCCTCTCATACATTAATTGAATTAGTAGGAATTAGAATTCGTTGAACGAATCTAAATATTTTACTAGGTTTAACATGTTATAGGCTATATCCCTTAAAAACTCTACTTCATTACTGTTTTTATATATATTAAGATATATAGATGCCTCTATAGGTACTTCATCAATATATTTATTTATGATGTTTATGAACCCATCATCAGCTATATAGATTATTGGTTCTACAGGTACCTTCCACATCCTATTTTTCTCTACATTTAGAAGAGCTTCAATAATTTCTCTATCCTGTGCATCTTCCTTTAAATTAATCAAAGCAGCATAATGCGTATCTATATAGTGTACAGCTATATACGCTATTATCTTTCCATTTTTTCTACAAATAAGCATTGCATATTCAGATGAATCGAGAAGAACTGTGTGTCCATATTCATAAACATCTATATCGAATTTTCTTAAATATGAAATAAACATATCTAGGTTGTTTACATAAATAAATGAGAGTACTGCCATATAGACCACTATGATATAGATACACCAAGTGTGAATAAATAGCTTAGGTTTCAACAATATTCATAAATACTATATTTGTATTAAAGTATTATATTAACTATATGAGGTGTAAATCTTGAGATATGTATCTCCATCTATATGTGGTGTTAAAGTCTCTGTAATATCTCTTGGCACATGGTATCTTCCTAGATCTAGTGAAAAGGATGAATATGGGATATATAAAGTTGATGTTGATGAAACTAAGAAACTAATTAGATATGCTTATGACGCTGGTGTAAATTTCATAGATACTGCTAATAGATATCATGGCGCAGTATCCCCTGTTCCTTTAACACATGTTGGTTACGCTGAGAAGCTTATTGGTAAAATTATATCTGAGTTGAATTTGGAAAGGGAATCTCTTGTGGTAGCTACTAAAGTTGCTGGTGAGATGGCTAGCTGGCCAAATGGCTCAGGACTTAGCAGAAAACATATTTTGTGGCAGATTAAGGAAAGCTTGAAGAGGCTTCAAATGGAATATATCGATGTATATTATGCACATAGATTTGACCCTGAGGTTCCAAAAAGAGAAACAATATCGACTTTTAATGACCTTGTTAGATATGGATATATAAGATATATAGGTATGAGTAACATACCTGCACATGAACTTATAGAATATCAGATGATTGCAGATAGATATGGATATGAACCCATATCATTTTTGCAATATAGATATAATTGGCTTGATAGAGACATAGAGAAGGATATAATACCAATTGCAAAAAGATTTGGAATGGCTCTAGCAGTATATTCTCCACTTGCCCAAGGATTGTTAACAGGGAAATATATAGATATTTCAAAAAAGCAGTGGGTTATACCACCTATGTCAAGAGGTGAAATATCGGAAGGTGTAAGAAAAATGTTTACAAATGAAAATCTAAATAAGCTTATACCATTTATAGAATTTGCAAAAAGTAAAGGAGCAACGGCAACACAGCTTGCAATAGCATGGATACTACATAGATCTGAACAAATAGAGGTTCCAATAATACCAATTGTAAGTGTATCAAACGTTAATCAACTTGAAGAAATACTGCATTCATTGGATATTAAATTAAGTAGTGATGATATGAAGTACCTAGATGAAATATTAAAAGTTGGTGAGGTAGGTCAATAATATACCATAAAACTCTGATACAACTATTATAATATTTTTAAAGGTTGAATATTTAATTAATTTCTACTAGCTTATATTTTATGAGGATAAAAATGTTAAAGATAACAAAGATGTTTTTAATTATTGTTATTTTAAGCTTTATGGGAGGACTTTTCAAAGTTTTAGGAAGCTTCATAGGAGGCTCTAAGTCGGTATTTGTAGATGCTCTTACCTCTATTGCAAACACTTTAGCCATTATAGTAATGTATAGATTTTTCAATATAAGTATAGAGCCTCCTGATGAAGATCATCACTATGGACATTATAGAATAGAGCTTGGAGGACCTATATCAACTTTAATGCTGTATTCATTTACTGGAGGTATTATAATTGTTGATCTGTACAATGTATTTAATAAACCATACACAGTAAGCTTTCTAGCACCTGTGTTTGCATCAATAGGTCTTATACCATATGGTATAGCTATAGCTTTAGCTAAGTATATAGGTGGAATAGCCATATACTATGCGAGGTTTACAATTGTTGAGGTTATTGAGAGTATAACAACTATAGCTGTAGCTTCTGCAGGGGCTGTGATAAGCTATCTAATAGATTTTATAGGTGCCTTAGCGTTAACAGGTTATCTCTTTATAGAGCTTGTTAAAAGTTTTAAAGAGGTTTTAGATTATATAAGTGATGTTGCATCTAAAGAAATTGTTAGAGATTTAAAGAGCATTTTAAAAATTTATGGTATTGTTGCTGAAAGAATTAGGATTAGAAGGATTAGTGGAAATCTTTATCAAGGAGACATCGTGGTAAGACTTCCACAAAATATGAGTGTTGCAGAAGCTCATCAAATAATAGATTCTATAGAAAAAGATGTTAAAAATAAGCTAAATACAGAGATAGTAATACACATTGAACCAGAGCAGTAGAAAATTCCAATATTTAGATCTACTATAAACCTTATCTACACATTTTAGTATTGAGCTATCATAACACGTCAAAATTTAGAAACAATTTCAAAATTTACAATTATTAAAAATGTTTAGCTATTCTATTCTCAGATGCTTTAAAAATCAACATATAGAACACCATTAAAAATTTAGTAATGCAGTCATTACAAGTTATTATATTATCCTCTTTGTCTAAGTTTTATCCAAGGTCTATAACATAAAATATTCCATATATCGTTGATTATTCTATAATTGATTTTATTACTTAGGATCGTCTCTATGGAAAAACTTTGATAGTTTTTAGAGCTTTTTACATAGAGTACATCATCTTCATAAGCACATGTAAGTTTTTCTATAGCATCACGAAGTTTCTCGTTAATACTATCAAGTATTATTTCTTTATAGTTAAGATCTTCTAGCATTCTTCTAGATGGTATGTTGTCAAGCCTTGTTGTAGCTATATAGAGTTTGGCACCATATATATCCATCAACTCTTCTATGGATGCAACAATAATTTTACCAATACCTTGTCCCCTAAACCTCTGTTCCACGGCAACATAATATATTATTCCTATTGAGATTGGTTTTGTATCAACAATATAAAATACACCTACACCTTTAACAATATCTCCATCTCCACATACAACAGCTTTACATTTACCAATTTTTATACATGTGTAAGCATAATATGCATGAAACCATGAAAGTGATTTTTCAATCAACTCCTCTACAATATTTATACAATCAGAATTGCATTCTTTTACAAACATTTTACCACCTATTTAATTCTAATATTTTCACTTAGCTCTCTCTTTTATAATCCTCCATACTGTTAAATAATAGCAGGTAATTTTAGAGTGTTACCAGGGTAGATATATGTGCTTACACAAGCATTAGATATTGCGATAACAATATCTAAGTCGATTAAAGGTAAAGTAGATGAGATTCTAGCTGTAGATAATATAGCAAGGATTAAAAGTTTGTGGATACCATACAAAGGTTTTAGAAATCCATATCTTAGAAAACTTTCTATTGTAGCTATAGATAGTGGCTTTAATTATAGGGAATACAGGGGATATGCTTTATATGCTTTAAATGTTGTGTATGTTACTATTGATAATATTAAAGGAGAAGAAATAAATGGTTTTGTTGATATAGATGTTGTAAGCTGTAGCAATATAGAAAATGAATTATCTCTTCTCTCCGTAGCCATGGAAATAGAATCCATGGTTAAAGTCCTTAGTTTAGCTGATATTATTTTAATGGATGGAAGCCTCATAGCAGCATTCTCAAAGTTGAGAAAAGCTTCTTTAGAAGATAGCCATGACCTTCTAGAATCTAAAGGCATAGAATCTTCACATATTCTTAAAGAGTTGATATATGCGATATCTATACATCCAAGAAAAATAGTATTTATATCTAAAAACTCAAATGCAAAGGATGTTCTTGGTTTTGTAAAAGGAGATATATACTATTTTGAGAGATATACCGATGGATTACCAGGGTATTCAAAGCCTATTCAACTTACATATTCAAAACATCTAGGCATGGCAACAGCTACTAAAGTATTTAGACATGTTGTAAAGAATATAGCTGGTGTTGATATCTCTATAGCTGTATCCTATGTAAGATTTGAGCCCTTTTCAAGAATATATAGACTTGAGCTACCTATAGAACCAGGTGAAAACATTGATACTAGGATTAAGTATGTTTTAGATGTTCTCTCAGATCTTACCATATCAGGTTATCCATACCCATTAATGAGAGCTGATCAAATTGCTAGAGTGGGTTTAGAGGATATCAATAGAATATCAGGCATTCTTGGAATATCCTATGATCCATATGCTAGAGAGCCTCTATAAGGTTGAATAAAACATGGCTACTATCCAAAGAGAAAATACAGAAACGCTTAATCTGCAACTCGATGTAGTTGGATATATAGTTGGTGAATCAAAACCATATAGAGCTGATATCGTGGCGTTTAGACCGCTTGCTGTTGGCGAATATCTATATATGGAATACTACGACTATAAAGTTTTAGCAATGGTTAACACATCAATAACAGGAAGCCCTGTAATAACTAATAACATTATTGATCCAAGAGATATAGAGAGACTTGTTAAAACTATTAGATATGGTGAGAAAATATATTATTATAAAGGCATTATAAAAATTCTTGGAAGCTTCAATGGATCAAGCTCTAAACTTTATATGCCTCCTATACCACCACCTCCAGGAACAGAGGTATATAAAGCACCAAAAACAATACTTTCAAGAATTTTTAGCCCTGACGAAAAAGGATTTGTAAGAGTTGGAACTCTTCTAAGAGAAATGGATATAGAAGTAAAAATTAATATTAATAAAGTTGTTTCTCGGCATCTTGGAATACTTGCGATGACTGGTATGGGCAAAAGTAATCTAGTAGCTCTTATTGCTAAGAAGGTTGCTGAGCTTGGAGGAACTATAGTTATTTTTGATTATCATGGTGAATATACCTCTATGAAGCCATTGAATATAGTTACAAATATTGTTAAGCCTAAGATAAATCCGTTGAATCTAGATTTAGAGGAGATGGCAAGGCTTTTAAATATACCTAGGAACGCAACTAGACAAAGAATGGCTCTTAGAGAATGTCTTGAAAATATAGGTGAGAATAATTTCTTTATAATGCTTAAAAAATGTTTACAGAGCAAGATAGCTAAATATGATATATCTGCTCAAAAGGTTCTAGATGCTATTTCTGTGTATGAGAATTTCTTAAAGAGAATTCTCGATGAGGGTATAGAAGATGTAGTTAACAATATTGTTCTAGGTGCTGTAAATATTGTTGACTTAAGTGATTTACATTTAAATCAAGCAGATGCTATAGTCTCCCATTGGCTTAACAGAACATTAGAAGCTAGAAAGGTAGGTGTGTGGAGCAATGGTTCCCAGGGAATACCTTCGCCACTTCTAATAGTAATTGAAGAGGCACATGCATTTATATCAGCTGATAATGAAACAGCTACAAAAAGATGTGCTGGATCTATTGTTAGAGAAGGTAGGAAATTTGGCATAGGACTTATAGTTGTTTCTCAGAGACCTAGAGGTTTAGATCCAACTATATTAAGCCAGTTAGGTAACCTAGCTGTTTTAAGAATAGTTCATCCTGAAGATCAACAATATGTAGCTAAACACTGTGAGCCCATAACGCAAGACTTAGTTGAAGAGCTTCCAGGTTTAAATATTGGTGAAGCTATTCTTCTTGGTGAATGGGTAACAGTCCCTACTATAGCCAAGATAGATCTTGTAAAAGAAAAAATCTCTGGTGGGGATATAGATGCTGTTGCTTATTGGAGTAGGAATTTATTTAGCTAGAATTGAAAATCTTGAAATGTAAGCTTCTTCTTACTTTTAAGGAAGTCTACAGCCTCTAGCTCTTCACTAAGCACCTCTTCCTCAACTTTAATCTCTCTTAAACATCCAAGCTCCTTTAACTTTAAAAATACATTTCTAACTGATAGAAATACCTCATCTTCACTTTTAGCTCCTGTTATAACCATTTTACCACTACTAAATATAAGTAAAACTACATGTGGATCTGTCAATCTATATATAAGCCCTGGAAACTGTTCGGGTTCATACATAGTGTTTTCCAAAAGAAATGCTACCTTCTCAAGCATTATTTCTGCACCAAGATTTGCTGAAGCTACAATGTTTTGTATCTGTATCCTTGGCTTAGATGTTATAGGAACATCATATTTTATTAATGTTTTCACAATCTTTTTAACAGCTTTTATAAGATCGGGAGTACTTTTAGCCCCTGTTACAACCATTCTACCTGATCTAAATACCAGTGCTGTAACCTTTGGATTATCGAGTCGTAGTACTAGCCCTGGAAATTGATCTGGATCATATTCAACATTTGGTAATACTTTATCTAGGTAATCTAGATCTATTGTCTGCTCTATAGATACAGTAGCAACTATGTTTTCAACTTTTACCCCTATGTTAGGATTATTTAAATCAGCTAAGTATTTCTTATAAAATGCTTTATAGTAGGAATCAAGCGATTGAATAATCTCACACTCATATCTATATTTTAAATCTTTACACGATTTATAAAGGTATATATAAGCTTATTTATAAACTCTATTTATAACAGTTATGAAAATAGTTTGTTATAAAATTGAAAGTAAATCTTCTATAGCTGAGAGTATCGGCAACTCATAGACACCATCATTTTCAACTATAGCATAAGGCTTTGCATCACCTAGCAAAGCCTTCTCTTTTAAAATTGGCGAAAGATAACTTTCTGGAGATGTTGATACAGGGGTACCGCTTTGATAAAGTCCCGCTGCTGGTAATACCAATGCTTTTAAACCGTTTTTTAAGGGTGTTAATAAAAAACATGAAAACTTTATACTATAGCCAGTAGTAGGATCTTTTAATGATATGCTTGGATGTTCGTGTGCCATTACTATAAACTCGAAATTCTTGTTATCTAAAATATCTTTATGTCCATGTATGAAAACAATATTCTCTAATTCAAGCTTTTCATAGAGTTCAATACCATATCTCTTAGAAATAGAATATACAAATGTATCGTGGTTGCCTCTAACGAGTATTACTTTAGAAAACCTTTTTGTAGAATATGTAAAGAATTCATTTAAATCCTTAGACTCTCTTCTACCAAGTCTATCAAATAGATGTTTAACATCTCCAACAATTATAAGGGTTTCAGCTTTAACAATACTAAGGCTTTTCTCTATGTATTCTATAGCCTTCTTTAGTTGCATTCTAGGTAGATAGACACCTTTTTCAGCCATATACTCTTCAAACCCTAGATGGATATCTGCAATAGCAACGGCTTTGAACTTCTCTAGATAAATTGCAGGTATATCATATATAGCTGATATCCCTGGATAAAGTTCATATAACATTTTCTAGGCTCCTATTTTTAAAATGGTTTAAGAGATTTAAAGCTATATGCATAATAAAAATATTGTTAATGTATGTAAATCTTTTGCTTTGAACCATAGATTTAAAATTTATCTAGTTTATTGCTATACCATATATCGCAAGAGCATATTTATATTCAATTGTAACTGCTTTATTATTTATCTCTATGGTTACACCTTTCTCATCAAAGCTTAATACCTTTATCTTTGCCCCAATTCGTATTCCATATTTATAGATATCCTCAATAACTTCACCTCCAGCCGTACAAAGTATTCTAACTACTTTAACTATAGAATTATCTGGAAATTTTGTTAAAGGTTTTGACTCCAAGATTTCTTTAGAGGGTAATGCACCTGGAATTGGATTTCCATGTGGGCATGATGATGGCTTCCCAAGAAACTCGTATAATCTCTCGAAAAATTCCTCAGGTAGATGCTCCATCATATGAGCATATCTATGTGCTTTCACTGAATCCATATTTAAAGAGTTGACTAGAAAATACTCTGCTATTCTATGTTTCCTAACAATTTTTTCAGCCATTGCCCTACCTTTCTCAGATAACCTAGCACCTTTATAGGGTTCCCATATAATGAAGTTTCTTTCAGCTAATTTTGAAATCATCTTAGTTACAGTAGCGGGTTTTACACCAAGTTCATTGGTTAACATTGTTGTTTTTGCTTCTCCAAAAAGCTCTTCAAGTCTATATATAGCCATTAAATAGTCTTCCAATGCTCTTAAACTTTCGCCAACAACGTTTTTAACTATCATTTTCAATCACATATAATATGTTTAGACGCATCTAAGCTTATAAATTTTAGACAAGTCTAAATTTATATAATAGTGAGTATTATAATGAGTTGTACACATTGTCTTATCCGCAGAAATCGGAACTGTGTAGATTTAAAAAATCTGGAGAAAGAACTTAAAAAATGCAGCATTGTTGTATCTATTCTTGCACAGCCAAATGTTGGAAAATCAACGCTATTCACTAGGATAACAGGTGAAATCTCCCATATAGCTAACTTTCCTGGTACAACAGTTAGCATTAGAGTTGGAAAGACTACATATAAAGGTAGAGAGATATGCTTTATAGATCTTCCAGGAATATATGGACTTTCTGCTACAAGTATTGACGAGCTTATAGCTAGAGATGTCATAGCTAGAGATATATCGGATATATATCTAGTTCTTGTAGATCCTTTAAATCTTGAGAAAACATTATATTTAGCTCTACAAATCCTAGAGATAACCTCAAGAGTTATTATAGCTATAACAAAATGGGATATAGCACATTCAAAGGGTGTACATATTCACTTAGACGGCATCAGAAGAGTTCTTGGTGTGCCTATAGTTACTGTCTCAGGTATAACTGGTGAGGGGGTAAACAATCTTTTGAATTCTATAATAGCAGCTGTAGATAGCCATGCAACTCATCAAAGCAAACCTATAGAGATAGAGTATGGTGAGTTAGAGCCGTATATAGAAAGAATAGAATCAAAAATTATAAATAGGCAAATAGATAAAAACTATACAGCGAGATGGATTGCTATACGAGCTCTAGAAGATGACCCATTGGTTCTAGAGTACATTGCCAAGAACTTTGCTGATATCTATAGAGATGTTGAAGAAGCTAAAAAAGAAATTAAAGCAATATTTGGTAAGGAAGCTAGTGAAATAGCTATTGAAAAAAGATATAGATTTTGCGAAGAAATAGCTAAGACAACTTCTGTTAAAATAGATATGTATACACAACCTAGCTTAATTGATAGATTATTTCAGCATCCTGTAATAGGCTCTATAACAAGTATTTTACTGCTCTTCTCAGTATTTATAACGGCTTTTGCAATTAATACAGGTTTTCCATTAAATATAATATTATCACTACTGGGTTATAGCGACCTTGCTGAATTACTACAGGAATACTCGATAACTGGCATGGTGTCAAAGCTTTTTGAAATAGCATCCAATACAGTAAAAGAGATTTTAGCTTACAACACATTTATAGCAAGTTTCATTGCAGAAGGTATTATTGCTGGAGTTGGTACCGTGATGTCTTTTCTACCATTGATATTCCTTGTAATATTCCTTCAATCAGCTTTAGAAGACTCTGGACTCGGTCCTAGAATGGCTTCAGCTCTTCATAACCTATTTACAAAATTTGGTTTATCTGGTAGAGCTATATACCCGTTACTTATAGCTATAGGCTGTAATGTTCCCGCTGTACTTTCATCTAGATCAGCTATAGATGAAGCTGAAAGATTTGAAATCGCCTTAAATATCTCTTTTATACCATGCCAAGCTAGGCTCATAGTTCTCTTAGCATTTACATATGTACTTTTTAGAGGTAACCCTCTTCTCCAGGCATCAACAATAATAATTGTTTATATCACTGGAATAATACTATATCTCTTTATGTCTAAACTATCTAGGGTTATATTGTTTAAGAAAAAGGAAGAACCAGAACTACTACTAGAGATCCCACCTATACATAAACCAAGCATAAAGGTTATGATGTGGAATTCATGGGATCTCACAAAACATTTTCTCTATAAAGCAGGGGTTATAATCCTTATACTAAGTGTAGCTATGTGGATTCTACTTAGCTATGGACCTCAAGGATATACCCATGGTGATATATCTGCAAGCTATGGAGCATCTATTGGCAAATTAATAGCACCTCTATTTTTAACATTATATAGAGTTGATATGGAAACAGCATGGAAGTTAGGTCTATCATTAGCAGCAGGTTTTATAGCCAAAGAAGGCCTCATTTCATCATTGGCGGTAATGAGCGGTGTTGAAGAGAAGGAGGCTATAGAAATGCTAGGATTAACACCTATCCAAGGAATACCAATACTACTTTTATTTATGTTCTACATACCATGTATGGCAACAGTTGCCGCTATATATAATGAGATTAAGAGCTTTAAATATACTTTGTTAATAATAGTATATCTATTTACAATGGCATTGCTAATTTCATTAGCATCATATATAATTATAGACATGCTTATATGATCTGTTCAAATAATCTGTTTATTAAGATAGAGAAGTTAATGACACATTTTCTATTGTGTTTTATAAAGGATTATAGTTATTGATCTCTATTGTTTGACAAGAATATGGTACTAGAATCTTCAACTTAGCTATATCCACATCAATTGGTATTTCTATTGGCTGTGGATATAGATAGAAATGTATTAGAGTAAGAATCTCTACACCGCTTTTCAATGCAATCTCTATAGCATCTTTATATGTGCTATGACCATATCTATGTGCTTCCTCGCTATATCCAGAAGCTTCATGAATCAACATTTTGCATCCTTTTGCAAATTCGATGAGCCTGGAATTATATATAGTATCACCACTATATACAATACATATGTCATCAACATATATCTTAATAGATGCTGCTGGTATAGGATGTAGAGCCTCGATAAACTCAATCTCAAATTCGTTTCCAATAGAAATTTTAGATCCATAGTCTATAGCTTTAAAGTTTACTATATCTAAGACATTTAATGAACCAGAGATTTCTAGAAGCTTTTCTAAAGCTTTACCAACATCGGTAATAGAAAATATATTTATCTTTTCAAAACCTTTATGTTTAGCAATTTGAAGAATTGTCGGCAAACCGAGAAAATGATCTCCATGTCTATGAGAAATTATAACACCTTTAAACTTACTATCTATGTCAAGACCGCATCTTCTTAAAGATGCATAAACACCTTCACCAGCTTCTATAAGAATCCAATCATTGGATTTACTAAATATAGCAAACGATGTATAGTTAAGTATTGGATCTGATATCCATCCACCAACACCAAGAAAAGTTAATTTAGACGTAAGGAACACCTAAATAAATAATACAAATATGATGTTCGCATTGAATCATTTACAATATATGATGTTTATTAATTTTTAAGTATTATCTAAATCCTTAGCTATTATCTCAGCTACTTTTTTACCTGATAACAGCATTGAACTGAATATAGGACCCATTCTTGGAAGACCATACAAAGCTGCTACAGCCATTCCAGCTATATATAGTCCTGGTATAACTTTTCCAGTGTATTCAACAACAACATTTTCTGACAGTTCTGAATAAGCAGATTTTTCTCCTACTAATACTATTTTTGATTCAGGTAGTTTTCTAGCCACAATCTGTAGAACTTCAGCGTCATGACCTGTGGCATCAACTATAGCTTTACTTAATACAAAGAGAGGATCTACATGAAGACCAGACATTATCACTGAGCTCCATTGTATAACAACACCTTCTACTCTAAATGGATTATCTCTATATACAACATCTTCAATATGTATTCCATTAATAATCTTAGCTCCAGAGTTTATAGCACCTACAGCAAGCTTGGCCATAAGTTCTGTTGCATCAATGACATAAAGATTCTCTTCATCATCATAGGTATATCTAATGTTGAAGTCTTTTAATATTGGGATAGCATTTTCATCAACAACTATTTTATGGAGAAGCATACCACCTCCACCAATACCACCACCAAAGCTTAGTCTTCTCTCAAAGACAATAACTTTAAATCCCTTATCAGCTAAATACTTAGCAGCAGTCATGCCAGCAGGTCCAGCCCCAACAATAACAACATCTACACTGGATATGCCTAACCAATCCTTAGCAGTATGTCTCCAGATAGCTCTAGATATTCTCTCCTCAAGAGATCTCATAGCAGATCATAAATCTATAAATTAGGCTCAATATATAAGCTTTTGGAATTTAACAATATATAGAAATAATATAGAAATAAATATTAATATTAAAAATAGTGGTTTTAAATAGTGAATATTTATAGCTCTCTATTTTATGAGATATTTAAAAGAATTAAATAGATCTAATTGGCTTTTAGCCATGTAATAGGCTTTATATAGTCTTTGCCTCCTGCTTCAAAAGTTCCTACTGTTACTTGTAAATAATCCTCTGAGTTTCTAATATCATTAACCATCTCCAACTTACCATAAACGATAATTTCATCGTTATTTTCAGCAAGATCTATATAGAGCCCCTCATAGCTAACAACATATCTTATCGATTTTGACGGGGCCTCCCCCTCAATGATTTTCACATCATCAACTCTATATATAGCTGGCATAAATATAGAGTCTCTAGAATCTATTACCCTAGCCCTAATTTTTACTAGCCCAAGAGGCTTTACTATTTTGTCCTCCCATTTCTCATATACTTCATTTTCTAGCTTAACTGGATGTATAGAGAATTGCCTTCCTTTATAGAAAGCTCTATTCCATTTATATCTACTATACAATATTTTAGCTTCTTCAATTGTTAATGGATGAATCCTTGTTATATCCCTAGCCCACTCCTCAAGGACTTCACCTACAGGTCTATAGAAGCCGCTATCAGGTATATTGAGAAGCCTTTTAACGGCTTCTCTAACTCTATAGCTATTTTCAATGCCATATACAATAAGATCTATATCTGAGTAAACTAAGTTATGTATTTTTAGCAAGATAGACCCTGTTATACCGAAGTTCTCTAAGGAAACACCACTTTCCTCAGATATCTTTGTTATTAATTCTAGTGCTTGTTCCTCTAATGGATCTCTAGAAGTATTATTTAGTATTTCTTTAAATCTTTCCTCTGGCTTGTAATGCTTTTTAATATTATTTCTTGGAACCTCTATAAGTTCTATAGATCTATATTTATCAAAAACTATATAATTGGGATAGTTTTTTCTAAGAAAATCCATAGTCTGAGCAACACCTATAGCACTATAATATGGTAGTATCCTTCCAAACTGAACACCATTTCTACTCCATTTAACTCTTATGCTAGATTTGTATCTAGGTATATACTTAAGATATGCAATAACCCTTTCCACAGGATGTATATTACCTATAACAGCAAATAGCAGCCCTTCACTACTCTCTATAAAATCTCTATCTCTAAAACCTCTCAAACCATTTCACACTCCTTATCTAGTGGTTAATAAAGCTTAAAATATTTCAAACCCTAATAATTTTTTTCTCTTTATATAAAGCATAAAGCGATATAGATGAAGCAACTATATCTGCCGTAGATCCAGGGTTTATGTTTTCTTTATTTAGCTCATAATCAAAGATCTTCAAATCTTTTAGACATATATCCCAGTTCTCTACACATAGTCTATATAGCTCTTTTGCTTTCTCCATTACGTATCTAGCTATATCAACACTATGTTTCCTAATTATAAGTGTATCTAGCTCGTTTGAGAGAAGATAGAGATATGTTTCCACTATAGCTCTATTCCAATCTCTATGATTCTTCAATCTATTATCTAAATGATTTACTAACTCTATAGATTTTATATACCCCTCAACAACCTCTTTAGCAACCATATCATATCTAGAGCTATATGCTAATATATCCCAAAGCCTATATCCTCCTTCAATAATTTCTTTCCTATATGATGGACTCCATATATCTGGATAAACAGTATTGACAGGCTTATGCTTTTTAATATAGCTTGGAGAAACATATCTAACAGCTTTATACAACATTATAGAATCATAAACAGTGCTATGTTTTTCTATAAAGCTCTTAGCTGTATTTGTTATTAAATAAATATCTGGTTTTAATTTACCCATCCCCTTTAAAAAACCTATTGATAGTGATAAAGGTGCAATTAGAAGTGCTGAACCAAGCGATGTATTTCCACCACCACTCAAATCAACAGATGATTTAACAATGCCATAAATAATATCACCAACAGTATTTCTCGACATAGGATTTTTAAAATATCTAAAACCTCTAACAACGCCTTTATAAAGATGAGAAACAGCAGAAACACCTGCTATAAGAAAATCTTCAAATCTAGTATCAATAAAATCTTTAAGTCTATGGACATTTCCTGGCTTGGGATATGCACTAACCTCCAATACAAAACCTAAGCTAAGTAAAATGGCATAGTTAATTAGACGCATCATGTCACATCCTAATTTTGTTTTAAGTTGAGGAGATATGCTATGAAGAATTAAAGTTTTACGAATTTAACAAGTTTATATATTGCTTTATAATAGCATAGAAATGTTTAAAATATCACATCTAACTAAATTAGAAAGATTAGAGTTAAAAATATGGGTTATCTTACATCATTCTATTCTTTTTCTATTATTATATACTGCAATATTTTAATAACTTTACTATTTTCTATATCAACTAATACCCTTACTATACCTTCACCTTTCTTAAATAGTGTTGCCACGGCTTCTGTTGACCTAAGTATTACACTCCCATCTCCTTGAACATAAAGTTTAATAATAGGTCTTATCAAAGTAATGTTATATCCATTTTCTATAAATTTCTTAGTATCAACATCGTTATTAAGTATTTCTATAACCTTAGCCTTATATTCTTCACTTATTTCAATTGCTTGAAGCTTTACATTTCTCCAATATCCTCTAAATCTCCATAGATACATTAGATGAAGTGGATAAGTTTTATTTGTAACAGTATTTCCACAGCCCCATCTCTTACCTAAAGGCTCTATAGCATTATTATTTGCTAGCATCCCTTGTTGAGCATATACTATAGCTATAGTTGCTATCACAATTAATGTTATTATTATTCCAACTATAATACTGGTTTTTATTATATTCATATTCTTCACCTTTGTACCTAATATAGTACCTAATATATGCGTTATTAGCTTTTTAGGATAACTCTCAAACTGTGTGTTTCTATAATTAGAATAGATAATGAAACAGTACAAAGCATTATATTTGGAGATATTTATTCTTTAATTCTAAATAGTAAGACTCAATCATAAAAGTCCTATAGATAAACTTCATTATATAATTATGAATCTTTTCTATCTTTAAAGAGTAAAATTCTATTCCTACAAAGACTTTCTACTGTTTCTCGACAGAGGTTATTCATAGCTTTTCATATTATTTTAGAGTTATTAACCGTTTGTCTCTAGATGCTTATTCTCATTATTTTGTATTTATTTGTTGTGTCTAGAGACTTTCTCATCACCTACTCCACCACTAGTGGCACAGCCACCTCTGGAGCAGGTTCATAGGGCATTGGGTTCAGCGGCACAGACCCCTTGAGAGCTAGGTGCCTAGGCTTAGAGCATTGACCCCATTTGCCTAAGCGATCCAAACCAAATATAGAATCAGAGCCTATAAACCCAATCTATAAACACCAACTACAAAACAGCCCTACTTCTCAACAACTTTTCATATCCTTGGCAACTATGAGATACATCTACCCTAGCTAATAAAGCTTCATCGTATTCTAATAAGCAAAGATCTGTTTGTACAGCTCCCTTATCTGGCTTATTAGCTTCATCCCTACTAAAATTAATCTATGGAAAAATGCTTATGAATTTGGAATCCGACAATAAACTTTAAAACATTTCTCAATGCTTTCAATTTTAGTAAACATCAAAACCTGTTCATATTTTGTTATTAATAAGTATTTTCTATGTTCTGAAATAATTAAGATCTATGTTGTTTCTCACTTACTTTAAGAATCTTATTTGCTTCAGAGTTTTAACAATAATGCATAGAAGGGTCTCAAAAATATGAATTTTAAATATTTAACATTAAAATGATGCATCTTAGCTTTAATTAGAACATTGTTTAGCTATGATGCTTTAGCTTAGCTGGCTATAAAACTGCTCTACAATATCCTTTATAGTTCTAAGTGATGATGTTATTCTTCTTATGTTTAACTTCAGTCTTTTTAATATTGATGGATCTTTATATCGTTTATCAGCTAGTATTACCAGTGCATAGTCTTTTTCTGATCTTATTGCTCTACCAATTGCCTGTAGAATTCTGATTGTGGCTATTTCTATGTAGTAGTTTGAATATATCTCTCTCCTATTCTCTATATATTTTCTAAGCATGTCTATATAGTCATCTGGTTGAGGGTAAGGAATACCTATAACAATTATACATTTTACCATACTTTCACCATTTTTTGTAAGCTCTATACCTTCGGTAAGCCTACCTCCAGCAACTGTATGAAGTATAACCTTATTTCTCGAAAATAGAATATCTTTTATAACTGATAAAGGCTCGCCTTTATCAATAACTGAAAATTCCATCGACTTTGTATACTTTAATATATTCCACATAACATCATAACTTGGATAAACTGTCATTATAATACCATTTCCACTAACTTTATAAACTTCATCAATAAGCTCTGAATATGTCTTATAAACATGTTCATCTCTGCTTCTATAGCTTGTAGTAGCATTTGAAAATATTACTGCAGAAGAATTTTCACGAATATAATTTGATGCACCAAAGTCTTCAACATCAACAACACTAACACTCTTTTTAATTTTAACTACATCAACAAGGAATTCTTTTGATGGAGGTGTTCCACTCATTAGAATGACTAACTTAAACAATTCAACTATATTTTTTATTGGTTCAAATGAGATTGGCAATGCAAATAACTCTATCGTACCGTTGAATGTTGTTGATGCAAATAAATCAAAATATTGGTTAGATAAACTATTTAGAAATTTTGATAGCTTTAAAATCTTTAGATCTATATTCATAGCTTCATCTATAGAGCCTTTAACCCTTAAAACGGTTTTCAAAGCTATATCAGTTGCTATAGAGGATATACTCTCTATAAATGCCTTGTCTATTCCAATACTTGATTTATTAACATATTTGTATCCCTTTTCATTAACTTTAACCATGGATAATCTATTTAATACCTTAACGACTTCATCATCATGTGAATAAAACCTTCGAATTTCTTCAATAGCCATCTTAATGGATTCAATGTCCATTGAATCCCCCATAACACTTCCTATATTAACTATATTATGAGCCTCATCAACTACTAACATTGTTTTTGAAGGATCTATATGTGACAATGTTGAAAACCATATATGCTCTTTAAATAGATATGGATATGTTGCAATAGTTAGAGATGTTTCTTCAGATAATGACAGTAATGAGAAATAGGGACATATATTTAGTTTATTCGCTAGGTTTTTAGCTATTGAATAATGATCTTCAAACTTTCTGACAATATCTATAATTGTTTCTATTGAAGTTAATTTGGCTTTGTTATAGTATTGACAACTATTGTTTAGTCTAAGAATAGAGCATATAGCCCAGAAACCTTCATTAGAAATCTTCTTGTCTATAGCAAGTGGACACATTTTTCTACCACTATAAATAACTGTAAAGTCTATTCCTATACTTTTAGCCTCTTTTATAACAGGGTCAAGCTCATTTCTAGTTCTAACAACATAGAGAATCCTATCAATAGAACCCATCTCAATAACTTTAACAGCAGAATATAAAACTGATACAGTTTTTCCAAAGCCTGTAGGAGCGGCAACAACTATAACAGAGTTTTTCCCACTAAGATTAAGAATAGACTTTACAAGCTCTAATTGCCCAATTCTAGGTTTCTCATATGGAAAAACAAATTCTTTCTCATTAGCCATAAAACCTTACATCCCATCTAACACTTTTTACCAAGTATAAAATTTAATATTAAAGTTTATTAATGATTGATTTCCTCTTAAACTAAGAAAATGCATCATATTAAATCATACAACAAAAGGTATATAAAGAAATCAATTATATATTATATAGTATTTATAATAAATGAAACATCTTTGTTTAATATACCTCTATACTCTCTCTATTACCTAGATTTAAATCTCATTTAGAAACAATATCAATTCTTAGAACAATTAGTAAAAAGTATAGTTTATCCCTAATAGTATTTTCACTTATGTTTAAAATATCTCTAAAAACTTTTTAATTAATGCTTTAGATGCTATTGTAAAGAAGGTGATAGAAATGCCTATAGTTGATTTAGCTACAATTGCTGTTTTATCTATACAGCTCTTTGCAATTATGGATCCCTTAGCAGCCATACCAACACTCTTAGATGTGGTGTCTTCTCTTCAAGAACATGAAAGTAAGAAACTTATTGATAAAGCTGCTTTAGTAATATTTGTTTTACTAAATGTATTTGCTGTTGTTGGGGGCTATATATTAATGATCTTTGGTATAAGTGTACCAGCATTTAAAATGGCTGCAGGGGTTATACTCATGGCAACAGCAATAGATACATTGATAACTGGCCATAAACCTGAGAAGATAGATGTTGGAACATACATCATAGTACCAATAGCAACACCTTTAATAGTGGGTCCAGGAACCATGACTCTATTAATAACATCTGCTAGAATATATGGAATTTTAAACACAATAATAGCTTCATATATAGCATTTGTATTTACATATCTAGTTCTTAGAGTTTCTGGAAAGCTTGTTAAACTTGTTGGAGAGAGCTTTATCCACAGCCTTGGAAGATTTATGTCAATAATAATAGCTTCTTTTGCTGTTGAAATGATAACATCTGGTATAAGTGAATATATAAAAACGTTGGAATAATGCGTTTAAAAGTTACTCTATTGTTGTTTTCTCAAACATTTTCATGGCAATAAATGCTAATATTAAGGATGTTGCTAAGAGCAATACGATCTCCATTTCTTGGATAAGCCATGGATATACTGTATTTAGTAGAGATACACCAGTTAAATAATATCTACATAAATCAACAGCATAGGTTAATGGCGAGACTAATGCTAGTATCTGCATCCAGTTGGGAACCATGTTAAGTGGAAACATCGAACCACTTAACAAGGTCATCGGCATTGTTATTGTTCCAACTATTAGCTGGAACCCCTCTGGACTTCTCATTGTAGATGCTATTGCTATACCCATCGATGTAAATCCTATAGCCATTACAAAGCCTATAGCTATAGCAATGGGAAGCCCTTGGGGATTGAGTTTCGATGATAATACAAATCCAAGTGCAAGCATTATTAAGCCATTAGCTATAGAGGTTATGGCATCGCCCAAGGCTCTGCCAAGTATTGTTAGAGATCTTGGTGCTGGTGCTACAAGAACCTCTTTTAAGAAACCAAATTGTTTATCCCATATAACAGATATTCCACCCATAAAGCTTGCTTGAAATATTGATGTTGCAAATGTTGCTGGAAGTAAAAATGCTAGGTAGTCTAAGCCCTTGAACAGCATCTGGAACTGAGGCCCTCTTAATGTATAGGCCCAGCCTAGCCCAAAGAATAAAAGCCATAGAATATTATTTATAATCATCCCAGCTATTCTAGATTTTGCTCTCCAAAACCTTTTTATCTGTCTATATGTCATTATATAAACATATTCAAGCATATTCATCGCCTCATTCTAGCTCTGTGTATCATTCTAGCTATTTCTAGATGACTTCCCTCTGCATCTCTCATTTCTCTTCCGGTTAAGTGTATAAATACATCGTTTAATGTGGGTCTTCTATAGCTAACCTCTAAGACTTTTATTTCAAATCTATCTAGATATGATAATATAGCTGGTATAGCCTCAGAGGCTTTTCTAACTTGTAAAGCAATTGTACCTTCCTCTATAATTTTACAGCTATTTAAACCCTCTATAAATATCCTAGAACATATATCGCTATCAACTTTACTAAGCTTCACATAAACAATATCCGAGCCTATCATAGACTTTAACTCTTCTGATGTCCCTAAAGCAATGATTTTGCCATGATCTATTATAGCAACTCTATCACATAGCAACTCAGCCTCCTCCATATAATGTGTTGTTAAGAAAATTGTTGTTCCATATCTCCTCTTTAAACCCTTTATATATTCCCATATATGGATCCTTGTCTGAGGATCTAGACCAAGTGTTGGCTCATCTAGGAAAAGAATCTTTGGTGTATGTAACATTGCTCTAGCTATTTCAAGTCTTCTTCTCATACCGCCTGAATATGTTCTTACAACTCTATCTCTAAATTCCCATAAATCAACAAACTTCAAAACCTCTTCCATCCTCTCCTTAAGCTTCTGTCCGTTTAACCCATACAATCTTCCATGTATATATAAATTCTCATAACCTGTTAAATTGTCATCTAGGGATGGATCCTGGAAAACAACACCGATATTTCTTCTAACCTTATCAGGCTCTATGATAACATCATAACCAGCTACGATGGCTTTCCCTGATGTAGGCTTTAATAAGGTTGCTAAAATATGTATTGTTGTTGTCTTTCCAGCGCCATTAGGTCCAAGAAAACCAAAGATCTCTCCTCTAGCAACATGAAAACTTACACCTTTAACAGCTTCAACAATACCATACCTTTTAACAAGGTTTTCAACAATAATGTCCCATTCCACTTCATCCACCTCTAACCATTATCGTATTTCTTAAATTTTCAAGAGATTTAACAAAATCATTTATAACTATGCTCAACATCTTCACATCATCTTCTTTAGCATATGGCAAAACCTCTATAAGTTTAAATATAGCTTCTCTTATTTTATATCCCCCGACATCCTCAAAAATCTTCAATCCTCTAGAAATCTTTTTAAGATGTTCAACTCTATCAATATGATTTGATAAAAATTTTATACCTTCATCAGTAATTCTATAGACCTTTAACAACTTTTTACCTCTTTGACCTTCAGCAACAGCATCTATATAACCTAATATAAGAAGCTTTTTAAGAGATGGATAAAGAATTCCCGGGCTTTTGTGAAAGAAAAATTCCTCTTTTATTCTTTTCATAATTTCATAGCCGTGAGCAGGGCCTTTAGAAAGTATATAAAGTATAATTAATAAGGTATTGAGTTCAAACTCTCTTGGAGTTGGTCTAAACATGTGTATCACTTGATATAACTGCAGATATATCTAGAGATATAAGCTTTGTGGTTTTAAATAACTAAAACTATTGTAATTAAAAAAGCTATGATAGTCATATGTACATAGAGATACAGACAAAATAATATTGTATTGTATCAGATAGTGGCTGTATTATTTACTTATATAACCTATCTATAGATATGGTTATTTATTATACTGTTTCCATAGAATGGTTTATTCTTCATAGAATTTCTTTTAAACAAGACTGTTGAACAATTAGATAACTCTAAATCTACTTAGCCAAACTTTTAGTTGCTTCAACAACTACCTTAAGCTTACCCAAAGCTATTCTGTATTCATCTTCCTCATTACCTAACACACCTTTCAAACCACCAAATCCACAATCACCAGAAACAAGATCTATTCTACCATTTACAGCTTCATACACTTTTCTAAGAATATTTGAAGCTTCATTACTACTTTCTACAATTGGTTTAGAAGCACTTACTATTCCAGGTGATATAATCTTATCATATTTTTCTAGTAGAGATTTATCAATAACATTTATATTTCTAGGATTAGAATAGAACTCAAAACTATAATATTTAATACCATCAACTTGAATTACAATCTCAAAGAGTTTTTTATTTAAAGAACCACATATATGTATACCAACTTCACTATTGTATGCCCTTTTAGCTAAGCTACTTAAAATATCTATTATCTTCTCTTCACTCCATCCAAACAATATTTTTCTACCAACTATAAGTGTAAGACTGGGTTCATCAAAAAATATAATATTGTAGCCAATATCTTTAACAAAATCAATAACTCTGTATATATATTTCTTGAAAAAGCCATCGACAATTTCTATATTAGCTATAGCTGTTGATTGCAAACCCTTTGAAATATCATCTGCTAGATATACACGTGAAGAAAGGGTAAATACTCCTGTTATAGGGGCTCTAAAACCTTTAAATTTAAGATTATTTTCTCTAACAATCTCCATAGCAGTTTTAGCATCTGGAATATCTATAGCTTGAATCTCTGAATATAGTAGTTTTTCTTGAGATGAAAAATATATACCCTTTTTATTAACTGCTAAACCAAATATTTCAAGAGGCTTTAAATAGATATCTATAAAACTTCTAAGCTGTGGATATGGAGGTACATCAAGACCTATATCAATCATATCGAGAAGTACACGTTTAATATTGTTAATGCTATAGCTAAGAGGAAAGCTACCGATATGACTTGTCCACATATCTACTCACTATCTGTTGTTAAAATAACCTTCCTAGAAAATTATAAATTTTATGCATGTTATCTATAAACCGTACTGCATAGAGAGGCTAATGTTTATAAAATAAAATTTTGAAATTCTTAAAGAATATAACTATCTATTGGATTTCTCCTTTAACATTCCAATTATGTTCTCATGATACTTCTCCTCCTCTATAATTTCAGAAAAAATATTTGAAACAATTGTTAAAGAAATATTTAATTCTTTAATTAATTTATCAAGCAGAGGGTATATTAACCTAGAATAAGTCTCTTCACCAACAAATTTCTCAATAATTTCAAGCCCATTTAACACTTCATTTATATCAATATCTACATTTTTCTTAATAAGGTCTAATAATATTTCAACTCTTCTCCATGGCTCACCTACAAATTCACGACAATTATAGCTAGAGATAGTGATGTTAAGAACTCTATATATATCTTCCATAAATTTTGCATGGCTATAGCTCTCTATAGAGAGCCATTTAAATGCTAACGAAAACTCTTTGTTATTCATATAAAGTGAGGATAGATTTTCATAAAGTATAGCTGTAAGTTCTTCAAATTCTTTACTACATTTAATAGCAAGAGCAATTGTAGTTGGTAAATCCATTAAAGACACCCATGTTTACATAATTCTATATCTTATCTATATTAAGTTTAAAAACTTTATTATTGTTTTAAAACTGATTTAATTAATTGTATTAGATATAATATAGTATCTAATAGTCAATAAATTGTTGAAAGTTACTTCTCTATTTCTGGTATTGGTTCTATTTTTATAATGTAGACAGGTAAGAGATAGATATACCTAGGAAGCTCGATTTCTATTCCATATGATGTTTGCCTCCATTTTATTGGCTCCTCGCCTAGCATTTCAATAGATGTACCTTCCTTAGCTTTAAACATGCCGTCTAGCGGCTTTAAAACTAGTTTTCTAGATCTTGGCTTGCCCAAGAGAAATGCGTAGAGCTTCTCATCTTTTTTAACAAATCTTAGCTGTATAGCGTCATCAGAACTTATTACAATGCCCTCTGCTTGGATCCATGGCCTTGTACCATATATAGCCTCACTATATGTTTTAAGCCATTGTCCAAGTTTTAGAAGAGTCTCCACTTGGTGTTCAGGTATTGTTCCATCTGCCCTTGGCGTGACTCCAAGCAATAGATTGCCGTTTTTACTAATAACATCTATTAGTAGATGGATAAGCTTTTCATATGATAAGCTATGTTCTGGCCCTTCTGCTCTATTATATCCAAAAGAGTAGCCTATACCTCTAACGGTTTCCCACTTCTCTTCAGAGATTTTATTGATAAGCCTATATTCTGGCGTTATAAAGTCGTAGTGTTTTTTAGTGAATCTGTCATTTATAATACCTTCAGAAACCTTATTGTAGTAGTAGAGAAATAGCTCTGGAAGATCTTCCTCAAATGGATAGCCAATATCGCTCCATAAAACATCTGGTTTATATTTATCTATAAGCTCATGCCAATGGCCTTTGAGATACTCTCTATAATCATCGCCAAAGGTCATGGCTTTTGCAAAGGAATTATGGTCTGTTATAACAGTATCATTAAATGTCCAGTCAAATCCACTTGAATAATATGTTGCAAATCTTAATCCACTATTTCTACATTCTTTTGCAAGCTCGCTAACTATATCCCTTTGAGAAAACCAGTTTCTTTTTCTAGGATTTTTAACATCGCTTGGCCATAGGAGATAGCCATCGTGGTGCTTAGTGGTAAGCACAACATATTTCACACCAGCTTTATTAAGCAGCTCGACCCAGTCAGAAGCGTTCCACTTATCTGATTCCTCTTCAAATATCTTAGCAAATCTCTCATATGGAAAGTCCCTACCATAGACGAGCTCATGAAATATAGCTGTAGCACTTCCAGATATCTTCAAGGTATTGAGATACCATTCAGCATAGGGGTTATATCTAAACCAGAAATCCCAGCCATAGACCATGGGAATATAGCTAAGCTCACCAAGTGGTGGAGCCCATCCAGGTACAGAGTATGGCCCCCAGTGGATAATAACACCAAGTTTAGCATCATGAAACCATGAAGGTTTGAACTCTTTATTGAACTCCTCATAGTGTTTCTTAAAATAGCTCCAATCCACCTTAAAACTCAAGCCAATTCACCAAAGATTATCTCTATGATTAAAAATTTAAATTTTTATTTGACTAGAAATTTAATGTTAAAATAACGACGTAGAGATCTATAAGTATAACTCCGAAAACCTCTTGAAGTGCTACAGATGGCCATTTAATGAATGCAGCTCCTATAGGTCCTATAACTGCTATTATACCTAGTATTGCTCCATAGAACATTCTTCTCTCTATAGCCATACCTATTGCTGTCGCTATGATAGCTAACCACATCTGTATAAAGAACCATGTAGATACAAATGTATGTGGTCTTGTTCCACTTGGATATATCCCTATCAAGGCTAGGAATAAACCTGCTATAAATATTAAAGCTGATGTATATACATAGGCTTTGCTATTTGTTGTAAATGTTATATATAGAGAATATATACACACTATTGCACCAACTATAATTAAACCGATGTTGTAAATCCATGGCTTATTAGCCTTAGCATCCCCTAGATCGCTAAGTGCATGTCTATATATGTCAAACCATGGATTTTGAGATATAGAGATTGCTATAACAATCCATGCTATAATCGCTGCAGCTATACCTGTAAATCTCCATAAGCTATATAGAGTATTCATAGCCATGGCTCCACAACAACATGTTTGCTATAATATCTCTGCAAATGGTATGGCATGTATAAGTTGTGTTGGTAGAAGTTTAAATGCCTCTGCATATCTTACGCCTATCTTCTTGCCATATAAAGCAGATATGAACTTTATTAAAGCTTCAAACCTATTCCACTCAGCTTCAAATTGCGATTTATGTGCTTTTAAAGCTTTTATTTTAAGGTCTATAGTATCCGATATATCAAAGTAGAAGTTTGGTTTTGATGTATAGTAGAAAGCTATGTATTTTACACGCCATGAACTTAAACCTGTCAATAACCCTTCCTCCACATAGTGTGGTAAACCAGAGGCTAAAGTAGCTTCAGCAGCTAATAAGCCAGTATTTCTATGATCTGGATGTGCTTCATATGTAAGCCACGGATCTGGTGAAAGAACTATATCAGGCTTTAAACTCCTTATTATGTTAACTATTTTAGCTCTAGCCTCTTTATCGTATGGCATGTAACCATCTTTATATCCAAGCCATATAACCTTTTTAACACCCATTATTCTAGCAGCCTCTTCTTGTTCATTCATACGAATATATGCTAGTTGCTGTGGTGTTAAAGTAGGATCTGAGGTTCCAAGTGAGCCGTCAGTAGCTATAACAATATATATATCTTTACCTTTTCTAGAAAGAGATGAAATAGCTCCACCAGCACCAACTTCACAGTCATCTGGATGCGGAGCAATACAAAGAATTTTTTCAGCTTTATTGAACGCTTCATTAAAATCTGGGTATAGGGTCTTTTTAAGAGCTTCAATAGCCTCTTTCTCAGAGAGCTTTAAAATTTCTTCAATGAATTTAACCATTTCATAACCCATAGATCTTCCCACAATATATAATCTAAGTAAGGTTGTATATAAATCTATTGAGTTTACAATATTTTAAACATCTGATGCATAGATATAATATAATATATAATGTTTACTATTTATTACAAGTATATATGTGGTTCATCAGCTATGATAATCAGCTTACCAATGCTTTTCTTCAACTCTTTAGCTATTAACTCAAGTAGCCTAGATAATGCATATAGATTGAATGGCAATGCTCTTGCAACATCCCAACTTCTAATGGAGGCTCTAAGCGATACTTCATTCTCTATAACTTTTATATGTATCTCTGTAATGCATGGAATATCATTAGACTCTAGATCTATCCTAGGGTCATAGAGAGTTATATGACCTTGTGTTAAATAGCCATTTCTGATCTTGTTAATAGCCTTTTCAACTTGGTTTAATCCAAACCATTTGAATAGTCTATGTCCATATGTATATGACTCCCCTTCTCTGATTTCCCCAGATAGCATCTCATTGAAATACTCATCTAGTGAGGCTTTATCTAATCCCTCTGTATTTAGAGGATTATCTATGTTTATAATAAGTGTATATGGTAATACTAGTCTTCTCCCTCTCCAATCTCTAATCTCGACACCATATGTAGAAACCATATCGAGAGTGACTATCCAAGCGCTATTAATACTATCAACATCTATAATAATGGTATAGCCTAGTATAGATAGTCTATAGCTTTTCCTACTAGAAATATATTTCTCAACTGCCCCCTTGTCCCAAACAATCCATTTCCTACCATTAAAAACAATCTCTTTAGGGCTTTCCTGATAAGAGGCCTCTATAATTTTTTTAACAATATTCTCTATTTTGAATGGATCATAGCCTATAAGATCTATGATCTCTATTTGGCTTCTTAAACTATCAAATGTTTCTCTAGATAAATATCTCCTTATAGATTCATCATAAAGATTTAGAGAAATAGATCTATAGAGAGACCCAATTTTATGGCCAAACTCTTTTCCAACCACAACTAAATACCTTATATTTGGATTAGATAAGATAGTTTTAGCAACATAGAAAACACCTAGCTCAGTATTTTGGAGCCCTGCAACAGCTGCTCCATAGGATACAAATCTTTCACATAGCGAAATGTATTCTTTATATTGTTTAGCATCGAAATCTGTAAAATCGACCCCTCTATCAGGATATCTATGAGGATATATAATACAGACTGCTATAGGTGAGTAAGGATTTCCGTAGACAACATGCGGATATTTTATAGTCCATGAAACCTTTATCTTTTTCATAATAGATACTCAATATTTTACTTTGTATACAGATTTATAGAAGCTTTATGGCTAATAATCAATTTAATTCTTTAACTAGGTTATAACACAAAATTAAGCTATTATTTAATTAAAAAAATTTGTAATTAGAGGTGATATTTGATATAGCTTAAAATGTATATAGAATCTTTTTAACTAGGTCTAATACTTTTGCCTGGTCACCTATTTCCCTATATTTTTCAAGTTCTTCTCTATGTCTATATATCTCTAATGCTTTTTTAACTGCATTTGCAAAGAATTCTTTAGAGAGTCTAAGACCGTCTATAGGATCCATTCTATATGTAAACTGGTCTAGTATATACCATCCTTTGTATCCTATATCTATGGTTGCATAGAGAAAGTCTATGAGTTGCCATATATCTCCAGTTCCAACAACTCTATCTTCATCATTGCTATGTGTTTTAGCTGTATTTATATGTATTGATAAAAGTGGAACATCAAATGATTGTGCAAGGTATACAGTATAACCTGGTTCAACTGCATACATAAGTTCATGTCCATAGTCAACTGTTATACCAACAGCTTTTCTTCCAAGCTCATCATTTATCTTCTTTGCAATAGCTATCGCTACATGTGTAGTAGGCATGATCATGTTTCCTTCCTTAGGCTCTTTAAGTTTTGCCTCGATACATAGCATCATATTTCTCTTAATAGCTTCTGAAGCTAGTTCTTTTAACCCATCTAGAAACATAGATATCTTTTTACCATAGTTTACTTCAAAGCTGTAATCCCAGCCATCTTGCCCAGGCCAAAAAGACACAACATCAACGCCAAACTTTTTAGCTATCTCCATGCTGCTTACAAGTATCTCCATAGATTTTCTTCTGAGAGTGGGATCAGGGTTTGTTATAGAGCCCATCTTAAGCTGTGGTACACCAGATAAATCTATAGCTAAACCAGCTATTATCATGCTATTATTTTTAGCATATTCTATAACACTATCAACTATATCCCATTTAATGTTAAAGCCATCGTCTAGAAACTCCATGTTTATAGGGACAAAAGCTTTTATACCAGCTTTTTTAATTCTTTCAATTCTTGAAATTATATCTGAAGGTAATTCTGGAGAATAACCTTTAGCCATAAACCTGTCACTAAATCCACCTGCAGCCCAAGTCCCACTACCAAACTTTATATCAAAGATTTCTAGAAATCTATTTGCTACATCGCCTTCTAAAAACCCTTTAAATTCATCTAGTCGATTTAAAGCTTCATATCGTACCATCTAATCACCTCAAAAAATATATCTGAACTTATATAATAAGTTTTCTGTTCGTAAATTCATCAAAATTTATATCTTATCTCCATTACTTGGAAAGTATTGGTAATGTAGGTTGATAGACGTCAATATGTTTAGAAACCCTCCAAAGAATTTTAGGGGTGTTCCCTTCTGGTCTTTGAACGATATATTAAATATCGATGAAATATCTAGGCAAATTGGTTTAATGGATGAAGCTGGGTTCGGTGGTGTGTTTTTTCATGCAAGAGAAGGTTTAGTTACACCATTTCTAAGTAAAGAATGGTTTGAAGCGTTTAAAGCTGCTGTAAATGAGGCTAGTAGAAGAGGTATGTATGTATGGATATATGATGAAGATAGATGGCCTTCAGGATTTGCAGGTGGTTTTATACCTGCTGAAGATTCTAGATATAGAGCAAAGGCAATTATAATGATTACAGCAAATACTGCTTTCCCTGGTAGCGATACCATAGCAATGTTTAGATGTAGTGCTAACGAAAGCAATATACCTATGAAATGTGAAAGAATCTTTGAAGGTGAATTAAATGAAAACTATCTATATCTATCATTTGTGAAGTATACAGCTTCAGTGGGAGATGTATGGTTTTCAGGTTTTTCCTATGTCGATCTTCTTGATGAAGATGTTGTTGAGAGATTTATAGATGTTGCTTATAGACCATATGTTGAATTATTTAGAGAATTTATAGGCAATATAGTTCCAGGGATATTTACAGATGAGCCAAATATAACAGCATCTAGACCTAGGCCGCCATCATCACAAAAAACACCAACTAGAATTCCTCCAAGAGGCTCAAGATTCCCAGTATATGCACTTCCATGGACAGATAAACTGTCGCAATATTTTAAAAAGATAAATGGATATGACATCATTGAGAAATTACCTGAGCTATTCTTTGACATAGGTAGCTATACTAAAACTAGATACGATTACTGGAAAACAGTAACATTGATGTTTATAGAAGCATTCTCTAAAAAACTCTATGAGTGGTGTGATAAACATGGCTTAAAATTCACAGGGCATTATCTAGCAGAAGATGATCTCATTTCACAGCTTGTTGTAGGAGCTGTAATGCCTCACTATGAATATATGCATATACCTGGTATGGATCATCTAGGCATGCGTATATGGGATATGTTTCTAACAGCTAAACAGGTTTCTAGTGTCGCTAATCAACTTGGTAAAGAAAGGGTTTTAAGTGAAACCTATGGTTGTACCGGTAATTATCCATCTTTTGAAGATAGGAAATGGATAGGAGACTTTCTATATGCTTTAGGCATTAATATGTTGAACCATCATCTAGTTCCCTATTCTATGAGAGGTAGAAGAAAAGCTGACTATGGGCTTAACCTCCATTGGAGCCAGCCATGGTGGAGATATAATAAAGTTATAGAGGATTACTTCACAAGATTGAGTTATGTTTTATCTCTTGGCAAGAGAGTGGTAGATGTATTGGTTATATATCCAATGAGCAGTATATGGAGTATCTATACACCTATAAATGACTCTAAAGCTAGAGAAATAAACAATTCATTTATATCTCTCTTAAGAACACTTGCAAAGCTTCATATAGATTTTGAGCTTGGTGATGAAATTATTCTTAGCAAATATGGTAAAGCAGAGGGTGATAGAATAATCATTGGTAGAGCAAGCTATAAGGTGGTTATAGTTCCACCATCGCTAAATATATCATCATCTACATTAAAACTGCTAAGAGAGTTTATTAGCAACGGTGGAAAAGTTGTTGCTATAAAGCCTATACCTAAAATGGTTGATGGGGTAGAATCCACAGAGACTTCAAATATTCTTGAAAGAAGTAAAATTTTGGATTCTATATCTATAGATTCTATATCTAGCTCTTTAGCAGATATAGATCTAACAGCTATTGTAAAGAGCGATGATGTTGATGGAGATGTTCTAATGCATGTTAGAGAATACAACAATATGTTTATAGTCTTTATAGCTAATGTATCGAGAAATAATAGACATAATGTTAGAATAGGTATAAATGGTTCATATACTATTGAGGAGTGGAATCCATTTACAGGTGAAATTTTAGAGGGTTTTGGAGCACTAGCAAATGGTAGAACATGGATAGAGCTAACACTTCTGCCTATTGAATCAAAGTTGCTGGTGTTAAAGCCAGGTGTCCCTAAACCCATGCCTAGAACAATGCATAGAAAAATCAAAGAAATTTCTTTAGGTGGTAAATGGATTGCAAATAAATTAAATCCAAATATTCTGGTACTTGACTATGCAAAAATCGCTATAGATTCAGAACAGTGGAGTGAACCTATACCTATACAAAAAATTCGTGAAATTGCTGTTAACAGAGGTATAGGTAGTAGATATAAATTAAGATTTGAATTCTATGTAGAGGTAAAGCCCAAAGACGAGATATATCTAGTTATCGAGAATCCCAAACAATTTGTCAGTGTAAGGGTAAATGAAAATAGAATAGATTTGAATGACATTAAAGGTTTCTGGATTGACTGGAACTTTGCAAAATATAGAATTGATACATATATAGAAGAGGGTATAAATACTATTGAAGCTGAAGGTATAGTTGGATTTGAACCAGAGATAGAACCTATATATATTCTTGGTAATTTTGGTGTCAAAGCAGTAGCTAAGGGTTCATCGAGAATTGTTAAAGAGTTGTATGAAGTTGAACCATATAACCTATGTAGCCAAGGATACCCATTTTATAGCGGAGAGCTAGAACTTATTAAAGAGATCAACCTAAATATAAACAACTTTGATAAAGCATATCTATCTATAGAAAAAATAAATGCTGCATTAGCCATAATATATGTGAATGATGTTGAAGTCGAAAAAGTTATATCACCATCACAAAAAATAGATATTACAAAGAATTTGAAATCTAATACAAATGAAATTAAAATTATATTAGTTGGAACATTAAGAAATGCTCTAGGCCCCCTACATAGAAAGGATGTAGATCCACCATTTATTACACCCAATACCTTCTACACAATAGACGATACATGGACAGATGAATACATATTGAAACCATTTAGCATAGAAGATTTAAAAATAGAATTTTATAAAATCACTTAAAAATATCAGCATTGTATATCAATTTAAACATCTAATTCAGTTAAAATGTTTTACCTTATCTAAATTATTAACAAGTGAATTATTAAAAAAATAAATTATTATTGTGTTAAAAATAATAAAATAATTTATTTTATTTTTATTTTCTTTTTATGAACCATCCTATTGCAAATCCAACTATTAGTAGTACTATTGCTAGTATTGTTGTTGTTGTCCATTCTGTAACAGTCTCTGTTTTTGTAACTGTTTCAAATCTAGTTGTTGTAGCTATAGATGTTGATGTAACAGTTTTAACAACAGTCTCAACAGCAGTTACAGTAACAGTAGTAGCAACAGGAGTAGGCTTTGGAGTAGGTGTTGGGGTGGGTGTCGGTGTTGGAGTAGGTGTAGGCTTTGGTATTTCTATTGGTAGTTTTGGTGGTGCTCCAGGCATTGTAGCTTCCTTCGTTGGACATCTACCTGTTGGCTTTACCCTCAGTAATATGAATAACATGTGGTTCCACCAGTTTACTGGATCCATATAGTAGTTGTCTGGGTATGTTGGCCAGTTCTCCCAGCAGTATGTATCTGCTGGTGTATAGAATAGGTGTGCAAAGAATGGTACACCTGGCGTTATTTCAGCCCATAGTAGAGTGTACTGCTGTGCTAGTTTTATCATCTTTTCTGTTTCCCATGGTGGTGTAGCCTCCATTTCCTCTATAATCTTATCTAGTCTTGCTCTCTGCTCCTTAGCTTTCTGATCGTGGGTTGCAAGAATGTATGTTCCACTCCACTGGAACTCTAGTTCTTTTTCTTTACCTGTGCCATAACATGGGAAGAATCCACTGCCTCCCACTCTCTCATTACAATATCTACTGTGGAATCCCCATACATGTGGTGCTACATCTGGGAATAGCATTGAACAGAATGGCCATGTTGATGCTATATCGAAATCTCCATATGTTGTTCTTGTAGCCCATATAGCTTGTTCTGGTGTCTCGATTTCTACCTCAATTCCAAATTTCTTCCAGTAGTCCGCTATTAGGAATCCTTGGGCTTGTGTCTCCCAGTGGAATGGCCCTGTAACTAGGAAGCGTATAACCCATTTCTCACCTGTTGGTAGATACCACTTTCCATCGGGTCCTCTACTGAATCCTACACTCTTTAACAGTTCCTCAGCTTTCTGTGGGTTGTATTCCCAGAATGCAACATCTGGATCAAATCCTAAAAGTTTTAGATGTTCTCTTACCTCAGCTGGGACTTTGTCTGGAGGGGCAATAATCCCCAGCTTTACAAGCTCGTTCTTTAGCGCTGAATATATATGTTTATCAACGAGTGGTGATCTTATAAAGTGTAGAACCATGGGCAGTGGCTTAGAGCCGTCTGGACCTGAGAGAGCATGCCATACAGCTACAGGGTCTACAGCATATCTTAATGCATATCTTACCTCTGTAATGTTATATGGATATCTAAATGTGTTATATGTATATCCCTTGTTGCATGGGTCAAACAACCATGCATATGGTGCTGAAGCTCTCCATCCAATTACATATGGATTGTTCTTCAATACCATTTCAATCTGTTCAACTGTGAATGTCTTTTTAGCATCTAGCTCATGTCTAATCATAGCTAAAGCTTTCTTCTCCTCAGGTCCATAGGTTATTAATAGATAGTATTTTGGAGCTGGTTTAATACCATATAGCTTTGTAGCCCACCAATCCTCATTTCTCTCCCATAGCCACCAATTACCACCTCTGTCATAATCCTTTAACACATATGGACCTAGGCAAAGAGGTGGATAGTTCTTATATGCAACAGGATCATCAACCTTTTCCCATACATGCTTAGCTATACTTGTTATATAGACACTTGGACCCCAGATAATTGCTGTAAGGTAGTAGTGGAATCTTGGATTAGGCTTTAGAAGCTCAACAACAACTGTATAGTCATCTTCTTTATAGACTTTACTTACCCATGACGTAAGCAATGGGTAGGGCCCAAATTTTTTATTACTCATAAGAAGGTTAAATGCATATACAATGTCGTCAGCTGTAAATGGTACACCATCACTCCATGTAACACCCTTTCTAATGTATATTTTCACAGTTTTGAAATCAGGGGTATATTCTGGTGGACCAGCCGCGATCCAGCTAATAAGCTCATTATTAGTTGTATTTATATACCATAGGTTTTGATGGCATATTTGATGCCATGCATATGCTACAGGTCTTCCAGGAACATGAACATTAAAGTTATCTGGCTCTGCTAGTGTACCTCCTTCATAGTCGTTAATCAATACATCCCCTCTTGGGACTCCTGGTGGCAGTGGTAATTGTGCATCGACTGGTTGTATCACTGCTATAGCGAAGCTGCTTAACACCATTGTTAAGGTGAGTAATATACCTAATACAATACCACTTTTTCTAAGGTTCATGTTTACCACTCCGAAAAAACATATATTTGAGGTTCTATTTAAAAGCTTTTATTAAAATAGGTATTACTGTCTAAGTCTAGGGTTTATATATTCTGAGATCCCCTGCGAGATTAGAAAGAATGACAAGAATATTATTACTATTCCTAAAATAGGTGTTATATACCACCACCAAAGCCCTCTAAACAATGCTGAGTAGTATAGAGCCCAGTAGATCATTGTGCCTAGTGTATCTTTGTCAAGTATTGAGAGACCTAGTATTGATAACCCTGTCTCCATACCAATAGAATATAGTACTGTATTGGTTAAGTTTATGAGATGCCATGCAAGTAGATGAGGTATGATTTCTCTAAATATTATCCTTACCATAGAGTTGCCTGATAGTGTTGATGTTAATATAAATTCTCTTTCTCTTAACGACAAAACTATTGCTCTTACCTGTCTAGCTGGCCAACACCATGCAGTAATAGAGAATATTAACCCCATGAATGGTATTGGGCTGCCTATTGCTGAGATATGTGGTTTCAACACCATTAAGACGATTATATAGAGTGGAAGTGCGGGTATAACTATAATAGTATCTGTTATAAACATTAATACTCTATCGATTACCCCGCCTTTTAATCCTGTGATGATACCTATAAGCAGACCTATATGTGGTGCTATTAAAGCTGTAACAATACCTATTATCAATGAATTCTTTATAGCGTTGGTAAAAACCCAGAAAACGCTTCTACCATTAGCTGTTGTTCCAAGCAATAAATCTATGTTTGTAAGTGAAGGTGGGATATTCCTTGGATAGCTATACCAATGTATATATTTTGGTGGTGCTAAGAAAGAAATAAGTGCTAAAGCTATTACTATAACTATTATGGTAAACCCTATCCGAAACTTTCTATTTGTCTTCACAAGTATTAAAAACGGTGTTGCTATTGATTTAAATAGTTCTTTAGATATTATAGTTCTAGCCATCTAATATCACCTATGTCTTATACGAGGATCTATAAATGGATAAACAATATCTAGTATATACGTAGCTGTAGCTACAGCTATTATTGTAAGTGAAAGCATACCTAGAGCAGTTGGATAATCACCTGATAAAACAGCTCTATAAGCCAACATCCCTATACCTGGATATGCAAATAGCATCTCTGTGAGTAATGCACCACCAAATATACCACCTAGCGATAATCCAAGTGTTGTAACCTGTGGCAACAATACATTTTTAAATACATAGTTCTTCAATATACGTGACTGTGGTAGTCCTCTCAACTCTGCATAGTATACATAGTCCTCAGTTTGCACATTTAATGTCAATGTATATGAGCTTAGAAACCACCATCCAAACATGCTAATCATTATTATTGAAAGTGCAGGGAGTGTAGATTGGTAGAGCCAAGCTCTAATAAATGAAATTATATCTGTAAAACTCATCTCTCCAAAACCTCCAAAAAGTGGAAATATCGGTATTATATAACAAAATAGAAATATTAGAACCAGTGCCATGATGTAATATGGTATTGGATACAATGTCAATGAAAGCGATACTAAAACCTTCGATACTCTCCTCTTTCTATTTATACTTGCGAAAACCCCTAGAACGTTTCCTAGAACCCATGATATTACTGTTGTAAAAGCTAATAGACTTATAGTCCATGGAAGCCTGCTAAATATTAACACCCTAGCAGGAGTTGGATAAGACATAATCGATGGTCCGAAATCTAATGTTAGAAACCTTCTAAGATATTTAAAGTATTGCTCCATAGGCGAACCAGTTAAACCAAATATTTCATAAAGAGTCTTTCTAAGCTCTATTATAGCTTGTGGATCGACAACCTGTCCCTGAACTGTAAGACCTGCTAATATATTCTCTACAGCAGATACAGGCATAACCCTTAATAATATGAATGTAAATGAAAAAGCTGTAAATAGTGTTAATATCAATACTATGGTTCTAATTATGATGAAACGCACTAATGCTTTTGAAACCAAAGCTTTTCTCACCCATTAATATAATTGCCACTCAAGTTATTCTTTCAGATACATATTTATAAGCTTTCATCTTTCTTAACTACATCAATTCATACAATGCAAATAAAACATTTATATAGATTGAATATAGAACAACACTAAAATTAAAATATTATTGGAGATGAAATTTATATCTATAGAGTAAACAAACTCCTTATGTCTTGAAGCATTTTTTTATACATCGTTATACTCTTAGTTTTTAGAGGGTCTATTCCACGCATTTGAGCTAGTTTAACACTTGCAATACCTATTATCAATGAGCCAAAGATAAATCTTTCAATAATATTACCCTTTAACTTTAGCAAATATATATCTATACCTATATCTCTTAAATAATCTGCATAGAAGTTAATTAATTTATTTTCATATTCTATATCTGAATCTATGAATATGGCTTTATCTTTAAACTCTGTAGCTTCCCATCCAACGATATCGTTATGGAAAAGCTCTGGCAATATCTCTACTTTTACTGGAATTTTTGAATTTTCGTTGAATTCATTCTTAATTCTTATAGCAAGAGCTGCATATCTTAAAGAAGAGACTACTGTTGGTAGTTTAGAGGATTTTATAAAACCTAGAATCTCTGTGCTAATTTTCTCGGCTTCATCTATATTTCTAAGTATATTTATGGCCTTTAACAACTCTTGATTTGATATCAATTCAATGCCACATGAAGATAACAGTTTAAATGATGCTATAAGCATTATTGGCAGCGCTGCACGTGGTGCTAAACCTCCTCTAACAATAATATATGGCAAGTTATTACTCTTTGCAATTTCCAGCAACTCTCCATCTGAAGCTATAATAGCTATAGCGTTGGTGTGTTGTAGAGCTTTTTTAGTTGAAAGTATTGTTTCTAGAGTATTGCCAGAGTAGCTTATTGAGAGTATAAATGTTGAATCATCTATTACATTTCTTGGAATATAAAAGTCTTTATATACATATACAGGGTAATTTGATGTAGAAGCTATAGAGGATAGCATATCGCCAACAATACCACTTCCACCCATGCCAAGAACCACTATCTTTTTAATACCATTAAATAACCTAGCATTTACTACCTCATAGCTTAACGCTTCTAAGCTATATTCATACCACTTTATATAATCTTCAAGCATTGTGCATCACATTTTAGTTGCTGTTTTAAGGTTTTATAATAAAAGTTCATATTTTGAATTTATATTAAAAGCTTATTTTAAGATCTTAACTTTTAATTGTACATTAAGCTTTTAAACCAATTGGAAAAAGAAGATATGGGATGATACCATGCCGATATTTATCAACAACGAAGAAAAGTTTTTAGAAGTTGCGAAGAGAGCTTTAGAATGTAGAGTAAAAAGAGTTGAAAAGAAAGGAATTGCAAAGGTTAAAGCAAGAACAAGGAGATATCTATATACATATATTATAGCTTTAGATAAGCTTGAAGAGTTATTAAGCAAATTAAAGAATATATGTAGTAATATAAAAGAAATATAACAATGCTACTAATGATGTATAATAAACCCCATCTGATAAGAGATGAAAATATGATGATGGCTGGCGCTTCTGAATAGACAGTCTTTTTCTAATTTAATTGTTTATCTACTTACAGAATTCATTTTATATAATTCACATAATGTACAATAGTAATTATTGTCTATTCCATTTAAATTCTTAATAAATAAATCAGTTAATGTTTAACAAAACTTATAAGCTGTATATATTACTAATATTTTAAAAAGCTAAAAAGTAGTATTAAAACTTTACATATTGGAGGAATGCTACTTGATAAACGAAGACCATATATCTTTAATGGCATCCACAGCATATAGCATCCCATCTTTAATTGACATCGAATCTCTACCTATCATTGATAAGGACCATGTTATTAAAATGATTAATATGTTTATGGATGAAGCAATTTTATACATTAATAAACTTGGTATAAGACCTTTGCCAATCGAATATGTAAAGGAAGATGCATATATATTATGCAACAACACTTTAGACTATTTAGGAGAGTTTAGAGGTGGTGCTATTCCGCAACATACAATTCTTAAATATATATCTAACTGTAGTAAAATAGCTATGCTGCATAGCCACCCCATACCTATGCCTATGCCAACATTAGAAGATATTATAGCATCATATCAAATCGGTTATAACGTTGAATGTGTTATAAGTAGGGTATCGAATTATTTAGCTACAATGATGTGTATAGAACCTAGGAAAAAGTGGAGTGATGTAATAGAACATTCTTATAATACTGTTGAATATTTTTTAAAAACCTCTAGGTATATAGTTGTTGGAGATTCATATTATATAGAGTTTCTTCCATTTCCAGACATAGCTGAGCAGGACAACATGGTTAAAACATTCATAGATATGTTTATTGACTATGTAAAGATATTCTATATTAAAATAAATTTAATACATAAGGTATACGATGTAGAGATGTTTATATAATAATTTAATTATCTTCTAAAAACTATACAATTATAGCGTATCTTAGTGGTTATTAGGTATAACAAAATGGTAGATATGAATAGATATAAAGTTGTAAAGGATGCTGTACATGGCTATATAAAAATTTATTATCATGAGCTACCAATTATAGATTCCTATGCTTTTCAAAGGCTTAGAAGAATTAAACAACTCTCTGTAGCAGATATAGTGTATCCAGGTGCTGTTCACACAAGGTTCCAACACGCCTTAGGAACAGCCCATATAGCTGAGGTAATAGTTCGAGAAATATTAAGAAAACTGCATTTAAAGCAATCTGATGTAGATATGTATGTAGCGTTAATTAGAATAATTGCACTTCTTCATGATATAGGACATGGACCTTTTAGTCATTTATTTGAAGATTATATTCTATTACCAAAGGGGTTAACACATGAGGATATAGGTGCTGCTATAATTTTGAATATAGATGATCTTTCTTCTACTATAGACTCTATCTTGAATAGTTATGGTTATAGTGTTAGCTATGTAGCTAATGCATTAAAAAGTAGAGATGTCAGTGAATGGCCTTTCATTTCAAACATTATACAAGATGTTAATGAAAAGGCTCTTTTCTATGTTATTAAAGGTGTTTTCAGTGCAGATATTTTAGATTATCTTATTAGAGATTCATATTATACTGGTGCTGGCTATGGTGACAATATAGATTGGTATAGAATTTCATATTATCTATATATAGTTGGCGATAAATTAGTAATTGATTCTAGAGCTCTAGATGTTCTTGAACAAGCAATTATAGCTAGGTTACATATGTTTTCAACTGTATACTACCATAAAACCACTAGAGCAGCATATAAATTTCTAGGCGATATAATTAAGAAAATAAATGAAACAAAAATACTAGATTTAGATAGCTATATAAATGATGTGAAAAGCTATATAGAGTTAGACGACTATTCTATACTACTAAACGACAAGACTAGAAATTTATCAGAGGTTAACGATTTTCTCTCAAGAAAAATACCCTACAAGGCTGTAGCCGAGTATAGACTCTCTCTACCCAGTGCTATAAAATCAATAGGGTATATACTAGATGTAAGTAAAAAAGCTATTGAAGAGTCTCTCGAAGAGGCTTTGAGGTCATATGGCGTAGAAATGGCTAGAGATAGGGATTTCTTCATCGATACACCTAAGCTTTCATTAAACCCAATGCTAAATACAGATGACATATATATAATGTTTGAAGGTGGATATATAGAGAAAAGAAAAATTTTTGAGCTACCATGGATAAACATACCTAAAATTGTAGCTGTTATCAGATCATATATTAGAAGAAATCATTTAAATAAACTACATATTTTACGTGAATTATTCAATAGAATAGTTGAAGGCGAGGCTTTAAGATCATTTTATTGACTCACTATTTTCTCAATACACGATTTTCATATAGTGTTATCAGATACTCTGCTTCTGAAGGGGTTAATTCATAGATCTTACCTGTATCAATATCAAAGATATATATACTATGAATTTCCACCTTCATTAAATAATCAATATCACTATTATCCAAAGGTAACATTTCTCTTATACTAGAAACTAATTCAACTATTTTCTTTTTGGACCTGTTATCTATGGGCTTCATTATTTCTAATGGCACAAGAGGTATAGATCCATATGGATATGCAAATACAGCTGCTTTAATGTTGCTCTTAGCTATCTGAATCAACTTCCTTATATGACGTGCTAATATATATTTCGTTCTATTTAATACAAAATCTTGCGGCACAGTATAGAATTCTATCTCGATGCATATATTAAACTCTTCTTTAATTGCATATACATCACATCGAGCTATACCTACACTCTCCTCTATCGATACATAACTATATCCTTGTCTCAATAAATAGTGGTAGATAAGAAGCTCCGCTAGTACATGGTTTATAGATACACCTTTTTCACTTATTAGCTTAATTGCTCTACGAACAATATTGCCTAAATCTTCAACTCCCAGTCTATTTAACAATTGCAGTATTGGTGTTAAATATGTTTCACTATTTGGCATTATAGTTGTCATAATATTAACCACAAAACTTATTTAAAGCTATATACATGTCGTATTAATAAAATATTTTGTGGTTAATCCTATGGATAGCTATATTGAGTACCTAGTTGCTTTTTCAGTAAATGACCCTGCTGGAAAGGGTATAGCTGAGGCTTTTATAGATATAGCTCATTGCAATAAAATAGACTATATACCTATAATTGATCTTAAAACTGAGGCTCTGTATCTTTGTAAAGATTTAAAATCGATTATAGTGGGGTTTAATGAAGATGTTTTATTTTTTGATTTTCTTGAAAATGTTAAAGACGTAAAATATTTCATTATTTTATCGAGACATACTTCAGAATCGAGAATGCCGTCTTTAACAACACATGTTCCTGGGAATCCCTGGGGTAAAAATGTTGCTGGTGGAGAACCATGGGAAATGCCGCCTGCAAATCCGATACTGATGTGGTATTTCTTAAAAGAGTTCAACATTCAATGTGATAGACACAATTTGATGGAATTTAAAAGAAGCTATGAGGTTACACATCATGGACCTACTTCAATTACCAGACCTATAACGTTTGTAGAGATTGGAAGTAGTGAAAGAGAGTGGAGAATGGTAAATGCTCATAGAGCTGTCGCCTTCACGGTAATAGAAGGAATTAAGAAAATGTTAACCAATATTTATTCTTCAGAGCCATGTATAGTATCTATTGGATTTGGAGGAACACACTATGCACCACTATTTACAAGAAGAGCTATAGAATACAATGAATGCTACGGGCATATAATACCTAACTATGTGATTAAAGAACTTGGTTTAGAAGACATAAGATCTATTGCTATTAAAGCAATTAATGCTACACCTAAAGTAAAGCGCATTGTTATTGAAAAGATGAAAAGCGAAGTTAAAAAGGCTATAGCTTCAATTGCTAAGGAACAAGGACTTGATATTATATCGTATTAATGTTAATTCATCATCTATGAAATCTACGTTACAGAGTTATCTTTTCACCATTTTGTGGAGCTACAAACTCTATACCTAGCTTCTCTTTTATACTATATCCTAAGCTATATATCGAATCTTCATTACCATGCACCAAGACAACCTTTTCTAGGTTCTTCACATTTTTTACAAAGTTAAATAGATCTGATGCACCTGCATGGCTTGAGAAGTCAAACCAGAACACCATAGCTTTTATACGTGGCCCTCCATTCTCTAATAATCCCTCAACCAACAGCTTCCTTCCTGGTGTTGATGGTGCTTGATAGCTTACCAATATAATAGCATTTTTTGGATTGTCCCATACCCTCTTTATATAGTATTGAACAGGTCCTCCTTTAAGCATTCCTGCTGGTGTAACTATTATACTGCCTGGTTCCCTACATATCTTTTTTCTCATATCTGCTCCTCTCACAGGTGTAAATGTTTTATATACTTTTTCTATCAAATCATATCTATTGATGAATTCTCTATATCTTAGGAAAAGCTCAAGAATATCTTTAGCCATACCATCATAATAAACATTTGAATATGGCATTCTCTCAAGTAGTATAGCTAAAATCTCTTGCGATCTTGCTAAGGAAAATGCTGGTATTAATGCTATGCCTCCATCTTCTATCACTTCTTTAACTGTTTTAATAAATAGCTCCTCAACTCTTTGTCTGTTTGGATGATCATATAACCCATACGTTGATTCCATTATGAGTATATTTGAATCTATTCTATTCATATCTAAACCTTTCACCAGCCTTGTTTCTATAGTATTTATATCTCCCGTATATGTTATTGATCTCTCACCATATGTTAATTTATACATGGTGCTTCCTGGAATATGGCCTGAATTAAGAGATTCTATATAAATATTGTCTATCCAAAGACTGTCCTCTAAATCTATAGCTTTAACATTTTCCATTAATGTCATAAGCTCAGGGTATTCAAATGGTAGGTAATATCCTGAGAGTCTAAGCATATCCTCTATCATAATTTTACCAAGTTCCCTTGTAAGTTTACTCATTATAGCTGTAGGTCGAGCTGAAATGTAGAAAAATGGTGAGGCTCCAATATGATCTAGATGTGCATGTGTAATTAAAAGAGCTGTAATTCTTGATGGTGCCACTGATAAAGGTAGCAATGGCTTATCATCTTCATCAAATGAGACACCATAATCTAATACAATGTTTGTATCATTCCTCGTATTGCTAATTAAAATAGCTGCCCTACCTACTTCTCTACCTGCTCCCAATACTGTTAGCTCTATACCCATTTATTTATCTACCACTATTGCTTATATTTCACACAATATTATATTAGTTTTAGCTGTTAAAGGCTTATCTATAGTGAGAAAAATGTTGCCTATAAACCCTCGTGAGTTTCAGAAACAATTAAGACAATTGAAAAAAATGGGAATGAAAGTAAATCAACTGGAAAACGTAAATGAGATAATAATACGTCTAGGTGATAAAAAGATTATTCTTGAAAATCCTGAAGTAATGATTATAGAATTTGCTTCTCAAAAGATGTTTTATGTGATGCCCAAAGCCATTAGAGAGGAAGCTGAGGTAAAGGAAACTATAGCACCGTCTTTAACAATTAAGGATGAGGATATACAGTTTATTGTTGAATATACAGGTGTAAGCTATGAGGTTGCTAAAGAGATGTTGATTAAGGCTGGTGGAGATATTGCTAAAGCAATTGAAATTATAGAAGAGAATAAACAAAAATGAATAAAAGGAATAGAGACATTAATGCCTAGAAATCGCTATAGATTATAAACCACATCCTTTATACATGGACATAAAGTTTTTAAAAGAGCTAAAATTTTATAATCATCAGCATAGCTATATCTAGCATATAGAAATGCTTTGCCTATATCAATGAATGTGTCTACATCTTGACATTTTTCACTAATATTTTTAACTAGGTCTAGGGCTACTATAAGTTTAGAAATTGCTATAACCAAATAACGTATTATATAATAGAAGCTTTTCTCTTCAGAGAAATCTTTTTGATGTATATACCTTAAACAGAAGTTTATATAGCTTTCAAGCCTTTTAAAGTCATTTACATATTTAACTTTTAATATTCAACACCCTTCTTACTTTAGCTAAAAATTTAAATTAGATTAAATATTCTTAGTAAAGATATCTGGTGTGTTGTGAATGAGGAACATTTTTAATTACTGGATAAGGCAAATAGTTAATGATTTACCAATAACCCTAGCTACTCTAATATTCTCTTTAGCTTTGTTAACATTTATAGCAATGTATATACCACCTCCAGAATCCATTAGAACTTCTATCGAAGATGAGGTTAGAAATATATCAAGAGCCATAGCAAATGCTTCCTTTATAGAAAAAATATATATTATCTACACAAGAAATGCTTTCGCAAACACCTTATTTATCCTACCATTCTTTATAAATATAGCTATGTATATATCAACAATGGTTACAACTTCATGGGCCCTCAGCATCTCTGCAACAATTTTAGAAGAAACCCTTGGAATACCTACATATCTAAGTATAGTCTCTCTAATGCTTATGCCTCACACATATCTAGAACTGTTTTCATATTCTTTATCACTTATTGCATCATTTAAATTAACACTAAATTTTATTAGAAAACATATAAATAAGGAAACACTATATAGCTTCGTAATAACTATATTGCTATCCTATTCCATATTACTAATATCAGCAATAGTCGAAGTAACTTTAATTAATATATAGAGCTCATCGACTAAATGAAATTTCACCATAGAAAGGATACATTCATTATTTTTCAGAGCTCTTCCCCATCATCATAAATTAACACTTTAATTTATATCCATAACAATAAACTAAGTTAAAATGCAGTTAAATATTTTATTATTAGATGTATCGTTATAGATATTTAGTAATTTGATGATGAATTCAAGACGGGATGATGGATGATTGCAACTCCCCAACTGATAAAATTCTTCTGTAAATAATATTCAATTCAAAGATTTTTATCTACGGAACATCAATAGTTTAAGGGCTGTTGATATGAAGAGGCCTTGTGGTGTTGTGGCTATATTAACAGATTTTGGATATGAAGATTATTATGTAGCTGCTGTAAAAGGGGTTATGCTAGATTTATGTAAGGATGTGAAAATTGTAGATATATCTCACTCTATAGAGAGCTTTAATATTTATCAAGCTGCTTTCATGCTATATGCTGTTTACAGATACTTTCCAGAGGGTACAGTGTTTCTAGTTGTTGTTGATCCTGGTGTTGGAAGTAGTAGAAAACCCATACTTATAGTTTCGAGAAGATATTTCTTTATAGGTCCTGATAATGGTGTTTTGATGCCTGCTGCAATTTTTGATGGCATTGAAAAAGTGTATCTAATAGAAAATGATATTTATTTCAGGAAACCAGTTTCGAAGTCTTTTCATGGAAGAGACATATTTGCACCAATAGCGGCAAGAATTATATGTGGTTTGGATCCTTTCCATGTAGGAAGAGAGATAGATTTTAAAGAATTAAATAGTATAGATATAAAACCATTTATGGAGAAGGAAAACAACTGTTTATTGCTAAAGGTGATATACATAGATAGATTTGGTAATGTAATGCTGTCTCAAAACTTCAAAAATGTTGCTAGCGAACTTAATATAGACATAGGAGACGAAATATATCTGTACATAGACAACAAGAAGCTGAAAGCATTGGTTTTAGAGGTATTTTCTCATGCAGCACCTAGAACGCTTGTCCTTTATGAAAATAGTCTTCAACTTGCAGAGCTTGCAGTAAATATGGGTTCTGCAAGTAAATTGCTGGGGATCAGCAATGGTGATATAATTAAAATATGTAAAGAGTAGGCTTTGAATAATACCGGGGGTGACCCGCCCCGTGCACATATAGCCCCGGGACAACGGGGTTTATTTACACGGGCAACCAGGGCTAAGTAAATATTAGTGTTATAAAAGTATATAAATATAGTTGGTTACATTTTTATGGAAAATTATGCTATTTGAATACAATGATATTCAGTATGGGTTGGAGTATATCATTTAAAATCATGCATTGGAGTCATTCATCATCGATATATTATATAGATCTATTCAGAAATATATCTCTATATAACCTAATATAATAAATATAACAACTACTTATCTACAACAGTATCTTGTCTTAAAAATTTCATAATCCTAGATACTTATTATTTCACAAAGTATCCTAGCAATACAAAATGATTCCATGATATCTGGTTTCTATATGCTAACCTCTTCCCCATTCTAAAGGTTAAATAATTAAGCCCATAAACCTAATCCACTTAAAACACAAAACTTTTTAAAGATTATTCAGAGCAATTCGCTTACATCATCTTTTCAGTTTAATGTCTCATCATTTTCTATAAACATTGTTTAAGTTTCAAAGTTTTTAACTACACGTCATTTCTAGGCTTTTCTGTAGATGATGTATATATATAGTTTAGAACTTTATATCCATTACCTATAAAAATAGGAGGTTTAAACAAATATAACTCATCATCCTTATATATCACTATTCCAATTAAATTATTAATCTTTTTTAAAATCCAAGGATAAAGTCTATAAGGAATAACTACATAAAGATAATCTGATAAGACTAACCTCTTTTCAATTTGATCAATTATCTTAGATTTAGCTCTGACCTTAACCTCAAATATATGTATCATCGGTCTTTGAAATTCTTTGGAATGCTCTATAGCCAATACATCGAATTCCAATCCATTATATCTAAAATTACTATAGACATTATAACCTAGACCAAGAAGTTTTTCAGTAAGCTGTTCTATAATCAGTGATTCGCTATACAGTATTCTGCACCATAATCATATAATCCAGAAAAGAATATAATACACATAGTTAGCCAATACTTAAACTAATTTAATAACTTATAAATATATTTAAAAACATATGCAAAGTAATACTACCATAAAATAAAGGACAGTAAAAAATCAGAACCGCTATATAAATACAAAAGAAGACAATATATCTTATCATAATTAAGGCATTCTCTTACAAACAAAATCCTGGGCCAAACCTACACTATGTGTGAAGGGGATAAGAATAACCTAATAGGTTGAAGGGTTGCCCAAGGGTGATAAAGCTCTTGGGTGACTCCTTTAGCTTATTAGGTTATTCTTATCCCCTTCACACATAGTGTAGGGGCTAGACCTGCTTCTTCTACCTCTTAACCCTTAACTATGAGGATAATATGTATTCTTTAGCTATTTTATAGCCTTGTTTTTCTAATGTTTTTGCACATTTTGGACAAAATTTCATAGTCTTTTTATCAACTTCAAAAACACTGTTACTGAAGTTCATAACACACCCTGTATTGGAACAGTGTTTTAATCCTAATATATGTCCTAGTTCGTGTAATACTTCTTTCTTAGTTCTTTCTATAAATATCTTATGTTGCGTTGTTATTGCAAGTCTTGGGAGAAATACTGCGGCTGATTTTAGGTGAGGTATTGCAAGTCCAAATACGAAGTTTAGGCCTTTTATATAAGCGTCATATTCAACTAATATAATTGCTATTGATGTGGTGTTTTTGTATCTATATAAATGATAGACCACAGCATCAGCTAAATATTGCATTCTTTTCTTGTCGAATATATCAATAGGTAGTTCTATATGGTGATCTACAATCTCTACCTCAGCGGAGAAAATGTCGTGGAGAAATGAGGCTATTTCCTTTAATAAATTTAATTCAACATTCTTCGTTTTATAGATCTGTAAATACATTAAAACCACAGGAATTAATACATGATGTTATAAGTTTATTATGTCTTAATAAGTTTTTGTTTTAATATAGATTGAATTCATAATTTAAAAACTAGAAATAATATGTTAATCTATTTGTTTTCAATAAACCACTCAAAATTATTTTTAAATATCATTCTTAGCTCATTATCTGTTCTTGCAAGCATCTCTTTTAATATCTTGAAATCTCTTTTAATAGCTTCTTTGAAACACTGCATATTATCTGCTGAGAAACAATCTGAACCATAAATTAGCATTTCTGCTCCTAAATAAGCTATTGCTTTATACAATGCATCTACTTTCCATATAAGTGGTGCTCCTGAAGATATATCAAAAAGGATCTGTGGTCTATTCTTTGAATATGTAGTTATTAAACCAAGTTTAAATGGATAGAGAAATCTACCTCCAACAGCTAAAGCCTCATCTACCCAAGGCCAGCATAGATGTGCTAAAACAAATTTTAGTTTCTTAAATCTCATAAGAGCTTCAAAATATACCGGTCTGCAAAATCTAGACGAATCGGGAAATCCCCATGATATCCCACAGTGAAAAAGTATTGGAGCGTTTAACTCTTCAAGTTTTTCATAGAAAGGATACATCTTTTCTTCATATGGATACCAGCCAGCTGGAATCATCTTAACACCTACTAGTTCTTGGTCTAATAAAACCCATTCTATAATGTTAATCAATTCTCTAGCATCTTTAACCATACGTGGATCTATAAATGCAAATCCATAGATTCTACCTTTCAACATTTTCTGAATTTTGGAGACATGTTTTATAGATTCCTTAAATTCTTCAAAGCTAACTGGAGTCCAGATATCTTTTAAGAGATGGGGATGAAATGAAATTAAAACAGCCTTCTCGATATTACTTTCATCAAATGCTTTTTCTATTTCTTCTGGTTTTTCTTTTCCTGATGAATGGATATGGATATCATTAAATTTGATGTCCATAGATCTCCACACTCTCTATTATTATTAGTCTAACAACTATTTAATTATTGATAACTATCTACCGGTTAATTAGTTGGTTCTTTTCGCTATGGAGGTATTTCTTAATACGTAAAAATGTTGTTTTGAACTTTATATTCTGCTCTTAATAAGGCCTGGGATGAAGTATTTCTTTTCTATAATCCTTGCTAATTCTGTTAGTATTATAGATGCAGTAATATATATAAAGGCTAATATAAGGTATATCTCTATATACAGAAAAGTTCTACTACCTATAAGTTTACCTATATACATAAGTTCTGGTGCAGTTACAAAATATGCTATCGATGAATATTTGAATAAATATATAGCTTCATTAACTAAAGCTGGAATTGCTATTCTAATAGCTTGAGGCAATATAACAAGCCATATAGTCTTAAGCTTTGTTAAGCCTAATGATAAAGCTGATTCATATTGTGAATAAGGAATAGAGCCTATTGCTGACCTTATATACTCCGATTGATATACAGCTGAGTTAATTGCTATAGCTATAATTGATGCGGTGATAGGGTCTAGCAAAATGCCTATTTCAGATAAAGCATAGTATACAAAAAATAACTGAACCATCATAGGGGTTCCACGTATCAGCTCAACAAATATGGTAAATAAAGCTTTACTAGCTCTATCACCATAAACTCTTAATAATGCTATAGAAATACCTAGAAGCAATCCAATAAAATAAGATGTTAATGTAATTAGAATTGTGTATCCAAGTCCCAATGCTATGGCATGTCCATAATTATATAAAATATATGCTATATTCCACAACAACTTTCTTATACCTTGAATTGATTATTTAATGAATATAGATATATCATTCTCTCCATAAATCTACGAACCCTTTCATTTTTGGGATGCATCAATATTTGATCAGGTGGCCCCTTCTCAATAATAGTTCCACCATCCATAAATATAACTTCATGTGCCACTTTCATAGCAAATCCAAGCTCATGTGTTACAACAATCATGGTCATACCACCTCTAGATAGCTTCTCCATAACATTTAAAACCTCCCATATAAGTTCAGGGTCTAGAGCTGATGTAGGTTCGTCAAATAGTATTATTTTGGGATCCATAGCAATCGCCCTAGCAATAGCAACGCGTTGTTGCTGCCCTCCTGATAGCTGTGCTGGGTATTTTCTCCACAGATCCTCTGTAATACCAACTGATAACAATGCCTCTTTTGCTTTCCTCAACGCCTCTTCTCTTGGTAGTCTCTTTACCTTTGTTAACCCAAGTAATACATTATCTATAGCTGTTAGATGGTTAAATAAATTAAAGTGCTGAAATACAAAACCTATTTGGCTTCTAATATTATGTATATCTCTTTTCTTCTCTGTAACTATATCACCATCTAGAATTATTCTACCTCTATCAGGCTTCACCAACAAATTTATACATCTTAACAATGTGGATTTACCAGAGCCAGAAGGACCTATTATAACCTTTGTTTCATTTCTTCTTACTGAAAAATTTACATCTCTTAAAACAGCTTCTCTTCCATAGAATTTCCATAAATCCTCAACCACAAGAATATCACCATCCATCCACTCTTCACCTAACCTCCCACCATACCCATCTCCATAAGCTTTCTATGAAATCTATTAGATATATACGATAGTGGATAACATATACCTAAATATATAATTGAAATAATCAGCAGCGGCTTTAAATAATCAGCAATGACTTGCGCTATATGTATAGCTTGTGTAAACATCTCTACAACACCTATTGCATAGGCTATTGAGGAATCTTTAAGAACTATTGAAAATTCATTGATCCACCCTGGGAGAGCTATCCTAAACGCCTGTGGAAAAACAACATATCTAAAAACACCCCATCTTGTTAAGCCTATCGCATAAGCAGCTTCAAGCTGTTTCTCGCCAACAGCTTCTATAGCTCCTCTAAAAAGCTGTTCTTGATAAGCTGAGTCAACTATTGCAATACCCATTATAGCTGAATATATTGGTGGTAGGGGAAACCCTATTCTAGGTAAGCCATAGTAAAAGATGAAAAGGGCTAGAATCAATGGTATCCCTCTTAATATTCTTCCATACCATTCAACAAGTTTTGAAAAAGGCCTAGAGCTAAAAACTTCGATAAACGAAAGAATTAATGCTACTATAGTAGCCAATCCAAAGCTTGTTATAGATAAAATAAGTGTTGTTCCTATTGAAGAAAATATTAGATTTATATATGTAAAAAATTGTGGATTTGTTTCCCAATCCATCGTATTATTCAACCAATGTATTTATTGATAATCTGCTGCCATTCATCAGATTTAAGAAGGTTTTCTAGTTCCCTATTCAACTCATTTAATAGTTTGGTATCATCCTTTCTAACTACTAAACCATATTTTTCACCGGTTTCTATAATACTTGATATAACAATGTTATAGGATTTCACAAATGCTTCTGCTACAGGTGTATCTATAACAACAGCATCTAAACGTCCATTAACTAGATCCTTTACTGCGAGGATATAGCTGTCATAACTCTTTATATCTATGTTTTTCTTTTCACTCTCTACAAAATCTATAAGCAGAGACTCGGCTGTGGTACCACTCTGAACACCTACAGCTCTTCCAACCAAATCATCTAGACTTTTAGGTCTGAAACTACCATCCTTCAACACAATTATTGCTTGATTTGCATCCCAATAGGGAATTGTAAACGCCACAACCTTTGCTCTTTCTTCAGTTATAGTCACTCCAGAAGCTATTACATCTATTTGATTGTTTATTAAAGCTGGTATAAGTCCATCGAAACTCATAGATACGATCTTAATTTCATATCCTAGTCTTTTCGCTAACGTTTTGATGAGATCTATATCTATACCAACTACTTCGCCTTCAGGTGAAATATATTCAAAGGGTGGAAAATCAGGCGAAGTACCAACACGTAGCACCTTCTTTGGTTTGAGATATTGAGGATAAATATAAAGCGAATACACTAGTATACTTGAAACTAATATTATAGCCACTAAAGCAATCAATACTACTTTATTCACTAATATCACCTACATATATAACTTGATAGATATGTTAGAATATGTGTAATTTAAAGCTTTATGAATATATGATTCCTAATAAAGTGAGTTTAAATAATAAAATAGAAATTATATAGTAAATAATTATATAGTAAATATAGCTCCAGTATATGCAGATGTCACTAGCCTGGAATATCTCGATAGATAACCTTTATACTTGGGTTGATAAGGCTTACACATCTTCAATCTTTCGCTAATCTCATCTGAAGATACTACTAAATCTATTCTTCCTAGTTTAAGGTCAATTCTAATCTTATCACCATCTTGAACAATTGCTATTGGCCCACACTCAGCAGCTTCAGGTGATACATGACCTATTGACAGCCCTCTAGTTGCTCCAGAAAATCTCCCATCTGTAATAAGTGCAACATCTCTATCAAGACCCATACCAGCAAGAGCTGCTGTTGCTGTAAGCATCTCCCTCATGCCTGGTCCGCCTTTCGGTCCCTCATATCTTATTATCACAGCATCTCCTTTTTCTATCTTGCCATTCATAATAGCTGTTACAGCTTCTTCTTCACTATTAAATACCTTTGCTATACCTTCAAATATATATAGATCCTCTGGAACTGCAGATATCTTGATTACTGCTCCTAATGGTGCTAAAGACCCTTTAAGTATTTTTATACCCCCTCTTGGATACCAGGGACTGTCTACAGATCTAATAACATCGCTTCTATATATGGCAGCTTCATTAATTATCTCTTTAACTGTTTTTAAAGCTACGGTCATTCTCTCACCATGTATTAAGCCTTTTTTAGATAGCTCCTTCATAACAGCTGAAATACCTCCAGCTTCATGGAGGTCTTGAACATGATATGGCCCTGAGGGACTTAACTTGCATAGAGTTGGTGTTTTATTAGATATCTCATCAAAGTCATCTAATGCCAGATTAACACCGCTTTCATTGGCTATTGCCATTAAATGCAGAACTGTGTTCGTTGAACCGCCTAAGGCCATATCTACAGCAATAGCATCTAGAAAAGCTTCTCTATTTAATATCATTCTAGAAGTTATATTATGCTCAACAAGTTTTACAATCATTATACCAGTGGTTTTTGCAATTCTTATCCTCTCAGCTGAAACAGCAGGTGCTGTACCATTACCTGGAAGAGATATCCCTAATGCTTCTGTCAATGCATTTAAAGTATTTGCTGTAAACATACCGGCACATGAACCTACACCTGGACATGCAGCTTCCTCTATAGCTTTAAGCTCATCATATTTAACTTTATTTGCCCTAAAAGCACCAACAGCTTCAAAAACATCATGAAGGTCTATATCCTTGCCTCTATATCTCCCAGCAAGCATAGGACCTCCAGAAATAAATATAGCTGGTATATCAAGTCTTGCTGCAGCCATTAACATACCTGGTATTATTTTATCACATGAACTTATCAGCACTATTCCATCAAATTGATATGCATTTACCATAACCTCTATAGAGTCTGCTATAAGTTCTCTTGATGGAAGAGAATACTTCATGCCGATATGACCCATGGCTATGCCGTCGCATAACCCTATTGTATTAAATTCTAATGGTGTTGCACCAGCTAGTCTAATACCTATTTTTACAGCTTCTGCCAATTCCTTTAAATGTTTATGACCTGGGATAACCTCATTCCAAGAATTCGCAACACCTATTATAGGTCTAGATAACTCTTCATCTACCAAGCCCAATGCTTTAAACAATGATCTATGTGGGGCTCTCTCAATACCTTCTACAACAATCCTACTTCTCATATAGATCACATTTTATTTAATTTCTATGGAAATGGAGAGTCTGTTTCTGTTACAATATCTATGTTTTTAAATGTTTTAATAACATTATAGTACTCGATACCGTCAATTAATGCTTTGCTAAATGCATCCATTATATTTATTGAGATGCCTTGTGTTGTCCATGTTCGAAGACCGTTGCTAAACTCTACAGTAGCTCTATATGTATTGTCAGAGAGCAGATGTATTGAAAATGAGTGTATCTTTAAATAATTACAGTCTGGGAAAAGCCTTTGGATAGCTCCTTCAAATGCTTTCTTTAGGGCTATTATAGCATCTATATCTATAGCTCTATTATTAATATCATTTAGATTTACTATAGCTATAGCTACCCCTGTAGAGTCTGTAAACACGGTCCAGCTATATCTATTAATGCTATCTCTCTTTACCCCTAATTCTTTTAGAATCTCTAAAACGGCTGAGGCAGGTGCTACATTGAATGCATATCCTTGTTTCTCAAGGTTCTTAATTCTTATTAATGCTCTTCTAATTTTTTCATCTTTTTTATTAACATCTATTCCTAATTCCTTTAAAAGAGCAACTATATTAGAGGCTCCTGAAAGCTCTGAAACAATAAAAACTCTATTGTTACCAACTATAGATGGATCTATATGTTCGTATGCTTTAGGATTCTTTAATATAGCATCGACATGGATACCAGCTTTATGGGCAAATGCATATGCTCCTACATATGGTTGATATGGATTTGGCTCTATGCCAATGATTTTATAGACTAATAAAGATACATCTTTCAGTTTTTTAAAACTATCAATGCTTTTCAATACTTTAAATCCCATTTTAAAAGCTAGCGTTGGTAAAACTTGAATTAAATCAGCATTACCTGTTCTTTCACCAATACCATTTATAGTACCTTGTACATGTCTAGCCCCAGCTATTACACCTACCAATGTATTTGCAACTGCACAACCAATATCGTTATGCATATGAAGCCCTATAACACTATTACTTACGTTTTCCACAATCTTCGTTGTAATGTTATAGATCTCCATAGGTGTTGAACTACCTGTTGTATCTGCAAGAATAATTACACTAGCACCAGCCTTCTTGGCAGTTCTAACCACGTCTAATGCATACTCAGGATCTTCTTTAAAACCTTGATAAAAATGTTCAGCATCAAACAAAACTTTTATACCATGTGATTTTAAATAATTGATAGACTCATAAATAATATCTAGATTGGCTTCCTTAGTAATTCCAAGAATCTCATTAACATGAAGGGTCCATGCCTTACCAAATAATACAGCTACATCTACATCTGCTTTTATAATGGCTTGTATACTTGGATCATTATCTATATGAACATCTTTTCTTTTTGTACTCCCAAAAGCAACTATTTTTGAATATGATAAGCCATATCTCTTAATCTCCTTAAAGAACTCGCTATCCTTTGGATTTGAGCCAGGCCATCCTCCCTCTATATAATCTACACCTAGATCGTCTAAAGCCATAGCAATTCTTATCTTATCCTCAAGTGTAAGTGATATCCCCGCTGCTTGAGCCCCATCTCTTAATGTGGTATCGAGAACCTCAACCTTGGATTTCTAAACCACCTACCACCATCTACACCTAGGCATCATTTTTATGATATACAATATGTATATATAGCTTAAAAAGCTTTTATGAGATAAGAGAAATTTAAACATAATTAAACATTTTAATCCTTTTGCTTAAGACCTCTAGCCATCAGCTCTCTAAGTCTCTTACCAACATTTTCAAGAAGACTGTTCTCTAAATTGTTTATTCCCTTAATAACAGTTGGCATCCCTTTTTCGTATTCAGCAATCCATTCTCTTGCAAATTCACCATTTCTTATCCTTTCCAAAACTATCTTCATCTTATCCTTTATATTTTTATCAATAATATATTTACCAACGGTTAGCCCCCCATATTTTGCTGTATCTGAAACCGCTCTTAGCATTCCTACAAGACCTCCTTCATATATCAAATCAACAATTAGCTTAAGCTCATTTAGAACCTCAAAATATGCAACCTCTGGCTGATATCCTTCCTCCACAAGGGTGTCAAACGATGTTTTGATAAGCTCCATAACACCACCAACAAGTATAACCTGTTCTCCAAATAGATCTGTCTCTGTTTCCTCTTTAAATGTAGTTTCAATTACCCCAGCTCTACTACATCCAAGTCCTTTAGATATAGCTAAGGCTTTTTTAAGAGCTTCACCTGAGAAGTTCTGATAAACAGCTACTAACGCAGGTACACCCCCACCTGCTAAAAATGTTCTCCTAACCATAGGTCCTGGAGCTTTTGGAGCAATCATATATACATCTGAATTTGGAGGTGGCTCAATTACTTTATAGTGTATATTAAATCCATGGGCAAATACCATATCAGCTCCTTGCTTCATATATGGTTTAACACTATTTAACCATAGAGATCTCTGCACCATATCAGGAACTAAAAACACAATTATATCAGCTTCAGCAACTACTTCTTTGGTATAAAGAGGATTAAATCCATCTGCTAAAGCCTTTTTCCAACTCTCACCTTGTCTTTCAAGACCAACAATAACCTTTAACCCAGAGTCTCTGAGATTTAGTGCCCATGCCCTACCCTGACTCCCATATCCCAGTATAGCTATAGTCTTGGATCTTATTGGGTCTAATGATATATCCTCATCTTTATATATCTTCGCCATATTTTTCACCCCATCTATAACCTGCTATCCGAGTGTATATGGGTATGTATATAGTAAAGTATTTAATGATACTATTATTTATATTTTCATTAGCTGTTTTATCGATTTTTTTAAAATCTCCATTAATATAGACATATTTCTCAACCTTAGCATCAATAAGAAGCTCAACAGATTCAATACCTACAGTTTTACTTAGATTTAATATAGCTAGCTTTAAATTTGGATGATCTTTTACACCTAGATAAATTTCATAGACATCATTTATTCTTCTCCCCCATATCCATTCAACATCTATTAAAAGCTTTCTAAATGTGGCTATCACCCTCTCAATATAGCTTGCATCGTTATAATAACCAATAACCCTAATTACCTTTTCTAGGGTCATGGATTATCATCTCCCTAAGACTACCACCTGGAGGTAGTGTTGGCAATGATAATTCATCTTTTTTTATAGGGATTCTGATAACCGAAGGCATATTTTCTTTTATGCTAGTCTTTATAGCAACCACTAAATCCTCATAGGTCTCTGCATTAAATCCTAAAGCACCTAAACCCTCAGCAATTTTAATGTAATCTATCGTAGATCCAAAGTCAACACTTATAATTCTACCTCCAAAGAATAGATCTTGGACTTGTCTTACAAGCCCTAATGTCCTATTATCAAATATAGCTACTATAATAGGTATATATTCATCTACAGCTGTAGATAAATTATTCATAGTCATGAGGAATGATCCATCGCCATCCAGATCCATAACTATCCTATTTGGCTGAGCCATTTTAGCGCCAATAGCAGCAGGTAATCCAAAGCCCATTGTACCCATCCCACCTGATGTTATAAATGTCCTTGGTTCAAGTGCCTCCCAAAAGACACCACACCACATCTGGTGTTGTCCAACACCTGTCGTTACTATAGCATCTCTTGGTAGTACACCTCTAATTGTTTTTAAAGCTCTCCATGGTTTTAAACCTTCACCATCTTCATCTACATAATAATACTGAGAATAGTAGTCTCTAAATTCATATATTCTTCTAATCCAGTTCGATCTTTCAAATTTAACTCCAACACTCATTAAAGCATTTATTAATCTTCTTAAAATCTCTTTTGCATCACCTACTAAAGCAACATCAACTTTTATGGGAAGTCTCTCGATATCTGTAGGATCAATGTTTATTATTATAAATTTTTTCTTAGAATCTATAATATCTTTATATGATGTTATTGTCCTATCGCTTAACCTAGCCCCTATAACCAAAACAACATCTGCTTCTAAAAATGCTTTATTGGCTTCTGCTCTCCCATAATAACCCATCATACCTATATATAAAGGATAATCATTTGGAACAGCAGCCTTTCCTAAAAGTGTTGACACTATAGGTGCTATAAGCATATCAGCTAATATTATTATTTCATCTGTAGCCATTGAGGCTACAGCTCCAGATCCAACTAAAATCAATGGCTTTTCAGCATTAACAAGAATCTCAACAGCCTTCTTAATCATTATAGTATCTGCATATACTGGGAATTTTTTAAATCCCTTAATATCATCCTTATCGAATTTTATATCCCCATCAACAACTTTTTCATTAAATAAATCACGTGGTATATCAACTACTACTGGACCTGGACGTCCCTCGACAGCTATATAGAAAGCGTTTCTAAGCCATATAGGAATGTCATACACATTTTTTATTTGTATAACAAATTTTACAATATTTTGAACAACCCCAGGGATGTCAGCTTCTTGAAATGACATTTTACCTATAGATGATCTTGGGACTTGACCTGTTAAAGCTACAACAGGTGAACTGTCCCAGAAAGCTGTTGCTAACCCTGTAACCAGGTTAAGTGCTCCAGGACCAGAGGTAGCTGTACATATTCCAGGTCTGCCTAAAGCTCTAGCATAGCCATCTGCTGCATGTGCTGCACCTTGTTCATGCCTCATTAAAACAAGTCTTATGTCTCCATTCCTTACATACTCTACTAATGTATCATAAAGTGTCATGTTCGATAAACCAGGTATCCCAAATATCACCTTAGCACCTAATTTCTTTAGAGTCTCAGCTGCGAGTTTAGCTCCGTTCATAGCAATCACCTAGAAGAATGGTATTGTAGTTATCTAGATCAATTATTTCTTTTAAACTAATTTTTGATTTATATTTGCAGACAGATAATGATGCATTACACCTCGGTACAGCTATCTGACTTGGAGTTCCATCTACCCCACCAACTATTTAAATTTCAGGATATAAACTAAGTTTTGTATAGGGTTTTTAAACTTTTTACAAATATTCACACTTTAAACAAATACTTATATAAAATATTAGGTTTATACCTATTTATAAAACTACTTATAGTTAAGCATTCATAAACACTTAAATACTGTCTCCACATAAATTATCTAAGTATAACTAGCTCTAAGGGATGAATATTGCTCCAACTCTAAACACAATACATGAAAACAAGATATATGAAAGTAAAAAAAGATACATAAGAATACTTGATACCACACTACGTGACGGAGAGCAAATGCCTGGAGTTGCTTTGAATCCTATAACAAAACTTGAAATAGCACGTGCATTAGAAGAGCTAGGTGTTGATTCGATTGAAGCAGGTTTTCCAATAACAAGTCCAGGAGAGTTTGAAGCTGTTAAAATGATTGCTAAAGAAATCAGTTCATCAGAGATTATAGCTTTGGCAAGATCTGTTAAAGAAGATATCGATAGAGTTATAGATGCCGATACCGACGCTGTACATTTATTTATAGCAACCTCAGATATCCATATGAAGTATAAACTTAGATTATCTCCAGACCAAGTTATTGAAAGGGCTGTAAATGCTGTTGAATATGCGAAGTCACACGGTCTTGTAATTGAGTTTAGTGCTGAAGATGCTACTAGATCCAACCCAGAGTTTCTTGCTGAGGTTTTTCAAGCTGTTGTAGATGCTGGTGCTTCTAGAATTGATATTGCTGATACTGTTGGTGTTGCCTATCCTAGTTTTATGATAAATCTAGTAAACTATGTAAAAAGTAATGTAAGAGGTAATTATATAATTAGTGTTCATTGCCATGATGACTTTGGTATGGCTGTAGCAAATAGTGTTGCTGGAGTTGAAGCAGGTGCTGGCCAAGTCCATGCAACTATATTAGGTGTTGGTGAAAGAGCAGGTAACGCTGCTTTAGAGGAGGTCGCTACAGCTGTGAAATTTCTGCTGGGATATGATGTCGGAATAAGGTTTGAGAAAATAAAAGATGCAGTGCAACTTGTTATGAGGAGATTCAATATAGCTATACCTCCCAATAAAGCTATTGTTGGCCTCAATGCTTTCTCACACGAATCTGGTATACATGTACATGGAATACTAAGCCATCCATTAACATATGAACCCATTGATCCCTCTATCATAGGTGCTGAAAGAAGAATTGTTATAGGTAAACATAGTGGAAAGCATGCAGTTTTGTTTATATTAAAGAAGCTAGGCTATGAACCTAGCGATAATATTGTAGATAAAGTCCTTAAAAAAGTAAAGGAGATAGCTGATCAAGGTATAAAAATAGATGAGTCAACATTAATAAATATTGTCAAAGGAGTTGTTGAGGGAGATATGAAATGAGAGCCACATATCAAGTTGCTGTTATAGAGGGTGATGGCATCGGTCCAGAAATTGTTTCAGCTGCATTAAAAGTTCTAGAGAGGATAGAGAAAAAATACAATTTAAATATCAATATAATTAAAGTTGAGGCAGGGGATAGAGCTTTAGCAAAATTTGGCCAAGCTGTGCCAGAGGAATCATGGAGAAAAATAAAATCATCAGATGCAATCTTAAAGGGGCCTGTTGGAGAATCAGCGGGAGATGTTGTTGTTAAAATAAGAAGGGAATTGGATCTCTATGCAAACATTAGACCTGCAAAGGTTTTTCCAGGTGTAAAGGCTTTAAAAAGCAATATAGATTTAGTTATTGTTAGAGAGAATACTGAAGATGTATATGTAAGAGCTGAATATATGGCCTTAGATGATGTGGCTATTGCGTTAAGGGTTATAAGTAAAAAAGCTTGCAAAAGAATTGCAAAAATAGCATTTGATATTGCTTCAAAAAGACGAAAGCATTTAACTGTAGTACATAAAGCAAACGTTCTTTCATTAACTGATGGACTTTTTAAAAACATAGTTTATGAAATAGGTAAAAATATGTACCCTGAAATCACAGTTGATGAGATGTATATAGATGCTGCTGTAATGGACCTTGTAAGAAAACCCGAGAGATTTGATGTAATAGTAACAACAAATCTATACGGTGATATATTAAGCGATTTAGCAGCATATGTTACAGGCAGCATAGGTTTAGCCGCATCCGCAAATATAGGCGACAGTAAAGCAATGTTCGAACCGATCCATGGTGCAGCATTTGACATTGCTGGTAAAGGAATAGCAAATCCAACAGCAATGATACTATCACTTTCATGGCTTCTTAAATGGCTTGGAGAACAAAATGAGGATTCTAAAATGATAGTTGCAGGGAAAGAAGTGGAGGAAGCTGTTATAGCAACACTTACAGAAGGAAAAAAACTAACTTGCGATCTTGGAGGTACAGCTTCAACACAAGAATTCACAGATGCTATTATATCGAAGATCCCGATATAACTATTTTTCAAAATCCTTTAAATTTCTATAAAAACATGTACTGTTTCCTGTATGGCATATAGGACCTTGTGGTTTTACATAAACCAATACAGCATCATTGTCACAGTCAATCCTTAGATCAACAACTATTTGATAATTGCCACTAGTTTCACCTTTTAACCATAGCTTTCTTCTTGATAATGACCATAAATATAGATATCCCGTAGTCAATGTTTTTACAAACGCTTCTCTATTCATGTGACCAACCATTAAAACCTCTCTGCTCTGAATGTCCTGTACAACAGCTATCACTGTATCTTGCTCATGTCTAAAATTTAATTTATCTGCAATTCTTTCAGCTATAGTTTGTGAAATTTTTAGCATTTTAACCACTTAGCTAAGATTTTGAGAAAAGCCACGCCAGACTTACTACTTTTTTCTGGATGAAATTGAGTGCCAACGATGTTGTTCTCTATAATAAGTGCAGGAAATTGCTCACCATAGTAGCTAAGCATACATACAGCTTCGCTTTTAGCTGGATAGACTATATAACTATGAATAAAATACATATAGCTTTTATCGATTTCCATAAAATGTGAACATACATCGTTATTACTTGTTGTGATATAAACTTTATCCCAGCCGATATGTGGAAGCTTTAGATTTGTTTTAAGTTTATCTACATATCCTTTTACCCAACCAAGTCCTTTGTTAAATCCTCCTTCAAGACCATAATCAAACATTATCTGCATCCCTACACAGATACCAAGAAACACCATCCCCGATCTTTTAATATCTTCAAATATTTCTAACCTTTTGTTAAAGTACATAGCTACAGCTTTGAATGTTCCTACACCAGGTAATATCACTAAATCATATTCCCTCCAATTTCTAGTAATATCATCCTTTATATCTACGTCGAATCCTACTCTCTTTAAAGCTGATGATATACTAAAAAGGTTGCCAACACCATAATTTATTATCGCTGCTTTCATTTTCTTCTCCTTGAAAGTTCGTTACATACGTCATCCAATGTAATATTGTTTACGGCCATTAAAACCATAAGGTGATATACTAGATCTGCTATTTCATTTACAATTCTTTCTTTAGATTCTGTTAACGTTGCTAAGATAACTTCTATGGCTTCCTCCCCAAGTTTTCTAGCTATATATGCTTTTCCCTTTCCCACAAGTTTTACAGTGTAGCTATTAGGGTCTTTACTATCTATTCTATCTAGAATAACACTATAAAGCTCATCTAATATACTACACATAGCGCACACCAATACTTTGTTCATGAATTATAAAACCTTCATAACGGGCAAGAACTTTAGCCGCGTCTAAAAGTTCTTTATCTATGTCTTTAGAGTTATAGAGTATAGCTATAGGTTTTAGAAAATCATATACTGTGAGAGCCCCTCTTGTTTTAGCCCATCCATTAGTTGGCAATATGTGGTTTGGACCAAGATAGTCTATCATAGATGGAGACTCTGAATCCATAGTTACAGCCCCAGAATTCATAACTTTTTCTAGATATTTTTGAGATTCTTTAATATATAGAGATAAGTGTTCGGGTGCTAATTTATTTGCAATTTCCAATGCTTCATCTATGTCCTTAACTTTAATTAAGTAATATCTATGGATTTTATCATGAGCCAATTCCTTTTCAACTTCATTGATAAGCTTATCTGAAGGTGTTAAAAGCATAACTAAAACATCTTTACCATGCTCACTCTGAGCCATCATATCAAGAGCTATTTTTCTATAATCAGCATGTTCATCTGCTATAATAACAAGCTCCGTTGGACCTTCAACACCATCTATATCAACATCTCCTTGAACTAAATATTTAGCTACCTGAACATATATATTTCCAGGACCCACAATCTTATCTACTTTAGATACAGACTCTGTACCATATGCCATAGCAGCAATTGCATGAGCTCCACCAATTCTATAAACCTCTTTAGCATTGATTTTCATTGCTATATATGCTATAGCTGGATCAACACATTTATTTTTCATTGGAGGGGAAGATATATATATCTCCTTAACACCTGCAACAACAGCTGGAACCCCAGCCATTAGAAGTGTAGATGGATATGACTTAACCCCTCCTGGAACATATATACCAACTCTGTAGATGCTTCTCCAACTAATGCCCATTATAACCCCATTTATATTAATTTTGATGTCTTTTGGCAAGGTTGTATAATGGATATTAAAAAGATGGTTATATATTATATCAATTGAGTTCTTAACGTTATTCGGCAACAAATCCATACATTTTTCTAGCTCCTTTGCATCGATTTTAATACCTTCTATTTCAACACCATCAAATTTTCTAGTAAACTCTATGAGAGCTTTATCACCATAAATCTTTACATATTCTATAATGTTCTTAACATATTCTACAACATCTCCGAAGTCTCTAGACCTACCACTTGGAAGATTCCTCAATATAGTCATATTCTTACCTCAATGCCTTGAGATATAAGGTATTTCTTTAATGCATTAATCCTAATAACACCATCATGAAAAACACCTGCAGCTAGCGCTGCATCAGCTTTGCCAATGGTTAAAACCTTATAAAAATCTTCAAAAGAGCCAGCACCACCGCTTGCAATTATAGGTACATTAACTGTTTCTGCTACAAGTCTAGTCAATTCAATATCATAACCAAGTCTAGTTCCATCTCTATCTATACTTGTTAAAAGTATTTCTCCAGCACCTAAACCAACAACCCTCATAGCCCATTCAACTACATCTAAACCTGTATTTAATGTTCCAGAATAGATATAAACAATATATCTATCTCCATGTCTTTTTGCATCTATTGCTACAACAATAGATTGTGAACCAAATTCATTAGATGCCATGGTAATTACATTCGGATTTTCCACAGCTGCTGTATTTATACTAACTTTATCAGCGCCTTGTGAAAAAAGCTGAGATATATCATCGATGTCTCTTATACCTCCTCCTACAGTTAATGGTATAGTTAAAACACTTGCTGTATCCTTTACAACATTAAGCATTGTTTTTCTACCCTCGAGAGACGCAGAAATATCTAGTAAAACTATCTCATCTGCTCCTTCATCTTCATATCTAGCGGCAAGTTCTACAGGGTCTCCTTTATCTTTAAGGTCTAGAAACTTTACCCCTTTTACTACTTTTCCATTCTTTACATCTAGGCACGGAATTATTCTCTTTACACTCATAATATCCCCTTAGTACTTCTAATACGAAAATCTACAATTCTTGAAGCTTCATATAAAGTTATTCCGAGGCCTTTAAATATGGCTTCAACAATATGATGTGAATTAAAACCTTTTATTTGAATAATATGAATAGTTACAGCTGATCTGTATGCAAATGACTCAATAAAATGATAAATATTTTCAGTAGCAACATCACCAATGAATTCTCTATTAATATTCAAATCTATGTAGGCTTTTCCTCTCCCAGAGATATCAATAGATAACAATATTAGAGCATCGTCCATAGGAATTAAAATATCTGCAAATCTTTTAATACCTACTCTATTACCAAGACATTCATTAAATGCCTCACCTAGTGTTATACCACAATCCTCCACAACATGATGATCATCGTAAGATTCCTTATTAATAGCTTTAACCATAGCGGTGGAATTCATGTAGCTCAGCATTGTAGACAGTAAATGGTTGAAGAACTTAACTGGTGTTGCTACATATATTTCTCCAGCTTCATCAATATTAAGCTCTATTTCGATTCTAGTCTCCTTAGTTTCTCTAATTCGTCTACATATTCTACTCCTAGACAATCTTTACCCCCTTTAAATAACCTTTATATAGAGCCATACCTATAACTACATAATCAAAGCCTGCATTCTTTAAAAAGAGTAGATCATCATAATTTGATACCCCTCCAGCATATTCCTTCAACCCATCGATGATGGAGATATATGATACAATATTCTTGTCTATACCTTTACATGTCCCTTCAGATGATATATATGTAAATATAACCCCAAGAACTGGTGTCTTTTTTAACAATTCAATTGCTTTATTTATATCCAAACCTCTTTCTTTCCATCCCTTTATCATAACATTATATTTATCATCATAATCGATTGAAATCAATATCTTGTCTCCTCCAATATTTCTATAAATTTCATTAAATTTTATACTATTTGAAAAGAATAATGTAGAGACTATAATAGCTGAAGCTCCATAGGATAAAATTCTAGATGCTTTTTCAACATCTCTAATACCACCACCGATTTGTATCCATTTAAAACCAATACTAGCTATATTTTTTATAATATCTTCATTTGAATCTATGCCTTCAGCAGCATCTAAATCTACAATATGGATACAGTCATAGCCATATGAATATATTTCATAGGCTATATATATAGGATCTCCCAATACTATACCACTGTTTCTTTTTCCTTTGATCCTCTTTACAGCCCTTCTATTACTTATATCTATACTGGGCATAACCTTCATTTTACCACCTTCTCTATATCAACAATTACAATATCTCTAGCTCCATTTACCTTAGCTTTTAATATAACCTCAGGTAAGTCATTTTCATCTACCACTGTTATTACTTCCCATGTATCTGATTTGCTTAGCTTTGTAATTGCAGGTGCCAGCATTGCTGGTAGAGTTGAAAGGACATTGGTTAGATATTTATCAGGAACATTCATAAATAACATCTTTTTACCCTTTGCAACAAGCACCCCCTTAATCATTGTAACGACAAGTTCAACTTTATCTGAATTAGGATTTTTCATCCAGTTTTTAGAAGCTATTAATACAGCATAGGTATCCATAACCGCATCTATAGGTTCTAGTCCATGGATCTTAAGCGTTGTACCAGTACTCATTACATCGATAACTGCATCAGCCGCTCCTAGATATGGCATAACCTCTGCTGCCCCACTGATTCTTACTATCCTTGCTCTAATTCCCTTCATAGATATATATCTTGTAGCTATATTTAGATATTTTGTAGCTATTCTGATATCAAGACCTTTTCTTACTAAGTCTTCTACATTGTTAATACCTCGATTCCTAGGTACAGCAAAAACTATTTTTGCCTTGCCAAAATCTAATGGGATTATCTCATCAACATCAGCACCACTTTCAATAACATAATCATGACCTGTTATACCAAGTTCTGCACCTTCGTTTTCAACAATATATGGTATATCTTCTGGACGAACCATAACTATCTCTACACCACTCCAATTGGTTGGTAAAATCAATGCCTTTTCATCGATTGCTGCAAATCTTATGCCTGCCATTTGAAGAAGTTCTATTGCTGGTTGCTGTAGTCTACCTTTATTTGGTATAGCTATTCTCATTTTAATTCACCTAAAATCTTTATAACCATTTTACACACCTCTTCATCACCTATGCCAATTCTATATAGATTGTCAGCAACACTCTTAATCAATATTCCATGCCTTAGCATATGGCCTCTTAAATCTCTCATATCTTTAACAAGTAGGAAATTCGTTAAACTTCTATATACCTTAAATCCAAGCTTTTTAAGCTCTGCATACATCCATTCCCTTAATTCAATTATTTTAGAAACAACTTTATCAACGTAATCCCTATTCTCCAATGCTGCAATACCTGCTGCTAAAGATGGTGTTGGTATATCAAAAACTGTATATGGTTTAGACAACATCTTTACCACATCTCTATGAGCTATTATATACCCTAACCTAAAACCAGCAAGGCAAAATGCTTTGCTAAGGCTTCTAACAATTATTAAGTTAGGATACTCTTCTACCATAGGAGCTAAAGTATAATTGCTAAATTCATAATATGTTTCATCAATAACTATAAAACCTTTTATATTCTCTACAAGAGCTAGAAGAAGTTTTCTATCACCTTTAAGTATAGGTGCCCCTGTAGGATTATTAGGATCGACTAATACAATCATATCAGCTTTACTTGCATTTCTTATAAGTTCTTCAAAATCAATGCACCACCAATCACCACACTCAAAAGAATTTATAGAGATTACATTGAGCCCTCTTAACGAGGCCAAAATAGGTATCATACTAAATGTTGGTGTAATAAACTCTACTATATCTCCTGGCTCAACTAGATTATAGAATATTGCCCTCAATGCATTATCTGCCCCTATAAATGGATATACATTCTCTGAACTAACATTATTGTATTCTCCTAAAAGTTCCCTCAATCTATTAAATGTATTTGCACTTGGATAATAGTTAGAACTATATAAATATCTTATAACAGCTTCAATAACATGGGATGGTGGAGGCCATGGACATTCATTTAAATGGAGCCTTATACCTTCCTCCTCTACATGCTTATAGCTATCATGGTTTAATAACCATGGTTTAAACTTTTTCTTAATATCTATTAATGCAATCCAGGATCCCTATAAAGATTTGTATAGTTTAAATTTCCAAGTAGTTTTAAAAATTTATATGAAAAGCAAATTTATCACAATTATATAAACTATTGAACGAGTATTTGATAGAAGTTGTTATAAGAAAATTTTAAATTTGCATATGGTGTATATATTTATGAGGTTTATCTATATGTCTTCTACCTCAATACCACGTAACGAACTCATAGAAATTATAAAATCCAATAACATGGTTGAAGAATTTGTGAATTGGCTTAGAAATAGTAAGAAAATAGATGCTGATCCTATATCATTAAAAGATGTTGACTATAATCTGTTACTAGAGTTTGTCCAATCAAAGGGATTGCTTAAAACTGAAACATTAACAGAATTCGAAAATGCATCGAGAGATGATGACGATATTTTAGACGATTATATTAAAAACATAGAATCCACAAAACCTAAAAAAATCAGAAGAAAAACCTAATTAGAAATAATAAAGCTGTGATATAGAGATGAATAAGACCATAGATCTATCAATGGTATTGAAGACACCACCTGTATTCCCAACATATCCTTAATCAATAATTCATAAATGGACTACAGTAATAGAACATGGATACTATTCCGATATAATAATGCTGGCAGATCATATAGGAACATATATTGATGTCCTAATACATTTTATAGCAAATGGTACTGATACCGATGAATCACCACTTGATAGATTCATCTGCAAGGGTATTACTATAGATCTATTAGATTTAGCTCTAAAAGCTAATATTACTGCTGAAATAATTAAGAGTAGATTAAAGACTCATTAAGCTAGGAATTGGTTGGATCATAATAATATATACTGGGTATGACACTAAAGCAGGAAGCGGTGAATGGTTTAATCACCTAGGTTTAGATGAAAGTGTAACACTGTTTCTTGTGGATAAAAAGTTAATAATGCTGTAGATATAGATGCTTTTAGTGTTGACTATTTGCCTTTCCCTGTACATAAAACTCTCTTTTCTAATAACATTAAAATATATGAGAACCTAACTAATGTGAAAGAACTTATTAATGTAAAGGAATTACAGTTTATAGGTATTCCTCTAAAAATGTACAAAGGGTCTGTAAATCCTGTAAGAGCTATAGTCTATATCATATTCATATGATATGAATAGTAAAGTTGTTAGTATATCAATGTATCTTATTATCTAGGCCTAGACATGCAATGAATTTCTTTGAATTATATAGCGTTGCAGAGTTTTTATATTGAATTGTTTGCTTATCAAAAACCTTAATCTTTGAGAATGTAATGGAATAATACTTAAGAAGTTTTATAGCTATATGAAATGCGTTGATACTTCAATAGCCTATAAAGTTTCATAAGAAAATATATGTAGATGTAGTGGAATATGTATTAAGTGTAATTAGTGATGTATCTAGTCACAGGCCTAAGAAAATTTGTTATAGTTTTTTAAATGGTATTGGAGATTCTTTTATTGTGTATTTCTCCATATAACCTAGTTTGAATTGGTTTAACCCTTGCTCTACTCTATCCAAACCAATACTTCTAAATATACCTTTTATTGTCTCTGGCATAATAGGATATAATAATAATGATGCAACTCTTATAGATTCTAGTACCGTATATATTGTTTTATTTGGTTTGTCTTCTTTCCAAGGCTCCTTTCTATTCATATATGCATTTGTTTCATGCAGCACATCAAGAACATATTTTACTGCATTGCTAATCTCTAAATTATTATAATACTCTATTGAATTCAACACCAATTTTTCTATACCCTCAGCAAACTCTCTATCTAGCTCACGAATAACGACACCATCAAGAGATTTTATGGCAAGTGATGTTGCTCTTCTTACGAGATTGCCATAGTTGTTAAGCAGATCTCCAGTATATATAGAGTCGTAGATATCCCATGAAACTTCAACATCTTTGTCATAATTAGCTATTTTGGCTATTATAAATCTTACAACCTCTGGATTGCCATATCTTTTAACCATATCATCTATAGATATCACATTACCTAAACTTTTACCCATTTTTCGACCTTTTACAGTTAGATATGAATGTACAACCAGTTTTTTAGGTGGTGGTAAATCTAGCATTGCCAACAATGAAAACCATATAGCGGTGTGGAACCATAGAATATCTTTACCTATCAACTGTATAGAGTTTTTCCAATATCGTTTAATTCTTTCTAGATCCTTAGGATATCCTAGACCTGTTAAATAGTTTAACAATGCATCTATCCATACATAAACAACATATCTATTATCGAATGGCAATTCTATGCCCCAGCTCACTCTACTTTTTGGTCTAGCTATTGAAAGATCCTGTAAACCTTCAATCTCAACTTTTGCAGCTACTTCATCTCCATAATGCTTCGGATACACTATATCTCCGTCTCTTAATACCTTAAGTATGTAGTCCTTAAACATTGAGAGCTTAAGAAAGTATGTGTCTTCTTCAATATATTCTAGAGGTCTTTGATGGATGGGGCAAGTCGGTGTGTTGTTTACATTGATGTATTCGCTTTCACTATAAAACTTTTCGCATGCTGTACAATACCATCCTCTATACTTCCCACTATAGATGTATCCTTTATCCCATAGCTTATTAACGACATATTTTACAAGTTCTTCATGTTCATGTTCAGTAGTTCTTATAAATCTGCTATAACCTATTTTCAATACCTTCCAATATTCCTTAAATATCTCAGCCATTTGATCAACAAAATCTTTTGGATTCACCCCTTTTTTCTCAGCCTCTCTTTGAAGTTTAGCTCCATGTTCATCAGTACCTGTTAAGAAATATGTATCGCATCCTAAAAGAGAAAACCATCTAAAGATTATATCAGCTAAAACAGTGGTATATGCATGACCTAAATGAGGCTTATCATTTGGATAGTAGATAGGGGTGGTTACATATATATAGCATTTCTCATGGCCTATTTCTTCAATATTGTACATATCGAGTCACACTATCTCTATACTCAAATTTAGTACTATATTTATCAAGTATTTCAACTTTATTAGCTTACAAAAACCTTAACATAGATATGTAAACCTAAAAGCTATTAGATTATTAATTAAGTATATATGAGGAAAGCTTATGAAGCCATACATAGTTCGATTCGTATCTCTAGAAGCTGGTAAAGGCAAAACATATATAGCATCATCAGTTCTAGCTAAGCTAAAGCTTAAGGGCTATATTATTGCAGCTATTAAACATGCTGCACACGACATAGATATCAAAGGGAAAGATAGTGATAAATACATTGAAGCTGGAGCTGATATTACCATAGCTTCATCACATAAATTAGGTGTCATATATTATAGTAAATGGATAGACTCTCTAGACTATATTTTAGGATTTATTAATACCCCTATAGTTATTGTAGAGGGTTTTAAAGGGTATGAAAATAGCGATGTAGTGGCTATTATCGATAGTATTGATGAATTTAAGGATTTATCTAAATATGTAAAGGGGAATCTCATAGCTATTATATGCAGCAATGAATCTCTTATTAAAGCTAGTAATGAAACAAATGTCAAGATTTTTAATAAAGATGAAATAGATGAGATAGCTTCATTTATAGAGCTAAGAGCCTTAAAGTTTCTAGAAAACCAACTTCCACAATCTAATTGTGGTCTTTGCGGATTTGAAACATGTTCAGCATTTGCAAAAGCATATGCAATTGGTAAAGCAAGTCTATGCCCAGTGATATCAGATATTAGACTAGTTATAGATTCAAAGGATATACCTTTGAATCCCTTTGTAAAAAATATTCTAAGGTCAACTATAAATGGTTTTATTAACTCTCTTAAAGGTGTACCTCAACAAAGAAAGAGAATATCAATAGAGGTTGTCATTTGATCATAGCTCAATTTAGAGAATTTTTTATCTGATATTCCTTTACCATATTTATCTGCAATTCATAGGATATTAGATCTTTATTTTTACCTATCTTAGCTAAATCAAATGTTTTAAAATGAGTAGCGTTGAGATGGATGTTTCTTTGCTTCTATGTATAGATTATCGATAGATGCTGCACTATTATCTGAGGGTTTAATACTCATCATTATTTCAGTAAGGATGCGTTTCTTCATCTCAATAACTAAATGATTTTTATAGATATAAAAATTCTTTTTACTTTATTATATATCATAACCTATCTGATATAGTTATCTATGCTATTAATTTGTATTCTGTAAGATTTATATAGCTCCACAATTATTTTTGAAGCTTGTGTTGCATGTAGATTCTCCAGAATAGTCTTCGTGGAATATATGGATTTGCATCTATGCCAAGCCTTTTCAGCATATTGGCTTGGTTTTTTGTTACTAAATATTGTTTATAGTATTCTACTGCTTCTTTACCATATCTATACATAAACTCTATATAAGCTTTATATGATAATTTATCTGCCTCTTTATTCATCTCTCTTGGAATCCAGCTAATTCGTGCATTTCGTAACATACTTAAAAGCTCTAATGTTTTTTCATATAGCGGTTTTAGTTTTTTAGATCGAACTCTATATACCCCATTAACCTGGTTAATAATAAGTTGGCTATCTCCATATATTTCAACAGCTTCTCTTATACCTAATTCTATTACCTTCTCAAGCAGTTTTATTAATGCATAATACTCAGCTATATTATTAGAGGTTTCATCACCAAACATACCCGCACCTATAACACCATAACCACTTGCAATCTTTACATCATCTCTATATATAACATAACCATATGTAGCAACACCACCTGGATTTACAGGTTCGCATAGTCCATCAAAATATGCTTTTATCATAATATCTCCAACAATAGATTTAATCTACCTAAAAAATCTTTCTTACTGTCTCCTAAAACTTTCAGAATTTTTATTCTGATCTCTTCCCAATCAAAGCATAGAAGTTTAGAACAGCAATCCAGCTTGTAAAAAAGCCTTTTAGTATATTATGTTAAAACCTCTTAAACACTTCAAAAGCAGATTTACTTAGCTACTAAATATAGAAGTGATGTGATTGAACCCGGGTCTGAAGAATGATGATCGGTGCAAACACTGATCCATGCTTATAACACACTGAACAAAATACCCTAATCTATTGAGTCATTGTATTAGATATTCTTCTATGGAATACACCAATTAATAGAAATATGTAATCTGATCTAAATAAGGATTTGTATTAAAACTCATTATTTTCGCTATGAATAGATAGTATAAAATAGAGGCTTATAAAGAACCGCCATAAAATAATACAAATAAATTAAATATCACAAATAATATAGTTCCAGAACTTTAATATAAACTATTCCTAGCATAGCCTTATCCACCATAGACCTTTAATACATATTACCATAAAAATAATCAATAGTTTTCCACAATAGATATAGAATATGGTCTTTAACAGTTACCTCTTCACTATCCATTAGATATATCAAAGTTCTCATAACTTCTTAAACATAACTTCATTAACTTTATTACCACAATTAACAGTTTTTGTCTAAACATAGTATATAATAGTAGATAATATATAGTGTGATCTAAGGTACTTCTTCCTCTTAATCCACACTACAGAATATTCGAGCACTATAGAAGAGTTCCAACATTACATACAATACATTGTATATAATAGTGCTTAAGAATTATTGTAGAGATTGGAAGTAAGCTCCTTCACCTTTCTATTGTGTGGCGGGCCCGAGGGGATTTGAACCCCTGACCACCGGCTTAGGAGGCCGGCGCTCCATCCTGGCTGAGCTACGGGCCCATGTTATAGTAAATTTAGTTTGGCTTTAAGTGTTTTTGAGGTGTTTTTATGTTGCTTAGATTTATGATGTTTTAGAGCTAGTATATCGTTTTTAGGTTATTATATTATCTATGATTTTATGGTTGTTTTACCTTGGTGTAGTTAATGTCGTGGGTTGTGGATTTTAGATAGAATGTTTTTGGTAATTATTGATTAATCCTAATAACCTTAAATATTTAGGTAGTAGTAAACTACATGCTGAAAATTGTTTGTGATTTAAGGTGTGTATGTTGAGGCCTATAGTTTTAATACCGTTTGCATCTGAAGTGCATGGAAAGGAGTATTATGTAGGTGTACTTGAAGTATTTAAATCGTATTTTAAAAGATATGGTATAGAGTTCCATGACGGTATAGTAACTAGCAACAGTGATATAGAGGCTGTTTCAAAGAAATATTCATATTTTATTCCAATAGCACTTATACTTACTGGTGGAACAAGTAGACTGATATATGATTTCGTGATGAAGGCTCAATTAGAAAGAATATTCATAGTTTCTCATAGCGAACACAATAGCTTAGCTTCAGCTATTTCAGTAAGAAGTAGGTTGGAAAATGAAGGTGTTTCTGCAGGGCTTTATTATTGTGTAAATCCATATAGCATAGAATGTAGAGTTGTTATTGATAGGGCAATGAATATAGCTAGAGCTTTGGCTAATATAATAGGTTCAAATATAGGGATAATAGCTGATAGAGAACGTGAGGAAATAGATGAAATATTTGAATCAAAATTTGATGCGACAATAAACATAGTTTCTTTTGAAGAATTTGAAAAAGAATGCAAAAACATCAGCAATAATATAATAGATGAAACAGTTAAAGAGATTAGAAATAAAATAGTATTTGAAGACATAGATAATAAGATCAGAGAAGTAACTCGACTCTATATTGCTCTAAAAAATATTGCGAAAAACAGAAAATTTGATGCTATTACAATAGACTGTTTTCCATATATAGCAAGATATGGTGTAACTCCCTGTATACCCTTAGCATTATTAAATTCTGAAGGTATTATCGCAGGATGTGAAGCCGATTTAACATCAATCTTAGGATTAATGCTAGCTAGGTATATCACAGGTAAAAGCGGTTGGATAGGCAACTCTGTATCGTTCAATTCTAAACACGCTATATTCGCACATTGCACAGCTGCACTCGACATTATGGAAAACCCAGTCACAATATCACATTTTGAAACAGGTAAGCCATATGCTATAACAGGGGAAATGGCATCAGACACTATAACTTTAATATCTATAGGCAGAGAATTCAACCTCGCCACAATTGCAAAAGGCAGGATAATAAAATCAGGTCTACTGGGATACGCTACTTGCAGAACTCAGATTCTAGTAGAATTTGACTATAACGTAGAGGAAATCCCTCGATATGCACCAACAAATCACCATGTGATTATAGCAGGAGACCACATAGCAGAACTTAGAGATATAGGCTATATGCTAGGAATAGATATAGTAGAGTACAAAGATGTGATGTGATACTAAAATGAGTTTAGCAAACGAAACAAAACCTAGAAAATTTTACTATCTTCTACATCCACGTCCAGTAGTTGTTATAGTTACTCAATGCCCTGAAGGCAAAGTCAATGCTATGCCTGCTTCATGGATTACACCAGTTTCTGAAGAGCCTCCAACAATTGCAGTAGCCATAGATAAGTCGTCATTTACTTCACAATGCCTTGAACATAGCAATGAAGCAACAATAAACATTCCATCGCTTAACTATGTAGAGCTTCTATATAAGCTTGGAACAGTTTCTGGAAGAGAAGTAGATAAGGTTAGTGAATTTAAATTGAAACTAATAAAAAGTAAAATAATATCAACTCCTAGATGGGCAGATGCAATAGGATGGCTTGAAGCAAAAGTAAACAGATATATAGATATAGGTGATGCTCGTTTATATATATTTGAAATAATTGAATATGGTATTCGCAAAGATGTTGGCAATGAATGGGGGTGGAATGTATATAAAGCTAATCTAGTACATCATGGAATAGGAAAAGGTTTTTACACCATAGGAAGACCAATAATTGCTAAATAACATATTTATCTCACTTTTGAAATAAAGTGATGAAGATAGTAAGCTTAAAGTAAATCACATTCATTATTTCAGCTCCATCAGTATAAAAGATTATTACAAAAAATACTGTGCAAAATCTAGGATTCTTTATTTAATAATTGTCTCACAGTTTTTCTTACAGCATCATAAGAATTCATTGAAGGGGTCCATCCCTTTGATTTTAACTTACTTATATCAAGCAACATAAACTTCACATCTCCTAGCCATCCCCTACCATCTATCGTAGCGGGTTTAAAGATGTAGCGAACATTATCAAGACCCATTTCTTTCACAACAATATCCGCTATTTCTCTAACCGTAATCCAGTCACTGTTTCCTATGTTATATATATCATAATTTGCAACTGACGGTAGAACTTTCAATGCTAAAAACAATGTAGCATCTACAGCATCATAGACATGAAGATAGCTTTTTCTTTGAGTTCCATCACCTAAGATCTCCAATTCTTTTGGATTTTGCTTTAACTTATTTATAAAATCTACTATAACCCCATGACCACTACGAGGACCAATAATATTAGCGTATCTTACAATAAGACATTTCATGCCATATAATTTAGAGTAAGATATACAGAGATACTCAGCAGCAAGTTTAACTGCCCCATATATTGATATAGGTTCAAGCGGATGATAATCTTCAGGCGTTGGTATTATCTTAGCATCACCATAAACCGTTGAACTGCTAGCAAATACGAGCATCCTAGCATCGCTTTTTCTACATGTTTCAAGAACATTAAATGTTACTACAAGATTTTCATTAAAATGTATATACGGATTTGTTACAGATATTCTAACCTCTGGATTTGCCGCCATATGGATAACCATATCTATATCTCTAAATTGTGATGTCCATTGATCATCAACATTCTTCAAATCAGCTTTTATGAACTTAAAATATTTTTTGTTAATATGCATTGATATGTTGTCTAGAGATCCAGAACTAAGATTATCTATAGCAATAATCTCATCAACTAATTTGTTTTTTACCATATAATCTATTATGTGACTACCAATAAAACCTGCTCCACCTGTAACAATAACTTTATTTAAATAATATTCATTCATTTTGTGATCCCTTCATCACAAATACTCAGTATGGCTAGGTTAAATCACCAAAAAAGTATAAATTAAAACCCTTAAATATTTAACTTTAAATGATTAACCTAGATAATTTCAGTCTAAGCTATTTATTTAAACCAACAACATATGAGACTCAATGTTAGAGACCCAGCTATAATCCTCTGGCACTTTTAAAGCTGCAGCAAAACTATTGCCATAGTATCCCTTCATTGAAAAAATAGTGACTACAAGTCCTTTATGATTTATCTTAAATCCATTACATGGTTCATGCCCTCTAACCATTATCTTTATATCCAATTTTTCTGCAATATCTTTCGAAATTCTCCATCCCCATAGTTTACCAGCCCCCCTATATATGTTATATGATAGATATTCGATATCCTCACTAGGGTCGCTCCACAATATATCCTCGAAATCTTCTTTACTTTCAATATTTAATATATCATCAATATTTGAATATCGACTTAGCCTAGTTAGAGGTGGCCCTCCATGAAAAGCCAAAATTTTTTTAGGTATATAGAGAAGTAATGGAAGAAATTCAAATATATTTAAAATCTCGTAATAAAGTTCTTGTCCATTGTGAATACCTAGATTCTCAATTAATTCTTGAGGAAAATCATGTGGATAAGGCTCCAAACCCTTAACAGGTTCATGGTTACCTCTCAACAATACTATATTATCTCTCCATTCAAGCTTCATTATGAAAAGCAATGTTAAGGTTAGTAGCTGATTAGGTCCTCTATCTATGTAATCACCAAGAAATACCAACTTCAATGCATTATTATTTAAATATTCTATTACATTGAGCTTTGCCATTAACTCTATCAAGGTGTATACGTCACCATGGATATCTCCAAAGAATACTATTGGCTTAGATATATATTCCCTTATTGAATTCTTTTTACCGCGAATATTGAATTCAAATTCAAGTATGTGTTTAACCTCATTAAATATTGATCTAAGCTTGTAAACATCTTTTATAGAGTTCTTGGCTATATATAAAAGCTCTTCTAGGTTTCTCATTATAAATACCTTTAAAATTAGAGACACTGAGTATATATCTCTACAGTGCAAAATATTTTAAATATTAATCATGGTTGCTAGATAGGTATTGCTTTTAAAAGTGGGAAGAATTCAATATTAATTAGCTTTAAGATTTAATATGGTGATAAAATTTATGGCTTTAGTAAGAGCATTAGCTTTACATATTCCAGTCCAAGATAATAAATGGAATGTCGAAGTAATTACAAGAACTTCTATTGAATTATTAGATAGGGTTACCATGTGTTGTAGAGATATCAGGTATAGTCCTTGGACTTGGAGAATGGTATTGCCTCCTTTATCCAATGCTATTGCTTATCAAGATATTAGAAAAATAATTACAGATATTTCCAACAGTTTTACAAATGTAAAGATATTAATAGCATTACCCATTAAAATAAATAGCCCATATATAAACAAGATTATCGACATAATTAATGAAAATGATAATGTTTACAGCAGTACTAGTTGTGATGATGAATATTGTATATATAAAACTATTGAAAGCATATATAGAAGATTCAAAGATATGGATGTAAATGTTTATACAAACTTTGCATTAACTTTTGGTTCATGGGTTGAGTCACCTTATTTTCCTGCTACAGCTAATATCAGCAATGCTATAGGTTTTAGTATTTCTTTAAGATATGTAGATCTTATTAAGAGAAGTTTGATAGATAACAATAAAGATGTTCTTTCCGAGTTCATTCTAGAGATTGATAAAATTTTTAGATATGTATCCAATTGTTCAAATATACCGTATCTCGGTATAGATGTCTCTCTTTCTCCCTGGATGAAAGAAAGCGTTGCTGAAATAATTGAACTTTTAATAGAAGATAAACTAGGGTCTATAGGTAGTTTTAATGCTATATCTACTCTAAATATGTATATAAGGAAACTAGTAGAAATGTTTAATATTACATCAATAGGATACAATGAAGTTATGTTACCTGTTGCCGAAGATTCAATACTAAATGAACGCGTGAAGAATGGCGAAATAAAATTAAGAGATCTGATGAGCTTCTCTCTCTTTTGCGTACCTGGTGTTGATATGGTAGCTTTACCTTACTTCATCAACTTTAAAATGTTTTTACTAGATATACTAACTATCTATAAAGTAAAGAGAGCTAATATCGCGTTAAGAATAATCCCAACAGATCTAGAAAGCGGAGAAAAAGTAACTCTAAAGCGTTTTGGAGACACCTATGTCATTTTTATATGAATTGTATGGGATGATACATGGGTACTATATTTCCAGAACTAGAAAAGGCTATACCTAGGCTTTTAAAATTTATAAATTATAAAATTGAAAGTGAAAAAGCAAAAATTATAGATATGGTAAAGAGATTTAAATGGTATAGCAACTATAATAAGGATATCAATAAATGTGCAGCTATAGGTGTAGACTCTAGTTTCACTATAATTGAATCTAGGATAGGAATAATATATGTTATTCAAGGTATATCAATAAAACAAATATTTGATGGTTCAGCCATAAAAATTAAAGATTATATCAAATTTTATGATATAGGTCTAATATCTATCCAATCTAATAGTGTAAGTAAAATCATTAGAAGATCCACATATAAAAGAGTTTTATCAACATATGCATATTTATTAGAACTTCAATCCGTATATGATTTGTTAAAAAACGAGTCCATAGATATAGTTTTATTTGATGGCTCATTAATTTCATTCTTAATGCAGAGAGAGTTCAAAAGTATAGTGGCACTTATAAATAGTGTTGAAAATTCTATGGATATTAATTTTAAAGATGTCTTAGTAAAGAAAATAAATTTAATTAAAGAATTGAATAAAATAGCTAACATAGTTTTTGTAGCTAAATCAAGCAATGCTGGCTTCTATACCAATGGTATCTATCCAGATCTTTACATATTTGAACTAGCTAGACTCTTTAGAATAGAACCATACTATAGAACTGGATATTCAATGCCAATAACAATAAATGTTGATAAAACATTGAGAAACTTCTTAGGAATTGACGATACTTATGAAATAGATTTCTTTACAGTAACCTATTCGAGGTTTATAGATAATGCTCCTACATTCCAGCTTTCATTTCTAGATAAATTAGATGAAGAAGCAGTAAATAAAAGATTTTCATTTATAAAAATATTCTCACCCTCAGGTTACCCCATACCTTTAGAATATTCCCATAGAATTAGCAAATTAACTAGAAGTAGTTTAATAGATATATTCATAAAACTTGGTATTCCAATAGCAAGTGGTAGAGAACTTATAGAATTATCATAAAATATTAAGTCAACCTTGTATACATTTAACATTTTTTAATACATCATCTATATATTCTTTAAAGTAATTTGCAGGAATATAGCCTATAAGTTCGTCAACCATTCTTCCATCAACTAACACAATTGTTGTAGGCGTAGAATAAACATTAAACATCATTGCTATCTCAGGAATATAGTCAGCATTTACTTCAATGAATGCTGCTTTATTATTATATTGTTCTGCAATGCGATAGAATATAGGTTTAAATAATCTACAGTATGGACAATATGTTGTTGTTATTAATACAAAGGTTATTCTGCAACTTTCTAGAGCGTTTATAAATTCTCTATATGATCTAACATATAATGCACCCTTTAATGATGTGTTGCAACATGCATTACTCTTCAGATCTATATTCTTGCTGTATTCTTGCGATATTCTGTCAATTATTTCAGATATATCTGAATTAATTTCATTATCCTTAATCATTTACTACACCTTCTTGAGTTAACTACACTTTCTTGGGATAAAAATCTAACTGTAGTAACATTAAATTTGATGAAATTGTATTAAAAGTAAAATTGTTAAGTATTATAAGCTTATTTAATACTTAAAAGCAGAGTAATAAGGGGTTTTGTTAGTGGAATTAAAATATTATAAGGAATTGATTAGCAAGTTGGATTTACTTGCCTCTATTACAGCAATATTTGGTACAACGTTAAGCTATGTTGATATAACTTCATTAGCAAGTAGATACTATGTTTCTGTTCACGATGTTTTACTTCCTGTAGCAATAGAGGATAAAATAAATCTAACATATAAAGCATTTCTTGAACCCATAGCTAATATATATCTACATGAACATAAAGTTTATGCAATTATAAAGAATTCTAAGGAGTCGTATTTCTTAGACAATACTCAATGGAACCGAATATCTGTAATTGATTTAATGCAAAATGAAAAATTTACAGCTATAGCAGCAGCTTCTATTGCAGAAAAAATGTATCTTCTACCTACTGAAAAAGGTATAGCGAGAATACTTCCTAGTAATTTAAAAACCTATGTAGATACAGCATATAATATGATTAAAAGAATTAGAGATGATTATCATGATATAATGCAACAAATAGAGAATAATAAATATCTATACCCATCAGGTAGCAAAAAACCTATAGAGATAGTTTTATGGCTTAAAAAGGCTTCTGCAGACAATATTAAGGAAATATCTTATGTCAAAGGGGTTAGCTTAAGAGCGTTTAAAGTATCCTTTATAGATTATGAAATAGAAATAAAAATATATAGAATTGAATCAGTGATAGAAGCTGTAAGAGCATTGGAAAAATTTATCACATCAAATGTCTTAGCATCGATGTATAAAAACATAGAAAGAGCAATAAAGATATTACTTACAGCAATTAATATTATCGGCTAGCTTCAACACGAATCTATAATGGTGGTCTCAATACTTGTAAGCATATTATCGGGATTCAAGAACCATGCTTTATATTCTCCATCAATATTTAAAATCAGCCATGGTATGTTCCATAGCCTCATATTGGTGAGGTCTTTAATACTTGGAGTTACATCATTAATTGTATGAGAATGTATTATAGTAACTATATCTTTTTCAGTATTTCTAATAATTTTATAGATGTTATAGTAACATGTAGAATCTATTAGAAATTCGTATCTAGGATTTTTAGAAATATTGTTACATAACTCTATATGACTAACATATATACCATTTTCTTGCATTGTTCCTAATCCTATTCCAACAATCTCTATATATTTATATGTTTTAGCATAATTTAGTATTCTTTTGAATTGCGATCCACATATAAACAATTTAAATATCTGTTGTATATTCTTCAGCAGACAACCCCCTCTCGCTTTAAAGAACAAAACCATTAGTTATAAAATCTTTTATTTCTAACATAATGATGCCATAACTTAATAATTCATTTATTACTCTTTCAGAGTCTATCTTATTAACACCTTTTATAGCATCTATGAGAATGAATGTTTGATACCCTAAGTTTATAGCATCAATTGCCGTAGCTTTGACGCAATACTCAGTAGCTACACCGCATATAAATACACGCTTTACTTTTCTAGCTTTTAATATAGAGTCTAATTCTGTTGAATCAAAACCGCTATATGCCTCTTTATTCTCATCAGTAGCTTTAGAAATCACAATGGTATTAGAAGGTAGTTCAAGAAGAGGATGAAACTCAGCACCTTTTGTATTCTGAATGCAATGGGGAGGCCAAGGTCCTCCACGTATATTAAAAGAAATATGATTTGAAGGATGCCAATCACGTGTCGCTACAATAGTTCCTCCAAAATCTTTGAATAGCTTTATATATTTATTTATAATTGGAATTATTGTATGTGCATTTTCTATGGGTAATGCTCCACCAGGCATAAAATCATTTTGCATATCGACAATTATTAAAGCATCTACGAATCTAATTTTTATTATTGCCACTGTTAACCCTATAGGTAAAATTGTATGAAGGTTTTTATAGCTATATTACACAATAACAGATTATAGATGTATTTACAGGGGTTTTTATATGCAAAATAACAGTGCAAAAGGATATGATTTTTTACCACATACAGCCGACATAATGATAAAGTCTTGGGGGGAAAGCTTAGAGGAGGCATTTGCTGAAGCTGGTAAAGCATTATTTGAAATAATTACGGATACAAGCAAGGTTAATCCCTCTATTGAGATAAATATAAAGGTATGTGGTTATGACTTAGAAAACCTGCTTTATAAATGGCTTGAAGAGCTGCTTTATTATCATGATTCTCAGAACTTGGTATTTAATATGTTTCAAATAATAGGCATAGAAGAGAATATTACAGATAATGAAAAACAGTACTGTTTGTATAGTAAGGTCTTAGGGGAACCATTTGATAGAAATAAACATGAATCTAGAACTGTTGTTAAGGCTATAACATATCATCAGATGAAAATTTGGAAAGAGCATGATCTATACTATTTAACAGTTGTTGTAGACATCTAATGCTAGTTCTCTGCATTTAAATACAAAGACTTTGTAATTATAAATCAATTCTTTGACCTGTAATATCTTAGGTATTTTAGTTTCTTCTCTTTTTAGATAATAAGAATTTTTTATAACACTATGGTGGAAGTCTATAGAAGAGTTCATCTACTAGATACTTTACATCATCTTCTCCTATCATAGATATCAAGCATTTATCTATAGAATTGAGTATAGAACTACGACTATTTAGATTACTATACTTTCCTAGATACCATATAACAGAATCTATATGAAGAGATGGTATAGATGAAAGCAAAGAAATTTTTTGCCATATTTTTCTAATAGTATTAGATATTTTTAATAATTTTGATGCATTTATATCATTCTCATTTAAAATATCGAGAAGACAAGAAAGATAAGTGATTAAAGCAACTCTTCTATCTACAGGAATGGCAATAGTATTAGGTAGCACTATATCAAAACCTTTTGATTTTAATTCATAATAAAGCATCTTTATACTAAATACAACAGTTTTTGAATTTGGATTATTATTTAAACATTTTGCTGTATATTTTGCAAGCAATCCAAATTCATGGTTATCAATATATCTTACAACTTCGTTGCATCTTTTAATTCTTCTTAATCTATCAACTTTTTGATTTATCATTATTCTATTATATTTCATTGAAAAATCTATAACTAAATCTACTGCGTCTTTAAAATCACTTATATTTACACACTTCTCTGAAACGTATTGTGCAAATATAACCCAGAACTTTTCGCCATGGTACATAAGTCTATAACTAACAAGCGAATTTAAATAAAGTAAATATTTAGAAATTTGTGGACATAGCATAGAAAGTTGTTTAGCAACATGAAATTGCATATCACAGACTTCAATCATTTTTATTTTATTAATGCCTAGAATCTTAAATACATTTGATATCGTCTCAATTCTATCATAGTTTATCCTATACCTCATACCACTATCCCTCGCATTATAGCTTCACACCATATTGTTCTTGAGAACTATTTTGATTTTTATATAGGTTTATATTGGTTAATGCTAAGCAAAAAATGCTTACAAGCCCATCAATAAATACAAACATCTAACAAGAGACCTTAAGAGCTCACTGCCTGGGATAAGAGGTTCAGCTTCTATATGGTTGTTTTATTTTCATTGTCTTATCTTCAATCCTTCGATAATTCTTAAAACTCATCTACTTTAGAGATCGTAAAGCTACTGAAATTCTATATCTCATGTTATGGTTTTATTATTATCCTTGGGAAGAGTCCTCCTAAAATACTATGTATTGTTTTTAAATAAATACATTAAATTTATAGAGATTAAATTATGATGATTCATTGTTTGATCTTTAAGGTTTTTAATGCACTTCTAAATAAAATATAAAAATCCTCAAATATGATGTCTTTTAGCAATGGTCTCTCAAATCTAAAGGTTCTAATTTCATTAACATTTATATTCATAACATATGTTTCTTCTTCATAATATTTTAATGTATAGAGTATATTGCCTAGAGGATCTACTATTACTGATGCTCCACCTAATCCAAATCCTCCATCAAAACCCACACTATTTACCCATATAAAGTATGAACTATTTTCTAAAGCTCTAGCTTGTGAAACTATATGAAATAATTGTATTGATGTGTCAGGTGCTGCTGATATATTTATAAATATCTTCACACCATTAAGCATATATATTCTAAATATTTCTGGATAGAAAATATCATAACATATAGTAATTCCTATTTTGTATCCCTTAAATATCCAAGGACTGAAATAACCCCTATATGACTTAAACCAACGACTCTCATCAAATGGACCAAAAGTAGGTATGTGTCTTTTTCTATATATATAGATGTTGCCTTTATCATCTATAGCTAATGCAGAGTTGTATATACATCCCATATCCGAATACTCTGGGAATCCAACAATAATACCTATTCTATTCTTAGATGCGATTTGCTGCAACTCTTTAATTGGATTCGAATCCATTGTTAAAGCAAATCTATATATAAGATCATTAACTGAATAACCAGTTAAAAACAATTCTGGAAAAATATAAAGATCTGCTGAAACCGATGATACAACATTTTTTATTCTCTCTAAATTGGCTTTTATATTACCATTTAAAGATTCAATTTGTGCCACTGCTATACGTAAATCCATTAGATCACCACTACATTGTTTTACTAATTCATTAAGAAATTATAAAGATTTCAACGAGATAAGTTTAAAAAGATTTTTATCATAGTATCAATACGGCCTATAGACTATGGATAGACCTAGAATTGTTCCCATGTTAGATTATGGCTATGTTGTGAAAAGAATTTCACAGTTTTTAGAAGAAATGCTTATAAAAACACATACGAATGGCTATGTTATTGGACTTAGTGGAGGTATCGATTCAACTACTAATCTATATCTAGCTACAAAAGCTTTAGGTAGAGAAAAAATAAAAGCTTTAATAATGCCGGATTCAGAGGTCACCCCTAAAGAAGATATAGAAGATGCAATAAACATTGTAAAAATTCTAGGTATAGAATACTATTTATTTGACATATCTGAAATAATTAAATCATTTTCAAAAACATTGCCATTTTTTGATGAGAATCACAACATATCTATAGGAAATTTAAGAGCTAGAGTAAGAATGGTATCACTATATTACTTTGCAAATAGATTCAACCTACTAGTTATTGGTACAAGCAATAAATCTGAGATACTACTTGGTTACTTTACTAAATATGGTGATGGCGGGGCCGACGTTCTTCCTCTAGGTGATCTCTATAAAACCCAAGTAAGAGATTTAGCTAAATTTTTAGGAGTTCCTGAAAAAATAATATCTAAGCCAAGTAGTCCTAGATTATGGAAAAATCAGTTAACAGAAAATGAATTAGGATTAAAATACGAAGTTATAGACTCTATACTATATCTATACATTGATAAGAAAATGGATATTAAAAACATAGCACTAAGTTTAAATATAAGCATAGATAAGGTTATTAATATTATAAAAAGAATACATAAAAATGAACATAAGAGAAGACCTCCAATAATACCTAGACTAACCAAAACTAACATATATTATGACTTAAAATTACCTATCCATGTAGATGAAGAAGAGTATTAGATATGATGTAATGTAGCAAAACTGACTGATGATGAAGGGCTCAGAACTGAAATTCTATTTCATTAGATAGCTTCTTAACCTCTTCCATGTTATTTTAAGATCTTCAGGAATGACCTTAGTTCTTGCCAAAACTGGCATAAAGTTAGTATCACCATTCCATCTAGGGACTATATGTATATGTATATGTCCCTCAATTCCAGCACCAGCTGCTTTCCCTATATTAGCACCAATATTAAAACCGTGAGGATTATAACATTCTCTCACTGCATTTAATATTTTATTAAGGGTATTCATTAAATCTATGAGTTCTTCATTTGTCAAAAGCTCTGTGGATGATACATGACGCTTTGGTGCTATCATTACATGTGCATTGTTATATGGATAACGGTTAAGTAATGCAACAGTATAAGAGGTTCTATAAATAACATAGTTTTCTTCATCTGAACCATTTACAGCTTTACAGAATATACATTCGTTTGAATGCGATAATTGTATAACATATGACTGTCTCCAAGGTGCCCAAAGTATATTTAATTCTGAATCCATACTATTCTTCACCTAATACTACTAGCTTTAGTACTATTAGATATAAGGAGAAGCTGGGTTTAAATTGTTTAAATAACATTATAGGTAATGAAACCCTTAAGAAAATATACAAATAAAATATGTAATACTGTATATTAATACTGATATAGAAAGAAAAGTAACCATTGGAATACCCCAAGAAGCTATAATCATAGTTTCCTTAGGCATGTCTTTTAATTTTTCTCTCCATGATAAATCATCTTCATATATATTAAAGCTTATTCTGTCAACTTTTCCTGGAATAAATATTGGATAATAAAATCTTCTTTTAAATAATGTATCAATGTCTATTATTTTATGAAATACTATAAAATATATCTTTTTATATAATGGAAATCCTAGATAATTCAATACATTTACATGTCTTAAGTTGCACAATGTATTATAAATAAGAAAAAATAGCATAATTATCGTATATATTAAAAGAACCGTTATAATGGGTGGCATGATTAATATAATGTTATATATATTGATTATAATTGAAGAAAATTTCTTATGATATGCTATTAGATTAGTTAGCTGTGTATATGGATACAAGGAAATAAATGTTATTATAGCAAGAAAATCTGCTCCTCCCATCAGTCTAAAAAGAAATACCATTATGGTTACAATGACAGCTATAACTATTGAAATAACTAAGGAAATTATCTGATATATTGATAAACCATTTACCGCCTTGTGAATCCCTAGAAAAATTCCAATAATAAGTGACGGTAGCCATATATATGGATTTATCTCACGAGTTCTCCAATCCATTATCCCAGCTATTGAGAATGTTATAACAGCTAAAATTACCCTTATAACTTCCTCTATCATAATTCTCATCAATTAAATAGTTGGAATAATCCAACTTTATATTTTTAACTATTTCTACATCTACTATATTTATTACCCACAATGTTATTCAGGGTCTCTAATTCCAGCCTCAGTAATCGCAAAAACAGCTTCACTCTCTGGTAAATGTGGAGCATCAACTATTCTAGCAATTCTTCTATTTCCTCTACTTTTCTTTAACTGCACACGGATCCCTGGCGCATGATAGAGAACATGCCCTCCTATAGCCACTGTTGGATCGCCATAAAACACATCTGGCCGTGCCATAACTTGATTAGTAACAACAACAGCAACATCATACAACTCAGCAAGCGACATAAGCTGATGTAAATGTCTATTTAGTTTTTGCTGTCTTAAAGCAAGGTTTTCTCTTCCTGGATATTCTGCTCTAAAATGACCTGTAATTGAATCTACTATAACGAGTCCTATACCCTCTTTTGGTATAAGGTCTTTAAGTTCCTCTACTACAGCCATTTGATGATCGCTATTAACTACTCTATTGTAATATATATTCTCCATTGCTTGATCAGGATCTAACCCTTGTGCCCTAGCCATTGATTCAATTCTTTCCCATCTAAATGTTCCTTCAGTATCCATATATACAGCTTTTTTACTTAGCCCTCCCTTTTCAGGAGGAAGCTGAACGTTAATTGCAAGTTGATGACATAATTGAGTTTTTCCGCTACCAAATTCGCCAAAGAACTCTGTAATTGTTTTAACCTCTACACCCCCTCCAAGGAGGGCATCTAGATTCTTACTACCAGTAGTAATCTTGGGGAGAGTTGCTCGCTCTTTTTTTATCTCAAGAGCTGTTCTGAAACCTAAACCTAGTGCATTTCTTGCTTGAGTAATAAGTTTCTGTATTGTAGGTAGAGGTATAGCTAGGTTTTGACTCAATTCTTGCGCATTAGCTGCAGCCAGTGCTTCAATTGTAGTTATCCCCATCTCTTGCAACTTCTTAAGTATGGTACTAGATATACCAAGATCTTCTAAACTACGAGCCTTACGCTCAGCCATCTATATCCCTATAAAAGCTTTTGCTAAATTTCCTAATATATTCTTTTGCACTTAACTGAAACTTTTCATATAAGAATCTAATATTTTGAAATGTTTTGATAAAAACAAATATTGCTGTTATAACTTCAAAAGCTAAATGTAGTTGCCCAAATATGATATCATGGTGTATAGAATGAAAATATTACTTATACATGCCAAGAATTTCTCATATAGAGCTAGAGAAAAAGCTATTGAGGAAGGAGAAGATATAGCATTGAGTGAAAGAGAGAAAGTATTTGAAAATGCATTAGTTGTTTTTACAACTGTTGAAGAAGAGGATGCTAAAAATCCTAATGAAGTTATTAAAAAAGCTGTTACTGAAATAATAGATATAGCTAAAAAAGTCAATGCCGATATCATCGTTATATATCCATATGCTCATCTATCATCTTCTTTAGCACCTTCAAAGATAGCCATCAATATACTTAACTCATTGTTATCTTCACTACTAGAAAACGGTGTTAAAGCTACAAAAGCGCCATTTGGATGGTATAAGGAATTTACACTTCACTGTTATGGACATCCACTAAGCGAGCTTTCCCGCCATATAACACATGGTGAAGAGGTTTCTAGGAGAGGCATCGAAAAGAAGTACTATATTCTTACACCAGAGGGCAATTTAATAAAACCTGAAGAATATATATTTACAGATGAAGATCTAGATCTCAAGATTCTTGTAGAAAAAGAGGTATTTAGAAAAGAACAGGAAGGAGGTCAAGGAAGAGTACAGTATTATTTAAAGAAATTTGGTTTCGAGTGGGAGGAATATTCTGATAGAGGTCACCTTAGATATGAACCCCACGCAACATTAATTTTAGAGGCTGTATCTCTTTACTCATGGCGTGTAGCAAATTCCCTGGGCATACCTGTCTTTAGAGTTCATGGTACAAATATGTTTAGTCTTATTGCTGAGCCTATAAGGCAACATGCTGAGTTATTTGGTGAACGTATGTATGAAATTAAAATGGACACGGATAGATTTGTACTTAGATTTGCAGCATGCCATCAGCAATTCTCTATATTAAAAGACTGGGTGTTAAGTTATAGAGATCTACCTATTGGGATGTTTGAAATAGCAGATAGTTATAGGTATGAGCAAAGAGGTGAGCTAGTACTAGGTTTTAGACTCAGAAGATTTCATATGCCAGATTTACACATATTGACTCGTAGTTTAGAAGAAGCTGAAAAGATGGCATTGATTGTTAGAGATAAAATTGTAGAAGAGGCTAGAAAGATTGGAAGAGAATATCTAGCAATATATAATGTAACTGAAGATTATTTAAATATGCACTTTGATAGTCTTGTAAACTTTGTAAAAAGAGAAGGTAGACCTGTTCTTTTAGTAGTGTATCCTGCAGGAATATATTATTGGGTTATAAATGTAGAATATATAATTATAGATGAGCTCAGCAGACCTAGAGAGATTGCAACATGGCAAATTGATATAGGAAATGCAAAGAGATTTAATATAAGATATGTTGATGAAAACAATATAGATCGTTACCCAGTTATAATTCATACAGCTATTATAGGTTCTATTGAAAGATATATATACATGGTATTTGATAAAATAGCACATGACGAAGCAAAAGGTATACCTCCAACTTTACCACTCTGGATTTCACCAATACAAGTAAGGCTGATACCTATATCAAAAGATTATATGGAATATGTTAATAAAATTGCATCTATACTTATGGATCGTGGTATAAGAGTTGATGTTGATGACAGAGATGAAAGCTTAGGTAAGAAGATTCGCGATTCTGGAATAGAATGGATACCATATGTTATAGTTATAGGTGAACGTGAGTTTAAGACCAATACTCTTAATGTCCGTATTAGAAGAAATGGCATTCAAAAAACTCTAACATTAGATGAATTCATAAATATCTTAGAAGAGGAAATGAAAGGTTATCCAAAAATTGAAAGCACATTACCATTGTATTTAAGTAAGAGACCAAAACTATATTATCTACAACCACTATAATAGTTTATTATATACTTAATGATGATCTGTTGCCCACTCTGAGTTAATGATGATATGAACCTCCTCTGAGGTATGAAGATGAATATAGTTAATATTAAAATACCAGTAAAGATCACATTATTTGGAGAACATGCTGTTGTTTATAATAAACCTGCTATTGCTTCTACAATACCTGTTTTTATAAATATTTTAGGGAGAAGTATCAAAGAAAAGAAACTTATAATCGAATTCAATGATATTAATATTCCTACAAAAAAAGTAGTGCTTGATAGAATTGCTAATACCTATGTTTTAGTTCCTAATGAAAGATATATATCACGATTTATTAGCTATATTGTTACAGGACTGGATATCTGCAAAAATGAACTCCAAATTGCTGAAGAAGGTGGATACGAAATAAAAATTGAAAGTACTTTACCTATAGGAGCTGGATTAGGAACCTCAGCCGCTATCTCAGTTGGAACTATAGCTTTATGTGTATTACTTAATTATAATAAAGATGTTGAAGATTCATCTACTAGAAAAATCATTGCTTTATTAGCATGGAAAACCGAGAGGGAGGTTCAAGGTATGGCAAGTCCCATGGATACTTTTACTATAACTTATGGTGGTCTTAGATATATAAAGCCATGGATACCAGAAGCAGAATACATTAATTTTCCAAGTCAATTAAATATCATTGTGGGATATACACCTAAAAAATTCACAACAGCTGAGCTTGTAAAAAATGTAAAGAATTTGAGAATGAAAGAAGAAAAAATAATAGAAAAATTATTAGATATAATAGGTGAAATAGTTGAGGAGGCTAAAGATGCTATTATTAAAAACGATGTTGAAAGACTTGGAACTTTAATGAATATTAATCATGGTATATTAGAGACTTTAGGTATTGTAAGCTTAGATCATAGCTATATAATAAAAACATTAATTGCAGCAGGAGCTCTTGGTGCTAAGACTAGTGGTGCAGGTGGTGGAGGAGCTTTTATAGCATTAGCTAAAAATAAGATACATGCAACTCTATTAAAAAATATAGCTGAGGCACTAGGTGCAAGAATTGTTGCTATGGAATTGTATGAAAAAGGTTTTATTATCAGTAATGATTCAAGCAGTATTGTGAAGGATTCGATAGTATGACTAGCTATATAGTTCTATGGGATATTATTGAACATATGCTTAGATTTGGTAATATTGAAAAAAGTTTATTAAAGTATATTAATATTAATGAAAGAGCTAAACTTGAAGAAATTATTGAAAAAAGTATTCAGAGGAATATACTTAGAGAAGAAGATAATAAGATTCATTTATTAAATGCACTTGAATTTATGTTGATACTTGATGAGGTAGGTATTGATACCTCAAAGCTATGTGATTATATTTCATGGTATGAATTTGAGGATTTTATTGCAAAAAAATTCTATGACTTTGGCTGGGAGTGTATTTTAGAATATAACCATAATAGAATTGTAAGATTTCAAATAGATATTATTGCTATCGATTCTATATTAAAGAGAGCATTGATTATTGAGTGTAAACATTGGAGAAAATCCATAGGGATGAGATCATTAGAGAAAATTGTATTGGATCATATGCTAAGAATAGAGAAATTTATAAACTACTGTGAGTGGATTGTAGCAGACATACCTAAGTTACGTAAAATAGAGGTCTTTATACCTATCATCATAACACTTAAGAGGGGTGCAATAAAGATAATTAATGGAGTTCCTATAGTATCGTTGCATTATTTAAATGACTTTTTAACCAATTTTGATAAATATCTAGAGATACTTAATGTAAAAACATTTAAAAATAAATGCTTTATATAATTACATTATTTCAATACAATGTGTCATCAAATTACTATCTAACAATATTGAAGATTAAACAAAAAACTCTATTGCAGCATATCCAACGACTATATCCTCTTCACCTGTAACTTCTCCTGAGTGATAATACTTAAGTAGTTTTGCTTTAGCATTAAATGTTTTAGCATATTCTATAATAACAGCTATAGCACCGTAACCACATATTGTTGAATTATATTTCTCTATAAGGGATAGAAACTTTTTTGTATTTAATTCTATTATCGATTCTATAAATCTATAGTCAAGCTCTTTTACATTATTCATTATATCTGTTGTAAAGAGAATATAACCATAAATATCTCCATGATGTGTAAAATCTGAAGATACTATAACAATAACTTTCTTTTTTGAAGCTTCTACAGCTTTCTTTAACGCATCTGCAAATTGTTGAGCTTCTTCTAGTGTTATATCCCTCACAACTACTGGTACCAATTTAAAACTATTTCCATATATATATTGAAGAAATGGCAATTGCACCTCTACAGAATGTTCTCTTGTATGTGCCAGTGCATCATCATATAATAATGGATATAGCTGTTTCAATTTGTTTATAAACTCTATATCAATATCTATAGTACCAAGAGGTGTAGCCCATTTTGAATAGTAACTTGTAGTAGTTACTCTATCTCCAAATCCTGTATGATTAGTACCAAGTATAACTGCTAAATCAATTTCTCGCACTTGTTCAGCTAATTCCTTATAGTACCATGCTGCACATGCCGCTGAGAAATAGTATCCTGCATGTGGCACTATTCCTCCTATGATCTGTTTCTCAATCACAGCATCTTTCTTTGGAAGAGAACCTGGCCCTCTTTTAGAATCCATAAAAGCTTTTTCTATTTCAATTATTAATTGTTTTTTATTTAATGGATAAAAATTCCACGCACCTGCTTGAGGTTCTCTAATCATCATAAATTACTACCAGATAATGTTTTAGCTATTTTAAATCATAAGCTTTTGTGAACACATTACATATGCTCTAAAAGTTCTATGTCACTAACTTGAAGTCTCCAACCCATAGCATTTTTAATTTCTCTAACATGATTTTTTTGCTCGGTCTTTGTAATCGCTACGACATAAGGTCTTGATATTATAAAATTCAATGCTATTTGAATAGGTGTTTTATTATAATTAGATGCAATTTTAATCAAAAGTGGATGCCTTATTATAGAACCTTTTTCAAGAGGGCTACATGCCAATATTAATATATTGTTTTTTATTGCAAAAGGAATTAAATCTTTTTCAATTCTTTTATTAACAACACTGTACGCTACTTGATTTGCAACAATATCATATTTTCTAGTGTTTTCCATAGCCTCCTTCAACTCTTTGATCTTAAAGTTACCAACACCAATATACCTTGTATAACCCTTTTCAATAAGCATCTCTAACAACCTAATTTGATAAGCTATAGATATAACTTCATGGGTACCATAAACTAGTAATAGATCTACATAACTTGTTCTAAGACGTTTCAGCGATGCTTGAACTGCCTTAATAGCACTTTCCTCATTAGCTAGGTACTGAGGTAAAAGCTTTGTTACTATAAATACGTTTTCTCTACCAAATTTAGATATTGTCCTTCCAATAAGTTCCTCTGATAATCCGTCACCGTAAAATCCAGCTGTTTCAAACAAATTTATACCTGCTTCAATAGCTATACTTAATGCTTCTTCAGCATTTCTATAGTTATGTATATTTCTAGTACCAATGCCTATAGCACTTATACATTCATTTGATTTACCTAAAGGTTTACAATCGTTTATATCTATATTAAAACGAGGAATTTCACCCACCTATTATTAACCTCCTAAAGCAAGAGGGAAGAGTTCTAACTCATCACAATTACTAGATATAATATCATCAAGATAGAGTTGACTGCCATTACACAAAATTAAAATTTCGTCGTAATCAATTTCTATGTTCAATATTTTAGCAACATTAATTATTATCTCTTTGATCTTAGTGTTACTATGTACCTTTAATTCTACCAATCTATTTTTATTTCCAAATCCAAAAAGTTTAACTCGAATTTGAATATCTTTTTCCATAATATTCACTTCGTCGTGCCTCTATTGCTATCTTTATATAGTAATATCCTCTAAAAATAATATAGTTTTTATGATTATTAACATTATATAGAACCAAAATAGTTTATCCTAACGTAATTATAAATCTATGTTAAATGAATTATATAACCAATTTGTATATCTTTTTTAATTGTTATTGGTATATACCCTCCCATAGTTATAATTTTAGGAACTCCTTTAAAAGGACCTATAATAGTTTCGGTAAGAAACCTTACACCAAGAGAAGCTAGATTTAGGATTGGTTTTAATAATACAACATGGTTTCTTTCAACCTCTATGATCTCATTAGGTATCACTACATAAAGTTCTTTAGGGTTAATTGTATACATTTCTTGTATAGGTAATGGTGATAATAATTGAGATAATTTCTCTACAATATCTTCAGATGAATTGTTTTGAAATAATATACCATTGTATTGTGCAATTTCTCTTCCAATTTTAGTTAAATATACTACTCTGTTCTGATCCCTTTGTAGAGATTGGGTATCACTAGTCAATGGATGTTCATGAACTTTAATAATACCTAATTGTTCAAGCTTTTGAATTCTGAAAAATAATTCCCTTTCAGCAAGATTTGAACTAAGTGCTTTTAATAGATTACTTGGAATCATATCTTTTATCAATGGTATTGAGATAGACTCTTGCCATCTTGGGCCAAGAGCCAACATCACAGTTGCAACATTTAATTCATCAAGTGGTGCTTTCCCATCAAATTTCTCATAAATAAACTTTATTATAGCAATATCTATTGAATCTATCGAAGAGAGATCAGGTAATTTATAGTCAATTCGATTAAGTGTTATTATTCCAATCATATTTTGTTCCTTAATATTTTTATTTAAGCTTAATATTTAAAATATATTAAAACAAAATATTAGCTTTGCTTTGTATTTAAAAATTATCACAGTGTTGTGATGAACGCTAACAATCTGATAAATGATGAATTCGAACCTCGCTGAATATAATCATATAACTAATTTCACTTCAATATTGGTATTTTTATATAATACTTGTTCAACTAAACTACTTAACCAAATTCTAGGCTTATGAATTGCTCCTGTCTCTGAGAAGAATTCAAAAGGTGATACTATACTTATTATATTTATAGAGTAAATTAAATCTGTAGATTTAATGAATTCTATTAATTGTTTAGCAATGTTCTCTTTTATGTAAGGTAGCCATAAGTAATAGTACCTTATATTACCTTGGTATTTTTTAAGAACTGTATAAGAACTCCAAAATTCAATATATAAATGCCTCCCCCTTCCTATTTGAGAAAGATGCTTAATAAAGCTGCCTATATCATCGAATTCATATCTATAGGCATCAAAATCGATATCATTGATACATAATAAGGGATGACAGCCTTGAAAAATATGAAAGTCATCGATAATAAAATTTTCTTTAAATTTGCTATACATATTCCTTAGTTCATCGAAATTTAACACAAGGATTTTGTGATTTTCATCATATTTAAGAATAGTAAAGTTCTCGAACTTAATACCATAAATATTTATCTCTCTATCTATTATATTATGAATTAATTCATTTAAATCAAAGGATACAATCATTGGTATAAAATGTGTTAAAGTTTTACTAAAGATTATAGGATCATATATGAATATCACATTATATTTCAACTTAATATATGAAATATCATTTTTCAATCTTTTTAAATTCTCTAAACAAACATCTACATCCTCAAGAAAAAGTTTATAGTTAAATGGATTGGAGGCTCTAAGTCTTTTCACAAATATAAAAACTGAGTTGGGTAATATTTGAGAATTCTCTAAAGACGCGATATAAGGTGCTATACCAATAGTTGGTGTGATGATGAGTTTACTTTTTGCATTATTTAAAGATTTAACATAATTTAAATACATCTTTACAATATTTGCTATTTCACTACAATTATTAAGCATTAACTTTTTAAATCTTTTAAATCCTTGAATATTTCTTAAACATGGTGTATTTCCTAATAAAGGTATGGAAGAGGCGTTTACTAAAGGATGCAAATTAAAATACATATCTACACCAAATATTAAACAGATTTTTAAATTGTTGACAACACCCTTAAGTAAATTAGATGATGACCACGGCTGTGAACTGAAAATATGATGATCCGTGTTTAATCTGAATTAATTGATAAATAATACAAAGCTTTTATCGAATTGTATTTAAATTGTATCTATTATAATGAAAAATATATTCTTTTGATATTTAACTCTAAATATAGATTTCAAGTTTTAAGAATAAAATTGAAAAACTATTGAAATATGAAGAAGTATTTTAGATATAATAATCAATACAAAAATTTATATACATTTGTAGTGAGTAGAAATGGCAAACCAACATTAACTATAGATTTTAGAATCCAATATTTAAATTTACTTAAGATTTAGATGTTGTTCATTATGCTGACCTCTTCATGCACTAAAGAGGTAAGGGTTCTCTTTAGAGATTCATCTATTCTCAGCATCAGTTCATGGCTATATCTGTAAAATTTTTAGCGAATATTTGGTATGCTTTACTAAAAGAGTATGTTACTATCACCTAAATCGAGCTTAAAACATGTTTTGTTTTAGTATTAACATATTATTAGTTTCGTTTAAACTAGATATAAATAAATTTATTTCCACACAGGGTTGGTGTATAACTATGAAAAAGATTCATAGAGGAGATGATGGATATACAGATATTTTTGGTGTAAGACTACCTAAGGATTCACCCATAATTGAGTTTATCGGTGAATTAGATGAATTTGTATCATTAATTGGGTTAGTAAAGGCTATATTAAGGAAAGATGCTAAGTTACTTGACATCACTAATAATTTGACTGAAATACAGAAAAAACTTATGTATATAGCTAGCTATATAGCTAAAGGTGGTACCTTAAAGGCTGTACCTCCTATAGCATATAATGATATAATTAACCTTGAAAAGGACATAAACAATTTATGGGGCAATATTTCTGTAAATAGATTTGTTATTCCTGGCGCTACTGAGGAATCAGCATTAATTCATTTGTTAAGAACTATTTGTAGACGTGTTGAAAGAAGAGCTGCAAAACTTTTAAGAGATAGAATAATTGATCCTTTGACCTATGCTTATTTAAATAGGTTATCAGATTGGTTATATATCATTGCATTATATATAAATAAGATAAAAGAAACAAAAGAAGAATATCTAATTGAAAGGTCTTAAGCTATTAGTATGAAGCTACTAAATTAATATACTCCTCACTAACAGAAGATGTTATTTTAATCAAACAATTAACTAAAGAGAGGAAGGTTTATTAAGATCTATTATTTTCATAAATAATTAACACAAAAAAGTTATAATAATGGGTTATGTTATGGAAATGTGTAATATAATTGAAACTCTTGTGTCTTTAGATGAAGATGTAAAGAAAATGGAGGTATTTATAGCCTATACTATTGCTTGGAAAGAATCAAATATATCAATTGATAAATCATATCCATTCGAGATAGAGATTCAGAAACTTATAGATTATATAAGAAACAAATACACGCTTGAAACATTAAAAAATGATATTGTAGTAAGAGCTTATAGAGAGTTTTTCTGGAGAATTGGAATAGATCCAACAAAGACTAGACCATCAAGTGAAGCTCTTGTTCGAAGAGCTCTTCGAGGATCTTTTCCAAGAGTAAACCCTGTTGTAGATGCTGGTAATATAGCCTCGGCATATACTATGGTGCCTATAGGAATATATGACTTAGATTACTGTAAATTACCTCTTATTCTTAGACTGAGTAAAGGAGATGAGATATTTAGACCTATAGGAGGATCTGAGGAAAAGCTTGAAAGAGACATTCCAATACTAGTCGATTCAAAAAACACTGTAATGCATATATATCCTCATAGAGATAGCATAGAGACCATGATTAGAGATAGTACACATAGAATTCTTATTATAGCTGCAGGAGTAGATAGAGTTGATAGAGATCTTGTGAAAAAAGCTGCAGAACTCGTTGCATCTCTTCTTACTAAAATTGGATGGAATTGGTGTAAGAATGTTATTTTAAAACCTTAGCTACTTAATTTTAATTTGTTTTCTTATTTATTGTTTTTTATTTTAGGTTTATGTTAAACAATTTTAATATTATCTTATTATTTATAGGAAACTATATTAACTGTATCATGTACAATAAAGTTAAATAGTGTGTTGTACTATGTATTGGAACTATAGACAGTATTCTAGGGTAAGGGAATTATTAGATTTTATAATATCTATCCTAGTTCTAAGTTTTGCTTTTTCATACAGATATATAATTCAAAATCAATTTAATTTAATACCAGCAGTTATAATAGCCATAGTTACATCATTTGCTTTACATGAATTAGCACATAGAAGCATAGCTAGAGCTAATGGTATTTATGCTAGGTATAAAGCTTGGTATTTAGGGCTATTACTAGCTTTAATTTTTGCTATAGCAACCCAAGGCAGATTTTTGTTTGCTGCTCCAGGAGCTGTTGTGATATACAGCACTTGGTATACACCTGAAATCGAGGCACTGATAGCATTAGCAGGCCCTGTAACAAACATTATTATAGGTCTTGTATGCTTAGTTTTACTAATACCCACACATGGTATAGTCTACCAATATATAAGGATTATAGGAAGTATCAATGCTTTTATAGCTCTATTCAACAGTTTACCCCTACCACCTTTAGATGGCTATAGAGTCTTTAAATCAAGTATAGTTAGATGGGTTATTGTATTCTTGTTCTCTATATTTCTTTGGATAATATATTGGTTTTCATAGAGCTTTAAATATTGTAGATGATATACAGTTTACATAGATTCGTAGGTTAGGGTTTGATAATGTCTAGAGATATTGTATATGTTAAAGATCTTGTAAAAGTTTATCCTAATGGTATAAAAGGTGCTGATGGTGTTAGTTTTAATATCAAAGAAGGGGAAATATTTGGTTTAATAGGACCTAATGGAGCAGGTAAAACAACAGTTCTTAGAGTTATAGCTACAGTACTTCAGCCGACATCTGGCAAGGTTACGGTTTCTGGATATGATGTTGTTAAGGAAGCCGATATGGTTAGAAAAATTATTAGTTATCTTCCTGAGGATGCTGGAGCATATAAATATCTAACAGGGTTAGAGTTTCTGGAATTCATAGCTAAGCTATATAGCCATAGAGAAACTAGCATAGAAAAAATTATTGAGGAAGGTATAAGAATAAGTGGTCTTGGTGAAAGACTTAAAGAGAAAATTAAATCTTATAGTAAGGGTATGTTAAGAAGACTTTTAGTAGCTAGAACACTTATGGTTAATCCAGTCCTTGCCATTTTAGACGAACCTACATCAGGTCTAGATGTAGTTAACGCTATACAAGTTAGAAATTCAATAAAAATTTATGCAAAGGAAAAAAACGTAACAGTGCTTATGAGTAGCCATAACATGTTAGAGGTTGAATATCTTTGTGATAGAGTAGGAATTATTTATAAAGGAAAGATGTTGGCTATAGGCGAGCCAAAAGAGTTAAAAGAATCATATGAGGCACAAAATCTTGAAGAAGTATTTGTAAAGTTAATAGGAAGAGCATTACAGTAGACGGTGTTCACCATGTTTTGGGTTTTTGTAGGTAAAGAATTGAAAAGCATTGCAAGAGACCCTAAAATAATCATTGCTATGTTTATAGTACCTCTAATAATTATAATTGTGTTCTATGCTATTATAGGATATGGTCTACAGCAACAAATAACACAAGCTATTAAAGAAAGCGGAACTGTGGCTCTTATAAATCTTGACAATGATTTATATTCTTATAGATTCATTTCATTCTTAAGAGATATAGGTGTTGAGATAAAGCTTTTAGACCCAATGTTATCTACGAATATAACTAAAGCTCTAGAAGATGCAAATACAAAAATTCTATATGTTATACCAAAAGGATTTAGTGAAAATATAACGAGATTTTCCCCAACATCAATTAAAATCTATATCAAGCTAGGCTCTCTTACAATAGGTGAAAGCAGTATTGTAGATCTTGCTACAAGACTTGTCGAAAGATTCAATGATAATATTACAGCCACTATAGCTTTAGAAAAAGGCATACCTGTAGAGTTTATCAGAGGTGCAATTACCAAAGAGTCATATGCATTTATATATAATAAAATTATCAGTAATCCATATATATTAACTACATTTCTTTCACTTTCTAGCTTTTTCATACCCCTTATAGTACTAATGCTTATAATGATGGCTTCTCAACTAATTGTTACTAGTATAGCTGTTGAAAAAGAGGAAAAAATGTTTGAAACTTTATTATCATTACCAATAAATAGAATGAGCATTATTGGAGCAAAGCTCTTGGTTTCAATATTAATAAGTATAATATATATGTCTATATATGGTCTTGCATTATTTAGCTATATATTTCAAGTTATTGGTATAGGAATAGATATTGGTGGTGTGGAAGTGCCATATACATTCTCATTGTTTATTCTACAGAGAGATCTCGCAATTACTCTCATATTAAATAGCATAGGACTAGCAGTACTCATGCTTATGATCTCCTTAATATTAGGTATATTTGCCGAAGATGTAAGAACAGCACAAGCATTAATAGGAAATATCATAGGACCGCTAGTAATTCTCGCATATATGCCAATGTTTATAGATATAAGCGGTATGGGGCAGGTACATAGAACGCTATTGTCATTGATACCAATAGCCAATACTGTATTCATATCTAAACTAGCTATAATAAATGACATAATAGCTATGTATATAGCTGGGTTTTCAAATATAGTCTATGGTGTAATACTATTCTTAGTCATTAGAAAAATTGTAAATTCAGAAACTATATTTACAATGAAGTTGAAAAGATTTAAAAAACAAAGAATGGTGGAAATATGATAAATCTTAGCTAAATTAATACAAAGTTCTTTAAATCAATGATGTTATCTGTTAATGTTATAATTAATAGCTCTCCATTATTAAGAGGCTTTGAATCTATGATGCAATATCTTTTCATGTAATACACAATTGTAGAGGAGGCAACTATTATTGTCTTCTCATCATATTTTATACTATATAGATTATAATAATTCATTCTATCAACATCTACTACATAATTAAATGCAACAGCTTTAATAACCATTGAAAATTCATCAAATAATATTAAAACAATATTAAGAGCTGTTTTTGTAATATTCATTTCCACTAATCTTTTAAAGATATTTTTAATATTATCGTCATTTAATTCCCCAATGTTTTTAGCTATCCAGTGGGCCAAGAAAAACGAATCTGAATATCTATCCTTTATATTATCCATGTTTAGCTCCTTAGCAAGTTTTCGTTTATTAATTGATCCATTATGTGCAAGCCATAAATTTAACTTACCTGGTATATTTATATAGAATGGTTGAGAATTTAATACATTTATTTGCTCATTGTTTGTAAGTCTGCTGTGAAGAATTAATGTTACCCAATCAATATCATTAAAATGCAGTTTTCTTAGAATTTTTTTAAAATCACTTTCAATTAATGGTAAAGATGTTCTATAATAGAAGTGAGAAAATTCTCCATATCTTTTAATTATACTTGCTAAACCCCATCCATGATTATGGGTTTTTCTGCCATATCTAAATTTATTAAGTATGACATCATTAATGGATGCCATAATAAAACTCTTAATGAATTCTTTATAATATTGAGGTATATTGATAGAGCTGTATATAGCTATCCTGCACATTGTTCTCAACTTCTATTCTTAATAGAGTTATCGTTATATTCTAACTATATCTAGGTTAAGTCTTTGTAGCTACTGGTTTAATTTTAATATTACCTTTCTCAATTGTATATAGTGTCCAATTAGTGCTATGTGGAACCCCTTTCATTTTTTTAACTAAGAGTTGCCTCAATGGAGTGTAAACTATATCAGAAGGATGAGTCTGTAGAACAGTTTCTGTAAGTATAATACCATCAATTATATGTTCTATTAACGAGAGAAAATCCTCCGCTAACTTTGATGATGTATGTAATATTGACATAACAATTACATTTCTAGCTTTTGAAATATTTGCTCTAAAATTCTTTATGAATTCCATAGTTTTATTTATATCATAAAACGATAAAAATTCATTTAATGAATCTATTATAAACATTCCTCTATTTGCTATATTTTGTTCATCTAGCACCTTTATACATACATTTAATACTTGGCTCATATTTTGGGGATCTACCTCCTCAATAACACTTAAATGCATTTTTTCTTTTTTCCCCCTAATTCTAAAACTATAGCCATCTATAGTGTAGAAAAGCCCTTTCTTAACATACTCGCTAATACTGACATCAAGCAAGTGAAATTGTTTTATAATAGTTATAGGATCGTCATCTAATGTCAAATAAAATACAGGCTCACCATTATCTAGAAACCTTTTTGCAATACATATTAAAAGCAAACTTTTTCCAGCACCACCTCTACCAGATAGAACTATAAATGAATTCCTAAGAATGCCTTCTGGAAGAATATTGTCAAAGAGTTCAATATTAAATTTGACCTTTTCTACTTCAATCAAACTTGTGTAACCTCTATATCAATATTTACTATATTATAAATACAGATTTATATAGGTTTTTCACCTAGATTTACAAACCCTTTATTAACTATGGTATATAATGCAAAATAGCTATATATTTTCAGCTGGATAACGATACTCTTAGACAATTATAGTTCTCCTTACAACCTCTCTTTAAGATATCTCATTTAAAAGCCTAAACCCGAATATATTACTATTTTATTTTCATTTCTGTTTATTCATGAAAACTAAAATAATTAACTATATGAATGATCTTAAATTCTAGTATTATACTATATGTAATATTATCTCTTCAATTACTTCAGTATATACGATATATATTTGTATTATTTTAATTTTTTAAGTATTAGCATAGAGACTTTTAACTACTATTATTTTCTTATATAGTATGTAGATAACAGATTTATGATTTACCTTATGGTGCATTATTTTATGCCATTCATTAATAAAACAAAAATAAGAAGTATATCAACTCTTGTTAAGGATATCCCCATAGAAACATTAAATGTGTATGATGCTTCATTTTATCCAAGTATTGATGAGCCGGTAGACAAAGTAATAGCATATTTTCTTATAATGGTTGCTATGGACCACAGGCTTAGTAGACCTGGGAAGCCTTACGAGGCAATAATTAATGGAAATCTTTATAGAGGAGCTGAACTTCTTTATTATCTTGGTGCAAGAAAATTCGAAGAAGACCCAGACTATTTTACTCCTGAGAGATTAGTATTCATAAAACCATCTGATATTGTGAAATGGCTTTCGATAGGAAAATCAATGCCACCTGATCCCGAATTAAGGGCTCATCTCCTTAACGATATTGGTATAAAAACTATTAGAATTTTTAATGGTGATTTTACTAAGTTAATAGAACTTTCCGAAGGTTTTTTAAGAAGGAAAAACGGTTATGGACTACAAGATCTTTTAAAAAATTTTAAAGCTTATCAAGATCCTGTTGAAAAGAAATCCTATTTGCTTATAAAATTCTTAAAT
>Ga0209183_1000011_pt1 | contig 120498 bp, 123 predicted proteins | sample LHCtaG_2_FD_184120 | JGI IMG/M metagenome (GOLD analysis project Ga0209183, IMG submission 184120) | Hot spring microbial communities from Little Hot Creek, USA to study Microbial Dark Matter (Phase II) - LHC4sed_replicate (SPAdes)... | ecosystem: Environmental > Aquatic > Thermal springs >... | reverse complement strand
GGGGTGGAGAAGGATGAAGCATATAGAGAAGCTGGGAAGTATCTTGAAAGTATGGGTCTACCTATCGATGCTCTATCAGCCTTCCCCCATCAGCTAAGCGGTGGGATGAGGCAGAGGGTTGTGATAGCCTTGGCGCTACTCCTCGAACCCTCCCTTGTACTTGCAGATGAGCCCTCCTCAGCTTTAGACGTTATAAACCAAAAGATTGTTCTAACATTACTTAGAGAGAAGCAGGAGGAGTTGAAGAATACTGTAGTGATAGTATCGCATGATATGGGTGTACACGGAGTCCTATCGGATAGAATGGCTATAATGTATGCAGGTAAGATAGTCGAGATATGCGATACAACCGAGATATTCTGGAAGCCTTTACATCCATATACGAAGGCTTTGATAGAATCTCTACCAAGACTCGGGGATAAGAGTAAGAGGATAGGGCTTGGAGGAGCTCCGCCAGATCTTAGAAATCCGCCTCCAGGATGCAGGTTCCATCCTAGATGCCCATATGTAATGCCTGTATGTAGTAAAGCTGATCCACCTCTACGCGAGGTTAAAAGCAGCCACTATACTGCATGCTGGCTTTACTCAGAAACAGTGGAGGCCATCTAGATGAGCGAACAGTACATGCTTAGGGTTATCAATTTGAGTAAATTCTTCGGTTATGGATTCCTAGGTAGGATAAAGTTTCCTGCTGTGGATAATGTATCCTTCGATATGGAGTATAAGCCTAAGATATTTACGGTAGCAGGTGAATCTGGATGCGGTAAATCCACTCTAGCTAAGATGATACTTGGTATACTTGAACCTAGTGAAGGTACGGTGGTGTATAAGGGGAGGAATATCTACTCGTTGAAATCTAAGGAGAGGAAATGGTTTCATAGGGAGGTTCAAGCTATATTCCAGGATCCGTATGATACCTTCAACTCTCTAAGGAAGGTTGATGCATACTTATACGAGACGGCGAAGAATATACTCGGATTGAAGAATTCTAAAGATGTAGAGGAAGTCGTCGATACGGTTCTCAGGAAGGTAGGCTTATCGCTGGAGGAGGTTAGAGGTAAGTATCCGAGTGAATTCTCAGGTGGTCAGCTTCAAAGGGTATCTATAGCTAGAGCCCTCATACCTGGACCTAAGCTTATGGTTGCAGATGAACCTGTATCGATGATAGATGCTTCTATGAGGATGAATATACTCAACATGTTCAAGGAGTTAAAGGAGAGTGAAGATATATCCTTCATATACATAACGCACGATCTAGCTACAGCCTACTATATAAGCGATGAAATAGCTATAATGTATAGGGGAGTTATAGTGGAGATGGGCCCAGCTGATGAGGTTCTACTCAAACGCTACCATCCATATACGAAGGCTTTGATAGAAGCTTTACCGGAACCTAGTCGAAGGGATGACTGGCTCACTAAACGAGTGAAACCACCTGGGATGGAGGTTAAAGAATTCATAATGCCTGGATGTAAATACGCCGATATATGCCCATACAGAGAGGATATATGCGAAAAGAGACCTATCATGTTCAACGTAGGTAGTGTGAAAGTTTCATGCTGGCTCTATAGATGATAAGCACCCTCCATCCATCTACCATTAATAGTAGAATGTTTTAAAATCGTTTACAGATATCGAAAATATTAAATTTTCATCAACATCGTAGCTAGGGATCGATCGTTATAGGATGGACCCGCCGGGATTCGAACCCGGGACCTCCGGCTCCGCAGGCCAGCGTCCTATCCTGGCTAGACGACGGGTCCAGATCTGGATTATGATAGTCTTTCTAGTCCTATATTACTGTTAACATTTATAATAGGGTTGGGCTATGTATGATGTCTAAGCGTGTTATGGTGTTTAAGGCTTTAACTATCGCCGGCTCTGATTCAGGTGGGGGTGCTGGGATACAGGCTGATCTTAAAACATTCTATGCCTTAGGGGTTTATGGGTTAACCGTTGTAACGGCTGTTACAGCTCAGAATACCGTCGAAGTTAGAAGCATTTATCCCCTCCCCTCTGAGGCTGTTAGATGTCAGCTCGAAGCTGTAGCGTACGATATAGGTTTCGATTCCGCTAAAACTGGTATGATATATGATGCCGATCAAGTTGATGTTATAGCAGAGTTCTTCACTAAGAATCATAAACCTTTGGTGGTGGATCCTGTGTCTAGAGCTACCGTAGGGGCTGAGCTATCTACTAGCAGAGCTTACGAAGCTTTGAAGTATAAGCTTATACCTCTAGCTTCGGTTGTGACGCCTAATATAGATGAAGCATCGATCCTCGCAGGGTTTAGGATCGAGGATCTAGAGGATGCTATCAAAGCTGCTGAGGTTATAGCTGAGCTTGGGTGTGACTATGTGGTTGTTAAGGGTGGTCATCTTAAGGGTGATAGGGTTATCGATATAGTCTATCGTAGGGGTGGGGTTAGATTCCTAGAATCTGTGAGAGTTGAAGATGGTACACATGGAGCTGGATGCAGCTTCTCAGCGGCTATAACCGCTTACATCGCTAGGGGTCTTTCCATCGATGAATCTATAGATAGAGCTAAAGAGTTTATAGTAGATGCTATAAGGTTCAGCGAACCCGTAGGCAAGGGTGTTAAGCCTGTGAATCCTCTAGCTACGCTATATAGAGATTCTGAAAGGTTCAGGGTTCTATCCATACTCGAGGAGGCTCTACTTAGGATTAAGAGTTTAAAGGGTTTCTCCAAGCTTATACCTGAGGTTAGATCAAACCTTGTTATGAGCCTGCCATACCCTAGGGGTTTGGAGGATGTAGCCGGGTATCCGTCTAGGATAGCTCCCTACAGGGATAGCGTGGAAGCTTTCTCGAAGCCAGAGTTCGGAGCTAGTAGGCATCTAGCTAGAGCAATCCTAGAGCTTCAGAAGCTGGGATTCGATATAAGATCTGCTATCAACTTGAAGTATTCCGATGAGGTTATAGAAGCTTGTAGGAGGATAGGCTTCAAGGTAGGCTTCTACGATAGACGTGAGGAGCCTGAGGGTGTTAAGAGGGTGGAAGGAGCGACTATACCGTGGGGTATCCGTAGAGCTGTAGAGAGTTTAGGTGGGTGTAGGCCCGATGTTGTATATCATATGGGTGATTGGGGTAAGGAGCCTATGATACTACTACTAGGTAGGGATCCGCTGGATGTTGTAGATAAACTGAATGCTATTCTGAAGATTCTAGAAGGATGATAGTTGAAGGAGCCTCCGATACCCCAGGAATCTATCATAGCTCATCGTAGATGACTCTCTTCATCGGCTCCGCTAGGATATATCGCTCGAAGACTATATTAAGCCTTAATACCCCTATATAGGGCATACGCCTGATGGACATCCAGCTTCCTCGCTTGCACCTACGTAGAGTACCTGCTGAGGCTTACTACCATACCTATAGACGGTTACACCCTTACACTTCAGCTTATATGCTAGCATGAATATTCTTCTAACATCCTCTAGGGTAGCATCACTAGGTAGGTTTACTGTTTTAGCTACAGCGTTATCTACGTATCTCTGGAATGCTGCTTGTACTTCTACATGCCATCTTGGATCTATCTCTAGAGCGGTTACGAATACCTTCTTCACATCCTCAGGTATACCTTGAACGCCTTTAACGGTTCCTCTACGTGCTACTTCGACTATTAGATCATCGCTGTAGAATCCACGCTCCTTAGCTACCTCTACGAACAGTCTATTAACATCTATAAGCCTCGTCCCCTCCAATACCTCTCTGACGTAGGCTACGGCGAATAGAGGTTCTATACTACTACTCGTACCAGCTATTATGCTTATACTCCCGGTAGGAGCTATTGATGTAAGAGTGGCATTCCTCAGGGCATCGTATCTACCAGCCCATATACTATCCTCGAAGGATGGGAAGGATCCTCTAATCCTACCCAGTTCTACGGATTTCTCTCTAGCGGTCTCGGATATGAACCGCATAAGCTTCTCAGCGAACGATACAGCTTCTACCGAATCGTAGGGTATACCCAGCTGTATAAGCATCTCTGCAAAACCCATAACGCCTAACCCTATCTTACGGTTAAGCTTGGTCATACGCTCGATCTCGGGTAACGGATACTTATTCACATCGATAACGTTATCTAGGAAGTGTACAGCCTCCCTAACCGTGTAAGCGAGTCTATCCCAATCTACATCCCCGTTTTTCCTATCGACGAATCTGGATAGATTCACGGATCCGAGATTACAGGATTCATATGGTAGTAGAGGTACTTCACCACATGGGTTGGTAGCTTCTATCGCTCCAAGCTTAGGTGTAGGGTTACACCTATTTATCTCGTCTATGAATATGAGCCCAGGATCACCGGTCCTCCAAGCTTGACTTACTATCAAGCTGAATATATCGTTAGCTGGGATCCTCTTAACGATGGATCCTGTCCTAGGATTTATAAGTGGATACTCCCTATTCTCCTCTACGCACTCCATAAACTCATCGGTAACGGCTACCGAGATATTGAAATTCCTTAAAGCCCCCTCCTCGCTCTTAGCCATTATAAACTTCACTATATCCGGATGATCAACTCTGAGTATACCCATATTAGCTCCCCTACGCTTCCCACCCTGCTTTATAACCTCCGTAGCTACATCGAATATCCTCATGAAGGATACAGGACCGGAAGCTACACCCCTAGTAGACTTCACTATATCACCTTCAGGTCTAAGCCTACTGAACGAGAACCCCGTACCCCCGCCCGATTTATGGATTAAGGCCATAGACTTCAAAGCATCGAATATACTCTCTATGGAATCTTCCACGGGTAGTACAAAGCATGCTGAAAGCTGCCCTATCTCAGTGCCGGCATTCATAAGCGTTGGCGAATTTGGGAGGAACTCTAGACTCGCCATCATCCTATAGAATCTCTTCTCTATTTCAGATACTTCATCCCAGGATGCACCGTAGAATCTATCTGCTAAAGCTATAGCGTGAGCAACCCTAGCGAACATCTGGCTAGGAGTCTCTACGATCCTTCCATCGAGATCTCTCAAGAGATACCTCCTCTCTAGAAGCCTGACGGCGTTAACCGTAAGTTTAAGATCATCGTATACGCCTATGATACGCTTCAAACTTCTTATATCCGCGCGCATCCTACGGTAGAGTATATACTCCTTAGCAACCTTCGCATAGCCATGCTTGATAAGAGCCTCCTCCACTATATCCTGTATATCCTCTACGCTAGGTATAGAATCCTTAAATTTACCCTCCACGATCGATACTACGTACTCTGTAAGCTTAGCTACGGATTCGCCGTCCTTCTCGCCTACCGCGTTGAAAGCCTTCATTATAGCGTTATATATACGGTTCGAATCGAAAGCTTCTAACCTACCATCCCTCTTCCTAACATAGGAAACCATTACACTCAAATATGGTAGAAGATGAGCTTTAAAATAAAGATGACTTAAACCATAATTTTAACGTTAGGTATTCCTAACCCATCCTCTTGTATCCGTATCCTCCCTACCAATCTACTTCGCTACGGGTGAAGCTACAGCGAACCTCCTACTCACACTCTCTATCTTAACATGGAGATGATCCCCAACCTTACTACCTGGTACGAATACTATGAAGCCCTGTATACGAGCTATACCATCACCTCTACTCCCTACAGACTCTATCACGACATCGTATTCCTCACCTACCTTAACCGGTATCGGTCTGTATCCTCCTACTCCTCCGCGTCTTCTTGCCATACACATACACCTCCTTTCGATCATGGAGGCATAGAGTGGAGGATTATACCCAGCTACGTTACATCCTACCAACCCCCATATGGAGAAGGTAGGATAGATAATGGGTATAAACCCCTACTCAGTACGCCTCCTAACTATATATTTTCAGCTAGTTTCTATTTAACGTTTTCCTCCTCCACCGATAATAGGAATAGGGGGAGTTTGTTAGCAGTTTCCGATTATATGGATTTTTATAGCTGTCTACGTTAGCTTCTCTCAGGGTTAACCAGTGTTTGCTCTACTCCTAGAGTGGGATTAGGTGAAAGCGTAACATCCGATACGTCATCCGATCATCGATAGTGGAAGCTTTTGATATGATGAAAAATCTACGAATCCAGTAGCGGTAAAATTCACATCCTCTTGATATCCTCCAGTATCCTTCCAATCCTTCCCCTTATGGATCCGATCCTTTTACGGTAATCTCTCTCCGACCTCTCCAACGCCGCTCTACCTATAGCTCTATTCATATACCTCGTTCTAGCAAGCTCCAGCTGCTCCCTAGCTAGATCCGCCTCGGATAGGATCTCTCTAATCGTAGATATCATAGATTTAGCTTCAGGCTTCGATCTAGATATCTCATCCTCAAGCTTAGCTATCCTCTTCAATCTATCCTCTATCTCCCTCGAATACTTCGATCTAATACTCTTAGCTTCGCCATAGGATCCTTTACGCAGAGCGTTAGCGATCATCGAATCGATCTTATCCTCTAACGCGAATAGATCCTCGTAAGCTTTAGAAAGTTCTTCGGCTAATCCTACGATCTTAGATACTGCAGCCTCCCTTCTAGATTCAAGCCTAGTTTTAATCGATCTTAGAGGGATTAACGCTATCAAAACTATAAAGGCCACTATACCGGCATACTTCCCGATCATAGCGAACGGTGTATAATTGAAAGAGACTATTAGGAATCCCAACTCATCTAAACCTGTAGCCTCGATGGCTACAGATAGCTTATTTCCATCCCTACTTACCACCGATGCGTTCGCTCTCTCTATAAATATATCCTCAACGCTAGCTGTACCTGGTAGATGAACGTTAACTCTATACTCACCTATGTATGAAGGATACTCCAAGTATAGGGGTATCCTAACCCTTTGATATAGGGTTAGGAAGCTGAACTCTACATAATCCCTAGGAACCTCGTATGATATCGTAAACGATGAGTATTCGCCGTAATTTAGTGTATACCTTAAGTTAACCTTTGCTATAGAGTAAGCCGCTACATAGTTTATAGGTCTAAGATTACCGAACGGATCAGAAGCATCTATCCCCGTAGAGTTCTCAGGTATGCATAGATCTATAGTCTGTATACGTGCGTCGGATAGACTCCTCAATCTATAGGTAGATTCGATACGTGTTCTTCCATCCCAATTCACGAATACATCTTTAACTAGGGATACAGCCTCCGCCGATATGAAGTCTCCCCTAAAAGTTACGTTGAAGAATCTAGGTATAGTCGATGCATTGACAGTCTGATAAGAGAGGTATCCTTCACCCTGACCTGTCCAAGCATAGTTTTCGAGAGTCGATGATGTCCATGAAAAGCTCTGCAGGGTTTCTATCCTCATAGCGAAGCTTGTAATATTCATATCTGGATGCATCAGGGATGGTATGCTTACAGTTACCTCGGGGGATCCCCCGGTCTGAGTCTTGAAGTTGAATATCCCCCTATACATGACGAATATACGTATATTATCCTCCTCCCCCTCCGTGAGCGATTCGCCGAATACTATCTTCAACGTTCCATCTGATAGGTTGTAACCTGTTACCCTTCCCAGCGTATCATATACATCGATTTCGATGAGGTTATCGTATGGATATCCCTGAAGCGATATATTCGTCAACGATGTGTACGGTATAATCTTTATATCATCGTATAAATGTATCAACCCGCCTTGAATTATACGTACGCGTCTACTGATAGATATAGAGCCACATACGCTTTGAAGGTCTGCCTCTAAGGATGCACATCCATAGACCAGTATAACAATGACGGCTAACATCGTGGAGACTATCAGCTTACGATCCAAATCGTTGTACCCCGCCTTTCTCGTGATAATTGTTAAAGCATTTAAGCTCTACGCCTTAATATCTATTTCCACCCCATGCTTCATAACATTACATATAGCAGATCTATTAGCCCGCCTATTTCATAGGGTTATGCCAAAAACCTTATTATATAGTTAGTGTCCGTTCTAATCGGCTAGACCCTAGCCTTGGCAGCGAACATCGTTTCAGCTAAACTTAACCTAGATAAGCTATTCAACCGTCTGAAAGGTTCTCCTTTGATACTATTCACCGGTAGGTATCTATGGCAGAAATCGAGGTTAGTACTAGTAGTAACTTCATCCCTATGGATAGTTCAATCGCTATTATTCTCCTACCAAGGGTTACTCCTCAAATACTTAGTAGACGATGTAGCATCATATAATACTGGTAGCATCCTATACTATATAGCGTTGCTCGTAGCCTCTGCTATCGGCGTAATGGCTATAGACTACTATTCAAACCTAACTTTATGGGTTAAGATAAACTATATGGTTGCATCGATAAGATCCCATATGCTAGGTAGACTACTATTCTCAGAGAAAGGTAAAAGAATGTCTCCAGGAGCCGCTATAGCGAGACTGCTATCAGATGTGGAATTCCTCGTCGGAAACCTTATGTCTATATATCCTTCGATAGCCCTCCACCTCTCCGGGCTAGTATCAGTTCTAGTTACGCTCGTATTCGTAAGCCCCAGACTACTACTAGTAGTCGTATGCTTCCTCCCCTTCAATATAGCCGCATACATCTACTATACACGGAGGGTTCCTAAGGCTAGGCGTATCGAGAGAGAGCTTTACGGAGCTATAACGGAATCTGCTAGAACCACCATAGAGAATCTAGATGTTATAGGTAGCTTCCACGTGGAGAAGCTATACTACGCATCATTCCGGCGTCTAGTATCACGGTGGAGGGGTCCGGTGGTAGCTATGATAAGATCTGAGAGGATATACTGGGTTATAAATAGGATCGCTATACACTTCGGTCCCATAGCGGGTGTAGGTATAGGTGCAATTCTAGCCTTCAGAGGAGAAGAGAGTGTAGGGAGTATAGCATCCGTGGCATCGCTATCCCCATCGCTATACTGGTCTGCTACATGGCTTCTATGGTGTCTAAGTGTAGCTAGCCAACTCTCGCCTGTCGCGGTTAGGGTGAACGAAGTCTTAAGTATGGAGGGTGTGGCTGAATCTGTGGAAGCTATACGTATAGATGAGGTTAAACTTGAAGATGTATCATATTTTGCTGACGGTAGGATTGTTCTATACCCGCTAACGATAAGCTTAAGGAGGGGTGAGAGGATCGCGGTGATAGGTCCAGCTGAATCCGGTAAATCGACTTTAGCTAGGATTATCGCGGGTATAATAGAGCCGAGCACTGGTAAGATAGTAATTAACGGTTCTAGAGAAGTACCTAAGCATATACTGAGGAGCAGGGTTGTACTAGTATCCGAGAGCGATGATATTATACCTGGAACTATACGTGAGAACATTACTCTTAGGAGGAATGTATCCGATGAAGATTTAGAGAAAATTCTAAGTATAGTCGAGTTGAAGTATGATAAGTATCAGTCTAAACTGGATACATCGATCGGTAGGCAGAATATCGCTATACCTGAAACCGATAGATGTAAGATATTAGCTGCTAGAGGCTTGCTAAGTAAACCGGATATACTTGTGATACATAATCTATTCACTAACTTCGACTCGGAAACCGAAGCTAGAATCCTATCCAAGATATCAGATTACCTTAAAGATTCGATCATAGTTATGGTGAACGTTAAACCGGAGACGCTGACATACGTGGATAGAGTTATCGTATTAGATCATGGCCGGATAATAGGTGATGGCAGATTAGAACAGTTGTACGGTATTCAATCTATACGCGAGGTTATCGAGAGGATATATGGATTGCATGCGTTAAGCTTGCATACTGTTAGCGTAATCAATAAGTAATATAAATTCATAGTTTATTATATCATAGATTATAGTTAATCTACGGAAAGATCTAAATTCACAGTAAATCTTATCATATAACTATGGCTAAATACTTATATTCTCTAGATGGCGGATAGCTGCTTAAAGGGTTTCCTAAGCTTAACGGTGAGGATGAAGGTGCATACGATCCCAGATACCCTTTGGACGTATGGATTCAAGCCGAGGTACCTAGAGTAATTTACGTCGATCTGATTATGGGGTGATACCCGATCCATTCTACGGTGTCAACGAGGATAACGTTAGATAGGTTGAAGATGTCGAATAGTGGTATCGTAAGGATTTCAATCTTTCAGATGAGCTATCCGATAGGTATCGGGGGGAGTATGGTATTCTTAACAATGCTTTCCATAAATCTAGACTGTATATAAGGTAAGGCTCAGTATACCTTCGGATGGGATTGAGATCCAAGGCTTCTGACGGTAGGTATACTATCTTTAGAAGTGTCTAGGGATAGAGCTATCCGTGGAATCCGATGTATACGTTAAAAATTTAAAGTTAAGCTTCTGCGATGAGGAAGCCTTCTTTGACGATAATTACTTCGATCTAATACTTAGATCGGTTAGGTCCGTTCGAGTATACATGGATAAAGGTATCGATATAGATTGCTTCACGAAAAATTGGGGGTAAAAGTCTGCACATATGTTGAGGAGCTTGAAGGAAAGGCGAAAATATTGTCGTGAAGAGTTCAGTCGAATCCATGTATCCTAGCTAGGATGAAGCACTAAAATAGCTAAGGTGCTAATAGATCGCTCCCTTCTTAAGCATGTTCGCTATTCCTTTATTAAATGCTCTATAAGCATTGCTGCGATATAATAGTATGCTGGCTTCGGCTCATATGATTCGTCGAAGATTAGAGCAGCACCATATCCGGTAAAGTAGCTCGGTATCCAAGAGTATTTATCCGTGAACCCCCACATCACGAAGGCTTTACACCCTGTCGATATGCATACTCTGAGGATTTCACGATATATCTCCGCTTGCTTAACTAGATCCTCCCATCTAGCAGGTGCTCTGATTCGAACATCCATCTCGGTTATGTGAACCTCTAAGCCTAGCTCCCTTAAGCGTCTGATATTCGCCGCTACCTCCTGTGGATTCGGCGGATTCTCTAAGCTTATATGCATCTGAAGCCCGACGCCATGTATCGGTACGCCTTTCTCTAAAAGCCCTTTAACGAGGTTATATACGGCATCGGATTTTGCATTTAGTCCTTCAGCACCGTAATCATTGTAGAAGAGGAGGGCTTGCGGATCTGCTTCATGAGCCCATCTAAAAGCTAGCTCGATATACTCCGGACCGATATTCCTCAGCCAGATAGTATCCCTCCATGCTCCATCATCGGTTATAGCTTCGTTAACTACATCCCACGCATATATCCTCCCCTTGTAGCGTCCGACGACAGTCATGATATGTTCGCGTAGAATATTCATCCACTCTTCACGAGTATATCTTCCCTGTGTCACCCATGATGGGAGTTGTTGATGCCAAACAAGTGTATGTCCACGCACTTTCATACCGTTAACTTCGGCAAATCTTACTATATAATCAGCATCATCGAAATAATACACATCTGGTTGGGGGTGAACTGGACCGAACTTAAGAGCATTCTCCGTCGTTATGATGTTGAATTCCCGTTTAAGCGTATTAGCATAATCCGGTATATCGAGATGGCTACGTTCAACCGCTGTGCCGATGTATATCCCGCATTTCTTAGCGAGATCCCTTAAAGGAGGTATAGCCATCTTAATCGTCGAAATCTGTCTTCTAAGATCGGTTATCTGATCGTACAACCCCCTCACACCCATCTCGAGTATCACACCCCTAACACCTAGACTGAGGGCTAGAACCATGATTAAGCCGATTATCGCTCTATAAACTATTCTCCTCCGTAACGGCATCTCTCATTCTAAACGTAAAACTTGCTAGATATGCGTAAAAATTTTTAGAGGGGTCCTAATCTATACGGTTTTCTCATCCATACGGCTCGATTTCTAAGTTTTCGAAAGTAGTATCGTCTTTATCTCGAATGGTTTGAAGCATAGTTTAATCGTATCCGTATTATAAGCTATCCTTCCGATAGCATCCTCCAGTAAGTTTAATTCATAGACATCGAAGCATCCAGGTAATTTAAGCTCTACCGTACGCTCACCCCCCTCCACCTCATAGAATCGTATTACGATACCTCTCCCTTCCTCGCTAAGTTTGATGCATTCGATTATAACGCCGTGTGGGACTTCTAGAAGACTATAGCTTGGAGGAAGCCTACCTCCATCATTATCCTTAACTACCCATTTAACTCCACTCCAAACCTCGTACGCCCTCCTATAAACCTCTCCAACCCTATAATCCCCTATATGCGGGTATACGTAGTATGTCGTCTTATGTAATCCTAGATCCGACCACGGGTTCGGCATCAACGGGGATTTAAGTAGACTTAGCCCTATCCTACCCTCCCTAACAGTGTATCCATGCCTATCGGTAGCGATTATAGCGAAGCCTCTATACCCATCAGATACATCCACCCATCTAAGCGCCGGCACCTCGAATCTAGCTTCATCCCAAGAATCCTTCACGATCATAGATCTCTTAACCACGCCGAACGGTACCTCGAAGTATGCATCCTCAGTTTTCACATCTGGTTTAAACCATACCTTAACCAACCTATTCTTTTCATGCCAATCTAGTGTTATATCCACCCTTATAAGCCTAGAACCTTTATACAGGGTTATAGTCTGTTCTATGGTGGAATCCCCGTATCTATAGTTACTCCTAACACTAGCGAATACTGGTCCGTTCACTATTATCCTAGCTTCCTCCGCTAGATCAGGCTTCACGCCTGGAATCTCTACGGTTACTCTCTCCACATCCCATGCATCGAAACTTCCAGGTTTATCTACGTGAACCTCTATAACGTTGCTCGGAGCTGCGAGAACCTCCCTTCCAACTTCCTTATCGTATATGCTTTCGAAGCATCCGTCACGCTTCACCTTAACCTTAATATACTCATTCTCGAGTACTATCCCATCAGGTACATCCACAGCTATGGTGCCGCTTCCCGTAGATCCATCTAGGCTAGGTACTATTACCGTATAGCCTAACGCAGGGATATCAAGCGGAGCTACGGTGCGATCATCCATAGACTGCGTATCTATCGGTACGCCATCATATGTTTTATAAAATCCTCTAGGAAGCTCTAGGATCGCTCTAACCATCCATGGTAGACGGTTGAAGACGATTATACTACCCCTCTGCGCATACACGTCTTCGGCTATACGTTTAAGCGAATTCTCCGTGATCTTAGCTAAATCGATCCAAGCTCTCTCTAGATCCTCGAAAGCTTCTATGTATGCCTCCCTATTCGATGATCCTGGAAGTACATCGTGGAATTGACACCTAAGTATCCTCTCCCATGCGGCTTTCACATCATTCCACGGGTACAATATCAAACCTAGGCTACTAGCTATCGTAGACGATGTTTCAGCCCATATCGCTTCAGCTTCGACCCTACTCATAACCTGCTTAACATGTATATTCGTCGTGTAAACCCCTCTATGATACTCGTTATATATCTCCCCCCTCCATACCGGTAGAGCTTCTTCCACGCTTCGCAACGCTCCTACATACTCATCCTCACTAGGAGCTTCGATTAGTTCTGGTAGGATCCTCAACTTCTTCAATAGCTTCAATCTTTCGAGCATAGTGAAGGTTGGTCCTCCCCCACCATCCCCATACCCGTACGAATATATTGCGGGTGCTTTATCTCTCTGCTTATACCTACCCCACATACTGTATAGCTCTGAAGCAGTCATAACACCGTTGTAGGATGCTACTATTATATGGGTTATTATCCTCGTACCGTCGAGGCCCTCCCATACGAAGGCGTGGTACGGGAACTCGTTCGTATCGTTCCACATAACTTTATGTGTTACGAAAACTTCGATACCGCTCCTCCTCATAATCTGAGGTAGTTGAGCTGAGAATCCGAAGCTATCTGGAAGCCATCCTATCCTACACCTTCTACCAAACTTCTCCTCGAAGTATCTCTGCCCGTATAGGAACTGTCTAGCTAGAGATTCACCTGATACGAGCTGTGTATCAGATTCAACCCACATACCGCCTACCGGAAGCCATAACCCCTCATCTACCAATCTCTTTACAGTAGAGAAAAGCTTCTGATCCTCCTCAAGCCATTTATAATTCTGTGCACCGCTCTGAGCATAGGTAAATCTATAACCCATGCTTGCAAGCCTAGCTATAGTCGAGAACGTCCTCAGTATCTTCCTCTTAGTTTCGCTGAAAGGCCAGAGCCAAGCTGTATCGATATGACTATGACCGAAGAGATATATCCTACCGATCCTAGGTTCGTCTACGAGTATGCCGCTTAAAGCTTCTTCAATCATCTTTCCTGTTTCACGTACCTCTCTAGTATGCGGTTTAGCCGTATCGCTTAAAGACCCCTCGATAACTTTCTCACCGTAGACGGATGCTACGTATCCTAGATCCCATCTAAGCATCCTATATTCAGGTAGACTCTCGATTATCAGGTATCCGTAGAGTGTACGAGCTAAGGCGTAAATTTGGGATACACTCGGCGTTAACTCTATTCTGGATGCAGCTCTCGATAGATGCGGTATCAGATCCTTCTCATTCTGCGCTAAGGATAGTAGATCTATAAGCGATAAAGCTAAGCTGAATTCATCCCATAGTACAGCCGATAGGTTCGAAGCTATGAAGGAGAACATCCACGGATTCTCACCGAATAATCTACGTGAAGTCGCCTCCAAAGCTATATGCCTTCTCCCCGGCTCTAGCGTAGCGATACGATGCTGGTTATCGATACCTTGATACGCTTCTCCATCGACGATGAGCAACCCGTTACCCGTTATATCTAAGCGGAGAAGCCATCTAGCTCCATCGATACCGGCTATATCTACAGTCTTCTCGAATCTAAGCGTATCATCCGGTGAAACTCTTATAAAGTATGGGAGGGTAATATCTACACCTCCATGCATCCACGAATCTATCGATTTGAAATCGATGAAGGTCGATGCTAGGAAATCCATGAACCGCCTCTCGATCTCGCGTATAGATAACTTGCTCTCCACGGATGATCGTTACCTATCTTCAAAGCCTAAAAATGTTTCCCTCCTAGCTATCGAATCGAGGTATAGTATAAGCCTATCGATATGATGGTAAACCCTTATCTCCTAGATTCTAACAAGATAATGAATGATATGGAGGTTAAAGTCCGCTTATTCGCTAGGCTTAGAGAGATAGCAGGCTCTAGAGAAGTATCCGTAGAGGTTAAGCCAGGCTTCACCGTAGCCGATGTGATAGAGAAGCTTAGCGATAGATTCGGTGAAGAATTTCGCCGATATCTCGAAGAGAATCTGAAGGAGGAGAGGTTATACCTAGTCCTCAACGGTGCAGGTTTAGATAGAGCTAAAGCTTCCAGTATCAACGTTAAGGATGGCGATATCCTAGCTATCATACCACCTATAGGTGGAGGTTAAAAATCTATCGAGTCATGGTTAACGTATACTTCGAAGTTTATGGATGCAGTTCGAGTGTAGCTGAAGCTGAGATTATGCAAGGATTACTAAGTAGAGCAGGCTACCGTATAGTATCCGATAGTATGGATTCGGATATAAACATCATAGTTACATGTATAGTTAAGACACCTACAGAGCATAGGATGATACATAGGATTTCGAAACTTACAGAGGAGGGTAAACCCCTCATAGTAGCAGGGTGTATGCCTATGGTTGAAAGAGGTATCGTGGAGAGGTTGAATCCTAGAGCTTCCCTTATAGGTCCATCATCAATCTCTAGGATAGTGGATGCTGTGAAGATAGCTCTAGATGGTGGTAGAGCTGTATTCCTCGAACGTGAAGGTTACAATATCTGTATGCCTAGGGTTAGACGTAATCCTATCGTAGGGATAGTGGAGATAGCTCAAGGTTGCTTAAGCGCATGTAGTTTCTGCCAAGTCAGGTTCGCTAGGGGTAAGCTGGTAAGCTATCCACCTAATATGATAATCGAGGAGGTTAGAAGAGCTTTAGCCGATGGATGTAGGGAGATATGGATTACAAGCCAGGATAATGCATGCTACGGGTTCGATATAGGGTTAAAGCTTACAGATCTATTGAAGCGTATCTTATCGATCGAGGGAGATTTCTACGTTAGGGTAGGTATGATGAATCCCGCATACGTGAAACCTATGGTAGATGATCTTATAGAATGCTTGAATAACGAGAAATGCTTCAAATTCGTTCATCTCCCTGTACAATCCGGTAGTAACAGAATCCTGAAGCTTATGCGTAGGATGTATACGGTCGAAGATTACCTTGAGATAGTGGATAGGCTTAGGAGCAACGTCGATAAGCTATCCATAGCTACAGACATAATAGTAGGCTTCCCATCGGAAACCGATGAAGACTTCCAATCAACCATAGACCTCATAAAGGAGGTTGAATACGATTCAGTTAATATTTCTAAATTCGGAGCTAGACCGTTAACTGAAGCTGCTAAGATGAAGCTCCTCCCATCTGGTATAGTGAGCGAACGGAGCCGTGTAGCCTCTGAGATAGCTAGAGAGGTAGCGTTATCTAGGAATAGACGCGTATGGCTAGGATGGAGCGGTGAAGTTCTAGTAGATGAGGAAGGATTGAAGCCGGGAAGTCTCATAGGTCGAAACATCTGGTATAAGCCTATAGTACTGAAAGATGATACTCTCAGCCTAGGCGCTAGGATAAAGGTTAGGATCGTCGAGGTATACCCATATCACCTTTTAGGAGAAGTTTTAGCTTAGAAAACTAAAATCTGTACGCTAGTAAATGGTGAAGCTAGATATCTAAACAGTGTAAGGGTTTCCCGCTTCCAGATCCTAGTATTTTTAAGTCTTGCATCTAGATGGTATTACAGGTTAACTACCAACCTTTTCAAGCATCTAGCATCAATTATAGTAAGTAAGGGTGGGTTTAAGATGAAGCTGGTTAGTATATATCTACCTGAAGTCTACCTTAAAGCTTTGGATAGACTCGTCGAGCTGAAGCTATACCCTAATAGAGCTGAAGCTATAAGATTCGCTATAAGGGATCTAATACTGAAGGAGTTACCCTTCGAATCTAAATTCGACGAGGAGCTATATTAACATCTAGACCGAACTACGATCAAACTTTATAAGGAGAATAGAACTCTACTCCTATATATGGTGGGGCCGTAGTCCAGCCTTAAACCTACCGATAGGTAGGTTTACTGGAAAGGCAGGACGGCAGGGTTCCAGCTATGATGCCGGAACCCCGTTAAGGGCTCCAGGGTGCTAGATAGACGGGTTTGCAGACCATGAAGGGATGAAGATCGAGCTGGAGCACGGGTAAACCCGCAGGTCGCCGGTTCGAATCCGGTCGGCCCCACCACCCATCTCGAGGAAGCATTATCTAAATCCGTTTTCATGCTAGTAGTATTCGCGAAGAAGGTTTCCCTTCTCATCGAACCTGATATCCTCCGGCTCCCTCAATATTTCGATCTTCCTTCCGAGCTCTGAATCCCTTTTCACTTTCTTATACAAGCTTTCAGATATCCACATCCTCTCCAGCTCTAACGTGTTCCTTATCCTTACGATCTTAGCTTCCAGCGGATCGATAGGTCTGCATAGGTGGAGTGCTGCTGCTATAGCATCGCGATCGCTTGGAAGGAATATAGGAATCTTCGCCGTTATAGGATGTCCGCTCGTAAGAGCGTTTATGAATGTACTCCTGTAATCTATCTTCCTCACAAGCCTCTCGGTAGTTATATCAGCTAGCCCTATACCTACAGCGTTTCCATGACTCTTCTCCGTCAGATCTAGAACTACTATAACCTTTATGTTAGGTGTACGAGGGTCATTCTCCCCTGGAAGCCAGAATCTACCGACGACGTTCGTATCCATACCTGCACCGCTTATATCCTTACCTATCTCATCGATTATCAGTACATCGATATCCTTGAACGGTATCCTTGCAAGTAGTTCCTTAGCTTTCTCCAGTAGCTTTGCTTCCTCCTCCTCTATATCCTTCGGCTCTATTGCTTTAACTATGGCTATCTCGTGGAAAGCATTCTCGACTACGGCTAAACCCAATAGTATCGGGAGTTTCTCTATGATAAGCCTAGCCGCTGCAGGTATCAATCTATGATAACCCTCAGATTTATACATGTGTATCGTTTCAGCACCTTTCTGCTTTCCAAGACCTATAGCCATCATCTTCATCAACCCGCTCTCTATCCTATCCTTAAAATCTGTATGAGGCTTAACTCGTCCGACGACTATGATGCCATCAGCCTTCAAGGCATACTTATCGACGTAGACTGGGATACTTCCATCTATCTTTCCCACCTCCTCAACCTCCATAGTCGCAAGTATAGGTGCTCCCACGCTATCAGGTGTTATACCTAGCTCTCTAAGAACCTCTAACTGCCCCTCCGCGGTAGCTCCACCATGACTACCCATAGCTGGAACTAGAAATGGGTTTCCACCAGCTTTTCTCACTTCCTCCACGACGGTAGCTAAGATCTCAGGGTAATGAGCTATCCCACGACTACCAGCTGTGATAGCGATCCTCATACCTGGCTTAATCTTATCGGCTAAACCTATCCTACGCAACTCGCACCTTATCTCGGATACGAAATCCTCAAGTTTAGGGGAGGCAATCCTTTGACGTATCAAAGCCATCCTAGGAAACCTTGCTTCAGGAAACCATGCATTCAAACTATATCCGCTCTTGCAGATCATCTCGATCAATTAGATATAATTAGCCTAGATAAGGCTAATCTTCGAATCTAGCTTCATTCCACCCATCTCATACCTACCCTATCGACTAGAAAGAAGTAGCAGGACGGTAAAGTATGAATACAACTTATCTTCAATCTATCAGAGTGTAAACGTTTGTTAAATTTGCGATATGATTCAACGGTATGCTAGATTCTACCCAGCCTATACGTGATGTAGCTATGTTTGAAGAAGATAATTAGACGCTTTTAATCGGTCTTAATCCATACTTTTTAACCGCTTTAAAGTAGGTTTCAAGATTTATTATAGGTACGTTATCTGGTATCGAACCTGAAACGTTTATGAAGTAGCCTGGATAGAAGCCGGCCGCTTTCAGGCACCTCCTAACCTCACTTATAACATCGTTTACCGTGCCGTATGTCAGTACGCCTACATCTACGCCGCCTATTATAACCTTCTCATTCCCATATCTCTCGGCTATGAGGTTTAGATTAGAGCATTCCTCGATTATGAAGCCATCAGCTCCAGCATCGACTATATCATCTATTATAGGTGTTATATCACCATCCGTACAGAAGAGGACTACTATATTTTCTAACTTTAATTCGTTCCATATTCGATTATACCATGGAAACAGGCATCTACGCATCCATTTTATAGGGAAAAACGGACCGCGCGTATAGCATATATCATCGTGACTTATGAACGCCTTTATATCTGTTTTGGACCATGCTCTTGCTTCGAGTAGCGAGAGCCTACCAAATCTATCTATAAGCTTCTCGAAGTCTCTAGGATTAGCATAGGCTGCTTTAATAGTCCAGTCCAAACCGAACATTTTGATGAGCCACATCAAGCATGTGTGATAAGTACCTCCAGGAACCAGCTGCCTCCTATAGATCGCTTGAATTCTATAATGGATCCTCCTGAACTCCTCTATCAGTTCCTCTAAGGTCGGTATATCCCATTCATCGAAGGGATCAAAGTCAAGGATGTCATCGGGAGACTTAACCTCTGGGATCCTCCACTCCGTAGGATACGCTCTAGACCATGAATCTCCTCTCCTCTCGATGCTTCCATATCTCCTTCTGATGAAATCTTCGAAGGGAGTATATGTAAACCATATCATATCAAGATCTAGTTTGGTGAAAGCTTTAGCTCGAGCCTCCTCTGGATGCTTAAATGGATCTAAACCTGAAGCTTTTGCTATAAACTCGGTATGCGATAGGAATTCTATCTGCGCAACTCTATCACCCTCCTCAAGATACAACGCCGATAGAGCTCTATCATAGCCCATAATAATCCAACCTATCTTAACACTCTAACGGTTAACTCATTAAAGTTTCACGTCGCCTATATTATTGGATAGCTTTCATCTGAGAGGTAGTCTCAGAGTTTTCGATATAGGGTTAAAGCTCTATGAGGTATGAAAACGACTGGAGATTCATCTAATCTAATTGATATCGATGTACTTATCGAAAGGGTGATGTTATTATACGATGAAGGAGAATGCTGTTAGCTGAATTTACGTTAAGCAGCTAATACCGTAGCGGTAAGCTTCTATACTACCCCATTTTCCTTTACAGCTCCACAGTATACATCCTCACATGGATAATTACATGTTATGCAGAGAAAATGCTCTATATGGGTAGAGATATATGGATGGTAATTTTCGACATGGAAATCCTTCCATATTCAACTTTAGCCTATCATAAAATATACATGACCTAAAGAAAGAGCATAGTAAGCACTATTAGATCCCGTAAAGGATTAAAGCCAAAGCATATTCCACAACCCCATTCTTTCCCTCTCTAAACTTTAAATACCTTAATAATTCCCACGATTACAACGTATATAAAAGGGAAGTGAAATTGTCTGAATTATCTTTTAAGCCTTTAATAGTTCAATTTTCGTTAACAACCTCAACTATTTACTCTAAAACTACTAGGTATATAACTTATTAAGCTCCCCCTCCTTATAGACTTCCAGTAGCCCCCTGATGACTTCACCCCATATTTCACGTGGGTGTACCTTAATCTTCTTAAGGTCTTCATAGGCCTCCTTGGAAACCCTTATAATCTTGACCGCCTTCAAGAATTCACCGTATATAAGTGTTGTATAGTGCTTCACGATCTTGCCCTGTCTGATTAGAACTTGGAACTTTAGATTATGCCCTTAGATCCTGAATCTTGATTTAGAGGATTTTTTGGATCTTGTTAAGCCTGAGTTCGACGATATCTATACGTGATTTTTCATTTATACAGACCTACCCACTTCTGATCGTCTAGAACTTAGATAGCTCTTAGATGATTTGGTTATGATCTAAGAGGCATCATCTAGCAATGTTTTTAGATCTAAACTTGTATCATTGTTCTACGAGGAGTTACAGCTTTACCAAAACTCGTAAACAATCAAAATCTAAGCCGTTAGTCATCTAGAGCTCTGGATGATCAGGGGTAAATTCAGAATGGCACTCCGAATGCCCATTTTTGTCAGGTATTTTTTACTGGATATAAGGCTGGGTTTCTCTAGATGATATACGTGGATCCAACCCTATCATCAAGACTTATTATGATGAGGACTGAATCAAGCATGTTATCTAACTTGCAGCTTTAGAGCAATCCTATTCTAGAACCCTTAATGGATACCTATCTACGGCTACCGGTTTCATCAAAACCTAGGTTGAACATGGATCTAAGCTTATCATCTAAAGATGATATCACCTGCTCACCCCTCTTAAGCCCTTTGTCAAAGATCAACTTGTAAGCAGGTTCTTAAGCATTTGGAGATGTTGAAAGAGTCTAAAAGAATACTTCCACTCTATCCCTATCTGCTAGGCGATCTAAAAATGTCTAAACCCTGGATACGCTTGTATAACCCTTAGAAAATAGGTGGTTAGACTTCTTAAACAAAAGGCGAAGGAGGAAGGGCTAAGACTTAGCGAGCTTCTCTCGAAGCTCTTAGAAAAGGGCTGTCCTAGGATAGTCCCATCCATCATAGAATGCAGGAATCAAAATAATCCCTCTACAGGCTTCTTTTTCAAATAGACGCCGGGGGTGGGATTTGAACCCACGAGGGGCGTAAGCCCCACAGGCTCTCCAGGCCTGCACCCTACCAGGCTAGGTGACCCCGGCTCTTATGCTTGGTTAGGATAGTCTAGGAAGATAAAAGTTTTAGTTAAGGTCTCCCTCTAATTCATCGTGGTTTATGTCTAGTTATATCGTTGAAGTTATCGGTGTTACTAAAGTTTATAAGCTCTCAGAATCTGTAGAGACATGGGCTTTAAGAGGGATTGATCTATTCGTTAGGAATGGAGAGTATCTGGCGATTATGGGTCCATCTGGTCATGGTAAATCCACTCTCCTCCATATAATGGGTCTTTTGGATAGGCCGTCGTCAGGTAAGGTTCTCATCGATGGTATAGATACAGGTATGCTTTCTGATAAGGAGTTGGCTTACCTAAGGGGTGTTAAGATAGGATTCGTATTTCAGCAGTTTAACTTGATTAATCGTATGTCCGTCCTCGAGAATATAGAGCTACCCCTTATAGCTAGAGGTGTACCTAGGGATAAACGTAGGAAGTTAGCTATCGAAGCACTACTTAGGGTTGAAGGTGAGGAGGGATGGATATCTAAGAGGCCTAATCAGCTTTCAGGTGGTCAGCAGCAGAGGGTTGCTCTCGCTAGAGCTATAGTTCATAATCCACGTATAATACTAGCCGATGAACCTACAGGATCGCTGGATTCGAAGACGGAATCCGAGATACTCAGGTTGTTTAAGAAGCTTAATGAGGAGGGTAGGACTATAGTTTTAGTTACTCATGATGAGAATGTAGCTAGGGAAGCTGAGAGGATAGTATATATAAGGGATGGGAGGATAATAGGTGAGAAGGTATGACTAGAATCTATAGATCCCTTCTAATAACGTTAATTATCTTCTCTTCGACTCATAATGCTTGGATTCGATCGCTGACGGCGGATGGTACTGCTTTAACCGTGATAGATTCGTATTGGGGTACAGCGGGTAGACCTGCTAAGGCTTATCCCGGTACCCAATCCAATACGCTTACGATAGTTCTAAGGAATGAACTCTACTCGAATATAACAGCTGCTACCGGTAGGTTGAAATTGCCTCAAGGATTCACCGATATCTATGGTGAAAGCGAAGCAGTATCATCTTGGAGCGGGGTAGCTAAACCTGGAGGTACGATCACATTAACCTATCAGGTAGATATAGCTAGGGATATATCCCCCGGAGTATATTATGCGAATCTTACGGTAGAGTATACTTTATCTGATGGCGTTAGAGGAGTGGAGTATGGGCTTAACGTATCCCTCCATATAGATCCAGTACCTAAAGTTAATTTAGCTTTAGCGGGATGCTTCTGGGGTGAAGTTGGGAGGATCGATCTAGCCGTACCAGGATCTAGGGATTTAACCCTTACGATACAGATAGCGAACCTAGATATCTACGATTTAACAGGGGTTACCGCTACTCTTCTACTTCCATCAGGTCTTTCTGGGCGATATAGGGAGAATGCTTTGAATTGTATCGTCGGAGCGCTACCTATCGGAGGATTCGGTACAGCGATATTCAGAGGGATCTATATATCTGATATGATAGCCGAGATATATGGGGTATCAAGCTCCATCATAACGCCTATAGCTAAGCTTACGATCGAGTATACGTTAAACCTTGAAGGTAAGTTTGTAAGGGATTCCCTTAGCTTGAACGTAGCCATACCTATCTATACGTATAAGCCTAGCTCCATATGCTTATCCGGATCCTACTGGAGCTATAGAGGTGAGCCAGTAGTACCGATACCTGGAGCCGTAAATATAGATCTAACGGTCACCTTAGTTAACCTCGGCGAGTATCCCGTATCTGCTTCAGCCGTAAGTATAGGTATACCACAAGGCTTCACCGTTAAAACGATAAGGCCTGGAGCATTACCGCCTATTGCTTCAGGCGGATCATCATCGATAACGATAACCTTCGATATATCTAGAGATCTTAAGCCTGGATCGTATACGGTGAGATTATCCATAGATTATATTCTAGAATCTGGTGGGGGAGGTGCTGTATCGGCCAGTACGTTCGATCTACCCGTAAAGTTATTCGATCCGTCCACTATAGATACGATTCTAGAATTAGCATCCATCTACTGGGGTTCTCCAGGCAATCCGATCGACGCTGTACCTGGGGCGCAGAATATACCGTTAACAGTCGAACTAATCAATAGAGGAGTCTACACGGCTGAAGGTATAACCGTAGAATACCTCCTCCCATACGGTTTCAAATACTCGCAAAGCTTTAAGACTACTAGTAGGGTAAGCATACTGAATCCTGGATCTACGTCTACCGCTACGATAGAGATCGATCTAGATCCAGGATTGAAGCCTGATGTATACTCGGTATCATTAATCGTGGAGTATGTAGTATCGTATGCTGGATCATCTCTTAGTAAGGTGAGGATTTTCCCTTGTAACGTTACGGTCGAGAAGCCTCCTACAGGTTACGGATATCTAGAGCTCGCATCCGTGAGTTGGGGTGAAGATCTTCCAGTCTATCCCGGCGACGAGAATGTAACCTTAACCTTATCTTTCGTGAATAGAGCTCCATACAGTATATCTGGAGTCTATCTTAGGGTTACGCTACCTGACGGTTTCAGATTGAGGGATCCTCAAGGCGTATACGTATCTGGATCTATAGCGAGGTATAGCTCTAGGAATGTAAACCTTCAAGTTTCCATCGGTGGAGATGTTAAGCCTGGAATCTACAAGGGTCGAATCCTATGCGAATATATACTGGAGAGTGGAAGCTACGGTGTGAAGCTTAGCGAAAGCTACGAATTTAACGTAACGGTTAATACTCTAGATGGAAGTGTAGAATTTATTCAAAGCTTATGGTACGGTGTAAGCGCAGGTCCAGGCGATACCGGTGTACAGCTCATAGTTACATTAAGAAATATAGCGGTACCATCCATGAATGGCGTAGTGGGGCGCTTGAAGATGCCTGATGGATTCATCCTATCTACCACTAGTGAAAGGGAAGGATACGTTACACCAGTCGTTTTCACCAGACCTATATCGATTCAAAGTATAGCTATGGGTGTTATCCCCCCGGCTATACCTTTAGAAGTTCAGCCAGCCGCTACGGTAAGCCTCGGAGACTACATATACTTCGTAATCCCGTTATCGATTTCACAAACCGTAACCCCAGGCGTATACTACTTCGATTTAACGTTAAGCTTCCTAGATCAATGGAATACGTTACAGAAGGTGGATGTTAAATGTAAGTTGCATCTTCTAGGGTCCGTAAAGCTTATAGAGGTTGAACCCATATCTACCGAGGTTGTAATAGGCGGTTATAGGAGGTTCTCGGTTAAAGTTGTTAACAACGGTTCATCCTCAGCATACGATGTATACTTCATAATCCTTAATATACCTCCGGGTATCGCTTTAGAGAAGCAGATCTTCTATAAACCTGTAATCGAAGCTGGAAGCTTCACTATAATAGAGACAGGTGTCTACGGTAACCCTAATACGCCTTATAGAGGTACCCTTACAGCGTTAGCTATGATAGCGTTTAAGGACAGCTACGGCTATAATAGAAGATATAATGTGACGTTTCCTATAACCGTGAGAGGTGGGATAGAGTTTAAGATACTGGAATCTATGGTTATACCATCACCAGCTTATCCGGGTGCTAGTATAACGGTTTCAGGTATACTATTGAACGTAGGTAGGGAGACAGCTAAGCATGTTATGGTATACATAGCGGAGAATCCTGGATTCAAGCTTAAAACCGGATCACGTCAATATCTGGGTAGTATAGATCCTGATGCTCAGATACCATTCTCGGTAGAGGCAGAGGTGGAGGTAGATAAAGGTGTATATACGCTACAGCTTAGGGTAGACTATACAGATGAGTATGGCGGGGTATACAGCGATGAGTATAGTTTAGAAGTCGAGGTCGGTGAACCGCCTAAACCTCAGCAGCAGCCTATGGAGGTAATGCTATACAGGCTGCTTCCGATAATCGTCGCATCGATATTTATGGTGGTCGTAGGCTATCTTATAATCAGGTATGTAAGGCATGCGAGGGAAGCTGGAAGCTGAGGGGTATAGGTATATGTCTGCTACGATACAATCCCTACCAGACCGAGGAGACTGCTATAGGATGGGATCCCCGGTTTGAGAGTGGAGGATATACTAAGCCTATCTATAAGTATACTACGTGAACGTAGGATTAGAGCGGCTCTCACCATCCTCGGCGTTATGATAGGTCCTGCAGCTCTTGTTTCGATCGTAGGTGCTACGCGTGGATATATGAGTGTTATATCTGAGCAGCTAACATCGCTAGGGCAGAATACGATCGTAGTATTCCCGGCTAAGGGTTACGAGCTATCCAGCACAGATATAGATAGGCTTAGAAGGATACCTGGCGTAGCGTACGTTACAGCTTTCTATCAGAGTGTAGGCGAGTTTAGAAAGCTCGATGGAGAGGATGTCCGAGTTCAGGTGTACGCTATAGACCTTACGGTATTGATGAAAGCTATAGGCGGATTAGAAGTTGAAGAAGGATCCATACCCTCATCTAAAGCTTATACCTCATGCCTCGTAGGATCCGAGCTTGTTACATCTAGTAGGAGCGGTGCTAAACTTTACGGTGTAGGCTCGGCTATAACCGTTAGGATACCTATAATTGAAAGTGAGAACGTGAAGCTTAAGATATCTAGCTTTAGGATTGCAGGCATACTGAAGCCATACGGTACCATAATGATTGTCAACCCTGATCGCTCTATCTTCCTACCGTTGGATGCAGGTCCATCCATGCTTGGCCAGAAGAGGTATACAGGGATATTCCTGGTAGCCGGAAGCCCTGATAGAGTCGAGTACATAGTGGGTAGGATAAGGGATCTCTACGGAGATTACCTAGATATAATATCCATCAAGCAGATAGCTAAAACAGTCGATAATATCATGAAGATACTCGATATACTGCTATTTTCGACGTCGTCTATAAGCTTCGCCGTAGCTGTTACAGGTGTTATGGCGACTATGTTCACATCCGTTATGGAGAGAACTAAGGAGATAGGTGTGATGAAAGCTTTAGGATTTACGAATAGGCAGGTTATGCTTCTAATATTATCAGAGAGCTTTATCATCAGCCTTATAGGCGGTATCACCGGTGTAACCGCAGGCGTGATCGGATCGTATATCTTAACCAATAGATCTCTAACGATAGTAGAGGGTATAGCTATCGTAGCTACACCTATAATATCGATAGACCTAATATTATCGGCTATACTCTTATCCCTCTTCGTCGGGATGGTAGGAGGTCTACTACCAGCTCTAAGAGCTTCTAAGCTTCAACCGGTAGAAGCTCTACGATATGAGTAGCCTACCAAACCCTTGGATACGTCCCAGGCTGCATAAGCACCCGTTCAATCCTAACGGCTATCCCTCTATCCTTTTCCAAAAGTATCTCAGCGGATAGCTGGGATAACCCCAAAGCTACAGCTTCGCCTTTAATCGTGAGTATAGCTACGAGATCGCCTTCACGTATATCCCCTGTGAAAGCAACTATACCCGGTATCGCTAGATCAGCTCCATTACATATAGCTTCCACGGCGGTATCCTTGATGATTATCTGCGGTAGTATCGATAGAGCATGCTCCATAGGTCTAACGATCTTTCTAAGCATAGATTCGTCTCCGCTCTCCCTCCAGCTCATATAGGCATCGAATACATCATCTACGCGTACGCATTCATCCTCTGTAAATATCGCTACACGTGTACGTCTAAGCTCCTTCATATGAGCACCGCAGCCGAGTACCTCCCCTATATCGTAGCATAGCTTTCTGATATATGTCCCAGCTTCGCAGCCTACACGGAATAGGATATCACGCCCATCCGCCTCTAACAGTTCTAGATAGTATACGCGTCTAGTTCTAAGCCGCCTCTTAACAGAAGATCTAACAGGTGGCTTCTGATAGATCTCACCTTGAAATAGTTTAAAGCATGACTCGATTCTATCCACAGATACGTCTCCATGCAGTCTCATAACACCTACATACTCCTTACCACCATTAAGTAGGACTCTAATTACCTTAACGGCGTTATTCAAAGCTATGGGTAGAACTCCTGTGACAGCGGGATATCCCTAGCTTAGACCTCATAAGGTCTAAGCTTCTAGGGTTCCCCCATGCCCAGCCTTCCTAGCTTCTACGATCCTCTTGATAAGAGCGGTTACATCATGACTCGTAGGACCTGATGGTTTATCGAGTATTATCAACCCATACTCTAACAGTTTATCGATAGGCCTCTTATCAGGTATACAGCCGTATCTCTCATCAGTATACGGTGTCTCTCTGTAGATAAACTCCCTTTTAATACTCCATGGCGGTGTGAGAGCTAAGACTAAGCCACCTCCCCTAGATAGGCTTTAATAAAGGCTTCACAAGCTTATAGAATTCCTCCGGTAAACCTGAATTCCTCCATGCCTCTGCGACGCTTTCATCGCTCGCTCCTCTCTCTATCTCGAGTTTATAGGGTGTAGGTTCTAGATGTTTTACGTTAACCCTACGCCTCCTTACACCTGTGATATTCTTAGGCCCTGTAATTAATACGAAGTTATCATCTATCACATCTACGACTACGCATTTAAGCCCAGCTTCCCTGCCGCGTGTTTTAACGCATACTCTACCAACTTCTATCATACGATCCCACCTCAAAGGCTAGGGATTCGTCTCGCCTATTCTTAAGTATTTCCTTGGATACCTTTGCATCTAATATACTCTTCTACGCATACTTTAAGTATTCTGAATGTAGATTCTACCGTTAGTATGCTCGTATCTATGACTATATGGTATAGGGATGGATCGAATGGGTCTACGCCGTAGAAGCTCTTAAACCTCATCCTATCCCTATCCTCCCTCTCCAACGTGATCCTCATACTCTCCTTTACGCTACACCCCTCACGCTTCGCTATACGTTTAAACCTGACTTCATCTGATGCTTTCAAGAATATCCTGACATCGGCTAAGTTACCAGCCATAACGCCTGATAGATCGCCTTCTATTACCACATTGCCTATTTGCGCTTCGCGTTTAGTTCTCTCATCTATCATATAGTCTATCGTCGGATCCGATAATAGCTGCGAACTTAACACGTGTACAGGTATACCCCTTTCCCTAGCTATCTCTCTGAATAGTTGACCTGCTGAGACATATCTAAGATGGAATGCTTCGGCTAATAGTCTGGCTTGGGTAGATCTACCTGATCCGTGAAGCCCGCTCACTGTTATGACGACCAAGTCTTTGATACCTCCCTTCTAACAGCTTCTCGAATACCTCTTTCAAGGCATCTATGACATATGTAGCCTCCATACGGCCTCTCAGGTCTACTTGAGGATTTACTATCCGATTCGTAATCTACTCCATGCATAGGTTTACCACAGATTGCGCATCTAGGTCTACCCATAACTTACACCTGATCCGTGGAGAATCTGTATAGGATAGACTTAAAGTTTCAGGTAGAGCTGCGAGGCTGCCCGGTAGCTTCTAACCCGAATATCTTAAATAGTATCCTACCAGCTGTAAGACTGCAGATCATATACCATACATAGAATGGTAGAATCGTAGATTCACCGTAAGTATATAGTGTAACTACAGCGGCAGGTCTACCTTGAAACGCGAACGTAAGTAAATTGAACATTAGGATGAATACCGCCATCGATACTATCATCATCTTCAAGTTCTGTAGGGATACCTTAGACCCCATATGCTCTATCATACTCTTCCTCTTCTTTACTTTCGATAGTATCTTCGGATCACCTGTACGTTTAGCTTCGTTCAAGAGCGATCTATACTCTGAGAGAAGGATCATATACTCTCTCTGAAGTTTAACGTCTATGAATATTCTTGATAATCCTATCGATGCAGATACTATCAGGAAGGCTGATATGACCGTAAATATGCATGCAACCCTTACATCGTATGTAAACTGGCTGAAGAATCCTACTATAGCATCCCATATAGAGTATAGGATATCCATGTTAACCCCTACCCCCTATTATACGCTCCAAACCAGGATACATCTCTAGTATACGTTCACGTACAAGTATCTGGTAGTAATTGTAGATTATACCTACGGTGAGAAGTATACCTATACCTGAACCGAATACATTTATCAAATCCGCTAAACCAGCTATCAGTCCTATCAGGAATCCTCCGAATAACCCTACTACAGGTATGTATTTATTGAGAATGGAGTAGATAGTTTTCTCTGTCATCCTATACCCAGGTATCTGAACGCCTGCATCTACAAGCTGGCGAGCTATATCCGAAGCTCCTATACCCCCTATCGTAAGCCATGTCCAGCTGAAGATAACGCAGAAGACTGCTATCAACGTCATATATACGATAGCTCTAACAGGATCCTGTATAACTCCTATGATACTTCTCGGAGGTGTCAGATAGTATGCTAGGGATGGACCTACAGGTGTTATCCTACCCTCCTCCGTAGTAAACATTCCTATCCAGTTGAGCCATGGATTATCATTGTTCCTATTCATGTTAGACCATAGGATCTGAGCGCCTACATATATATTGCTGAATAACGCTGAAGCGAATATGACGGGTATGCTGGAAAGGTATAAGAGCTGTATCGGATACTGACTCCGGTAGCCTCTATACCTAGCGAAAGCTATCGGTATATTCACCCTTACACCCTGGAGATATATTAACACTAAGAGTAGGAGTATAGTCGATATGAATCCAATCATATCAGGGTATCCGTGCTCCCTTAAGAATCTTGATGATGGATCCCCGGAGGCTATTCCCTGTATGAAAGCTGGTATCGCCCCATAGAGTGTACCGTCAGGTGCTGGCACCGGAGCGAACGTCTGCCATAGGATCTCCTGTATAACGCCTCCAGCGATGAATATGCTTATACCGCTACCGAACCCCCAACCCTTCTGCACCATCTCATCTAGAAGTATCACGATCAATGTTGCCGCTAGCAACTGTATGAATACAACCATACTCTCCATCATCGTTAAATACCCCCATACTCCGGTGGATAGGAATAGGGATATCTGAAACACTGCTAAGACGATCGATAGAAATTTACTAGCCACCGTGAATAACGCTCTATCTTCACGATCGCTCAAATCAGCTTCTATCAACCCCCCACCTATGAGGATCTGTAGGATTAGCCCAGCGGTAACTATCGGACCTATGCCTAGCTCCATAAGGGTTCCTCTACGTGAAGCGAAGATAACACGGTATGCGAAGTATATATCCGCCCCTCTGGTGACATGGTATAGGGGGATTTCACTCATAATTAGGTATACTATCAACGCGAACGCAGTCCAGAGTATCCGCTCGCTGAAGGATGGTTTACGTGTAGGGGCTTGAACTTCCGGTAGAATAGACTTCACATGTCTGAATGCTGATAGAAACCTGCCAGCCATAACTAGGTTAACACCCTTTAGACTACTACTCCCCACCGCTTAGAATAGTTATACTCCCTCCTATAGATTTAACTTTCTCTACAGCATTTCTAGAAGCCCTCCTAACTATGATATTAAACGGTTTGCTAAGCGAACCTGCACCTAGCAATTTAGTATAACCCACAGATTCTAAATTTATCGTACCATTTTCACATATCCCAAGCTTTAAGGCTAACTCCTCAAGCTCCCCTACGTTTATGCATACGTCTTCGACGCTTAACGGAGGTTTAAACCCCCTCTTACCGAAGTGATTCGGCGCATATTTAACTATCCGCGTCCACTTATGCTTATGTCCTCCAGCCATACCATACCCTCCACGTGAACCTTTACCTCTATGCTGACCGCTAACACCCCATCCATGCGTCCTAGATCCTCTCATCCACCTAGATTTCCTATACCTTCTAGCCATATTCGCCTCACTACCCTTAGACCTTTAAAAGGCATCTAAAAAAGTTTCCTTCAAACCTAGATGACGTATAGATTCTCTCTATATATGGGTTGCTATAGAAGTATCAAGAGAGAAAAACGGGCTCTCTTAATTTCTTGACAGAATCATTAGCAAGATTAAGATATGGGTTTGTAACGGCATATTATCCCCGCACAGTTTTTTAAAAAAGTATAGATGGAATTTAGATAGTGAAAGCAGTTCGGCAAGCATCCTCGAAGGCATGATATACTCTAAGTGCTCTACCCTAATCTTCATCATATTAGCTGTACTCGATAATTGTTAGCTCGATATCTCTCATCCTCTCGGAGTAGTATAATTTATCATCTCCTTCGTTACGAAGCTATCTGGTACTGCGAGACGGGTATATGCATCAGAGGTAAGGCAATCCTATTCTTCAAGTATATCATACCAATTTCAACAGGTTTTAATGACTTCCATCAGCTTGTAACGGGTTACCTCTTAAGATTATTAAACCACTATTTTATTTTGTCTACTTTGCTTAAATAAGTTTTAGCATCAAATCCATAGGTTTTCCTTATTAAGTTTAGATAGAGATTAGAAAAGTTTCGTGAAATATCATGATTATGTGCATCTAAGATATGCGTACATGAGTTTCGGCTACACGATGTAAATCTACTAGCATGATATGCAAACTTATACCATCCACTCTACCTAATACGATATTTATGATCTTGGTTATGGTATGTTTAAACCATACGTTCGATAAGCTTCCGTATATCCTTCCCCCAATATCCTAAGGAGCCTTCAGGATAATGCTTCTTCACATTTTTATAGTATCCTTTTGATGGTGGATGCAACCTAAATACAGGCTTAATAATCTTTAGATCCTTAAAACTTACACGTCCAGAGTATATAGCTTCGGCGAGACTATCTACGTCTTTGAAACCCAACTTCTCACAGACCTCGTTTGTTAAAGGTTTATCCCCGATAACTCTACCCCTCTCTTTAAGTAGGAGCTTAAGCGTTTCCAGATCTATCTCGCCGTAGGCAACCCAATCCCTAACCTTATTTATCATACCTAGATATGCAGCCGTCTCCGGTACGACTACGCAGTGGTTAGGCTTAACTAGCCTAAGCCTTCTAAGTGTTTCCTCTACATCAATCCTAACGTTGACTACACCTCTCAGCCTTACCACCGCGATCATAACTTTATCACCTTACCCAATCGCTCGGAGTAACTATACGGTAGGTATTCGCTAAAGCATTGAACGTAGCGTATATAAGAGATTGAGTAGTTCTCGTAGATCCCCTACTCCTCGTCCAGCAATCCTTTATACCAGCTAACCTGAGTAGAATCTTGGATGTATCATTAGCTACGAGTCCTAAACCTCTAGGTCCTGGTAGTATCTCGAACCTAACGCTACCGCATTTACCCACAACCTTGAATGGTACAGAGTGGGGTTGATCGCAGCTACACTCCCATGACCCGCATCCCCGTCTAACAGGTGTTATGTTGAGTTTAGCTTCCTTTAGAGATTTCTCTACAGCTACACGCCATTGAGCCGCTTTACCAGATCCTATACCTATATAGCCGTCGCCATTACCTACAGCTACTATAACTTTAAAACGTGATTTCTCACCTGCATCAGTCTGCTTCTGAACTATAGTCGTGTATACTATCTCGTACTGAATATCTGGTAGCAGTACATCCACTATCTCAGGTTCCATTATCTTATATCCTCTAGCAAATATCTCATCTATACTTGTCACTAGCCCCTTCTTAACTATCTCACCTAGCTGAGTTCTAGGCGTCCATCCGCTCGTATCAAATGCCATCAGATCACCCCCTCCCTCTTGAAGGATTCTACTATAGCTCGATAAACCTCATCGAAGTGTTTAGGTAAATCTTTTGGATCCAAACTTTTAGCTAAATACGAACTGAACCTTCTACGATACATCTCCGGGTCCATCCTCTCTAGTAGAGCTGCATAGTTAGCGATATGCTCCCCTCTGATCCTAGACTTGCTCGGGAATATATCGTCGCCGTGTGGTATATCCATACCGGCATCGAGCGCTCCTTTAAGTACTGCGGAACATCTGAAGCCTCTACCAAACCTCTTAACATCTAGTACAGCTTTATCCACCCCGGCTCTCAATGATCTAAACCCTGCAACTAAACCTGAGAGGTATGACGCAGGCGTATTTATACATGAAGCTTTCCATCCATACCTCGTTGACAGCTCTCTTGAGTAGAATGAGGTGATCGTATGATCCCCTCCCAGTCTAGCTTCTATCAGCTGTATGAGTATGTACCTATTCGAGAATCTCACGGTGAATCTAGGTAAACCTGAAAGTATCAGTTTCCTTCTACGTCTATAATCTGTTAAACCGAGCCTCATACGTTTAAGCGGAAGAACAACCCTCCCTATCATATAGGTAGCCTCCTAGCCAATCCATGGCTATATATGTAGCTTCTAAGATCCCTAACAGAGCGGAATACATTACCTTTAGCTAAACGGTAGAGATACCTGTAAGTAGACCTAGTTATTATACGCCTCTCCCTAAGCCTCTTCAATTCCCTTCGCAGAGCTCTTATACGTGCAACCCACATCTGTCCTTCATCCATCCTAGATTTAGAACTACCCTTAACACTTCCAACCCCTCTTCTACGCTTATTAACCCTCGCCCTGCTCGTACCCTTAACCGGCTTAACTCTTATCACTCCATCTTTCACTAAAGCCCTTACATCACCTCTAGTTATAGCAGATTGCACATCCTCCATCCTCTCGGGATCTATCCATATCCTATGATAGCCTACTCCGAGTAGAGATGCAGCTATACGACGTTGCACATCTACCTTCATCTCACCCCACCTCTGCTATGATACCTGGGTTTAAAACCTTCAATCCAAGCTGCCTAGCCTTCTCGAGTATAAGCCTCCTCTTCCTCATACCTACCGTATGGGCTATACGGATAGCATCCCTATGCGGGTTCAGCCCCTCAAGCTCCTTCTCGTTGTACACTAAAATCTCTCTGAAACCTGATGGATGAAGTCCTTTGATAGCTCTAGGTGCACCATAACCTATTGATACTATCCTAGGCCATCCTCTCATACGGCGCCTCATCTTACTGGAAACACCTCTAGGCTTTCTCCACTTATCCTTAACACGTACATACCTCCAACTTTCCTGTCTAACGAATTTCACTCTTCGCTCCATTCTCAACCTAAGTAGATACCGTTCCCTATCCGAGAGTCTCGGTTTAGGTATAGATGGCTTCTCAGTCTGCTGAGTCTCCCCGCTCACTACATACCGACCTCCTTAGAATAAACATATATACCATCGAGGAAGACTCTTGGATCCTTCCTTTTAACCCTAGTTGCCTGCTCTATATTAGCAGCAGTCTGAGCTACAGCTTCTATATCCAATCCTTTAACTATCACATCCTCCTTTTCGACTATCACCTTGACATCTCCCACAATCTTAGCAATCCTAGGAGTGCGTTCGCCTATGAAATTCTCTATGTAAATTATCCCATCCTTAACCTTCACTGATATGGGGAAGTGTGAGTAGGCTATCTTAAGCCGGTAGGTGAAACCTTTAGTTACACCTAAGATCATATTCTCTATATGACTCTGTAGCGTACCCAACAGAGCTTTAACCGGGCGTTTAATTTTACCGTAAGCTTCGATGTATATGGTATTCCCATCCCTTCTTATCGATATATTACCACGGGGTATATGGGAGAAATCCTTAACTATACTACCTAAGGGGCCTTTCACGCTAACCTTAAACCCCTCTACTTCTATATCTACATCTGCAGGTATCTTAACGATCCTTCTCTCAGTAGATTGTGCTGTCATCATATAGATCCCTCCTAGTATACGAAAGCTAGCAGCTTACCGCCTATACCTGAAGCTAAAGCTTCCCTATGCGTCATAACGCCTTTAGGGGTTGTAAGTATAAGTATACCTAGATCACGTGAGGGTAGATATCTACGAGCAAAATCGAGTATCTCATCGTTTCGTACAGAAAATCGCGGCCTAATAGCTTTACACCTATTTATACGTCCGAGTAGCTGTACTCTAAACTTGCCGTTGTATCCATCATCTATGTATTCGAATTCACCGATATACCCATGCTTCTGCATTACGCGTAGAACCTCGCCTATCAGCTTAGATGCAGGCGCTATTATGCACTCCTTCTTCCTACGCCTCTCAGCGTTATCTATTATAGCTATGGCGTTCGATAGTGGATCAACCATGACCATATCGTATCAGCATCCTTAATCAAACTTCTTAAAACCTAGAAGAGGGGCTATCTCTCGGAAACATCTCCTACAATACATGAGATTATATGCTTGGATTACAGCTTCATGACTACCACAACGCCTACACCTACGACTACCCTTCCCAAACTTTCTCTCCTTAGGAGGTCTATGTTTAGCCATACCTTAAGCTCCTTCCCCCTTAACTCTCTAAAGCATCATAGCCTCTCTTCCTAAAAAGCATTTCCCCCTCGAATTAGATGCTATAGTGCTTCCCACCCCCTTCTCCTACCCTTCAAAGCTATCCGTTCATCGGGTGTACAGAAGATTCTGAAGGATTCATCTACAACTTTAATGGAAAGTAGATCCAGGAAAGATTGATATACTTTGGAGGTATCCTTTAATATTCCCTTGCTTTAGACTTTAAGCCGGTATGGGTTCCGAATCCTCATAGAACTACATCTTAACGATCTCTACAGCTTCATTATTCTTAATCATATGCTTTTCGGCGCATTCTCCTAAAAGATCGGCTACTATACCTAAAATCTTATCGACAGGGAAGTAGTAGAGTGTATTCATGAGGAGTCTCTTAGCTCCTCATCCATTTAAGGGGGAAGTTCCTGGGAAGCGGAATTCTCCGAGGTTCATACTAGAATACTAAGAATATTTAATTCAGACGGAATGAATGAGTGTAAAGCTTGAAGGAGGATTATATAATTTCTACACCGAAAGCTTCCCTCATAAAGTTTATGGCTTCCTCTTTCGTTACCCTATGCTTCCTTCCTATCCTACCTACGTTGTATCCGGGTCTACCTATATGAACGCATATATCCATACCTATCGTACCGAGTTCAGGTTTATACTTCACACCAGGGATATCTAGATGTTCCTTTATACCGAAACTGAAATTTCCATATTCATCGAAGCTTGAAGCTTTAATTTTATTCCCTACAGCGGTTAAAGCTTTCTTCAAGAATTCTACAGCTTTAATACCCCTTAAAGTTACCATGCAGGCTATCGGTTCGCCGCGGTGTATACCGAAATCTCTTATAGTGCGTTTAGCTTTCCTAATGCAGGGTTTAGCACCTGTAAGTTCTTCAAGTATCTTCATAGCCTTCTCTAACGGGGCTCCAGATTCCCCTACACATGAGTGAACTACTACTTTGAGTATCCTAGGTGTACGCATCGGGTTATCGTACGTAGGGTTAACCACGTCTAGCAGCCTCCGCTACAGTTTTCGGAAGGGATATGAGTGCTTTCTCCACACCTATAGGAAATACATATTCTAGTATAGCTTCGAATCTTTCACCATATTCATCTTCGAGTATAGCTCTAGGATGAGAGGTGAGGCTACCAGGTATCTTCTCGATTATATACCCTGTACGACCAACGTTACTTCCTTTAATTATAAGGCATAACGTGCCCTCCTTCAACGGTATATGTGTCATCAAAGTGTTTTCAGGTATAGATAACTGGAGGGCGTCGTGGACGTGATAGACATCTTCCACGGGATGCATGGGATCCGATAATCTCACCAGTATATTTCTCCCATCATGTAGATTCAATTGTAAGCGTCCTTTCTTAAGCATAGTTTTACCTATAATCTTACATAGCTTAAACCGTGCTTCAGCATCACTTATACGATGTAGTATCAATCGCCCGCTCCTATCTGGTAGGATACGGTAGTGCTCTTCTGTTTTAGGTATAGATACGACATCCATGATACCTACCGGGAATCCCGGATCGCATCTAGCTACACCATCTATTAAAACCATTTTGTTGTTGAGTATGAAGCGTACCTCACGCATATTATTCGCGTAGCCGAGTATATCCCTTAGGATGATTGTTAACGGTATGCTGTAATCCGCCTGATGTGGACCTGGAGAAGGTTTAACTACCCATTTAAACTTCTTCTTCGGGATCGGCCATATAGATGGAGCTACTAACCTCTTTAGATGCCTAGAACCACCCATCCTACCCAAACTAGCTTCCTCCCACGGCTGCGGCTTTAACTTTAGAAGTCCGCTCTAAAGCCTCCACTCTACGCTTATCGTCCAGGTTAAGCTTAGTTATCATAACCTTAGATGGGTGGATGGCTACATGCGTACTCTCGCCGCTAACCTTCTGTCTAACTACTCCATCCACATATATCCTTCTCTTCTTATAATCGACCCTAATAACAGTCCCTGTTACACCTTTATAATCCCCTCTTAAAACCTTCACAACATCACCTTTACGTACAGGGAAGGATCTGATTCCATACCTATCTCTAAGCTCATCTGAAAGGGTTGCAGACATCATCTTACGTACGCGGTGGATTGGTGCTTCAAAGTAACGCTTCCTCTGCTTCCTCCGCTTAGATCCAGAGATCTTCTTGCTCATAACTATACCACCATAGATGCTATGGAAGCTATCTGCGGCCATCTCTCAGCAGCTTCTAAAGCTATTGGCCCCCTTACCTCGCTACCTTTAACATCGCCCTCAGGTGTGAGGAGTACTACAGCGTTATCTTCGAAGCATATCCATGTACCATCAGCTCGACGGTACGGCTGCTTCTGCCTTATCACAGCAGCGTAGAAAACTTGGCCTCTAAGCTCCGTCACACCCTTCTTCACCGATACGACAACCATATCCCCTACCGCTGCTGCTGGAAGTCTTCTAAGCCTACCTTTATACCCTATGACACCTATCAATTTAACCTCCTTAGCACCGCTATTATCAGCGCATACAAGATGTGCTCCTATCGGGAGTGCTCTGGGTATATGTGGCTTATGTACCTCGACAGCTTTAGCTGATACAGCTCTAGATCTACCTGTACCTCTAGTAGGTCTCCTACTAGACAACCTTTTCTCCCTCCCTCTTCTCTATAACGACGAAGGATACGGTCTTACTTATAGGTCTACATTCAGCTATTTTAACCCTATCCCCTACCTTAGCGTTGATGCAAGGAGGATTGTGGGCATGTATCCTACTCCTGCGTCTCTCGTAACGCATATACTTTGGAACATAGTGTAGATACTCCCTCTCCACTACCACCATCTTACTAGCTTTAGACTTTACGATAACTCCTTCTAGAACCCTGCCTCTAATCCTAAGAGATCCGTGGAATGGGCAATCCCTATCGTTGCATACAGATTGGTGAGATGTACTCATACAGTTCTACCTCGTAAGCCTCTCTTCAGGCCTACCTACTAGTAGCTTCCCATCAACTTCGACTATAAGATCCGCGGATATCTTGAACTTAAATCTACAGCAGGATTTAGGTATTTTTCGAACTCTTCCATCGGCTCCCTCCACGATAAGCATATTCTTCGTCTCGTCGACAACTATACCGGAGATGCCTTTAAGATAGGGGTTAGATGAAGCTGAAACTTTAACCTCCAAACCTATAAGCTCATGTCTAACTATATTGTATGGAGTTATGGGCATCACTTCTTCAACCTCCTAATCTGCTCCTCTCTCTCTACGGTAAGTATGCGAGCTATAGCCCTTCTAAGCTCCCTTATACGGCCTGGATTCTCTACCGCCCCTCCAGATTTAACCGTAGCTACCATCTTCATCAACTCATTTCGTAGCTCCAGTAGCTTCCGTCTCCTCTCGGCGCTACTCATAGCCCTGATATCTTTAACCCGTAGTATAGTCAAGTTTCGCTTACCTCCTCCACCGCAGCCTTCTCCTCGGCTACAAACTCGATCTTATCTGGGAATTTAGCATCAGGAGGTAGGATGGATACTTTCACCCCGTAGATACCTGGCTTCAGTAGAACTTGTACAGAAGCTGACTTAAGATTCTTCATAGCTGGATCTCCAGATTTAGGCAGATATCCGGCGCGGAAAGCCTCAGTCCTAGCTCTCTCCGATGTAAGTTTACCAGAAATTTTTATCTCAACACCTAAAGCTCCAGCGCTCATTATACGGTTGAGAGCCCAATAAGCTGCTCTACGAAACTTTATCCCCCTCTCCATAGCCGCTGCTATCTGGCATGCCATTATGTAGGGATCCAACTCAGGTTTAGGTACATCCGCGACCGCTATCTGAACGTTCTCTAACCCAAACCTTTCTTCAAGCAGCTTCGATAGCATCATTATATTCTGTCCGCCTCTACCGATCACCATACCAGGTCGCATCACATACAGTGTTACTCGTGTACCTAACGGTGTCGTTAAAATGCTGACGCCTCCAAACCCGGTGTCCTTAAGATAATTCCTTAGAAACTCCTCTATCGAAGCCTTCTTCCTCTGCTCCTCTAAGATCTTCTTAACGCTGCTCACTCTATAATACATACGGGTACTCTATCCTGAAAGGGTATCTCGTTCATATAAATATTTACCCATCTCGCTGAATCATGATTCGAAGTTAACGTATCCTCCAATACGATGATGCAATCTCTTTCACTCTCTCTACTATAGAGAGAGCCTCTTTCTTAAGATAGCCCGGCGGGTATACCTCCTCCTTAGGTAGCTTGAACTCTATACCTTCCATTAAAGCGATGACCGATGCGACCGCTACCCTCAAGCATTCCAGATTATATCCACCTTCAAGGCAGAATACTATCCTCCCAGAGCATATATCTGCTAGATTGATAACCTCTCTGTATATATCCCTGAACCCTTCCAGGGTTACTCCCAGATCTGTTATAGGGTCATCGTAATAGGGATCGAAACCTGCTGAGACGAGTATGATCTCAGGCTTATATTCTATAGCTATAGGCTTAATTATTTTATGTATCGCTTGCAGATATACTTCTGCATCAGTATATGCGGGTACCGGTATATTTAACGTATACCCCTCACCATCGCCTACGCCTACTTCATCGATAAATCCTGTTCCAGGGAATATAGCGTCTTGGTGTATACTTACGTAGAGCACCTTGGATGAATCGTAGAATGCATGCTGTGTACCGTTTCCATGGTGAGCATCCAAGTCGATTATCATAATCCTATCAACCCCTCTATACTTTAGGAGATACGCCGCCGCTATAGCGATATTATTGAACATGCAGAAGCCGTATGGATAATTATACTCGGCGTGATGTCCTGGAGGTCTTACTAAACAGAAAGATCTAGGATACACCCCATCTACGGATAGCCTAACAGCATCTAGAGCCGCGCCTACGGCATAGCATGCAGCTTCGAAACTCTTTGAGCTGCATACGATACCTCCACCCCAAGTCCCGACGATTCCTCCACCTCTTCTGCAGAAATCATCCATGAATCTGATATAGTCTGGATCATGTATAAGGCTTATCTCATCTATGGATGCTTTGCTCGGTTTTAGAACCTTAAACCTCTGATCTTCAAGTATGCCGTGTTCCCTAAGTCCTCTAATTATAGAGTTGAGTCTATCGGCTGATTCCGGATGTCCATAGCCCGTATCATGTTCTAGGAATATGGGGTCGTAGAATATCGCTGTAGTCATTTCACCATCAGATAACGTGCACCTAGGTTTATTAGTTGTTCCTTCATATATTTCATGGCGGCGGGGCTGGTACTACATGCCGGTACACCCGATAGAATACCGTTACGGTAGTCGTGAGATGCGTAAGATCTTCGAAAGGGAGATGTGGCTTGAATACATGCTTATGGTTGAAGCCGCGTTAGCCGATGCACATGCAGCCGTAGGCAATATCCCTAAGGAAGCAGCCGAAGCTATAAGGAGTAAAGCTTCTACCAAGTATGTTAAGCTTGAGAGGGTGAATGAACTAGAAGCTATAACTAGGCATGAGGTAGTAGCAGTTGTTAAAGCTTTAGCTGAAGCCGTCGGGGATCCCTACGGCGGGTATGTGCATCTAGGAGCGACTTCGAACGATATAACCGATACCGTTCTAGCATTACAGATTAAGGAAGCTTTAAAAGTGGTGGAGAGGGATCTAGCTAGACTAGCTAAACTCACCGCCGAGATGGCTCTCAAGTATAAGGATACCATATGCTTGGGTAGGACTCATGGTGTAGCTGCGATACCTATAACTTTCGGTTTCAAGTTTGCCGTATGGGCTTCAGAACTTAAGAGGCATATAGAGAGATTGAACGGGCTTAAGGATAGGATATGTGTAGGTAAGTTGACAGGTGCGGTAGGGACTATGGCTGGCTTCGGCGATAAAGCCTTCGAGATACAGGATTACGCTATGAAGATTCTCGGTTTAAAGCCTGCTGAGATAACGACTCAGATCGTTCCGAGAGATAGCTTAGCCGAGTTGATATTAACCTTATCACTTATATCATCGACTTTAGATAAAATGGCTAACGAGATTAGGAATCTACATAGAACAGAGATAAGAGAGGCTGAGGAAGCGTTCGAAGAAACCACTCAGATCGGCTCGAGTACTATGCCGCATAAGAGGAATCCTATAAGATCCGAGAAGGTATGCGGACTAGCTAAGATCCTCAGAGGTTTCGCTATACCCTCCCTAGAGAATGTAGTTCAAGAGCATGAAAGGGATCTAACTAATAGCTCATGCGAGAGGGTTATGATACCTGAAGTATTCCTACTACTAGATGAACAACTTAAAACGATGTACCAGGTATTATCGAACCTTAAAGTGTATCCTGAGAATATGATGAAGAATATAGAAGCTACTATGGGGCTTATATTCTCTGAAGCTGTTATGATAGCGTTAACTAGGAAAGGTTATGATAGGCAGAAAGCTCATGAACTATTAAGGGTTAGCTGCTTGGAAGCTATGAAGAGGGGGGTCCATCTGAAGGAGGTTTTGAAGAATACAGAGGTATCGAAGTATCTATCGGATGAAGAGCTAGATGAATTATTCAAACCTGCTAACTATCTCGGTAAAGCCGTAGAGTTAACCGAGCGGGTAGCGCTATCGACGTTGAAGTTCGTAGAGGGATTAGTAAGCTAAATCTTCAGCTATATCTAGGTAGAATTTAGCCGGGTTGAAACCCGAAGCGTTACGAGTATTCACCGCGTAATCGAACCTAGAATTAGCTTCATGCCATTTAAGTTTGCAGAACTCTAGGATTTCATGTACGATCGCCTCCATCTTGATATATGCTTCAGAAGATTTGTATTTTAAGAAGGCATCCTCTAGAAGGTGTTTCCAAGATCTATATCTATACTGCTTATTCTCCTCTACAAGTCTCCTAATTTGCTGGAATAGATTATTACATTCAGGTACATACCTATAAATCATGCTGTAATCTACACCTCTAGCATCAGGCATGGCGTCCAACGCTATCACACCCCACTTACACCCATTCAGTAGGATTTTACCAGCATCCACCGCTTCTTTGACTATCTTCGAATTTTCATCTAGTTTAAGCCCGAGTGGTATACCGCCAAGATGAGTATTAGTTCTAAACTCCTTAGGTGATGGAGATATGCGTGCTATTCCGCATAAAACTTTAATATCACCTCTAGGTTTGAGACCTACGAGTATACGTAGATCGAACCCTGGCTTCTCTACATACTCTTGAGCGAAGAATCCATCCGGATTTATAGGTGATGGATGAGAATTACGTAGAGCCTCGATAAGCTTGCATCTATCATCTATCTTCACGACTCCCCTACCCCAGCTCCCCATAGTAGGTTTAACTACGATAGGATACCCTAACTTCTCGATTTCATCGGCTATATCTTCGATCTCGCTATCGAGAAATCCATCCCTCCCCGTAAAAGATGCGTATACCCATCTAGGTGTATTTATACCGTTATTAAACCATAACTTTAAAGTCTCTATCTTATCGGCGCATAGATACTCAACTTTGAAAGGATTTACTACAGGTATACCGTTATCCTCGATTATCCTGCCTGCCTCTAGAGCTCTTCTCTTACTCTCGCATCTATTGAATACAACCGGTAGATCTATAAGCTTAGAACTTGGAAGATACGCTTGTACAGGGTTCTTAACAAATAGATATCTGAGTTGGAAGCCTCTCCTCTCAGCTTCCAGTATTATTTCCTCCTCATCCGATGTCAGCTTATCATATACTAGGCCCACTCTATTCATAGCCTACGTTTCCTGTAGAGAATCATTTACCATTAGATACCTCTATTAAACGTTTCTTTCAGGAATCTATACTCGGTAAACCTGTCGTAGACCGGAATATTTATGTGTATATAGCTTACCAGAAATATAATGGTGTCGTAGACCTTGATATCTGCATGCATTCTCATAAGAAGCTCAACCGGTAGATACATAGATGTCGTGGAATCTCTGAGTAAGATACCGCAGGTTAAGAATGTATTTCCAGTACTCGGACGCTGGGATGTAGTAGCTGATGTAGAGGCTTCCGATATAGAGGAGCTTACTAGGATCGTTAGAAGGATCGGGAGGCTTGGCTCCGTAGTATTTACGGAGACTCTTATTGAGATGAAAGGGGTGGAAGTCCATGGTTAAAGCTTGCATATTGATGAAAGTCGTACCTATAAGGTTAGCTAAGGTGTTGGATGCCTTAAAGAGTATCGATGGCGTTGTTAAATGCTACCCGGTCTACGGACGTTTTGATGTAGTATGCTTCATAGAAGCTAAGAGTAACGAGGAAGTTGCCAGGATTTCGGCTGAGATAAACCGTATAGAAGGTGTGAGGAGTACGGAGACTCTCGTAGAAGCTTAGAGATATCCTTTACTTCTTAGACCTTCTATCGCTACCCATCCTTTATGCAGAGCTGTAGCTATGAGAACACCGTAGACACCGATCTCCTTCAATACCTCTATATCTTCGATAGATCTAACGCCTCCCCCTACATAGAGCTTATCGACCAGCGGCGTTAATCTACCTATCATATTCATCATATCAGTATCGATACCTAAACCGGATCCTACTCTCGAGAGTTCTAGTATTATAGCTGAACGAAGACCGAATCCGTGTAGGATTCTCAGGTATTCATCTACACGCAATATTCTCACAGATTGTATAGGTGAAAGTATCTGGTTATGCATAAGATCAACACTTATGATAACCTTATCAGCATAAGCTTCTAAGAGGTTCTTAAGCTCACTCATAGATTCGAACGTCTCGGTTCCGATCACAGCGTAATCTATACCTAGATCTAAAAGCTTCATGCAATCTCTATATGATCTAGCACCGTTATCGAGCATGAGATATCTGACTACGGATTTCAACTTCGAGTATAAACTCCATGAAGGCATCCTATGAATTATAGCATCTAGATCTGCTACATAGATATGGTTAAATCCTATACTCGAGAATATCGATGCTACCTCCACCGGATCCGTGGATTTGGATAAGATGCTCTCTAACGGTTTATACGCTTTCCGCTCACCTCTAACAGCATGAACCGCTAAGCCGTTCATAACGTCTATCACAGGTATAACTATCAAACCTTAAATTGAACGGGTTCTATAAGGTCATATAAACGTTTAATCTATCTACTAGATTCGATAATATCGATCGAAACTAGACTCCAGGATTGGTGGTATGCGTTGAAGCTTCTCTTAGTAGAAGCATTAACGGCTGGTTTAATCGATGCCCCACCCTCGATTCTAATCGAAGGCTTCTCTATGCTTAGGAGATTTTCTGTAGATGTATCTAAGCTTAGTTGGGTCGATCTATATACTGTTGTGGATAGAAAGCTTGTAGTCAATCTACCCGACTCCATACTACCATGCCGTAAGATCTACCTTAAGGATTCATGTATAGAGAATATACTGTACTGGATAGGTGAACTGGATTTCGATAAGGTTTACGTTATAGCGCCTGAGACAAACGGCTTCCTATCCTCCATACTCCATAGAATAGAGGATGAATACGGATCGTCGATAATAGCTAATGGGTGTATCGATACGCTGGATAGAATTATCGATAAGCTAGATCTCTACTATGAACTTTCGAGAATGGGTGTGAAAACTCCTAGATCGATCGATTTAGATGAGGTTACTTTAGAAGATCTGGATAAGCTCGGTTACCCTCTGATAGTTAAACCTAGGTTGGAAGCTGGGTGTAGCGGTTTACGTGTAGTAAGGGATCGTGGTGAGGCTGAGAAACTTCTTAGACATCGCGATAGATTATGGATTGTTCAAGAATATGTGAAGGGTTTAGCTTCAAGCCTTTCGCTTATATCAAATGGGTGCTCGTTGAAGCCTTTATCGATTAACCGTCAATTCGTAAATCTATCATATACTGGTTCATCTTACTTCGGGGGATATGTACCGTTGATATTACCTTACATCCATATGGATGAGCTTATCGATAAGCTGGAGGTTCTTCTACATGGGTTGAAAGGTTATGTAGGCGTCGATACGGTTATAGCTGGCGGTGAAGTATATGTGATCGAGGTTAATCCTAGATTAACTGTCTCATATATCGGTTTAAGTAGAAGCTACAGGAGAAATCCAGCTGAAGTCGTATTAGAGGCGGCTGTATATGGTAAACTTCGAGAGATGGATATATTTAATGAATTCAGAGGTTTTTCAGTTTTCCTAAAGGTTAGGAAGGCTGCATTAGATGTAGGCTTACATATGGATGATAGGCTTATAGCATCTATAGACGGCTATAGCTTAATCTCAGGTTTCGGTTATAGTTTAAGAGATGCCTGGGTTGATCTCCTAGATATAAGGGGTAAGCTAGATTGACCCTAACTATAGGTATCGACGTAGGTGGAGCGAATACTAAGATCGCAGCTTTAAACGTTCACAGGGGGAGAGCTGTAAGCCTATCGACTGGTATACGTTACCTACCGCTCTGGAAGAGGCTTTCGGAGCTTCCATCTACATTGAAGATCCTTTCTCTAGAGACTCTACAGAATTGGGGGGAGCCTGATATGGTTGCTCTAACTATGACCGGGGAGCTATCCGACATATTCAGATCTAAGGATGAAGGTGTGGCCGCTATATGTCATGCTGTACTCGAAATTTTCAGAGATGTAGATATTAGGGTTCTAGATTGTAGCGGTAGATTGCTAAGTATGGATGACGCCTTAGAGGATCCGTACAAGGTGGCAGCTTCGAATTGGTATGCATCAGGATGGTTTGCGTCACAGTTCTTCGATCTATGTATACTAGTGGATGTAGGTAGTACCACGACGAGCATAGTACCGGTGGCGATGGGTGAAGTTAAAGCTGAAGGTTTCACAGATTTAGAGAAGCTACAACTATACGAACTCGTCTATACAGGTGCTTTAAGGACGAATCTAGCAACTATTGCTTCCAGGATAAGTCTCAAGGATCGATGGATTAACATTAGCAGCGAATACTTCGCTCAAACGGGTGATGTATATCTGTTGTTAGGCTTTATATCGATCGAAGACTATACGTGCGATACTCCCGATGGTAGGGGTTTATCCAAGGAGGAAGCTGCCAGCCGTATCGCAAGAACTGTGTGTGCAGATACTAAAACCCTCGATATGGAGGATATAATGTCTATAGCTAGATACTTCTATGAGAAGCAGCTTGAAGCTATAGCTTCAAGCTTGAAGAGGAAGGCTGAGAGGATGAGGGAACATTACGGTGTCGAAGATATACCGTGTATCGCCACAGGTTTAGGTGAAGATTTCCTAGCCGCTGAAGCTGCTGTGAAGGCGGGGTTGAGACCAGTTGTTAGACTTAGTAGTATCACTCGTAGAGATGTAGCTATAATGACTCCGGCTGTAGGTTTAGCTTTCCTTGCAGCCTCGTATTTAGAGGGTAGGAGGATATATTGGGATCCGGAGCTATAGAGTGTATAATTAAGCTGGGCGGCAGCTTATTGAGGTATCCAAGTAAACTCGTAGAGCTATGTAGGCTTCTATCGAATCGTAGGGTTAGATCCTTCCTAGTAATTCCAGGTGGAGGTATATTCGCAGATTCCGTTAGGTATATAGATAGGCTTCTCGATTTATCGAACCGTATATCCCATTGGATGGCTGTAAAATCTATGGATATCTATGGTCTACTCCTAGCGTACCTTATACCTAACGGTAGGGTGGCTTCGAGTTTAAGTGAAGCGCAGAGATTATGGGTAGATGGTTATACTCCCATATTAGAGGTATACGGGTTGAAGGAGTTAAGGGATTTACCTGAAAGTTGGGATGTGACATCGGATTCGATATCTTTAAAGTTAGCTCAGGATTGGGATATCGAGGAACTTATACTGGTGAAGGATGTGGATGGGGTTTACAGAATGGATCCTAGGATCCATCCTGAAGCAGAGTTTATGCCTATCGTAAGCGTTTCGGAGTTGGAGAAGCTTAAAGAGGTATGCGTGGATAGATTCTTCCCCAGACTATTCAGGCTTAAACCTATCAAATGCATGATCGTTAACGGTTTAAACCCAGATATAGTCGGGTATGCGTTGGAAGGGAAAAACGTTAGAGGAACGATGATAGTACCGTAGGGATAGTATCATATGCCTACCGGGTTGACCGATCTATAGGCATGCATCAGCCATCTCTCTAAGTATACTATATGGATCCTTAGCTTTAACAACACCGCTAGCTAGTAGTACCCCCTTAGTTCCCAGCTGTAATGCTACCTTAACATCCTCCCCCCTCGATATACCTGCTCCGCATAGTACGATAACCTTTGGATTCACGGCGTTTACAAGCTTCAAAGCATCTGTAACGGCTTCAGGTTTAGCTTTACTCACAGGGATACCTGTTCCTATAAGCTCGGGCGGTTCATAAGCTATGATATCCGGGTTTAACGCGGCAGCTGCGGCGCTTACCTCAGGGGTGTTGGTGCATACGAGGCTTATAAGCCCCAAACTTCGGCACCTCTTAACGCATGCATCTATATCCGCTAGCTGCATCCTCTTCTCGGAATGGTTTATTAAGCTCCCTATAGCACCAGCTTCCTTCACAGCTTCTGCTAGGATATGTCCGGTGTAAGCTCCAGGCTCTATAGGATCTATATGCTGAGCGAATACAGGTATCGAAACTTCTGATACTACGCGGTATAGGTCGGAGTACTGCGGTGCTACGGCTATACATACGCCAGTCTCCTTGGAGACTTTCTCCGCTATCTTAGCGAGCGCTACGGCTTTCAGTCCTGTAGCCTCCCTATAAGTTTTGAAATTCACGAGTATCATAGGGAACCTTATACCGCTCATAGCCAATTAACCCTCGTGTAGAGGATACTAAAAAATGTATGGCTTATAATCTACCTGGTATCTTCTTAAGCTTAAGAACCTGGTCTCCATACCTATCGCAGTATGTTATGGAAACCTGATATTCCACTTCATCATTCCTAACGACTCTTTCAAGCATCCCCTCCACGTAGACTTCTTCATCCCTCCAGGCTTGAATCCTGAATTCATCGATATAGGATATTATCTTAGAAGCCTCTAAAGCCTCCTTAGGACCTGATATAAGCTTCGTTACTTCAACCCCGTATGTAGCTGGCATAAAGTATACCCCACTATCATCTACAATGATAGATTCGAGTTTAACCCATCCGATCTTCTCTATCGAATTTACATCCATGTATTCGTTATGGTATTCGTCATAATCCCTAACAGGTTCGAACTCGACTTTAACCCATCTACTCCCATCCCAATACTTAGCGTATATCATCTTCCTTCTTTCATGAAAGATGTATTCCTTAAAGCTATAGTTTCTAAAGATCCATCTAGCTTTCTCCACAGGGAAATCATATTCGTTCCTAAGAGGACTGTCTCTTCCACTGTACAGCTCGGATAAGCATTCCATAAGCTTAATAGTATTCTTCGACCCATAAACTACTAAATCTATATCCGATAGGAATGGGTTATAAAATTCATGTAGAATCGATCCGAAAACGCCTAGACTAGAGAGGTTGAGCTCTGCATTTTCGCATACGATCTCCACGATATCGAGGGTATCCTCTAGAAGCTTATCTCTGTAGCTTTCCTCTATGATCTTAGCTAGCCTATCCTGCGGTTTCCTAACAGCTGCGATAAGATTATTGGGAACGCCTACGAGGTATGTTTTAAGAGGTTTAACGTATAGACGATACGACGGATAATTCTCCTCTACGAATCTTAACCCTTCATCTCCATAGAATTTGAAGTATGATATTTCAGGGTAGCCTCTAGGTGCTCTAGGATTTTCGGATGTGAATATCCTTTTAGGTGCATACTCCGGCTCGCATATATAGCCATCTGGAGGGTGGAAGTAGCCTAAAACCCTGAAGATTATACCCTCGGCTCCGACGATATAATCTCTATCTCTAAGCCTCGTAGACATACGATTTACTCCTTCACTACACTTATATATTCGTCATCTCTTAAACCCGAACCTACAATAACCCTAGTCCTATACGGCCTGCCATCTGGTAGATACTCTCTTTCAAGTAGACCTGCGACCTCTATCACAGAGCCCTCCTCGATCACATCCCTATAATCTCCTACCATCGATACTAGAAGCCACGGAATATCCTCCTTATCTATGCGTGAGGATTCATCTAAAGGCGTGTATCCCTGTATTATGTATATGGCTGGACGGAATATCGATTCAGAAGCGTTTCTAACTATTGTCCTAAATCTTACATGCTTAACCGATTTACGTATCACGGATCCGTATATATCGTGAACTTCCCAAGGTTTACGTATAGCGTTGAAGACAGCTCTATAGTTCCTGAAGATACATCTATTCCTCCTTCTATAATCTGTAGGAGTTTCGTAGAGGATCTTTAGATAGCCCTTCGCTTCCAACTCCATGAGAGTCTGTTTAATCGTACGGTAGTTCTGCCATCCGTAGACGGCTATATCTATATCGGGCTTCTCAGACTCCATACCTAGAAGGAGCGATCCATGTAAACCGAAATTTTCTAAGCCGATACCGGATGTTCTCGAGATAAGTTCGATAAGCTCCACCGAAACCTTGTATATGGGTGGAAGCGAGCTGATACCTAGAATCTTACGTAGCCCCTCATCCGGATAGTAGATTTCCTCGATTAAATCTTTAGGGACTGCTATAAGCTTTCTACCGTTTACATGGCAATCGTATACATAGTCTGGGTAATAGTTTTCGAAGAATTCTATTATACGTTGATAGTTGCTAGCCGTATAGAGCGAAGCAGGTCTAACATACCTCCTTCCCTTAAACACCCATTCGTACTTTAGATACTCCAGATTAAGCTTATCAGAGTATTCTTTTGGGATATACTTAAGGAATGCTATAGCTCTATCTGGCGGGTGTTCGTAGCCGAATACATAGAATATGAATCCATCCCTACTATAGATAACATCACCATCAAGTATCCTCCTAGACATAAACCGAAACCACGATTGATAGATACCTAAAGCTAGAGATAAACGTTAAGATACCGGAATAAACATTCATACTATCGGAGGTTAAGTAGATCTAGATGGATGGATATGAAGCGAGATCTTACCTAGCTACCGTTAGAAACGTAAAGAAGGGGCTTGAAACACGCAGCCTTATAGTGAAGGCTTTGAAGGAAGGGTTAATCGATACAAGTACTATAGCTAGAGCGGTGGGTAGATCTTACTCAGCAACGTTAAAACAGCTTAGGAAGATGGAGCAGGATGGTATAATTGTAAGAATATCTGAGAGGCCATCCATGTGGAAGCTCACGGGTAGAGGCCAACAGGAACTAAGATCCATCTAGAATATCCTTCAGATCCGCATCGATTTACTTAGAAGGTAGACGCCGTTTGTCAGGCGATAGGAGTTTCCTCCATGACTTACAACTAACCTTCAGCTCCGGTTTCGGAGCCTACGGTTAATTGTAAGCATCCCCTACCTTCAGGAACTCCTAGGCGGGGGACCTAGGGGTTCCTGAAGGCTACATCTCCACCTTGATCCTGTAGAGATATAGTAGCGGAGGCATAACAGTGGGCAGTCTCCCAGGGGGAGATCCCCCCGGTAGATCTCCCCCTCCGGGGGGAGGAGGCTGTCCACTGTTACGTCTCCACCGCTATATCTCTACAGGATCGCGATGGAGATGTAACGGGGTATCGCCTATCGACCGGCGATTCTAATGTTTCATCTAGGTTTTAGATTTAAGTCTGTTGGAAACGCTTTTAGTGTGATAACTACAGAGAAGTGTAGTTAGATGTAATGGCTGTATCCATAGGGGAAAAATATAGGTTGGACTATATTGACGTGAATATGTATATTTAGTTACTTCTCAGATTTGAATCTAGATGCTAGGCGCTGTAGAGTCTCCTTTATACCTGTATACTCGAGTTCTTCCGGTCCTAGTATAGCCGGTGCTATAGGTCCATTCCTTCTTATAAGTTCAGCCATCTGTAGAGCTATTCTACGTGAATGGTCGAATGCTACATCTTCGAAGAGATCGGCAGGTCCTATTAGCCTACCTTCAGCTAGCTGGAATCCTAGTGCTACCACTCTGGGTGGTCCGTCGAAGAATGAGCATCTACTATCCTTTAAGCCTACAGGCATTAGCGGTCCGTAGTGTGACCCCCTCATCCAGCCTGCTACGAAGTGTGGTGTGAAGAATGGGGCTAAAGCTTCTCCGACAGCTGGTAAGCCATGCTGACATCTGACTATGCATACAGGGTCATCCTTACCTACATATCTACCTGCTATCAAGCTTAGTCTTGTCACGCTAGCTACAGCTGCTAGTAATCCATCAGCTCTATATACTCTCTCTATGATATACCTCCCTGTAGTACCTATCAAAGCTAGTAGATCGTATGCTTCTTCAGGTGTCTTCAGGTCTATCGTCTTACCTTCGATTACATCCATAACCCTGAAGACGAAACCCTGATGTAAGGCTGGATCTATGATTAACCCAGCTGTGTTCCATGGATCGGCAAATATTCTGTATAGAGGTAGATTCCATGCTCCAGGCTCAGTCTTATCAGCGGCGAAGACTATTATAGGTTCACTCCTCCTCTCCTCTATCTCCATCTCGGCTACTCCAGGCCCCATACCCCTAACGTTACCTGAGAATGCCTCGCTTAGTAGATCCTGGCCTGCGGCATACAGTTTTCTAGGACGTGAAACCTTCTCCGTCACTTCCTTGAATACATTCCAAGCTAGGCCGTGGATCTCAGGGCTAGATTCACCTTTAGTATGGGTCATTACAAGTTCTAGATCATCGCCGGCGTTGAATACGTAGTAGTCTATCAGCAAACCGTCATCCTTAGCTTTCTCTAAAATCTTCTTAGCAAGCTCTATCTGCTCTTGATAGACTATATGGTGCCCAGCTAGGGATCCTACATCGGCTTTTATAACGGATATAGTTATCTTCATCTAGTAGTTCACCGCCATAGGATGCTCACGATACACTTACATATTAACGTTTAGCTTAAAGGTTTATGATATCATCAGCTTATACCGGATAGAGCTATTTCCATGAACATCAATAACTCCTCCATCCTGGAAGCCGGTATTCGCATCGCAGCGGATTGTGGATGCCCCCCGCCATAGCCTCCTAGAGCTGTGGATAATCTACGTGCTAGATCGTTTAGATCTATCATAGGATTCCTACTCCTCAAACTTATGTGAGCTATACCTTTATTCACGGTTACTGCTATAGCTACATCGGCTTTAGTGCATGCTAGAGCGTAGTTTGCAGCTTTACCTCCGAAACCGCTTATAGGTATTTTCGATACGATAGCTATCCTACCCTTAACCGTGACGTTCTCTTCGACATACTTGTAGACCTTATACTCGTCGCTTAAGGTTTTAAGACAGCTCGATACTAATTCAGGTATACTGCTAGGAGGATTCCCCTGTGCTAGCCTATCTATGAGTTTATCGATGAAAGCCTGATCTCTTCTAGATATCAATCCTTCAACTATGAATCCTGCTTCAAGGTATATGAGACGTCTATCCCATAGACTCAATATTTCCCTGACTAGCTGGGAGTCATCGCACATATCGCCTATCGCACCGTACACCATAAGCATCTTAGAGATCCTATCATCGGGTTCACCTAACGCTTCATATACAAGTTGGGACGCTGATACACCTGATCTATACCTATACTCTAATCTATCTAGATCTGATGGGGGGAATCCTGACGGTGGTGGATGATGATCGATATAGCATACCGAGCATCCAGGTGGTAGACCTCTTATTAGATCTATAAGTTCGCCTATATGGCCTGTATCTAAGGCGATATCGCATATGATTATAGTCGATGGATTCGTAGATACTATCGATCTTAAAGCTCTACAGAGACCTGTAGGTGTAGATATACGTATACGATCCACCCCTAGATTCCTTTTAAGTAGAGCAGCCGAGCAGATGCCGTCACAATCTTCGGGTCTCGATCCGAGACTCTCCGTGCGTAACGGCTACTATAGGCTCCCTGAACATCTGCACCACCACGCTCTACACTTTACAGTTAAATTTAAAGCCCTTCTGATTAATGTTTGTAGACTTTATGAAAGCTAGGTTCAAACTGGTAGCTTTCGACCTAGATGGAACACTAACCAAGACCGTAAGCGTATGGGAGTATCTACATAGGAGATTCGGTACTATCGATAAAGCTAAGGTTAACGCCGAGCTATTCTTCCAGGGGAGAATAAGCTATGAGGAGTGGGCTAAACTCGATGCGAACCTATGGCGTGGTATACCGTTAGACGATGTTATGAAGGCTTTAAGAGAAGTTGAGTATGTGGATGGAGCCGATTACGTCATAGAAGTTTTAAAGAAGGCTGGTGCTAGAATCTTAATTATAAGCGCAGGTCTACAGGAGCTCGCAGATCTGGCTGCCTGTAGGTTAGGTGTAGATTATGCTATAGCGAATAAGCTTGTGGTCGCCGACGGTATTCTTACAGGTGATATCGAAATTAGGGTTGGTATAGGGGATAAGGGTAGGATTCTAAGGTATTTTATGAAGCGCGACGGTATTCCTAGAAGCTTCACAGCGGCTATAGGGGATGATATAAGCGATATATCCCTATTCGAGGAGGCTGGATTCAGGATAGCGTTCAACCCTAAAGTCGAAGCAGTGAGGGAGGTAGTCGATGTAGTAGTAGAATCCAGTAATCTTAAAGCTATACTACCGTATCTTATCGACTTTTAGATTTTAAGTTCATCTCCTCTCCTGAACGTATAGACTTTAGTTAGATCGGATAGAAGTGATCTGAATGCATCTGGATACTCTGTATGTATCGCTGCTACGGCTTTAGGTTTGATTTTCTCGACTATCTCACGTATATCGATGGGGTATATATGTCCGGATGAATGTATATGGTATATAGATACACCGAATGTATTCAGCCAATTCAAGAGGCGGTTGAACGCTATCTCCCTCTCCTCCTCGAAGGGCTCTGAACAGCTTAAGAGATAGATGCTTCCAGGAGGGGGTTTAATTCTTCTAACCTCTCTCTCGCTGTATAAGCATGTAACCAACATATACTTCTCAGGACTCCGCATGCAATCATCTTTAAACTCTTCAAAGGATTTCACATCGTCACCTATCCTCGGAACCTTTAAGGATCTATCACTGGATAGATCCGTAACCGTATCCATAATTCTACCACTGCATAAAACTTCCCTACCGACTTTACGCGCTACTTCTACCATCGTGTTTAATCTATCTAGATCCGCCGGGGCTATATCCACTATAACTAAGCCTCTACACCGCCGTATTATGCTGGAGGCTCTAGCATCCACATCGCTTTCGCTCGTAGGTTCTACAAGCCTACCTACGTTCGTTCCTTCGCATATTAGAAGCGATACCCGGTCCTCTATCCCCTCGCATAGATCTATCCTAGGCTTAAACCTACCGTGAAGTCTGAAATCACCCGTATATACTATCAAACCCGATGGAGTATATATGTGGAAGCCGTACGCCCCAGGTATACTGTGATCTACGCTTATAGGCTTGATGTCAATTCCCCCAACTCTTATGGTGGATCCTGTCCTGAAAGTATCGAATCTAAGATGGGATGTACGATATAGTAGGGTCCTCCTTCTCACACGCTTAGACCAGCCGCTTATAATCCTATAAGTACATTCACCTAGAAGGATGCGTGAACCTTCCGGTAGCATCGTTATAAGACGCCAGTGATCGGTGTGCGCATGCGATATAAGGCATGCATCGATAGAATCTATGGCCTGTAGATCTGGGGCTAAACCTACACGGATAACCTCCTCTATACTCTCAGGTTCTGAAAATATGAATTCGAAATAGCTAGACCATAGACGATAGTTTAAACCAAAATCTAGGAGTAGTGTAGCACTTTCATCCTCTAGCACTATCTGGTTTCCACCTATGGATCCTTCGACACCACCATAAAATCTGAGTTTGACCATAAGCTAGCCTCTACCGGCTGCGGCTACTATCTTAACAACATCTCTATCTCTTAATACATAGTCTTTAGGTAGCCTCACCTTAGTCCTAACATCTATAGCGTAGAGCATGGTATTAGCTAGCTCGCTATGTATCTCCATAGCTAGATCGTAGATTGTAGTTCCTTGAGGCATGAGGAATGCGTCTGGGAGGATATTCCCTCTATGATCTGTAAGCTTATTCTCATCTTCAACCGGATATACTACGTTCATACGTAGAAGCTTGAATACGGCTACATCTATAGCGTACTGTACACCTGTCCTAGAAATCTTCTCGAAAACCTTCTCCGCTATATATTTCAAGGCAGCTCTCTGCCTTTCGGATAGCTGTTCATAGGATCTGACTCTGAACATCTCATCTCCAGGCAGGTATTCTATCAGTCCATCTGATTCAGCCCTCCTCAAAGCAAGCTCAGCTTCAGCCGAGCATGGGACGACAGGTGTAGGTTTGAAAGCTTCTACAAGCCTCTCATAGTTCTCCTCAGCTCCATCCACATCCATCTTATTAGCTACTATCACCGTGGGTTTAGAGACTTTTCTAAGATTCGTAGCGAATAGCTTCAACTCCTCATTGCTCCATCTTTCGAAAGACTTATCGTAGAGGTCTGATAGCTTAAGTGCCTCCTCTATATGAGCCTTATTTATCTTTAAACCTGAGAGTAGCTGTACTAGAGCTGGGATTAACCTGGTAGTACGGCTTTCAAGCATCTTGATTATCTTAGCTCTACTACCCTCTAGTATCTTGTAGAGCCACATCGTAAGCTCCTCCTCTATATCGAGTACATCCTGTATAGGGTCGCCGATACCTGGAGCTACAAGTTCACCAGCCTGGTTTATACTACCAGATGCATCTACAACGTGTAATAGTGCATCGGCTTGTGATGCTACCGTTAGGAACTGGTTGCCTAGACCCTTGCCCATCCATGCACCCTTAATGAGTCCTGGCAGATCTATAAGCTCTACCGGTATGAATCTGAAACCTCTTATACAGATAGAGTTTCTAGGATTATCCTTAACACCGAATTCCGAGCATACACAGAAGCTTCTAGCATACCCGATACCTACGTTAGGCTTCTTAGTCGTAAATGGGTATGTGCCTACCTCAGCTCTGAGCAGCGTCGCAGCGTTGAATAATGTAGTCTTACCAGTGTTAGTCTTACCTACTATACCAATCTTCACCATCGGCATGACTAGGATAGTATAACGGTATACGAGACCTAGATAAGAGTTCTGTATCTAACCAGGTAGTAAGGGTTAATATATCGCGGTTATTCATGGAGATATGGCTTGACCTTACACCCGCAGTATCTAGAGTATATACGTAGATGTATCGAGGCTAGAAGGGAGACTGATCGTATAATGCCCGTATGGCTTCCGCTACTACCGTTCATACTGTTATTGATCCTCGTATACGTATCGACGATAGGTGTACGTATCTTCATATATCCACGCTTCAGGCCGGGTGTAATAATTTTTCCGATCGTATGGTATACGGTAACATCCATCATACTGATAGTAGTGCATCTATTCAACGTATACATCGTTTATAGATGGATAGATAGGAGGAATAAGCATTTCAGAAGAGTTTTAAAACTATTCGAATCGATGAAAGACTATATAGTGGTCGTAAGTACCGAGAAGGGGGTATATGTAAAGGGTAAACTTCAACTTCTAGAAAGAGATATTAGAGATGCAGGCTACGAATGGGGCGAAAGGGATGCATTCATATGGGCTATCCTGCAGTTGATACCTATAGTAGGCTTACCGATTCTCATCTATGTATACCACTTCCTCAATAAGGATTTCTCTATTCATAGTAAGATGGAGAGGTATGTGCTGAGTAGCTTCTCATCGGTTGCCGTTGAGGTTGATCCCAGCTTCAAGCCTATAAGCTTTCATTCAGACTACGAGTTTCCAGATAGGAGTACGGCCGTATACATAGTAGCTACCATAGCTACGTTAGGCTTCTTCATACTCTACTGGATATATACTCTTACAAAGGATCCGAACGAACATTTCAGGGAGCATAAGGTTATGGAGGATAGGCTCCTCGAAGAGCTATCCAAGATCAGTTAAGATACGTATTGATCGAGTTTACGTATCAAAGCATAGGGTTTATGCGTATACATCATAAGGATACTCCACGTTAAACCAGTAGGTGGAACACCGAGTTTAGACGATACATCCCATATATCTCTACCTAGACCGTATCCCATGGTCTTATCGGCAATCCTACAAACCTCTAAAATCTCCTCTAAGCTTCCATAGGATCCTGATATAGCTATAGGTGTAGGTCTAGCTTTCCACCTTAACGATGAACCTATTATGAATCCTAACGTAGAGAGATTTATGATACCGTCGGCCGCTGGTCTTGAGGATAGATATATCGATCTCCAGCTAAACGTATGATCGCTATCTACGATAACCACCGTTACATCTAATCCGTATCTGTTAGCTAGCTTCATCCTAATTCTAGAAGCTAACTCCTGGGCTTCACATCTTGGTAGGGGTAGGGATGCATAGCTATACGGTAGATTATTCACATCCAATCCCCCTTCGGAGAAATGCTTTAAAGCAGCTACCGGGCCTGCGTAGCGTATCGCAGCCTCCTTATGACGTACCCCCTCAGTATACGGATAATTCCTAAGCTTAACAAGCGTGCTAGGCTTCAAGCCGCATAGGACCCCGAGTAGGTAGCCCCAAAATACTGGGATCCATATTCTGGCTAGAATCCTAGCAGATAAGCCGGGTTTAAGCTTAGACTCATCGACTAGGTAGCCTAAAGCGGTAGATATAGCCTTCTCGGAGATTACCAGATAATCTCCAGTCTTAGCATAACGGCTAACCCTAGAAATGATCTCACTTTCGAAATCGTATCCAGGTATCCAGTAGCAGCTCTCGAATACCTTAACCTTAAACCTCATCTATAAGCTAGATATAAATCTGGAAAAGTTAATGAATCTGAAGTTCTGATGAATCATATTATAAGAGGCGAGATTCGATGAAGGCTAGGATCCTACAATATAGGATCGGGCCTAAGAAACAGTATTCGAAGCAACTATTAGTTAAACCGGAAGGCGTAGAGTCCGATGCTGAAGCTTCAAAACTAATAGGTAGGAAACTAATCCTACAAGTTAAGTTAAGCAGAGAGACTAAGAAACTGCATGGAAAGATAGTAGCTACACATGGAAGGAATGGGGTCGTAATAGTTAGGATGAATAGAGGAGTACCTGGGACTATCCTAGGATCTACGGCAGAAATTCTATAGACCAACCAAAATCCTTAAAATACTCTTAGGAGAAATAATACGTCGAGGATAGCCCGGTGGTGCAGCGGCCAAGCATGGCGGGAGGCGGTAGGGCCAGTCCCTCCCATAAGGCTCTGGATCTCCATCGACGGGGAGGAGAACCCCGCCGACGGGAGTTCGAATCTCCCCCGGGCTACCATCCCATAACCATCGCCGTAATATATGCTTCTCCTACTATTTTAGCTAGTAGCAATATGTTCGGGATTCTCGAGAGGATATTCTGTTTAAAGGTAATTCTAGTACTCCGTTTCACTATTATGCGTAGCTTTCGGTTTCTTTCCCAGAACCCGGTTCTCTGGAAGATTTGAATATAGAGGTGCCTATGTAGTATCATATCCCTCATTACCTAAGACCAGTCTCCCTTCTCCCGCGAACCTAATTCCTCGATATATTTTTTACATCTCCATAAACCTTTGAGGAATATGCTTCATTATCCATCATCCGCTTCAAAGATATTTTAAAGATCAATCCTAGATTAAAACGATACTCGTTACACGTCTATAATCTTCTAGGCTATTTCCTAGCCACCTTCTAAGTCTATAGAATGTTTCTAAGCCTTAATATACTCGGTTTCAGAGGATAATGATACCGATGTAGATGAATATTGCCGGTGTTAAATCTAATATTCTAATCTCCATCCTCCTAGCATCCGCCGTTTTAGGGCTCACCTCCGCTCTCTATTCTTACAATCAGTATGCGGCTCTTCTGCGTAGTTACGGTGAGCTTAGAAGATCATTTAGTAAGCTTGAGGAAGAGTATAGAGTTCTATATGCGATGTATGATAGCCTATCCGATGAGCATATAGGATTGAAGAATGAGTATAGGATTCTGGAGGCTAGCTACTCAGCTCTACGAATAAGCTATCAACGTTTAATCGGTAGCTACGAAGATTGGAGGAGGTATGCTTTATCCTACCTATTCCTCGAAGATTCTATAAGTAGGGTTCTGAACGATAGCGAGATATCAAACCTAGCCTCCTTAGCACAATCGATGATATCTCATCCCGACGATTACTGGTGTAGCGTGAAAGAGCTATACGATTATGTTAGAAAGAACGTAGAGTACGTCTATGATCCCCCGGTACCTTATCCCCCCTTAGCATCAGACCTTGAATGTGGGATATACGTGAAAACGACATATAGACAGATCGTTCTATCTCCAAGTGAGGTTTTAAGCTGTAAGCAGGGAGACTGCGAAGATCAGGCTATACTCCTATACGCGTTAATAGCATCTTATCAACGCTATATCTACGGCGAAGAGCGTATCCTTTGGCTTATAGATATAACGCTTAAAGATGGCATGGAACATGTAGCCGTAGCGTTCCCAGTAGGAGAAGGCAGGTTAACCATACTCGATACTGCAAGTAGCTATTATACAGGGTACCCGTCGGCTCTAGGATCTGAAAACCCCTATAAGGAGCTTGAAAGATATTCAAACTGGTTCAGTAGGTATGGGGGTATAGCTACCATAAGAGTCTACGATATACAGGATGGAATACCTATCAAGGTGGTTAGCGGAAACATATACGATATAGCATACTTCCTTACATATAGGTTAAGAGCTCAGTAAACGAGGTGAAGACATGGAGATAAACTTAGAGTAGCTGCCTATAGAAGATGACCTGCTAATTCTAGGAAGCCGAAGAGCACTCTATGAAGCAAGCAGGTAAGGTGAAAGTGCTCGGATGCATTAAGGATCGAGGTTTAGCCTCTCATTATCTAAAATTTTTACAGGATAAGATTAGATATTAGATACAGTAAAGATGATTTACATATTAAAATTCAGCAGATACTTTAGTGTTTACACCATATTACTATAGGTATATGCATACGGAGCTTCCATATCTAACTCGAGTTTTCTATTCTAACATTCTAGGATACGTATTTGATGGCTTAATTTCTAATGTTATACTAGGAGGGTTTATCTACCTCTCGATTCCCCATACCTCCATAGATACCTCGTTGTATATGATCCCCCCTGGATAATCCCTACTTAATTCACACCTAGTGGAATCAGAGTCTAGTTAGGGTTGAGGAATGTTTATATTCCTAGTATTCTTTCAGCATTCTTGTATAGTATATTGTTCATAGTTTTATTTTTTAGATCGAGAGATTTTAGAAGGTTTAGGTGCAGCTTATCTACGCCATATTGTCCTCCATACATATCTATGCATGGGAAATCTGTACCGAATAGTATCCTAGAACTATACTTCTCTAGGAATAATTTAGCATACCCCCTATCCCTATCGAGAGCATTGTATCCCGATGTAGCTGAGATATCTGCGTAAACGTTATCAAGGCTCTCCAATATCTTTTCGATCAACCCTCCAGGTGATATAGGTCCTCTAGGATATGTTTCACAGCTAGGTATACTGGATATATGCTTCCACCATCCAGGTCCATGCATTATGAATATAGTCTTATTATACTTTGAAGCTACATCCAGAAATACGGTTTCTACCCCGTAGTTATGCTTATCATCGATATGTAGTAATATAGGTATACCTAGCTCCCCGCATATCCTGTAGATCTCAAGGGAGTATGGATGATCTATCGGGAGTTTAACCTTATACTCACCGAAACCTACAGCACCCCTAGATACATACTCCTCTATCATATGCTCCATTTTAGGGCTCCATGGATCCACATAGCAGAATACCATAAGCTGCTGATAAATCCTATTAATTCTATAGATCATATCGTACGAGTATAGATACTCTCCTAAGATCCTATCTACACCGGGTGTAGGTAGGATTACAGCTCTATCGATACTGGTATCAGACATATAGCTTAGGAGATCGTTTAAACCAGAGAAGATTATACCCTTCAAACCTCTATACCAGGATCGAACTCCTCCTAGGTGAGTATGGATATCTACTATCACAACATTCTCTGATCACGCATTCAACCATTTAATCTTAACGTATATCGTAGATGACATCTATAACCATCCCATTAACTACTAGTTAGAAGAAGGTTAACATTTTCTAGGTTTCCTAAAATAACTTGCGAGTTAAGCTATATAGAAGCAGCATAGTTGTATCGAGAGTTTAGGTGGCGTCAATCCTCAGGTCTACGTATCATCAGCTTTTCGTCAAGGATACTTCTAGAGTGTACTAGATCTTCTACTAACTCTAAATAGACTGCTAGATAAGGTTTAGCGGAGATTAGATTAGGAGGCTGTAACTTAAATTTTTATTATATGATCTCTCTAGCCAGCTTCAAACATTCATTATCCTAAGTAGATTTTTAAGTGTTAACGAATAATTATCAGTTACTATGTAGTATTTTTCTATCCGGAAGGAGGAATAGTGAAGAATATATCAAAACTACTCATAATAATGCTGTATGTCTATGAAAAAGTTTTAGAACGTAGTAAAGAGCTTAGATTAAGATTTATTGAAATCTATGTTTTAATCATAGTTTCATCGATGATTTTATCGATAGCATTTTAGATATTTAACTCCCTTCATAACTTAATTGAATCTTAAGATCTAATGTTCAGATAGCATACACCATATCTTGGACTATTCAATAGATGTTTTCTAGTAAATGCTTTAGGTAGAAATGTCTAAAAATGTTTTCGGTATATATCTGTTGGTGTCTATATATCTAGAAGGAAGAGTAGTATATATGTGGATGAAAAAGCTTTGAAGGATGTTTAAAAGTTATGCTGTGGGAGAAAGATTTAGAAACTAGTTCGTTTATAGGGGAGCTTATGGATTATGTAGAGAAGGGTTTAAATGAGCTCGCCAACTCGAAAAACCTATGAGTTAGATTTCGAACCTGTAATACCGAAGGAGGATCTTATGAGTATGCTGGTTAAAAGGATGATGGATAGGTAGATCAGATAGTCTATCTCGATAGTAGTGCCGTCGTAAAGAGGTATATTGAGGAGCCCTGGCATAGAGTTTGTAAGGGAATTATATAGGAAAGCATATGGAGGCGAGTTGAAGCTATCGTTTAATATATGGAATATCGGCGAGGTTTTAGACGTATTAGATAGGGCGAAAAGCATTAAGAAGATAATCGAAGAGGATTACATCGCTACGAGAAGATTTATACTTGAGACCATAAGGTTGGCTAGGTTTCGTTCGCTTATACTACTTCATATAAAGAGTATAACGTTGAAATAGGCATAGATCATACTCGAGAAATGTCATGTGTATTAAGCTGACGCACTACAAATAGCTTAAGCTAAAAATGTAAACGCTACATGATTTCTAGCAGTGGATAGAAAGCTATGCGAAATAACATCTAATGAAGGATTGAATAGCGTATATCTAAGCTAGTATGAAGGTAGAAGTGATGGTACAAATCATACATTCATCATGATAATAACACCGAACGACTGAAAGTATGATTGATCTTTTCCCAGTAATTATGAACTTTACAAAATCTAAGTTTGCAGTTTAAGTGATATCTGATATAGGGGAGAAGAAACCGATAAGGGGCTCTTTTATCGGTTAGAGAAGCTTCAAAGTTTACTGGTAACTAGGATTAATACATCCGAGTTCCATCCAACCTAGCACATCATCTTAAGGTTATAAACTAGGAAGATGGAAATGTTGTTAAGCTAACTCTAGAGACGAATCTAGTATCTCTCAAAACCGACAGATCTGAAAACTTCAAGCTCGCAATCTCTAGGAATATAGGATCTAAGTGACTCGGCAGTTCGAGTGTAGCATTAGTTAAGTCTGCGAAGTCGTCAACCCTACAGACTTTGGTAACTTACCTCTTCTCCTATATTCAAATCTATGATATCATACAATCTTCGCAACATGTTTGGTATCCTCTAGATGAACTATATTAACGAAAGATTTATATATTTGTGTGCATATGCACAATATTTGGTGATCCCAAATGGCTTGGGGTTGGAGAGATATTGGTTGGATTGGGCCTTGGCCTGGGAGAGGGCCGTTTAGCTACTTGCCACCATGGCAGAGGCCTGGATGGCTTTTCGGCTTCGGTAGATGGCTTTGGGGCTACCCATATAATCCATGGGTTTGTGCTAGATTTCCATGGTTTCCAAGATGGTGGTGGGTATACCCATACTACTATGGGTACGGTCTCCCATATTGTCTTCCCCCAATAATTTATCCGCCATACTGGTATTAAACTATGAGGGGTGAATGAGGATGGTGTGGTTTGGAAGGCAGAGATTCTGGCGATGGTGGATCTATCCACCGCCATATCCATATATGTATCTACCACGATATCCCTTTATATCTCCAGAGGATGAATTGAAGGCGCTAGAAGATTACAAGAAGCATCTTGAGGAAGAGAAGGCAGATATCGAAGAGGAGATAAGAGAGGTTGAGACGAGAATAAAGGAGTTAAAGGATATGCTTGAGAGGGGCTTTAGATAGCTTTCAGGGGATATAAGAGTATGAGCTTACCAGTTAAGCTTTTCCAATGTAGTAGTTGCGGATACATGATAGAGGTCCCTCAAGGTATACCAAAACCGCGAATTTGCCCAAGATGCGGTGCACCATCGATAATGATTCATAGAATAAATAAAGGACCTCCAGGGGGGAGGTGTGGAAGAGGTAGAGGGCCTCCTAGGTAAAACATTCACTCCCTCTATTTTTCCCCGGGTATCTGGATGCTGATCGATATGGGAAAGGTAAGAGTAGCCGTTCCAACAAAAGCTCATGCAGGTCTAGATGATGTTGTCTCAGAAGTATTCGGTAGAGCCAGGACATTCACCATCATCGATATCGAAGATGGTACGATTATAAGCGTATATATCCTCGATAATCCTGCATCATCATATAAGCATGGATCAGGACCAATCGTGGTAAAAACCTTGGTAGATCTTAATGTGAATGTAGTATTAGCGGCGGAACTAGGACTGGAAGCTTCAGAGCTACTTAACTATCATAATGTAAGGGTTATCCCGGTAAAGCCTAATACCAAAGTTGCAGATGTTATTAAGGAAAATCTAGCAATTCTTGAGAAGTAATATAGTGGAGTAGTAAACTGCTAAATAGTAGTTTTGATCAACGTTTAGTTGAAGCTGTACGGTGGAATACTTTATTTAAGTTTGGGAGGAGACAGGAAATTTTCGATATTGGAGGAGTAAGGATAAGTGGGCAGCTAGGAGAATTGCCTACTGTACTGATTGGAAGTATATTTCATGAGAGGCAAAAAATAGTTAAGGATAGATATTTAGGGATTTTCGATAAAATCGAAGCTGAAAGATTGATAAATATTCAAGAGGAAATGTCTAATAAAACTGGTGTTCCATGCATGCTCGATGTTGTCGGAGAAACTTCCAAGGCACTAATAAAATACATCGAATTTGTAGCAAGCATTACTAACAGTCCCTTCTTAATAAATGGGCCTAACGCCTCCGTTAGGGTTGAAGCAGCGAATTACGTGAGAGAGGTTGGTCTCCAGGATAAAGCGGTTTACAACTCGATAAATTATACGCTGAACGAGGAGGAAATTAAAGCAATTAAAGGAACCGGGTTGAAGGCGGCTATCGTTCAAGCTTTTAACCCTAGAAATCCGTATCCAGATGGAATGATCCAGATCCTTGAGGGAACCCTAGAAAAAGAGGGGTTAATTATGAGAGCTTTAAGGGCTGGGATAGAGAAACCCTTAATCTTCACGCCAGTTTTGGATGTTCCAAATATAGGTTTTGCAGTTTACGGTGTCTACATAGCTAAAGAAAAGTTCGGTTTACCCACTGGGACAGTGCCGATAGGTGTTGTGGGGAAATGGTGTAAAAATAAAGGCCTAGAGAAGGATGCGAAGATAGCATGTAGAGGTGGAGTACTATCCCTCGCTCAGGCGATGGGGGCAAATTTCATCGTTTACGGCTCAATCGCGAAAGCGAAACATATCTTTCCTATATGCGCGGTAATCGATGCGATAATAGCGTATCATGCAAGAAGCCTAGGTATAAAGCCGCTAGTTAAAAATCATCCATTGTACAGTATATTCTAGAAACGGCTCCTATAAAACTCGTCTCCGCCGTATCTAAGTTTTACTAGTTTTCCTTCTTGAATAAGCTTTTCTATGATGCACGTATCCACTCCAATGCTGTTTAAAAACTTCGTTAAATAGTCTTTCCGTATCGGATGCACAGCCGCTATGCTAACTATCTCATCCTCGATCCCCCTAGTAAAAGCGAAGGTATCCTCTTCATGCTTCACTAAAAATTTTATTCTCTCACCTCCAAGCTCCTTTGAAAATGCTTGGAAAGCTTCGTTTAAGACCCCCTCTAGCTGGTTTAACCCATCCCTCCGCTGGCGGTCTTGTCGGCGCCGCTATATAAGCCGCATCTAATTTATCTAGCTTCCCAAGATAGTCTACTATCCGCTTAAGTTCTTCACCATAGTTTATGCCATCAATAAGCATCGTTTCACTTATTATTGTTCCATCAAATATTTTAGTAAACTCTTTTATGCCGTGTAAAATGTCATTTAACTGCAAGTTCTTATGCGGCCTATTCACCTTCTTCCATAAGTTTTGACTAACTGCATCGATCTTTAATGAAATAAGATCGACTTCAAGTAAGCTCTCTCTAACATCATGCTTCCAGAGTAGAGAAGCGTTAGTTATAATAGCTATCGGAATACCTATCCGCTTTAGAAGTAGAATCTCCCTTCCGAGGTTAGCATCTAAAGTTGGCTCACCGCCAGGGACGAAGGTTAAATAATCTATCCGCTCACCTTTTAAGCGTAATTCTTCAACCTTCCTTTCAACCTCAGTTAAAATCTCCTTTGGTTTATAGAATCTTCGCCTTCTAATAAGCATATGAGTTGTCCTTCCTAGCTGACAGTATACGCATGAATACGTACACGTCTTATACGGGATATTGTTTATCCCTAGACTTCTTCCTAAACGCCTTGAGGGAACTGGCCCGAATACTGGTGAAGTCATCCACCACCCTCTTAGATAACATAATAATTAAATTAGACAATATAATAATATGATTATAATTAAGTATTCCCCCCATATTCTCTCTATCTCCTTTGCAACATCGCTTTCTGGAGAATACTCTATGATAGTTTTCCTATTGATCATCGCCTCGATAACCTTCGGGTTAAAGGGGATTCTACCAATAACCTCTATATCATTTTCTCTGCAGAATTCTACGATATTATCATAATTTATATCATACATGTTTATACATATTAAGGATGGGGTATCGAAATGTTACAGTAAGAGTAGTACTCTTTTCAGATCGTGAAAACCTGATACTGTAGGCTCAGTAACTATTAGACCTATATCCACATCTACAACAGAGGATATTGCCGGACAGCCTATCCATGGAGGGCCATCGATTAGTATGATATCGATATTCTCCCTTTCAACTAACATCTTCGCATTCTGCTTAACTATCGCTACAAGCTTTCCATCTGAAGATAGGATTAAACCAGCTGGGTATATCGAGGTGAGCAAACCACTCCTCATAGCCGATAGCTCAGCATTGGTTACCGGTGAGATTCCGCGGAAAACCTCCTTCGAGAAGGGCTATCCACAACATAGAGCTTTCATTAATGGTAGGTGGGAGCCAGATCCATGGATATGGGATGAAAGAGCGTTAGTAATCGATGTTAAGCGTAAGGGGCTAATTATCCTATCTGGATGCAGTCATGCTGGTATAATAAATACGATCAGCTATGCACAACATCTTACAGGTATAGAGACGGTTTACGCCGTTTTAGGCGGCTTCCATCTAGGAGGTAGGGAATTCGAGAAGCGTATCAACCAAACCGTAGAAGAGCTGAGAAAAATAAGTCCGAAGATTATCGTCCCATCACATTGCACTGGTCGGCATGCAATCTTCACGATGCATAAAGCTATGCTGGATTCATTTGTTTATGGAAGCGTCGGTAATCTTTACATGCTATAGTATAATAGTTAAGGAAAAAGGGCATGAGGGTAAAGGTAATATGGAAGAAGTAATTTTTGAATACCACAGATTTGATGCGACCCCCACCTCTATTTGAATCCTGCTTTTCTGTTTGAGGATATATTATGGAGTTATCGTCAAAGGAACCATCGATGAATAGTAAATTTTCATTTTCTCGCAGATAGCTATTACTCCATGCCTCCTTGTAAACTTTAGTATACCGGCAGATATATTGATTCCAATATATTTTAAGGTCTCAGTAGATCTTTCCATGCTAGCATCTATACCGGGAAGCTTCAAGAGAATCGTAGAGATTTATTCAAAGAGCGTATAGTTGAGGTTTTGTTTTCGACGAGATAAAGTTTAAATGTACGACTAATCGTACATTTATATACGTCTAACATGGAGGAGCACGCTCTTACCGAGACTACGGAGGAATATCTTGAGATTATCTATAGGTTGCAGGAGAAGGTAGGTAGAGCACGAACTAAAGATTTAGTTAGACTTTTAAAAGTTGTTCCCGGATCGGTTACTAATACCCTTAAGCGACTTGAAAGGAAGGGCTATATAGTCCATGAGCCTTATAGAGGTGTAAGATTAACTGAGGAAGGTAGAAAGATAGCCTTACAAGTGATTAGGAGACATAGGCTTTGCGAACGGCTTTTAACCGATATTTTCCATGTTGAGTGGGAAAGAGTCCATGATATTGCTTGTAAATTGGAACATGTTTTCCCACGAGATATAATAAAGAAGATCGAAAAAGCTTTGGGGCATCCTCAAACTTGTCCACATGGAAATCCTATACCCACCGACTGTGGAGGAGTATTTGAGGAGGAGAGTCAGCCGTTAACCGACTTAAAGCCTGGTGAAAGCACTGTAATAGTTAAGCTAACTGAAGAGGAATACAATGTATTAGAGTATTTTGCTAAAGCAGGGATAGTGCCTGGAGCTACGATAGAAGTTCTGAGGAAAATTTCTGATGAGTTGATTCTTGTTAAAGTGGGGGATAGAAGTCATGTGCTCAGCATCTCTATGGCATCCTCTATTAGGGTGAGGGGGCTATATGGAACAGCGAAAAATATCTAGCGGGCAGGAGGTACCGTTAACCTGGTTAAGGGAAGGTGAAGCTGGGATCGTGTCGTCGATTAGAGGAGGCTATGGAAGGGGATATGGGGCTAGATGGGGGGCTGAGAAGCGGTTAATGGATATGGGTCTTACTCCGGGAACAGAAGTTTTAGTTGTGAAAGCAGCTCCATTCCATGGTCCATTGGAAATTTTAGTGAGAGGTACTAGGCTAGCCTTAGGTCGAGGCTTAGCTGAGAAGGTTTTTGTGGTGAAAAGGGATGTCTAAGAGAAAGATAACAGTAGCTTTAGCTGGGAATGCGAATGTTGGAAAATCCGTTATATTTAATCAGCTTACTGGATTACATCAACATATCGGTAATTGGCCGGGTAAAACTGTCGAGAAAGCTGAAGGAACACTCTACTATAAGGGTTATGTTATCGATATAATCGATTTGCCTGGAATATACTCATTATCGACGTATTCCTTGGAGGAGCTTATTTCACGAAGATATATCGCGATTGAGAAACCTGATGTCGTAGTGAATGTAATCGATGCTTCGGCTCTTGAACGAAACTTATTCTTCACATTACAATTGATGGAACTTGAATCTCCAATGGTTATAGCGTTAAATCAGATGGATATTGCGAGAAAGAAGGGTATATCTATCGATGTGGGAAAACTGGAAGAGCTTTTAGGAATTCCTGTCGTACCTACGATTGCAATAAAGGGTGTAGGTCTTACCCAACTTTTAGACAAGATTATAGAAGTCGCTGAAAAGGGGCAGAAAAGATGTGTTAAGATAAAGTATGGTAAGGAGATCGAGGAGAGAATAGCTAAACTTGCAGAAATGATTAAACAAATAAATTATCATTATCCAATACGCTACACAGTGATTAAACTACTCGAAGAAGATAAGGAAATTGTGGAAGAAATATCGAAGATAAATCCTCAGATAGTTTCTTTTGCTAGGAATCTTGCTGTTGAGATCGAGAAAATCCATGGGCATCCCTGCCCATCGGTGATGACTTCCGAAAGATATGAGAAGGTTACCTGTATCGTTAGAGAAGTTCAGAGGATTACGCCTCCTTTAAAGCCGTCGATCGAGGAGATACTTCACGATCTAACAACTCATAAGATTTTAGGTTATCCAATAATGATCCTTACACTTCTCTCCATATTCTATACCGTCTTCATTTTTGGAGGATATATCTCAGAACTACTAAACGGTATATTTTACGGTTTAGAGCCCTTTATTAGTGGGATTTTCGGGGTCGGAGTAGTGGGCTCATTAGTATGGAGTATTATGGAGGGACTTATCGCTGGCGTCACCATAGTTCTTCCATATATAGCTCCATTCTACGTAATACTATACATGCTAGAGGATTCAGGATATCTGTGTCGAATCGCATTCCTAATGGATAGCTTAATGCATAAAATGGGGTTGCATGGAAAAGCCTTTATACCGATAATGCTTGGCTATGGATGTAATGTTCCAGCATGCTTAGGTTGCAGAATAATGGAGACTGAGAGGGAGAGACTTCTCGCGGTCTTCGTAACAACCCTCATCCCCTGTGCTGCACGAACAGTTATAATCCTCGGCCTTGTCGGTCGATTTCTAGGGATGGAGTGGGCTCTAGCACTATACGTTTTCAACCTCATAATTATACTCTTACTCGGAAGATTAGCCTTTAAAGCTCTTCCAGGTGAGCCTACGGCTTTAATTATGGAAATGCCTACCTATAGGATTCCGCATCTAAAAACTGTTCTCAAGCAAACATTATTTAGGCTAATCGAGTTCATCAAGATAGCATTCCCTCTCATAATCGCCGGAAGCTTCATCATTAAATCGATGGAGGTTTTAGGTTTATCAGAGATTATTTCAACGATGCTTAGTCCGATAATCGTCACATGGCTGGGATTACCAGCTACTACAGGTATAACATTGATTTTCGGCATACTAAGAAAGGAATTAACGTTGATAATGCTCTCAACTCTACTTGAAACGACGGATTTCTCCAGCATCTTAACACCTACTCAGATGGTTGTATTCACGATAGTAACGATGTTCTATATACCATGCATATCGACTATCGCAGCATTAATTAAGGAAGTTGGATGGAAAAATGCACTTTTAATAACAGTGTTCGAGATAGTATTCGCAATAATTTTAGGTGGGATTGCATTCAGGATTCTGACACTTCTCATTAGGTAACATATAAGATTCAGAGATAAATCGTGCTGATTATTCACCACCCATAAGCGGTATTATCGCTATTCCTAAGCTTAGTCTTTAATCCTTGAAGCATATTTGAATTCCTTCTATTAATTAGAAAACGAATTGATGGCTCAACAATTCTTTAATCTTCACTAGTATATAGATATTGATACTCCTTATTACTATACCTGGACGCAATTATTTCAATTAAATCTTCTAAATTTGCATCATTCTTTATCTCAAATATCTTCTCAGCATGCTTAGTTAACTCATGTAAAAATTGTAAAATATCTGACCTAATCCTCAAACGCCAAACCACTTTCACTAAATAGCATTATTTCTTAAAAAGAAAATTTTCGAAGAGAATCCATCATATAAGCCTGAGAGTATTTGGGTGGGCATCTTCAGCTGTATTAAACCAGCACTAATGAGCCTCCAGTTCTCATGGATAAATTTATTGAAGTATGCTTCAGCAATCTGCCTTCTAAAACTATTATCGACACAAATAAATAAGACGGTCTTTCAATCTAATAGTCGCCTCTTCGATATCCATGATTTTAGGAAGAACTATAATATATAACCGTATCTTTTTCTTTGGATAAAAATATAGGATGAATTTTTAATGCTTTCCTTCTTATTTAAGCATTTCTTCTAAGCGCTTACTTACTTCATCCCAATTGACTATGTTCCAGAAGGCTTCTACGAAGTCAGCTCTTTTGTTTTTATAGTCTATGTAGTAGGCGTGTTCAAAGACGTCTAAGACCATTAGGATTGGGAATGTCGGATATATATTGGTGTTATGTTTCTCTATTTGCATTATTAATGGACGGTTAGTTTGCTTGCATATTGTTAGGGCTGCCCAACCAGAGCCTTCAACGCTGACAGCAGTCTGCGTAAACTCCTTTCTAAACCTTTCAAAGCTGCCAAACTCCTTCTCGATAATATCAGCTAATCTTCCGCCTGGTTTTCCTCCGCCTTTACCTGGCGGTGCAAGATTCCTCCAGAATATTGAATGTAATAGGTGTCCTCCTATATTCCATGAAAGCTCCTTTAAAGCGGCTTTAACATCTATGTCGGCATTTTCTTTACGGGCACTATCTAGCTTCCTAAGTATAGCGTTTGCCCCATTAACGTAAGCTTGATGATGTATGGTATAGTGTATGCGCAGCTGCTCCTCAGACATATATGGTGCTAAATCATTGTAATTATAGGGAAGCTGTGGCAGAACATAAAGTTTAGATACCTCCATAAAGATCACCTAACTATGTGTTTGGTGCTTCAATTATTTAACTCTATCTATTTAAGCAAACCCAGTTGTTCGCTAAATCCTCGAAGGGTGTTCTCGGATTAACGCCTAATTTGAATCACCGAATTCTGGATCATAAATGGTAACCACGAACTCGATACTTCCATTTATCTAACTTTATACTTTCTTAAACTTGCCAATTAAACCTCAGAATTTTTCTTACTCTCATCCTTTTTACACGTGCTTGAGCTATTATCTCACTATATAAGGTGATGGCATTTTCCTCATCCTTTATATCGCACTCTATCATCTCTCTAAGAATTTTGCCCACTAATATCTCCGCTGGCTTTGTTGTAGGTATTCCTCCAGGATAGAAGAGTCTTTCAACGATAGCCTCTGCATACCTCATCTCGGTTATCGCTATCTTCTTTAGTTCATTCTTAACAGCGAAATTCTTAACTCCAATGCACCGAACATACTGCTACATGTATTAAATAGATACTTGAAGCTCCCTCGCTATAGCAGCGTTTGATATCTCTAATAATTTCTCAGAGACTATTCCCGCATTTCTTTAATTAGTCTTATTATATCTTACCATACTCGTTAAAGTTTAACCAAAACGCATTTAACAATAAACTTAGAAAGTGAGGAGTCAACCCTACACTTCCGATCCTTAACCACCTCCAAAGATGGAGGATAAGTATAAATGATCCTATCCTTAATCGTCTCGTTCTCACCCTATTAGGCTTAAGTATACAACACTAGGAACAAACTGGATGAATTAGTACCTGTGATTTACTGGTAAATTGGTGCGGGGGGTGGGATTTGAACCCACGAAGGGCTACCCCACGGGAGCCTCAGTCCCGCGCCTTAGACCTAGCTTGGCTACCCCCGCTACCTCTAGTTCTATGTTGTAGATATGGGGCTTGGGTTTAAGCGTTTCCCTCGATTTATCTCCCTTAAAACTTCTTCTACCAGTTTATCTATTCCTCCCTCGATCCTGGGTGATAGATTTTCTCCTGGATCTACCGTGTACAGTTCTAAACCTATGATTACTATATCCTTAGGCTTTTCTGATGATAGGATTAGCGCTAGCTTTATCAGTGTAGCTGTATCCATCTTGTGGAGTGTTATCGATCTGGATGGCTCTATGGAGTCTAATCCGAGTTTATGTATTGTTCCAGGTGGTGCTCCGGCTCTTATAGCATCGATCACTATGAGTTTATCGCATCCTTCTATCTCGCTTAAGAGTCTGTAGGGGTTTCTATCAGCTTCTATCAACTCTACTCCTGATGGTAGGTTTACCGATCTAAGCTTATCTATAACCTTCAAAGCTAGAGCATCATCTGAGGATGCTATACTTCCTAGAGCTATAATCTTAATCTTCAATATCAGCTTGGATAGGTGAATTCGATCTATAAATACTATTCGCTATATGGTATGAGTGTGTAACGTTGATATAAGGCTATATCGCAAAAATTTATTGTGGCTAGTATGTCCGACGGAGAGGTTTCTATAGTAGAGGTTAAGGAGATAGGTGAGGAACCTATAGTAATCGCGGGGCTACCTGATGTAGGTTTAGTGGGTTTGATAGCTGTATTCCATCTAGCTTCTAAGACCGATATGGAGGAGGTTGGCTTCATAGAATCGGATCTACTACCACCGGTTGTAGTCCTCCATGGAGGTGTACCTAAACCCCCATTTAGGATACTACGTTCCGGGAGGCTAGTTGCGCTCGTATCAGAGATCGCTATCCCAGCTTCAGCCGTACCTAAGATATGTAGAGCTGTAGTCGAATGGGTTTCTAGGAAGAAAGCTAAACTCCTAGTAACCCTAGGCGGTATACCTGTTGAGGAGAGGTATAAGCTTGATAAGCCTAAAGTCTATGTTACAGCTTCGAATAGAGAGGTTTTAGAGGATCTTAAAGCTATGGGTATGGAGATACTTGATAGAGGCTACTTAGTCGGGCCGTATGCATCGATGATGAGGCTTGCACCGTTATACGGGTTAACAGCTGTGGGGCTTCTAGCTCAAAGCTTCTTCAACTATCCGGATCCAGATGCCGCGGCTTCGGTCTTAGAGGAGCTCGGTAGGCTTGTCGGGTTGGAGATAGATCTAGCCGAGCTTAGGGAGAAGGGTGAGGAGATAAGGCTAGCTGCTAGGGATCTAATGAAGAGGACTGAAGCTGAGCTTGCTAGGATGAGGAAAGCTCAAGAGTATGATATACCTCCGCTCCACGTATAGGGGGTGTAGCGCATGAGTAAGCGTAGGAGGTTAACGGATATAATCGAAGAGTACATGAGTAGGTTGGAGGGGATCATAGAGGATTATCTAGCAGAGGTGGAGGAGAGGAACCTCTGGCATCCATCATCAGAAGCTATAGAGCCGTTAGCTAACGTCTACGTAGAACCTAGAGAGGTTGTGATAACGGTCGATATACCTTGCGCCGATAGTGAGAGTGCTCGTGTAAGGTTCGTAGATGAAAATACCGTAGAGATAGAAGCTAATCTTCAACGTACGTTAGATTTCAGTTCTCTGAGAGTTACTCATAGGAGCGGTAGGTTCAAGAAATACCATATACGTATAGATATACCCGTACCCGTAGATCCTAGTAGAGCTTCGATAACATGTTATAGGAATGTATTAGAAGTAAGAGTTCCTAGAAAATAGACCTGGATACTACCTCCATCGAAAGAAGTGCTGCCATCCTCTAGCTTCAATCCTTACTCCAGAGGATAGGTAAACACCGCGCCCCTCTGCTACGCGTCCTATAATGCTAAATCTTGATCCAAGCCTAGATAACGCCTCCTCGACTAGTTTCAACTCGCTAGGTTTAACTGTGAATAGAAGCTCGTATTCCTCTCCCCCCTCATATAGCACAGTATATTTAGGATCCATACCATACCCCTCGATTATCGATGAAACTTCCATCGGTACAGGTATATCATCGATTATGATCGATACACGATTGATTTCCGCAAGCGTATTCAAGGATACAGCTAACCCATCGCTTACATCCATGCAGCTAGATATGGCTCCAGTCGATGCTAAGGTTAACCCTTCATCTAACCGTGCTTTAGGCTTGTAGACCCTCTCGAGGACTTTATATTTAATATCTCCGTTTACATACCATCCATCGAATAGTATCTTATATGCTAACGCTGTATAGCCGATCTCACCTGTAAGACATACTATGTCTCCGGGTTTAGCCCCCCTCCTACCTATAATCCTATCCCTATGGGCTAACCCTAGGATTGTTATAGCTACGAATAGTTCCCTAGACGAGGTTAAATCTCCTCCGACTACGTAGCATCCATATTCAGATGAAGCATCATTTAACCCTATTATCAATTCCTCGAAAATATCTAGATCGTACGTTTCAGGTATTCCTATAGCTGAGAGTATCGCGTATGGCTTAGCACCTTTAGCCGCTATATCAGATACATTAGCGGTTACAGCCTTCCAAGCTAGATTTCTATAGCTTTGATTTGGAAGCTTATCTGTCGATTCGACAAATACATCCGTATGCATAACTATGCATAGATCCCTATACACAGGTTTAGCTGCAGCATCGTCTATGCCTAAGCCTAAGATCTCATCCGGATCCTGCTTCAGGATGGATGATATAATCTCTATAAGCTTCCTCTCACCTACATCTGATAGCTTCATAGCTATGTACCATACTCGAAGCTCGATAAATACGCTATCTGCTCATCCGTAAGGCTATCTATCCTTACACCTAAAGTCTCTAGTTTAAGTTTCGCTACAGCTCTATCTATCTCCGAAGGTACATCGTATACGCTAGGTTTAAGCTTACCCCTATTCTCGATTAGATACTTTACGCATAAAGCTTGATTCGAGAATGACATATCCATAACCTCGCTCGGATGCCCCTCAGCCGCTACAAGGTTTACAAGCCTCCCCTCAGCTAGTAGGTATAGCCTCCTGCCATCCCTAAGTCTATACTCATCCACATAGGGTTTAACCCTACGCTTAGATACAGATATCCTCTCCAAATCTCCAACCGAAATCTCTACATCGAAATGCCCCGCGTTACATAGTATAGCCCCATCCTTCATGGCCTCCATATGCTCAGCCCTTACTACATCCCTATTCCCCGTAGCCGTTATGAATATATCGCCTATAGGAGCCGCCTCGCTCATAGGCATAACATGGAACCCATCCATAACAGCCTTCAATGCTTTAACTGGATCGACCTCTGTTACTATCACATGAGCACCCATACCCCTAGCCCTCCAGGCTATACCTCTACCGCAATGTCCATATCCAGCTACGACAACTTTCTTACCAGCTAACAGGATATTGGTAGCTCTCATCACACCATCCAATGTGCTCTGACCAGTACCGTAGACATTATCGAAATCCCATTTAGTCTCAGCATTATTAACCGCTATAACAGGTATCTTAAGCTCCCCCCTTACCTCCATCGCTCTAAGCCTATACACACCGGTAGTAGTTTCCTCGCATCCACCTATACAGGTTTCTAAGAGTTCAGGATGTCTCCTATGCATCGTAACTATCAGATCCGCACCATCATCGAGTAGTATATCGGGATTGTAGCTTAACACATCATCTATCGACTTGTAATATTCATCCTTACTCTGTCCTCTCCATGCATACACGTGTATCCCATCTAACGCTAAAGCTGCGGCTACATCATCCTGACAGCTAAGCGGGTTGGATGAGCATAGAGCTACCTTAGCTCCTCCGGCTATAAGTGTTTTAACAAGTACAGCCGTCTCCTTAGTTACATGGAGGCAAGCTCCTACCGTAACCCCTTTTAGAGGTTTCTCTTCTAGGAAGGCTTCTCTTATCTTCATAAGGACAGGCATATGTACTTCAGCCCATTCGACTTTAAGCCTCCCCTCTGAAGCCAGCCCTAAATCTCTAACCTTAGACATACTTCCACCAACTAACTTTTAAGATTCGTAAAAGCTTAAATGTTCGTCGTATCGTCCGACTCTTAAGTGTATAGCTTATGGATGTATGAAGCTATAAGAGATAGATGAAGCGTGAGAAGATAACCTCGATAAGCTTATAGCCATCGAGAAATGGTAGATTTATCTTTGCGGATGATGAGTTCAGCCTTAGCAGATATATGAAGATGGATCAACCGTCTGACGCTTACCTATAAATCCTCAGAGCTATGTACACCCACTGAAGACTAGGCTACTCAGAACCCTATCCATATACATCCATAACGAAGTTGATCTTAGGAGAACCTCCTAGTTACCATGAATATAAGCCTTGATAATAGTCTCCTAAACCATGGATCTAACAGGTATAGTGCAGCGAAGTATACGGATGCACCTGAGAGTATCGGTGGAGCTATACTCCTTAGAAGCGGTAATACCTCCACATAGACAACTTTAGGTCTAAGCATGTATACTGGTATAGCCATAGCGATCGATGCTAACATATATCTAGCTATCGAAGTCCACGGAATCCTCACACGTTCTAAGCCTCCGAGAAGCATCCTATACGCATATATCAACGAGAATATCGTCGATGCAGTAACCGATACTATCCACGCAAAAGCTATAGAGATCGATGGCTGCATCTTAGATAACCATGAATCTTTCTGGAGGTATAGTAGGCATGCTAGGACTCCCACATATATTAGCGACGACACCGTACTCATATTAGCAACCTTAAATAACTTGCTTCTGGCATAATCTCTGAAGTTTGCATCTTCATCTAGATCGACTCTCTCCAAGCCTGAAGCTATCGTCATAGCTAAACTAGAAGCTATAGAGATCAGCTGAAGTATAGCGTATACTGATAGGGGTATGAATACTATGGTATAATCTGATCTAAGTATCGAGAGTAGGTATGGTGCCAGTAGTACGATGCCTATAGACGATGGTATAGATAGCATGTATATCAGCTTAGCAGCTTCCTCAGCATCTTCCAGTCGACCTTCAGCTAGAAGTTTGGGGTATAGAGCTGTCGATATAACTAAGCTTAATCCTATAGGTGAGCCTACAGTCCTTATAGCTGATATGAATGCTAGACTATCGGTCGCCCCAGTCATATGCACTAAAAGTATAGCGTCCATCGACGAGATAATCGAAGGTATCGATCCATAGATAGGTAGCCATATACCCCTAAAGATGCGTTTAATAAGTTTGGTATCCATAGATGATCCTGATATAAACCGTTTAACAGCTCCATACGTCATCATAGCCCTAGCCGCATAGCCTATAGATACGGTTAGTACGATACCGACTAATCCCAGTCTCATCATAGCTACTAGTATGGATACCGATAGAAGCTTAGCCGTCTCGAAAACTATCGAAGCGAAAGCTAGTATCTCAGGTTTTAACCCTTGAGCTATCCAATCGAACGATGATGATATACCTATGATAGCTAACTCCACCGATACTAGGATTAATACTAGGTAGTCTACATCGATCGATTCGAAAATCATACGGGAGGATAGGAGGAATAGCAGCGGAGTGATCAACGATATGATCGAGCTTACGAATACTGCTGTAGCTCCGGTACGTTCACCTCTAGCTGTGAATCTTACGATCCAGTATCCTATGAAGCTGAGTGGAAGCATCCAATACCCAGATATAGTCGATATATAGCTCCATAAACCGAATTCACCGACTGTAAGTCTCCTAGTAGCTATCACCGTGAATAATAGACCTATGAGTAGACTATAGATTCTAGATATGAAGAGTAGTAAGCCTGCATACCTAAGCCTAATACTAGGCCTACTGCTATCTCCCTCCATCCCATAGCACCTTCTAGCTTCATTCTACCTCCCTGCGGCATCTCCTTCGTAGTACCATGCCTTCCTGAATCTACTCCATATACTCTTCACCAAATATGTTTCTTCAGCTATCCTAGGATCTTTAAGCTCAACTTCTCTGAGATTGTTAGACTCCAGTATGAATCTGAGTAGCGGTGAATCCACCTGTTCTAAGAGTATCTTCGTATTAGGTATTAGGCAGTGACCCCTTATAACGTCTGGATAGTAGATTGGTCTATCCCCTAAGACTTCATGGACTTCCGCGATGAACTCGGTTATACCCATTATATCGCCGTTAAGCTTTACCGCTATCCTATGCATCTCCTGCCATGTAGCTATTAAAGCTGCCCGGTATATGGTTTCGAATAGTTTAGCTAGCTCCAGCGTCTCTGGTTTATCGATACACTTAACCCTGAAGCCTAGATCCTCGAGATGTCTTTTGCCCTCATCTAAAGCTTCAGGTTTAACGGCTGAAATCCATTTAACCCAGAATCTAAGATGCCTCTCTAGATGCGGGTGTATACCCCTAACCGGCGAGTATGCTATAAGCGTATCTAGCCTATCTTGTAGGATCCTCGTAGTCCCAGGTGCAACGGTCGAATGCACTATCGTAAGTTTAGGTTTGAATCGCTTGACATAGGTGGATACGGCCTCTATAAACGGTGAGCTTCCAGTATATGGGAAGGCTATATGCAGATAATCTATAGGCGTAGGTATATCGTCAAGCCTGTCCACGCTTTTAGATGGATCCATATCGTATCCGTAAAGCTTGAATCCTATGCGTGATCCACCTATAACCCTATATAGAGCCCCACCTACTTCTCCTAAACCTACTACGACCATGCTACCACGCATATCCTCTCCTGATAAAGGTTATCGAGCTATAATAAAATCTAATCTTTTATCGAGGACTAAGTTTGGAGTATGTATAGGGGGTTAACGGTATCAGAGGGTTTAAGATAGCCGTAGCCGGGAAGGGTGGCGTAGGTAAAACTCTGATTGCCGGATCCCTAGCTAGACTCTTATCTAGGGATGGCTATAAGGTCTTAGCTATAGATGCTGATCCAGCTATGAATCTCCATCGACAGCTTGGGATAGATAGCGGAAGGGTTGAAGTCGTTAAACCAATACTCGAAGATTCCAAGCTTATAGATGAGAGGACTAATATCGGTTCAGGCTTCCTCCTACTAACACCTAGAGTCGATGATATAATCGAACGTTACGGTGTGAAGGGTATGGACGATGTTATACTTGTTAGACTTGGGACTATAAGGTATGGTGGGTCAGGGTGTATGTGCCCAGCTAACGCCCTACTAAGAGCCCTACTATCCTATATACTGCTATCTAGAGATGAAGCTGTAGTAGTGGATCTTGAAGCAGGCCTCGAACCTTTAGGACGTGGTACTGTGGAAGCTGTAGACCTACTACTATCGGTAGCTGAGCCTACATCTCAATCCATAGATACTTGTAGAAGGATAGCTAAACTTGCTTTAGATCTAGGGTTGAAAAAGGTAAGCTATATCGTGAATAAGGTTACCGAGGATGTAGATATCGAGAGTATAGAGTATTCCCTCGAATCACCGATTATAGCTGCTATACCATTTGATAGATCGGTCGTAGAAGCTGAGAGGCTTGGAGTACCGCTGCTAGATTATGCACCGAACTCTATAGCTGCTGAGGCCTTGAAAAACCTTAAGGATAGAGTAAGAGATCTAATCGAGGGCGGTGTAGGCTATGGCTAGATATGTTAGAGCTCACGTCTTCATATCTGGTAGGGTTCAAGGAGTTTTCTTCAGAGCTAACGCTAGGAGGGAGGCTTTAAGACTTGGAGTTAAAGGTTGGATTAGGAATCTATATGACGGTAGGGTTGAAGCCGTTATCGAAGGTGAGGAGGATAAAGTTAAGATGATGGTTGAATGGTGTAAGAGGGGTCCTCCAGGAGCTATAGTATCTAAGGTAGAGATCTTCTGGGAGCCCTATAAAGGAGAGTATAAATCCTTCGATATTATATGGTAGTTTATCGTTCGTAGAGCTTCCTAATTTCATGCAGTTAACATTCCATGTAGACGTAAGGTTTAAAATGGAAGATGCCTGCTAAGATGGTTTAGGTGTATTTGGAAGTGAAATCCTGGTTCAGATCTAAGATATCCCTCGATGGATTTTGGAAGTTTAGGATTGATAAGGATCTTGTAGGTGAGAGAGATGGATGGTTTAACGGATTCAACTCCCATGATCTGGTATACGTCCCTTCATCTTGGAATGAGCAGAATCCTGATTGGGATCAATTCAGCGGTGTAGCATGGTACCAGAAGGATTTTTATGTAGGGAAAGAGTTTGAGGGTAGGATACCGTGGATTATCTTCGAAGGTGCAGGTTATAAGGTTAAAGCCTGGCTCAACGGGTTTCTAATCGGAGAACATGAAGGATCGTTCACCAGGTTTAAGTATAGGTTGGATAAGCTGAATATAGGCGGGTTTAATAAGCTTATAGTTAAGGTTGATAATTCACCTTCGATAGAGAATCTCCCCCCAGCTTTAAATCTCAATGTATCCGCGTTCGATTTCTTCAATTATGGAGGTATACATAGACCTGTATACCTTGAATTCACCGGTAGACGTTACATCGACGATATAACCGTATATACCGATGGTAGCGGATACTTGAAAGCTTCGATCACTATAGTTTCGGATAAGCCCATCGATCTGAAAATATCGTTGGGCGGTAAGGATCTATCCATGATTATACATGAGGAGATGGTAAGCGGGGTGGAAGCCGGTAGATTCGTTTATGAAAGGATATTCAGCGATGTTAAGCCTTGGAGCCCCGAGGAGCCTAACCTCTACAATCTAATCGTAGAGTTATATTCTGATGGTATCGTAGAGGATTCTATATACGAGCGTATAGGTTTTAGGAGTATTAGGGTTAAGGATGGCCGGATATACATCAACGATCATCCAGTATTCCTTAAAGGCTTTGGTAGGCATGAAGATTTCCCTGTTTTCGGTAAGAATTTACCAGGTCCAGTTCTTGTGAGAGACTTCTACCTCATGAAGAAGATCGGAGCTAACTCATTCAGGACATCGCATTATCCGTATTCCTCCGATCATCTAGATATGGCTGATGAATACGGCTTCCTAGTTATACTAGAACCTCCACTATGCTATTCAGGTATAGATCGTATACTCGGTAGGGATGGTATAGCGAAGCTATTTAGTAGCGATGAGTATCTAGCTAAGGCTAAGAAGGTAATCCTGGAAATGATTAACGAACATAAGAATAGGCCATCTGTGATAATGTATAGTATTATGAACGAGCCTCCGAGCGATATACCTGAGGTCGCTAATTTCATAGGTAAATTATCCGCGTATTTTAAAGAGGTAGATCCATCTAGACCTTTAACCTTCGCATCCCATAAAACGATTATGGATCTAGCTTTAGATTACGTAGATGTTATCTCCTTAAACTTCTATCGTGGATGGTACTCGCATTGGGGCGATATAGATAAGGGGATCGATAGCATGCTACTAGAGCTGGAGGATATTCACAGAAGATATCGGGGTAAACCGATAATCATAACGGAGTTCGGAGCAGATGCTATCATAGGGTTGCATAGCGATCCACCGCAGATGTGGTCTGAGGAATATCAAGCCGAACTTATTAAGAAGTATATAGAGGTCTTATCCACAAAGGATTACATCGTAGGCCTACACGTATGGGTTTTCGCAGATTTCCGAGCACCGCAAAATCCTGGGAGGACTATACTAAATAGGAAGGGTGTCTTCACTAGAGATAGGCAGCCTAAAATGTCCGCATCCATACTTTCATCTCTATTCAGAAGGATAGGTGGATGATATCGCTTCATCCAGTAACGGTAAAGTTTATAGGGTTATGATAGATCCCCTTCCTACTCGTTGATAGGAGGGTTGCTATGTCTATCGGGAAAGGTTCATTCATACTACTCGACTATACCGTCACTGTTAAGGAGACTGGTGAACCTGTTGAGACGACGATGGAGGAGGATGCAAAGCAGCTAGGCATATATAGAGCTGGGGAGGTTTACGAGCCTAAGTTAATAATCGTCGGTGAAGGCTGGGTCGTTAAAGGTGTCGAAGAAGCTTTAACGAATCTTAAACTCGGTGAACCAGTAGTTATAGAGGTTCCACCGGAGAAGGGGGTCGGCCCTAGAGATCCATCTAAGATTCGTATGATTCCGCTGAGAAGATTTCCTAAAGATTCTAGACCTAAAGTTGGGGATAGAGTTGAAGTTGATGGGCGTGTAGGTATAGTGAGAACTGTAGGAGCTGGGAGGGTTCAAGTGGACTTCAATCATCCTCTTGCAGGTAAGACTCTGGTATACAAGATGATTCTAAGGAAGACTTTGGAGAGTATCGAGGAGAAGATCGAAGCTCTACTACGACGTAGATTTCCAGGGATAGATATGGGTAAGACTGTAATTAGGATAACCGATCGGAGGGTTGAGATAGAGCTTCCGAGCGACCTACAGCTCGCCGAGGGGGTTCAGCTAGCTAAGAGAGGCTTCGCTACGGATGTAGCTAGGTATATCGATAGTATAGATGAGATCGTGTTTGTAGAGAGGTATAAAGCTGAGAGAAGAGCGTCTGAATCTTCAGGCTAGATGGGCTTTAATATAGCCTTAACTTTAAACCCGTAGTATCTACACGGAATCTTCTCATCGTAAACTTCTATCACCTTATATCTAGCGTTATCTTCTAACCCCTCTGCATAGCATAGATCGAAAGCTGGACATGACCTATCGCAGCATACCTCCGATCTAAACACTATTATAGCATCCTTTACAGCCTGCTTAGAGGTTATCGCAGCTTCTATCGATGCCTCCTCCAATTCAACTAGTACCGCTTCACCGTGGAGCTTGCATGGAAACCTCTTACCTCTCACTGCCACCACGCTATAGAGTCTACCAGGCTTAAGCTTCCCGAAGCATATATTTCGATAGCCGCATTCACGGCATACTTCCGGTATACCTATAAATCGGAATGTGTAACCTACGTTAGCCTCGATTATACCGCAGAGCGATAGGAAGACCATACGGCTATCGATTCTGTATCTGATATGACGTCTTAAACGTTTTTGTCTAAATTAGATATTGTCTAATCCCTCATCTCTCTAGGATGGGTCGACCTACCGTGAAATAGGGGAAAGCGTATCATACGCTTTAGAGGTTCTGCGGAGATAACTTAATCCCCGTTCCCATCCGGTAGATCCAGAGATGCTATCTAAATCAAACGATAAGCCTACGTGATTTAGAGAATGATAGCTTGAAGGTATTAATCTCTCGCCAGTTTAATACTTCTGCTACACTATTATCAGATATTTCATGAAAAACGCAAGCTGACGTTCAAATAATCATTCTAAGAATGTGTAAAAAATTCATTCATCTTGTAACGACAGATGGTAGTGCCTTTCACAGCTATATCGGTATATTTAAGGGGAGACTTCTATAGAATGATAGTTAGGAATTTAATTTTATGCGATAACCATCAGATGCGTTGTTTTAAATAGGATACCTCTACTCTGTAATATTCCATAAGCTTATCCAATGTACGTACGTGTGGTTCAAGCGTACAAAATCCATCATATCCATCTTGCTTTAATCGTAGAATCAATCCCTCTATATTCACAGCTCCGTATGGTAGTGGTGGGTAAAATATGCGGTGAGATTCATTAGGCGGAGCGAACGGGCCTCCTCTAGCATAATCTGGATGTACACCTGGTATAAACTTACATCCATTCTTTAAGTGGATGTATGCTATGTAGTCTTTCAATACTTCATAAGCATAAGGGAAGGGCTCAACGTTTGCTTGGTAGTAATTAGTTGCATCGAAGTTCGTCTTAAAAAAGTCAGAGTTTAAAGCTTTAAGTATTTTAAGCATACCTTCAGGAGTCCCGGAAGCATCGTGTGCTTCATTCTCCAAGACGATCGTTACGCCTAACTTCTCCGCATAATCCACTATAGGCTTCATTATCCTAACGAATGGGTTAATATTTGAATCGTGACCGAGGGCGAAATAATAGACATAGCAATTTACAAACGGCGAATTAAGCTCTTTAGCTATTCTGATTGTTTCTTTCATCGATGCAATATATGCCTCTGGTCTCTCGGATATCCCTTCCACGAAAGCATCTCCGTTCGTGATGCATGCTACACTTATACCATACTCATCGAGTAGCTCCCTCGTCATAATTAAATCCTCATCGCTGCATCTCTTACCTCGGAATCCTCCTATCAGGTTGAAGGTCCACAGTTCGATCCACGAAATTGAAAAGTCTTTAAGTATCGATAGTATCTCCTCAAGCGACTTACCGAATCCTCCGAGCTGTTGACCTGATATGGCTAATCTTATGCTACCCATTACGCTCCCCCATATTCATGCTACATCGATTACTACTTTGATACACTCTTGAGGTTTATCCCAGTTGAATGTAAGCGCCTCCCCTATCTTATCCAACGGAAAATGGTGGGTTATCATGGTCTTAACGTCAAGTCGTCCTTCAGACACCCACTTTACTGCTAGCTCCATTAGCTTCCTCATCCTAACGTGACTAGGCATACCTATTGGTGGACCGAAATGGCTCAGTTTTGTAGCTATCTTCAAGTATGGAACCGTTACAGATTCTGATACATGAGCAAAGATGTAGAAGGAGCCTTTAGGCTTTAAAGCTTCTACACCAGTAAAGATAGCTTTGCTTGTTCCAGCTGTATCGAAGACTAAATCCATCTCGCCGAACTCCCTCTTTATCACCCTGCCTAACTCATCAGGCTCATACTCCGACGCATTATAAACAGCATCAGCCCCAACCATCCTAGCCGCTTTAAGCCTATCATCGTATATATCCGTGCCGACGACGGTATCAGCTCCAAAATTTCTTGCATGTTGTATGATACTTAAGCCAGCTGGTCCACAGCCGAGCACCAAAACTTTATCGAGTGGTTTTATAGCAGCCCACGCATGGAATATGGTTGAGCCTCCTGCCAGCTCGAGGATAGCTCCCTCTTCGTCTGAAACGTTATCTGGGAGCGTTGCTATCGCAGCTATCTCTCGTACGTTTATCCTCACATATTCTGCAAATCCCTCGCACCAAGTTCACTCGCATATCCTATCCCCATTTTTCAGCTTAGGATAAACTTCGTTAACCTTCGATCCCATTTCAACTATTTCCCCGCTGAACTCATGTCCTAGTATGAAGGGGTAGTTTGTAGGCTCCCAACCAGCTCTCACAGGGGAGCGAATTCCTTGAAATAGCTCATAGTCTGGATGTCTGCAGATCGCAGCTTTACGTACCTTAATTATCACATCATAATCGCTCTCAAGCTTCGGTTTAGGCACATCCTTTACGACGATTACTCCAGGTTTTTCGACAACAGCTGCTTTCATATTTATTGAATAATTTCATTGGAAATTATTTAAGTCTTATTATATTGCTCTATGATTTTAGAAAGGCTTGGATAAGGCTACTATAGCTTTTCAGTTGATTCTCTTATCCATCAGTCGATCATTTTCCTTCAAGAAGCTTCCTCAGCTATGCGAGTATTGTTAGATACGCTATTAATCCTAGTATCGATGTTAAAGCTAAGCTATAACCGATCAATCTACGCATGATAACGTCTTCACCCCCTTCTAATCCTACAGCTGATAATCCTACCGCTATACTTTGCAGCGATACCATCTTACCTAGTACTCCCCCAGCTGCGTTTAAGCTGGTCGTTATATATGGTGTTATTCCCATCATCTCAGCCGCCATTTTCTGAAGATTCCCAAATAAAGCATTCGAACCTGTTTCGGATCCGCTTACGAAGGTGCCTATCCATCCTATAAACCCTGATAAGATCGGGTATAGCAAACCTATATGCGATAATGCGTGCCCAAGCGTTAACGATAATCCTGTGTAATTCATTAGGAATGCTAAACCTAAAACCTCCATGACGGTTAGTATAGCATACCTCATCCTTCTCCAGGTATCTATATATAGCTTAGCTAGGATCGAAGGCTTTAACCCGTAGATATACGCTACGGCTAAAGCTGAAGCTAAAGCTATCGTTCCATGAGCTAAGGGTTGTAGTTCGTAGATCGCCGTGGATAAACTGCCGTAGAGCGGTATATAGATGGATTCATGTAGATTCGGTATGTATATCTTCATAGAGAACGACTTGTAGAATCCTGTAAGGCCGGAAAACCCCATAGCGATCGAGACTATTATCCACGGTATCCATCCTTTGAAGCCTACAACTTTAACGCTACTCTTGAATCGCATTCTTATGTAGAGTATCGTAGCTAGTATGGAGGCTATAGGTGCTAATATACCTGAGAGGTGTGGATCTATATAGATCGTCACCATGTATATGGATATAGCTAGCGTAACTCCAGCTATCAACCCAGCTTCATAGACTCTACGGTCGGATTCGTGGATAGAAGCTATCCTGACGACGAGTATGGATGTCGCTATCGCTATCAGAGAAAGATATAGCGAAAGATGTATGCATATAGATCTTAGCTCTAGATTCGATACTATTCTTAAAGTCTCTACAGGTACACCTAGGCTTGCGAACGGTACGGTTACGGTGTTCGCTATGAGCGATATACATACAGCGTCTATAGGTTTGAATCCTAAGCTTACTAGTAGGGTGGCTGAGATGGCTATAGGAAATCCATACCCATCCACGCCCTCTATAAGCCCTCCCAGTAGGAATGCTATGAAGAGAGCATATAGTCCTCTACTATTTGGTAGACTGTTCTTCATCCACCTGATAAGCTCCTCTACGCACCCGCTCTCTCTAGCTACGTTGTACAAGAATACAGCGTTAACCACTATCCAGGATATAGGCCAGAAACCGAATGCGAAGCCGTATAAGTAGCTCGATAAAGCTATATAGAATGGAGCCTTATATATCGTTAGAGAGATAGCAAAACATATTATCGAGGATGCTAAAGCAGCTTTCCATCCCGGGATCCTTAGTATGCATAGTAGGATTATAAGAGACATTATAGGTATAAATGAAGCTAGGCATGAGAGGGGGAGGCATCCTATCGGATCTAACGGTTGCACCCATGCATCCATGACGATTACAGTTTAACCTAGATAGTCTTCCTTATAAACAGCTTCACCCGATACACTTTAGTGCTCGCTCCATTTTCTATACAATAGTTTAGTAGGTGTAGCTACTATATCCACTTTCACATCATGTTCTTCCACCGGTATCCTATCTACGAGTTGTAGATCGTGAATCGTAGTCGCTACCGGTATATATCCGTAGAGCGTTCTCGCTAGGGATATCTCCCTATCACCGTACCCTCCTCCCTTACCTAACCGGTTAAATTCTCTATCGACCGCTACGCACCCAGTTACTATGAGATCGATTTTCGGAGGTTTATCTACGAGTGAGCCTAGCTTGAAAGCTCCCTTTATCGTCGAAGCATAGCCTTCCATATGCTTAGCTCTGGATGGATCTATAACTATGAATCCACTTTTAAGTCTGGGTGTAGCCATAATAACGATCTTACCTTGCTTCAAAGCATTCTCTCTTACAGGCTTCTGAGCGTAATCTGGGTTAGCTAGGATAACCGCGCTCCTCCTCCATTCATCTGTAGCTGTTAATCTTAACGCAGCTTGCTCCGATCCCTCGAAGTTCGGTATACGCCCATAGCATGGCAGCGGATATCTAGCAACCCCCCTCTCTTCGAGTAGCCTCCATATAGTTCTCCTTAGATTCTCCTTAGCCTCCGCGATTTTCAAGGATCAAACCCTCCTTATAACAGCTACGAAGAAGCCATTGCATAGATCCCTATGAGGGTATAGTCTCCTGGCATAATTTAAACCTCTAAGTCCATCGGATCCTAACAGGATCTTAGGTTTAGATAAGTAGAATTCTGGGTTTAACCTGAGGAATCTTTCTAATACCATTTCATTCTCCTCCAACGTTAAGCTGCATGTCGAGTATACTATGCGTCCGCCGGGTTTAACGTACCTCGATGCCGATTCCAGTAGTTCGTATTGAAGTCTAGCAAATCTAGTGATCATCTTATATGTCAACCTCCACTTGAAAGCTGGATCCCTATGCAGTATGCCTGTACCTGAGCATGGTGGATCTAGGAGGATAGCATCGAACTCTACATCCTTTAACGGTAGGTATCTTCCATCAGCTACCAACATACAAGCGTCTTTGATGGAGAGCTTCTCCATCAAAATCTTCATTAAATGGAGACGCTTAACAGATATATCTACGGATACTACATCTATCTTTCCACCTGCTATCTGGAGCAAGTAGCTGGTCTTAACACCAGGAGCTGCACATAGATCGAGTATATGTTCACCTGGTTTAGGATCTAAAAGAACTACTGAATAGCAGCTCGATAGATCCTGTACTTGTATTAGTCCGTCGTGGTAGGCTCTTGATAGTGGTATTGGCTTCTCGTAGCTTTCTAGAACATATACGTACGGTATATTATCGACCGGTTTGAGCTTGAATCCTTCGTTCCGGAGCATCTCTAAGCAGTCTTCTACACTAGTTTTAAACGTATTGATCCTAATGTAGATTCTAGGCTCAGCTTGCAATCCTTCGATTACCTTTAACGCTATACTCCTACCTAGGATCCTCTCTAGATACTCTACAAGCCATTTAGGCTGTCTATATGCTAAAGCCATCCTATCTAGTTCGCAAAGTTTAGTTTGATCATAGCTTAACGTTGCTATCCGACCTAGATACGGCTCTATCGGTTGAAGAATCTTCCATCCGTAGATGGATCTTAACGTCGATATGTAATCCGCTAAACTATGCTTAGGCTGGGAAGGATTTACCTTAAACTCGTACACTATAATCCTGATGATATTCTTAAGGATGGATGGTAAATCTTCATGATATTCTCTACCTATGATCGATTCAGCTATAGCATCTACTAAGTTAAGGTTCTTGATAGATTCGTATACTATCCTATAGGCCATACGTAGAGCTTCCATATCTGAAACGCTGTAATTCTTGGAAGCTTTGTAGAATACTGACTTAACGCTACTTCTCGTAGATTCCACTATCTCTAGAGTCTCGATAGCTATCTTCAAAGCGTCTGCTAACAAGAACGTATTAAGCAATCTATATCCGCGATACTATAAGAATTTACTCCGCTATATTCCAAACATGTAAGCGTAAACCCTTTGACTCACCCTATCGTACATCCATACACTAGCTAGGGAAAGTTTATCTTTATGTCAAAGCTTACTAAGTCTTGTTCACCCTTGCGGCGGCTAGGAGTCATACTTCATATATCCAAGAATCATAATATCGTAGTGAAGCTTGAAAATACTCCTAAGATCGGCGATTACGTCTTCGATCGAAACCTGAATAAGATAGGCGTCGTCAAGGATATAATCGGATCCACATCCTCCCCCTTCGCTCTAGTTAGATGCGAATCTATACGCACACAGATCGAAAGTGGAGTCATACTCTACTATTCTTCTCCACATAGATCTAGGAGGTAACCGGGCTTATGTCGAATGAAAATAAAGATGATGTAGAGATTATCTGTCCGCACTGTAAATCTCGTAACATGATATATGACTACGATAGAGCCGAGATCGTCTGTAGTGCATGTGGCTCTGTGATCGATGATAAGCTTATGGATCTAGGTCCTGAATGGCGTGCATTCGACGATGAGCAGAGGGAGAGACGTACACGTGTAGGTGCTCCTATAACGTATGCCGTCCACGATAAAGGTCTATCCACGATTATAGATATCAAGCCTAGAAGTGGTCTATCTATCGGTAAGCTAAGCCAGTTTATGAATCTTAGAAGATTGCAGAGTCGTAGTCGTCTATCGAGTGCTAGGGATAGGAACCTAGCTTTAGCTCTTAGAACTATAATGGAGATAGTATCGGCGTTGAATCTACCTAAACCCGTCCTGGAGACTGCATCGGTAGTATACCGTAAAGCTTTAGAGAATAATAAGGTTAAGGGTAGATCTATAAAGAGTATGGCTGCAGCCGCCGTATACCTCGCATGCCATCTATGTAAGCATGCGAGAACTCTAGATGAATTATCGAGGATATCCATGATGGATAAGAAGGAGATAGGTAGGAGCTACCGTTCGCTTATAAAGGATCTCACGATAACAGTTACACCTATACCCCCTCATAGCTATGTTAAGCATATAGCTAAACCTCTACAGCTTCCAGCTTCAGCTGAGCTTATAGCATACCGGATAGTGGAAGTCGCTAGAACACTCAAGATAACTAACGGGAAGAATCCTACGGGTATAGCCGCTGCGGCTCTCTATATGGCTTCGATTATAAGCGGATGTAGGAAAACTCAAAGGGAAGTAGCTGAAGCTGCTAACGTTACTGAGGTAACGGTGAGGAATAGATATGCTAACTTAGCTAGAGATATACAGGTCGATATATACGTGTAGCGTAATCTAAAGGGAAGCTATCTAAGCCAGTATCCCGGAAGCCATCTCGTCTCAGCTTCTATAAGCTCCGATAGTATCTTTCTCGCCTTCTCTATATCATCCACATATCCATCTATCATCATAGCTTGTATAGCTAGATCTTTATCGCCTGATAGCGCCGCGTCTATCGTTAACTCGTACTGCATAATCCTAGGTATGGTTAACCCCACTATCGATTTATGTAGCTTACCTACATGTATCGGGTGTATACCTGCCGAATCTACGTAAGCTGGAACCTCCACTACACTCCATGAAGGTAAACCCTCTACGCATCCATCGTTAGCGACGTTTATCCCAGGATAGAACATAGGCTCATCTAATACTATGGATTCTATAAGCTTCACTACGCCTATCCCCTCCTCCTCTAAACCTTTAATCCCTATCAATTCATCGATAGGTTTGGTATCCGAGGCTATAGCTCTGAGAAGCTCTTCATACGGCTTCCTAACTTTATAATCGTAGATCGTTCCTTCCGGGAATAGCTTAAAGTTATACCTAGCGATAGCCTCCGGCTTCATGAATATATGTGGGAGGAATTCCGCTACATGTCTACCGGGTCCAGGTATCAACTTGTAGATCTTGTAGAGGTCGAATATCAGCTTCGATCTCTCGATTACCTTCGGTTTTTCTTTGATTAGCCTCTCCAGCTTAGGATATCCCGGTTCGCCTTTAACCGTGAAGTCGAGGATCCAGTAGAAATGGTTTATACCGCCTATATACAGCTTAACATCCTTCGATGCTACGCCGAATATACGTGCGATACCATCTACCACGCCGAATATACCTGTGCAGAGCCCGTAAGTTCTCACCTTACACTCCCTGATAACAGCTCTTGTAAGAACTGTTAACGGGTTGGAGTAATTGAAGAGGTAAGCGTTAGGAGATATATCGTCTAGATCGCTTGCTATATCGATTAAAGCTGGTACATGCCTTATCCCCCTCATGATACCTCCAGGTCCGACAGTATCTCCTATCATCTGCTCGATGCCATACTTTCTAGGAATCTCTACATCTAGATGGGTGGCTTCAACCCCTCCTACACCTATAGTAACTATAGCGAAATCTACTCCTTCGAAAGCTTCCCTCCTATCCGTGTACTTTTCTACGCGTATATTAGAACTTCTACCTGTTGCCTCCACTATCTTCGATGATATCTTATACATAACATCCAATATATCCTTGTTTACATCGATCAAGGCTACGGTTAACATGCATTCATCGGCTAGCTTGCTACGAGTTAAAGCTTTGATTACAGACGGTGTAAAGGTTAGACTACCAGCACCTACGAGGGCTATCTTAACCTCCTTCATCACGTTCCGATCGCTAAAAGGCCCGCCTAATAATGGTAGTTTAACGTCAATTAAATATTTAATATAGAGTAAATATCAGTAGTATAACGGGTAAGATTATGGGCGAGGTTAGGGTAGGCATTGTAGGAGTGGGTAATGCCGCCTCATTTCTCGTACAGAGTGTGTACTACTATAGGAGCGTCGATTATATCGATCATATACCAGGCGTCTCCTTCCCAGTTCTAGGAGGCTATAGGTTGAGCGATATAAGATTCGTATCAGCTTTTGATGTAAGTAGACGTAAGATTGGTTTAGACCTTAGCGAGGCTATATTCGAAAAACCTAACGTCACACCTAGATTCGTAGATGTACCTAGACTTTCTGTTAAAGTTTGTAGAGGACCTATACTCGACGGTGTAGCCGAGCATATGCGTAACCTTTTCGATATAGAGCATGATATGCCTGACCCCTCGGTCGATGAAATAGCGAGGATCCTAGAAGATACTGGTACAGAGGTTCTCGTTAATCTACTACCTGTCGGGAGTAGGGAGGCTTCACTATTCTATGCGGAGGCATGTATTAGAGCGAAGGTGGCTTTCGTGAATGCTATACCTGTATTCATCGCTAGCGACCCCATATGGGGTAAAAGGTTCCATGAAGCTGGTATACCGATTCTAGGTGATGATATTAAAGGTCAGATAGGTGCGACCATACTTCACCGTTCCATAATACATCTACTATATATGAGGGGTGTAGAGGTGGAGGAGACTTATCAGCTGAATATAGGTGGTAATACGGATTTCCTGAATATGCTTTCTGAAGATAGACTGCGCGATAAACGTGTGAGTAAGACTAAAGCTGTGACATGCATCCTACCCTACGGGGATAAACTTGAATCTGAAGGTAGGGTGAGGGTAGGTCCCAGCGACTATATACCATTCCTAGGTAATACTAAAGTGTGCTACATATATGTTAAGGGGAGGAGCTATGCGGATTTTCCTGTAGAAATCGAAGTTAAACTTAAAGTCGATGATAAATCTATGATCGCAGGTATTCTGGTGGATGCTATAAGGGTTGCTAAACTTGCCCTCGATAGAGGATTCAAAGGTGTTGTTAAAAGTGCATCTGCATACTTATTTAAGCATCCTCCCATTCAAATTGGAAGCGATGAAGAGGCTTATAGGCTGCTGTTGAAATTCATAGAGGATGGGGAGGATTTAGCTTAAACCCTTGCTACTCCTACCGATACTGTATGAGAGAAGTATCATTGCTACCGTTTGAAGGGATAGCGTGTAGGCTAACACGATAGGTAGCGGTATGCCGTAATCTAGCATAAACCCATAGACTACGCCTGACGCTAGGAAGCCAGCTCCGTATAAGGTATTGAATACCCCGTATCCAGTCCCCCTGCACTCCATAGGTGTGATCGTAGCTATGGCTGCACGGTATATTGACTCCTGCATCCCGTATACGACTCCGTAGATTATTGATGCGATCATTATAGACCATGCTCCTTCAGTAAATACTAGGATCGAGGGTATAGCTGAAGCTAGCATAGGTATGTAGAGTATCTTAAGACCTATTCTATCGTAGAATATACCTGATAAGATGGCTGACGGAGCGTCTATAGCTTGTATAGCTAGGTAGATTAACGGTATAATCCATTCATCCACGAATATATCTGAAGCTTTATAGAGTATTAGGCTAGCAGGTATAAGTCCTAGCGTGTTAGCTAAGACTGCGGAGGAGTATAGCCAGAATTTCATACTTAGATTTGGAAATCTAAACGATTTAGATCCAGCTTTACGAGTAGATTCTACGGGTCCTATACTCTTATATGTGTACGATAATGTAACTATCAAGGCTATGTAGGGTATGGTTAAAACCGCAAATGCACATTCATATATACCTCCAGTATATAGCATTACGATAGCTACTATCAGAGGGCCTGCCACCGCTCCTACCTGATCTAGAAATTCATGTATACCGAACGCCTTACCCGCGCCTACATCCTTCGATACCATCGAGATTATCGTATCCCTACTCGGTGTCCTCAAAGCTTTACCCACTCTCTCTACTATAGATAGGGTTACGGCTATAGGCCAACTCCATGCTACGGATAACAATGGTATAGATACTATCAGACCATAGCCTGTAAAGGTTAAGCTCCAGTATCTACCGGTAGCATCAGCTATTAATCCTGATAATAGCCTTAGACCTAAACCCATCGAATCACCTAATCCTGTAGATAAACCTGTGATGGATGCTGATGCCCCTAGATACTTCAGAAAGCTTGGTATTAATCCTCTAGCTCCTTCGTAGACTATGTCGCCCATTAAACTTACGAATCCTAGGAGAATTATAGCCCTATAGCCTCTAATACTACATCTATCTGGCAACCCCATAAAGAAGGTTATAGGATTTCGCGCTTCTCTATAAAGATTGTGAAGCTTTTAAGGTATGTATCCGTCGATATCTAGATGTGATCGCTCCCTGAGGAATATGGTGGGTATACCTTTAGATCTAAGCTTCATCCGAAGCTTTTTATCGTTAGTTGCAACAGCTGCTCCAAGCTTAACCGCTGCTTTCACTATAGATTCATCCACACCTAACCTTTCAATCCCTTCTAGATCTAAAACTTTACACCTCTCCTCTATAAGCTTCAATGCTAGTCTAGCTCCGCGTGAATCATTACCCATACCGTCTGCTATACGCTTAACCTCCTCGATTATCTGCGGTAGAACTATAAACTCGATATTTCTATCGAGTAGATCCTCTATAGCTTCGAATATGTTCACGCCAAACTGGAACGGTATTAATAGGAAGTTTGAATCTAATATGACCTTGATGGGCATGCCCACATATTCCCGCTAAGATTCTATAATCCCGTAACCGATAAGCCTCCATCTATCGGCTATACGTCTACTTATAGCTATCCTCTGACCTATAGGTGCACATACAGGCCTCCTAAGCTTAACGTGTAATTCATCAGATCTTACGCTATCTACGATACCTACGGTTAACGACGTACCCACATTAAGTAGGAGAGTTTCTCCTCTAGATATAGATGCTACGTGTGTAGGCTCCACTAATCCGACTACATACTTAAATAACTCGTATTTCGCCGTGAATTCGTTCCAAACCGGTGGTACCTGCCCTGGATAACCCACTACGTTCCCTATCATACCATCCGCTTTAGTTAGGTATGGATCTAGTTTAGTGGCAACCCCTACTAACCCCCCACATCTAGCCTCCTCCACGCTTAAGGATCCATACCTTAAGCTTACTATTTCCGTAACTAAACTCCTATAACTTCCATTAGAGGTTCTAATCCCAGGTCTGATCTCTATTTCATCCCCCACCCTAAGCCTACCTTGAATTATAGACCCGCCTATCACACCGCCCTTAAGCTCCTCTATAGATGTACCAGGTTTATTCACGTCGAACGATCTTATAACAAGCATTAACGGAGGTTTATTCAGATCCCTTTTAGGTGTAGGTATGTACTTCTCTATAGCTTCTAAGAGATAGCCTATGTTAACTTTATGCTGAGCTGAGACAGGTATTATAGGGCTATACCCTACCTCATATTCGTCTAGAAATTTTCTTATCTCCTCATAGCTTTCTAAAGCCCTATCCCTATCCACCAGATCTATCTTATTCTGTACGACGATTATATTCTTAACCCCTACTATCTTAAGAGCCATAAGATGCTCCCTAGTTTGAGGTTGAGGACACTTCTCATCCGCCGCTATGACGAGGAGTGCCCCGTCCATAACAGCTGCCCCAGCTAGCATCGTAGCCATGAGGATCTCGTGTCCTGGTGCATCTACGAAGCTTACCGTTCTTATAAGCTCTACCTCAGAGCCGCATCGATCGCAGATAGGTTTATTCGTATACCTATATGGCGGGCTACACTTACTACATCTATATATGCTCATATCGGCATAGCCCAGCTTTATCGTTATACCTCTTCTAAGTTCTTCGCTGTGCTTCGCAGTCCATACGCCTGTAAGAGCCTCTACTAAAGTTGTCTTCCCATGATCCACATGTCCAGCCGTACCTATATTACACTCAGGTATCAACTTAGGATTTACTTGCATATCCACTCCTTAGTTTGAAGGATATACGGCGAGATATACCTTACTACAAGTTTGAATGAGAAAGTTTATGGCTTTAGCCATGGAGTGGATTGTCGAGAAGGTTTAATATCCTAGAGTAGAGAATACTTCGATCCTAATATCCTGCTCGAGATAGTAGTTTGGATATTTAGGAGCATTGGTAGGGCTTTAGACCGAGGATAGAAGGGCTCGGGTAAATAAGGATAGGGCTATACACTCAATCTAAGGGGTTGGTTTAACACTGTCTAGAATCCGACGATAGATCAGATAAGCCTACCGTGAATTTCCCAACTCCAATCGTGGAGGGTGTCAACCAATTTTTCTAATATAGAGATTCAGCTAAGTAGTAGAAGATTTCTCTACTATCTTCACATTAACTTGTATTATGTCTGCACTTATAGTATTACCCCTGACATATACTCTCCTTCTCTCCCCTTTCCTTCTAGGTTTAAAGCCTACCCCACCACTTAGTAGAAGCTTCTTTCGCCCTGGACCGTGAACATCAGCCCTCATAGGTATTCCATCTCTATCCGATCCACCAGTCACCATAAGCTTGCACCCCTTTAAACCCACCATACTTCCATCGAATGTGCTTCCTATCTTCAAACCGTAGAGTAGTCTAGCTTTCGCTTCATCGACTTCTATAGTCTTAGCAGTACCTGTTTCGGGATCGGATACCACGAGTTTTATATTGGGCATGTACTTCTACCCCCTTTGAGATATCCATCTAGGTTACGACCTCCCTCCTGTTTAAACTTTTCCCCTTCTAATCCTAGCTATCTCCACTATCAGCTCTTTATCCTCGGCTCTAAGGTTTTCACCTAACTTCTCGTATAAGAGAAGTTCATCTCTCTCGCTTAGGTATACGTATAGAATATCTCCTTCATCGAAGTGTCTACCGACCGTGGGCTTGTCTATAGATATAGCGATCTTCATACCTGCTGTAGCTTCAGGTATAGGTTTACCCCTATCCTGTATCTGCTCTATTCTTCCTATAAGCTTTCCATCGCTACGCATGAGAGGGGATCCAGCTCTTATTCTCCCTGCCAGCACTTCTACACCTACTATCGCTGGTTTACTCCTCCTAAAAACATAGCCTTGCAATACCTTTACCTTACCAGGCATAACTAGATCCTTCAACGTGAGTTTAGATAACCTATCCTTCTCCGATGAAGCCCAGCTTAAGTAATCCTCTATGAGTCGGTATATTATATTGTTAGCAAATATGGGTACTAAACCCATAGCTTCCTCCTCGGCTTCAGGTAAGATCTTAACGTTGAAAGCTAATATAACGCCGTATAGCGGATCACTAGCTCTACTAGCTTCCGCTTCGATAACATCCCTCCTAGTGACTGGGCCTATATCCGCTATCCTGACAGGTACACTATTCCGTTTAAGCTCAGATATCAAAGCTTCAAGCGATCCTAGTGTATCGGCTTTAACAACTACACCTATGCGATCGGTTTTGATCAGTAGCTCCCTAACCTCCTCCATGATAAGCTGTACGTATTCATTGATGGATCTACCCTGTTCGACGACATATAGAGGTGCACCTGGTATAGCATCCTCTAAGTTAGGTGCAACTATCTTTACACCTGCGGCAGCTGCAACTTCCTCCACTTGTTCGAATCCTCCTGTAGGCATTCTTATCTCCTGCAGAGGCTTCGGCTGAAATAATGCTCTAACCCTAGTCGATATAGGAGCTGATCTACCCATAGTTACTATTAAATCGCCTTTTCTAAGAATCCCATCATATATTATAACATTAGCTGTATGCCCTAATCCAGGCTCCTCCAGTACTTCGAGTATGCTACCCTTCGCAGCTCCGGATGCTACCATAAGCCTACTACGCATATACTGCTGAGTTATACCGACTAGCACCGCTAGAAGTTCTGGTATACCTTCGCCTGTTTTAGCCGATACAGGTACTACAGCGATCTCTCTCCTGAAATCTCTTATTCTATCGAATCTATTAGCGTTGAATCCATATGAAGCAAGCTCAGATATGATGCTCGATATCTTAACCTCGAATTCTGCTACTACATGCGGATCCTGTTTCTTAATGGATTCCATAAACATCGATCCAGGGCTAGGTATCCATCCATCTATGAGATCTATCTTGTTAGCGGCTACTAGGAATGGCACTCTCCTAGATTTTAAGAGTTCTATCGATTCGACGGTTTGAGGTTCAACCCCCTTCATAACATCTATAACTAGTATAGCTATATCGGCTATGGACCCTCCTCTACGTCTAAGATTAGCGAAGGAGTGATGTCCAGGTGTATCTATGATGAGGAGGCCTGGAACATCTATCCTCCACTTGTAAGCTTCTAGTAAAGGTTTACAGATAGCTCTGATGGTATCGGCTGGAAAGAAGCTTGCACCTATATGCTGAGTTTAGGAGGCTCTATGATCGAGCCTCATCCCCCCAGCTTCTTTCATAGCTATAGCCGTCCCCCTAATCTTATCTAGTAGGGTTGTTTTCCCATGATCTACATGTCCGAGTACGACTACTATAGGACTCCTTATACTCAAGGTATTCTCACCTTTTGATCGGTAAACCTAAATTCTAAAGAGGGTTATAAACAGTTCGATTAAGAGTGTGGATTTATCCGAGGCTGGAAACCCTTAATTATATGGGCTTTGAATATCTGTATCTTTAGCATACCGAATGAGAGTACAGTTGATAGCGTTTAAGGGATGGTGTATATGAGCAGTATCTATGAAGTCGAGATATTCAAGAGCGAAGGGTTTAAACGTAAAAGATGCCCTTCATGCGGTAGATTCTTCTGGAGTTTGGATGAAGATCGAGTATACTGCGGGGATCAACCCTGCGTAGAGTATAGCTTCATAGATAATCCACTCACTGGTACTAGATATAAGCTGGAGGATATGCGTGAAGCATTCCTCTCATTCTTCGAGAAGAATGGACATAGTAGGATTAGAAGGTACCCTGTTGTCGCTAGGTGGAGAGAGGATGTATACCTAGTCGGAGCATCTATATACGCTTTCCAGCCTTGGGTTACAGAGGGTGTAGTGCCACCTCCGGAGAATCCTTTAACCTTGAGTCAGCCATGTATAAGGCTGACGGATCTACCGAAGGTTGGACGTACTGGTAGGCATCTAACCAGCTTCGAGATGATGGCACATCATGCATTTAATACAAAGGATGAAACCATATACTGGAATAATGAAACCGTGGAATACTGTTATAGATTCTATAGAGATGTACTGAAAGTCCCGGCTGAACATATAACATTCATAGAGGATTGGTGGTCTGGCGGAGGTAATGCAGGTGAAGATTTCGAGGTGGTTATCGGTGGAGCTGAAGTCGCCACCTTAGTATTCATGCATTATAGGGATAGAAACGGTATTCTGGAGGAGATGCCGGTAAAAGTTGTAGATACGGGCTATGGGTTGGAAAGAAATGTATGGATAAGCTTGGGATCACCCACTATATACGATGCCATACATACGGAGTTCATCGATAAAGTTAGAGGCGAAGCTGGTATACCTAGGGTTGATAAGCATATACTCGTAGAGCTTTCGAAAGCTTCTGGTAGGATGGATGCTATAGCTGATGTCGAATACCAGGTTGCAGGTAAGCTGGGTTTATCGGTCGAAGAGCTTAGACAAATCATGAAACCCTATACAGCTATATATGCGTTAGCCGACCATACTTATACTGTAGCTTGGATGCTATGCGATGGGATCGTACCATCGAATACAGGTGCAGGCTACCTAGCTAGACTCTTGATAAGGAGGAGTCTAAGATTCCTTAAAGAGCTGGGATTGGAGACCCCCCTCTCAGAACTTATAGACTTCCAGATACGCCGTATAGCTAGAAGCTATCCTGAGGTTATGGATTCAAGGGTTAGCGTGTTAGATATGATATGTTTAGAATCTGAAAGATACTCTAAGACTCTAAGTGAAGCACCTAGGATAATAGAACGTATGATCGCAAGAGGAGGAGGGAAGCATAAACTTTCTTTAGAGGATCTAGTAGAGTTATACGATTCATATGGTATACCGCCAGAGTTTTCTGAGGAATATGCGTCTAAGCTCGGCGTAGAGGTTGAGAGAGGCGATTTCTACACCCTACTAGCTTCTAGGCATAGTAGACCTGAGGAGGTTAAGGTTGAAGAGAAGCCTACCGCTAAGCTTATACACGATTTACCTCCGACGCGGACATTATACTATGAAGATCCATATATGCTTTCGTTTAAAGCTAAGGTTTTGAAAACTATAGATCGATATGTTATACTGGATTCTACATGCTTCTATCCTGAAGGTGGTGGAGCTGTATCAGATACCGGTATTATAAGATGGATGGGTGGAGAGTCTCGCGTAGTAAGTGTAGAGAAGATAGGTGATATCATAGTTCATACGTTGGATGGAGCTATCCCGCCTATAGGTGTGGAGGTTGAAGGTTATGTCGATAGGGAGCGTAGGGATCAGGTTAGAAGGCATCATACAGCTACGCATATAATTATAGGGGCTGCTAGAAGGCTTCTCGGCCCCCATGTATGGCAGATGGGATCCTTGAAATCCGTAGACTATGCTAGACTCGATATATCCCACTATAAGAGGCTATCTTTAGATGAGCTTAGAACCTTAGAGAAGATCGCTAACGATATCGTTAGGGAGGCTAGACGTGTTAACGTATATTGGATGCCTAGGGAGAAAGCTGAATCTATGTACGGGTTCACGCTGTATCAGGGTGGGGTTTTCCCAGGTAAGATCCTGAGGGTTGTCGAGATAGAAGGTTGGGATGCGGAAGCATGCGGAGGGATACATTGCGAGAATACATCTGAAGTCGGTTTCATAAAGATTATCAGAGCTGAACGTATACAGGATGGTATCGAGAGGATACATTTCACAGCGGGTGAAGCTTCGCTCAAATATATATGGAGTATTGAGGATACTATAAGGAGTTTATCGGATATGCTCTCCGCTCCTGTAGATAAGCTCGTATCTACAGTCGACAATCTTATAGAAGAAGCTAGGAGTCTACGTAGAGAGGTTAGAAGGCTTAAGGAGAGGATAGCTGAATCGATCGCTACAGAGTATAGAAGATTCGAGCTTAGAGAAGGCGTTATAGTTAGCTTGGCATCCATTGAGGACGATCCTAAAACCATTATTAAGATCGGTGAGAGGATGGTGAATAGGGATCCATCGCTTATAGCCATCTTCCTCATACCTGGGGATGTTTATCGACTTGTGGTTATGGTTGGAGATGAAGCTAGAGCTAAAGGATTTGACGCAGGTAAGATAGCATCGATTATAGCTAAGGCTACTGGGGGTGTAGGCGGCGGGAAGGCTAGGTTAGGTCAGGGAGGTAAACTTAATCCTACCGAAGCTGAGAAGCTTCTATCTGATATCGAGAAGGTTAGATCCATTCTCGAATCTATAGGTGGCTGAAAATCGTTAATAGCTAGTTTTCCATATTCTCTTTTATCGCAATATTATGAGTAAGATTAGCATAGCTAGGTTTAGAACCGCTATTAAGAGAATAGCATCTGAAGCTATAGCTTCAGGTGAGAGAAGACTCATACTCATAGCTGGTAGGGAAAGTTTACGTTATGGATGTCTAGCTGTACGGATCTACTGTAAACTGGTTAGGAGGAAGGTATCGCTACTCTATAGCGCCGATACCGATCAAACTGGGGCTCTTATGGGTTTAGATTACGTGAAGGATGAATTGAAAAATTTAGTCTACCTCGATGCGTTGAGTTTGGATGAGAGTGATCTAGCTTTAGGTGGAACATGGGATCTCCTCCTAGTAGATTTCTCGAAGCAATTTCGAGCTAACGATCTAGGTAGACTTACGGAGACCGTTAGAGGCGGGGGTATTATCGTATTCTGTATACCTCCTATAGACGAGTGGCTTTCAACCCTCACACCCTTCGAGAGGAAGCTGATTTCTAAACCGTATACAGAGGATGATGTTAAGCATTTATTCAAGAGAAGGTTCATCTCCAAGATCTTAGAGCATACCGGTGTATGGCTTGTAGATCTAGAGAAGGGAGCGGTTCACGGTGAGGTGGTTAAGGTTGTTGAACATGCTCCTGTGAGATTCACGGTCGATATGTATGGTATACCTCTAACCGAGGATCAGCTTAGAACAATAGAAGTTTTCCAGAAGCTTCTCGAAGCTAAGGGTAGGAGCTGTCTACTAGTAGTAGCCGATAGAGGTAGAGGTAAATCTGCAGCCATAGGTTTAGGTCTAGCTTGGTATACTAAGAAGCTTCTAGATGAAGGTAAATCTAGATTTATCCTTCTCACAGCTCCTGAATTAGCTAACGTTAGAACCCTGATAGAATTCTTAGTTAAAGGTTTGGATATCCTACGTATAGGGTATAGTACGAGAGAGCTTGGAGGAGTTATACGTAGAATAGAAGCGGGTGGTGTGGAGATAACGTATACGCAGCCTGTAATAGCGGCTAAAAGTAGGGTTGCTGTTAAAGTCGTAGATGAAGCTGCAGGTATACCGATACCCCTTCTCCTAGGTATACTTAGAAGTTCTAGGGTATCAGTTTTCTCTTCCACCATACATGGTTATGAAGGTGCTGGTAGAGGATTCTCCGTCAGGTTTATGAAAGCTCTCAAAGAGGATCCTACGCTTAATGTAGAGTATGTTAGATTAGAAACTCCGATAAGATATCCTAAAGACGATCCTGTTGAGAAATGGCTCTACGATACCCTTCTACTCGATGCCGAGCCTGATAGGATCGAAGGTGAACCTACACCTGAACTGGTAAGCTATAAGCGTATAGGTAAGGAGGATCTATCCAGGGATGAAAATCTACTTAGAAGCTTATACGGTATATATGTGCTAGCGCATTACAGGAATAGGCCGAACGATCTAGCTATACTACTGGATGCTCCGCATCATTCGGCTAGAGCGTTAATTTACGATGGCAAGGTTATCGTAAGCTTATGGGTTGCTGAGGAGGGTGGCTTAACATTCACATCCAGGGAGGATATGCTTAGAGAAGCTGAATCCTCCGGTCACGTTATACCTAGCCGTATCGCCCTCCACTGTGGTATCGTAGATTTCTTCAAACTGAAGGGTCTAAGGATCGTACGTATAGCTACCCATCCAAGTTTCACCGGTAGAGGCTTCGGATCTAAAGCTTTGAATATGCTTGAATCAGAATCCATAGGTACTTATCACTGGGTTGGAGCTAGCTTCGGAGCATCCGAAGAGCTTGTAAGATTCTGGCTTAGGAACGGATATATACCACTACATCTAAGTCCATCCATAAACCCTGTTTCAGGTGAATATAGCTTGATAGTAGTTAAACCTTTAACAGAGGATGCTTACAGGTATGTAGCTCAAGCTAACGTAGAGTTTAGGCTTCGTCTGATCGAAAGTTTATATGACGTTTACTCGAAGCTTGAGCTTAGTATAGCTAGGCTTCTTCTATCAATAGGTCTTGGAAGTATGCGTGTGGAGCTTACTCAAAGCCAGGAAGCTAGAGTGAGGGAGTATAGCAGGGGTATATTAAGCTACGAAGCTTCATGCGATTCTGTGAAAGCTTTAGCTAAGATGCATTTCATATCTAAGCCTGAGGATAGAATTAAACTTGAAGAATACGAAGAAGAGTTGATGATAGCTAAACTATTCATGGGTATGGATTGGGAGTCTATAAGGAGAATCCTCAAAATAGATAAGCCTCTAGATTGTATGAGGAGGATAGTCGGTAGGATGGTGGAACGGTATCTAGATGGATCCAGTTAGCATGGCAAGCTTTCTCTCAAACTCTTTAAACGATGAGTATATCTCCTCTAGCCTTCCTCTGTCGATCCCCAGATCCACTACTCCCTCCCAGGGGAATATGTAATCGATGCTCTTCTCAGATGTGTATCTATCGATATCCAGGTTTGTATCGTCTACAGCTTTACGCCAACCGGATAATCCCCCGCCATATAAAGCCCATCTAGTTATAAGCTCAGCTAACTCCAACCCACCTAACGATAATACAGCCTGTATCTGGGCCCACCTCTCATCATAGAAATCCATGTCAACTATACGTTTATCGATAGACTCCATAAGCCTACGTCTAATCCTACGGTAGAAATCCAACGGTTTTAAGCCTCTCCACTGGAAGGGTGTATGGGGTTTAGGTATTACAGGGTTTATCGATAGCTTTATGGAGTTTGGATGCTTGAAGCCAGCATCCATAGCACTACGTATAACCTCTAATATATACTCCTCTTCACCTTCGAAGAAGCCCAAGAGGAAGTATAGCTTAAGCTCTTTAAAGCTAAGACTATATGCATCTTTGAAAATGGATGATAATCCTTCTTTGCTGTAAGGTTTACCTAGGATAGATGCTAATGGGCAGAAGCCGGATTCAGGAGCTAACGTAAGCATCTTCTGTCCAACCTTAGCTATGGATTCAAGCCTATCCCTACCGATGGTATCTATCCTGAGGCTTGGTATAGATGCTTCTAATCCCGCCTCGCTTATCCATTCTAGAAGTCTATCTGAATCCTTATGATCGAAGAATGATGGTGCATAGAACGTAATCTTCCTCACATTATTCGCTTCCGCTCCATCCTCTATAAGAAGCTTAATCTTCACTAAGCTTCTATCCCGTTTAGGCTTGAATATATACCCCTCCAAACAGAATAGGCATCTATGAAGACATCCTCTCGAAGCTTCTACGATCATGCTCCTACCCCATATAGGCTCCCTATCCAGCGGTTGCAACTGTAATACGGGGTGGTATACATCATCTAAATTCATTGGGTAAACCCTTCTAATGGGTGTTCTCGATAAGTTGTGTATGTATATTCCATCGATATCGGCTAATCCCTCCAGCATAGATTTCCTACTCCCGCTAGACTCGATTATAGCATCGAGGATTCCATCTATGGAAGGTTCGAATTCACCTATGAAAGCCGCATCGGCTATACACAACGTTAGTAATGGATTTGCCGTAGCTACAGGTCCACCTACTAGGAGTATGGGTGAATCCGTACGCTTACTAGATATCGGTTCGATACCGCTACGTATAAGCATCGAAGCCATCTTAACTATATCAGGTTCGAAATGTAGTGATGCTAATATAGCGTCGAAATCCTTCAGGGTCATACCATATTCTATACTTCGAGGTACGCGGTTAGAGTTGGGATCGAATACTACACGATCCGCTATGATATCGTTATGCGAATTACATATATAGTATAGCGATTGATGAGCTAAACTAGCTAATGCTACTTCATAACTTGAAGGATATAGTATAGCTATCCTCGCATACCCAGCCCTATACGATTTCGCCACCCTGCCATACTCTCTGAAACGCTCTGCAGACATAGAGGCATTAAGTCCCCCTAGATACGGTATTCCTCCTCTACTTTTATCTCTAAACACCGATTTAGCTATATCATCGTTCACACTCTTCTCATAGAATCTTATATCTGTGAACAATCGAATCCTAGATTATGCTCTATGAAGCCTGTAGTCTACGTAGCTAGATCAAAGCTAGATCCTGAAGGTATAACGGCAACAGTATTCAAGATGCTAGATCAGCTATGGAGTATCGTGAAGCCTAAAATCGAATCCGGGTCGAGGATTCTAGTTAAGCCTAATCTCACGATAGATAAGTCTTGGGATACCGGGGCTACGACATGCCCATACATAGTGGAGGCTATCGTTAGATGGTTGCAGATGAACACCGATGATTGTGAGGTTATCGTAGGTGAGGGGTCTATGTTAGGTGTGGATACATTTAAAGCGTTCGAAGCATGCGGTTACCTAGAGCTCGCCGATAAGCTGAACGTAGAGCTAGTAGATTTAAATCGTCAACCGACGGCTACGATTAAAATACCCGATGGTATAGTGTTAAAGAGTATCGATATAGCTAAAACCGTATTGGAATCAGATTTCATAATAGATGTAGCTAAACTGAAGACGCATATACTCACACTCGTTTCGCTCGGTATGAAGAATATGAAGGGTGTCCTACCATATAGAAGTAAGAAGATCATACATTTCTTAGGCTTGGATCATGGGATAGTCGATCTCAATTCTGTAGTTAAGCCTAACCTGACGGTTATCGATGGTCTTATAGGTATGGAGGGCTTAGGCCCGCTAATAGGTAAAGCTGTAAAGCTAGGTGTTATCATAGCTGGCTTTGACGTGGTTTCAGTAGATTCTATTGCTTCATATGTGATGGGTGTGGATCCATACGATGTTCTCCATATAAGGTATGCCGGTGAACGTGGATTAGGCATCATAGGGTTGGATGGAATAAAGGTTTACGGCGCAGATCCATCTAACGTTAGGATACCTTTCAAACTTCCACCTAGAAGTATAGTAGACGAGTATCCAGGTGTACATTTCATACTTGGCGATCCGTGTAGCGGTTGTATAGGCTCTGTGGTGGCGGCTCTAAACATTATGAAGGAGACAGCTGAGCTTAGGATGTTGATAGATACATATGGATGTTTAACCGTAGCTATCGGTCCTAAAGCTAGATTGGAGGGTAGCGGTACGGGTTTAACGGTGGTATGTGGACGATGCCTGTATCATATGAGCGGTAAAGGTGTATTCATACCAGGATGCCCGCCTCAAAGCTATCTAGTAAGAGATGTTCTAAGATCGAAGATAGGTCTCCAGCCGATATACATGGGTGAAGATGTGGTTAGGGAAGCTAAGGAGTTCTACGATACGATATTTAGATCGTAATAAGGATCCTAATACCTCTAGCTATGTATTCTACGGCTATAGCTGCGACTATTATAGCCGTTATGCTAGCGATTATCTCCGAACCTGTTTCTCCTAAAAGCTTATAGATCCTATCTATAGATCTTAGTGTAACCCATACGATAGCTATATTCACTACTACGGCCATGATCGTTACTAGGAAACCCTCTGTCCTTACGAGTATGAGGCTTGTAGTTATAGCTCCAGGACCTACCAGTAGCGGGCATGCCAACGGTACTACGCCTACCTTAGTCTTCGCAGGACTACGCCAGCCTTCGAGTAGTATCCTAATGGAAATCGCTAGGAGTAGCACTCCTCCCGCTACCATAAAGCTCTCTACAGATATAGCGAATAACTCTAGTATATACTGACCTAGAAGTGTGAATGCTAGTAGAAGTATGAAAGCCGTTATACCCGTGGTGTTGAATACGCTCCTCCTCTCATCTCTAGATAGATCTGACGTTAAGCCTATGAAGATAGGTACGTTACCTATGGGATCTAATACTGCGAATAGAGCTATCACGGCTTTAACTAGCTCTACAGGATCCTGCTGAAGCATAGAGTTTAATCCTACTCCCTACTGGATGTTAAGTTTCTAAGCTTACCTAGGACATCGAGCCACATGGATATTAGGCTTACAAGCTCGAATTGCTTATCCGGGTTACCTATCGTCGATACGAGATCCACTAGCTCCTCAAGCTTGGAGATAGCTATCTTCTCCAAGCTTCTAAGCGATAGGTCTACGGCAGCTCTATTGAATTCCTCCTCGCTTTTAACAAGTATGAATTTACGGTTGCATAGCGGGCAGAAGACGTCTCCCTTAAGCTTGAATAGCGGAACTTTACATTCAGGGCAGCTTTCGTTTAGCATTGATGCTCCCAGCTTCAGGAGTTCAGCCATACGCTTGAAATCAGCATCCTTCACAGCCATATAGCTAACCCCCTACGATCTACTAATCTATAGGTTTATCCCTGCTCTTTAAGGTTAGTTTCGATCAAACGTTAGGTTTAAAGGTTTGATAATGGTTATTTAACGCTATCGAGGATGTAGGAGTACCTGGGAGATTCATCTGAGTTTAGCTAGCTGGAGGTGGTACTATTTGTCTGCTAGGAAGAAGCCTACACCGGAGGAGTATAAAGCTAGAGTTAATCAAGCTATACAGCTTATGGAGACTATAGTTAACGATCGTCTAACGCCTAGGAATATAAGGAAGGTTGTAAGCGAAGGTATAGAGTTGCTTAAATCTGAAAAGCTGAGCTTAGCAGCTAGAGCTGTACAAGTTATAGAATCTCTGGATGAGATTATGCAGGATCCGAATATGCCTTTATATGCTAGAACCAAGCTTTGGCAGATAATATCGTATCTAGAAGGGATTAGAGACTGATGAGCTTCAAAGTGAGGGTTAGAGGCATATACGCTACAGCGTTAACCAAGCTACTATTAGATTCCGGCTTCGACATAGTGGATCCAAGCTTAGAGGTTAGGAGGAGGCTAAGCTTAGGTGATCCCATATACGATGAACCTGATGCATATATTATGCATGATGGGAGGGACCCCAGTAGGATATTGGTCGAAGGCGATAGCGAAGCTTGCAAAGCGTTGATGGATGTTCTTAGATATAAGATACCATGCATAGCTATCTTCGAATCTAGATTTAACCCCTACTCGGTATACCTAGCTATAGTAGTAGCCGGGACAGATGAAGGTATACTAGTCGATTTAGGTGGAGTATACGGTCTCCTGGTAGGAGCTAGTAGAACCTACTCTATAGGGGAGAGAGTGGTTGCTCAGGTTCAAGCTCCATGTTGGAGCGGTATGCCTAAGCTTTCAGATAGCGTAACGCTTAAAGGAAGGTTTACTAGGCTTTCGCAGGGTTTCGGTGTAGAATTCGATCCTAGGATAAGGGATGAATGCGTGAAGATGGATCTAATCAGGCTTGTAGAGAAGCTCGGTTTGAAGGGGTTTAAGGTGCATTTTTCAGCCTCCTCTATAGGTAGATCGATAGCTGATATAGTTGAAGATCTTAGAAGCCTCGCATCAAGATATCTACAGATATACAAGAGGGTGGGTGAAGGTGGTGCCCCCTCCGTTGTCGAACCAGGTGTTAAAGCGTTCCTAGTGGAATTTACGAGTGTATCTAAAGCTAGGCTCGATGAGATACGCAGCTCTACAACCCCTACTATCGAGGGGCATCATAGTTTTAAATGTTGCAAGACTCTCGGGGTGATCGTCGATTTTACTGAGTACCTAATCGCTAGAGGCTTCGATAGGAAGCTCTTAAGCGATATGCTTCGAGGATACGTCTACCAATCGATCAAAGTGGGATCTAGGATAGAGTTCATGCATGCAACCCTTACAGGTAGGGTTTTAAAACTTAAACCTGGCGTGGTAAGGTATTTCGATGGTAGATTGATGATAGTTCAACGTGTATTCTCAGGTAAAGGCGTGTATGATGGACTTAACATTCCGATATCCCCTGGAGACATATGTTATACCGTGATCGAAGATGGATCGTGGATCTTAAGGCATATATATCTATCCCAAAACGGATTGAAGGGCGAGTATATTAATATAAATACCCCACCTGAAATTCTCCCAGGGATGATCAGATACTTAGATTTAGCCGTGGATGTCGTAAGGACATCTGATGGTGAAGTTAAGGTAATCGATTTAGAGGAGCTTAAAAAATTCTTGGATGAAGGTGTTATAGGTAGAGATCTATACGAGATTGCTCTAGCTAAAGCTAAGGAAGCTGAAGATGGTTTAAAAGGTGGATGGAAATCGGTGGATGAAATTCTAAGATATATATAGTCTATTCAAATCTAGGTTATGGTTACTAGTATATACTTTAAACGATATTATCCTTAAACTCGATACAGCCTCCACGTTATGATTAACCCCAGGTGGTATGTATACTACATCACCTCTAGATACCGTTAATTCTTCGTCTCCGATCCTAATCTTAGCTTCTCCATCAACTATATAGTATAATTCCTCATAGGAATCGTGGGTGTGTAAGGTTGCTCTCTCCCCTTCCCTCATAATCGTATCCCATAACCCGACGATCCTCTTAGATATAGGCTTCAATGATACGCCATGTCTCCCCATTCTACCCACATACATACCTACACCCTACTAAGCCGCGTAGTCGTTTTTACCGTTTATCTCACTTATAGTGTAAACTCAGTATAGATGCTACTATCCACTTACTATCTAGCGTTGAAGATTATATTCGGTCACCCCTCTCAAATAGAGTTTCAAGGTTAATACCTAGATCTATGCACTATTAATCCCCGATACATCCAGAGCCTAGATAGAGGTTTATCTCCTCTTCAAAACCACCGTATCTGGATATCCGATTACTAGCAAGTCTACGTATCCCAAGAATAAACCTGTTTCTATCACCCCAGGTATAGATTTAAGCTTCCGATCAAGCTCCTCAGGGTCATCCACTCCTCCATCTACATATAAGTCTACGAGGATTCCGCCGATATCTGATACTAGGGGGCCGAACTTACCTTTTTCCACCGTACGTATCTCGGATTTGAAGCCCATAGATCGAAGCTTCCTACATACCATAGATGCAGCTTGAGGAATAACATCCAACGGTATCGATCCTTTAGAACCGAGTTTATCTACAAGCTTACCGTAATCCACTACGAAGATACGCTTAGAAGAATTGAAAGCTAAAATCTTCTCGAGTGTAAGGCATCCACCCCTACCTTTAACCATATCCAAATTCCGATTCACCTCATCGGCACTATCCACATACAGATCGATCCAATCCAAAGATTCAAGTGATAAAACCTTAAACCCGTAGCTAGAGAGCTTAAGAGATGTACCTAGAGAAGAGCATGCAAATATGGGATCATTTAAACCTAGATCAGCCATACGATCTAAGAGAAGCGATATAGTAGAACCTGAACCCAACCCTACGATCCTAGGTTTCTCCAACTTTACGATTCTTAACACTTCATCTACGGCTTTAAGCCTAGCTTTACCCAGATCATTCTGGAAAGATGTCAAAAGTAACCGCCTCTAGAAAGAGGGAAAATAAAATAGGTGTATGAACTTTAGTAAAGTTTATGTATAGCGTTTATCCTGTAACCGTGACGGTAGCTGTGAAATCTCCTTTATCGGTGATTAAAGTTACCCTCAACGTAACGGATTGACCTGATGCTATACTTCCTCTCGCGAGGCTTACATCGAGCTGTCTGGATGCACCTGGGTCTAATAGTGCTCCGACCGCAGCTGAACCTTCTATACCGGTATCGGTTATCCTTATCTCTCTTATCCTTATCCTAACCTCTCCATTGTTAGCGACCGTTAACCTTATAATATTCCCTCCGACTACGCCTGCACTCGTTACTGTCGCGCTTGCTCTACCAGCTGGTCCTCCTATAGGTATCTTAGAGAATACAACCCAAGACATTAAAGCTACGAAGAGTATGAGATCGACGAGAGCTATTATAGCACCTTTACCTACAGCTTTCCTACCACTCCTCAAACCTTTCCACACCCTGAAGATATAGAGAATTTAAGTTGAAATATAAGGCTTACGCTTCTCCTTCATGCTCTCATCAAATTTCCGCATTCAACACTACTTTTATCTAACCCCTCTTAAATACATTCTAAGGTAGCTTCTAGGATTGAAGGAGATAGATTCTACGAAAGATAAAGTTGTGGAAGATAGAAAGAGAATCTATCTAGCTTTAGAGTTATTCTTAACATCCATAATCCTATGCATATACAGCTATACTAGATTGTATAATCTAGGAGTTAGATACTCTTACGATTACGATGAAGGCGTATACCTGCAGACAGCTAAACAGATGTTGAACGGCTATAAGCTTTATGAGCGTATATTCCTATCCCAACCACCCATCCTAATATACCTTGTAGCAGCTTCCATGAGCTTTCTAGGTGAGAATCTATATGCAGGTAGGCTACCGATAGCTCTAACATCTATCCTAACCAGCGTAGCTCTCTACCTAGCTGCTAGGAGGTTATGCAATCCTATCGCCGGTATGGTAGGTTTAGCCGTACTAACCGTCGATAGGGTTTTCCTCCACTATTCTAGAGCTGTCGAAGGAGAGGTTCCATGCATCGCTTTCGCTATGCTCGCATATCTATTTATCGTCGAATACATCTATAGGGATCGCTCGATCTATAGCTTCGCATCGGGTTTAGCTTCTTCTATCGCTATACTCTCTAAGTTCCTAGCCGTACCTCTACTTCTAGCCATACTACCAGTATTCCTAACTAAGATTAGATCTAAGAATTTTAGAAGCGATGTAGGTGGATCTAGTAGAAGGTTGAAGGGATTCATAGCGTTTATCATCGGTGCATCTATACCGTTAGCTATGCTTCTACAATTCGATCCAGTAGATCTATATGATCAGCTATATATGTATCATAGGAGTAAACCTCTAGGAGGTACGGCTATAGATAAACTCATACAATTGTATAGATTCCTATCCGAGAATTTAGCGGCTTTAATCTTAGGCTCCATAGGTTTAATCGTAGCGTTGGTATCCTTGAATATCGGCTGCTTAGTAGCCTCCCTAAACCTACTAATATCGATCTCTATGCTGGTATTCCTACCTCAACCTCTATGGTATCATCATGCAGCAGTTCTATCCCCTCAGTTATCCTTTCTATCAGGTTTAACAATAGGATACTTCGCTAAGATCTGTATGAGGATGTATACTAGATCTAAACGTAAAGGTGGATCCAAGCTTAAAGCTATAATCTTAGTAGCTATTATAGGTTTATCTACGATATCGATCTACACCGTATCGACGAGTTTATCTGTACCTGATATCTTAAGCATAGTGTTTAGAGGTGGGAGTGAACCGGAATATAAGATCGCAAGGTTAATACGTAACCTAACATCTCCGGATGAATGGATTATATCCGATGATCAAGCTATGGTATTCGTAGCAGGTAGGAATGTACCTCCAGAACTCTGCGATACATCGTTTATGCGCATATCTAGCGGCTATCTAGGAGACGACGAGGCTATCTATCTAGCTGAAGCTTACGATGTTAAGGTTATAATATTCTGGACTGGTAGGCTTATACAGCTTAAACGATTCTTAGAGTATGTCGAAGCAAACTATAAGCTTATAGGAGTATACGATAGCGGTAGGCGTATATATGTGAGGAGGGAGCTAGCTCCAAACAATGGTTTCGCTTAGAATATAGTTCGTTATGAATCCTAGAAGTATACCTAGCATATTAGCTACTATAGGATCTACACCTATATATGTTAATCCCAATAACGTAGAATAGTTTATCGCAGCACCGATAGCTACAGCTCCATGGTATCTCACCATCCTCTCAGCTATAGTATGCTTAGATTTTCTAGAGCTGAACGTCCATAGATCGTTAGCTATGAAGTTCGTCAGTATAGATGTCTCTATAGCTATCAATCCTGAAATCCATACTGGTAGATAGCGTATAAGTAATGCTAGCATAGATAAGTTAACGATTACGCCGGTAACGCCTATTAAAGCGAATTTAAACATACTATAGTCTGAAAGTCTTAAGATATGATCAATGTATCTAACCCACTCCACCAATCCTAGTTTACTCTCACCCCTATATCTAGGTTGAAATCTATACGGTAGCTCGCATATTCTAGCATCCCCAGCTTTAGCCGCTATCTCGATCAGTATCTTACAGCTTCTAGGTTCAAGCTTCACCCTATCCAATATACTCCTCCTGAAGAGGAAGAATCCTGAAAGCGGATCTCTAAGTTTCCGGATCTTAGGTATAGCTATCTTAGCTATTAGAGTTGCGATTAAGGATACGATCCGCCTCGATGTACTCCACTCACTTACGCTTCCCCCCTCGATATACCTACTAGCTACGACTATATCGAATCCATCTTCAGCTTTAGCTAGCATAGCAGGGATAAGCTCTGGTGGATGCTGCATATCCGCATCCATAACGACTATATAGCTTCCATAAGCTTTAGATATCCCCTCGACTATAGCTGAAGCAAGCCCTCTAACTCCACTCCTTCTTATAACCCTCACACTCCCATACCACTTACCATACTCCTCAGCTATATCGGCGGTACCATCTGGGCTATCATCATCCACTATTATAACCTCATGATCTACATGTTCGAGAGTATCTCTAAGCCTTATGAGAAGTAGACCTATATTCTCAGCTTCCATATACGTCGGTATTACGATGGATAGCTTAGCCATGAATCACCACCTATGGTTGAAGCTAGGATCGAACCTAGAGGTTCTCTTATCCTAAGATTCTCGCTCTCTAACAATAGTACATTAGAGGAATATATCGTTACCGCCCCCATATTCAATCATAGATTCTAGATAACTCGATCTTGTAAGCCTGGTCTTCTAGGAAAGATTTAATTCTTTTAAAAGCTTCACGGAGAAATAATCGTAGAGGGGGTTAAGGGTGAAGTTTAGGGATAGAGTCTTATATGCTTTAGAGCGTAAGGAGGATAAGCTCGATCATATACCTATACACGATAGTCCATGGAATGCTACGGTAGATAGGTGGAGGAGGGAGGGGATGCCCTCATGGATATCTCCAGCGGACTACTTCGGATACCATATAGCTATATTCAGCCCTGATCTAAGTCCTCAGCTTCCTATAGAAGTATTATACGAAGATGAAGAGTATATAGTGGAGAGGGATTCCTATGGAGCTATACGTAGGAATCATAGGGATTATAGCACGACTCCAGAGCTTATAGATTGGCCTTGCAAATCTAGGGATGATTGGGAGAAGCTTAAAGTTAGGTTGAAGCCTAATGAAAGGAGGGTTGACTGGGTTACAGCTCTACGCGAATACCATAGAGCTGTTAGTCGTGGGCGATTCATAATGTATGGTGCAGCCGTAGGCTTCGATGAAGTACAGCATTACGTTAGGACCGATATCCTACTGAAAGCTGTTATAAAGGATCCAGAATGGGTTGTAGATATGTACCGAGTGAATGCAAAGCTTGCTATGGATATGTGCGATATCATGATGAATGGCGGATTCAGGTTTGACGGCGCTTTCCTATATTGCGATCTAGGTTATAGGGTTGGATTATTCTTCTCACCTAGATATTTCGAGGAGCAACTTCACCCAGTATTCAAAGAATTATGCAGTTTCTTCAAATCTAGGGGTATGTATGTATTTCTACATTCCTGCGGTAGGGTTAAGGATCTTATACCATACTTCATAGAGGAGGGTATAGATGTGCTTCAACCGTTAGAGGTTAAAGCCGGGATGGATCTAGTAGAGCTTAAAGAGAGGTATGGGGATAGGATAGCTTTTATGGGCGGTATAGATGTTAGACTTATGGCTTTAACAGATCTTAAACCCCTAGAGGAGGAGATGAAGCGTAAGATAACGGTAGCTAAGCAGGGTGGGGGCTATATATACCATTCAGATCATTCCGTACCTAAGAATGTAAGCTTCGAAAACTATAAGAAGGTTATAGAATTCGCTCTGAAGTATGGATCGTACGATAAGTAGCCTTCAAGCCTTCGCTATCATGGAATCTACGATCGCTCTAAGCCTTCTCTCAGCTTCATCGAGTTTACATCTCAACCCTCTTATCATTTCATAGGCTTCGGAGATTCTCCTATACCTATCGGATATCATACGCTGAACTTCGATCGGGCTAGGCCCACCTATGGTACGCCTAGCTTCCACAACCTTGATAGGATCCAACGCTGATTTAACGATCTCATCTGGTATACCTAGAGGTTTACCATAGATCTTCAGGGATATCTCATCTAGAAGCTTCGAATCTATGGATGATGGATCCATACCTTTGGATATAGCTTCAGCTACCAGCGCGGCCGTTATGGTGTGCGCTGTCCTAAACGGTAGGTTCACAACTCTGACGAGTGTATCAGCTAACTCTGTAGCGGTCGAGAAATCATAGACGCTTCTCCTAAGCTTTTCGAGGTTGAATCTAGCTGTAGCTAGAGCTCCAGAGATTATACGTATCGATGAATCTACAGCTTCTATAGAATCCCATATATGCGGTGTTAAATCCTGGAAATCCCTATTATAGCTGTATGGTAGAGCTTTAACTATGGTTAGCGCTGCTATGAGGTTTCCGTAGATTCTCCCTGTTTTGCTCCTAACAAGTTCTATGCTATCCGGATTCTTCTTTTGAGGCATTATACTACTAGTGGATGCATATGCTTCATCTAGATCTATGTATCCGAATTCGGATGTAGACCATAGGATAATCTCCTCTGCTAGACGGCTAAGGTTGCATGCTACTATAGCTAGATCTGAGAGTATTTCGATAGCAAAATCCCTGGAAGCTACCGCATCCATGCTATTCTCTACGAGTCCGTCGAATCCTAGGAGCTCCGCTGTCCTTAACCTATCGAGCGGGAATCCGGATCCAGCTAGAGCCGCGGCTCCCAGAGGAGACATATTCACACGTTTATAAGCCGATATTAAGCGTTCCAAATCCCTATAGAATGCATCAAAGTATGCTATTAAATGGTGGGCTAGGGTTACCGGTTGAGCATGCTGCGTATGAGTGTATCCAGGCGATAAAGAGTATATATTCCCCTCGGCTATGGATAGTATAGTCTTCATAAGGTGTAGCAGGGTTTCAGCTACCCTGAGTATATCCTCCCTTAAAGCTATACGTATACATGTAGCAACTTCATCATTCCTAGATCTACCGGTATGCATCCTCCCCCCTATCTCCTCGCCGGTAGCTTTTATCACAGTTGTTTCGATAGCTACATGTATATCCTCCATACTCGTATCATGAGCTATACTCTCGTATCCATCCTCCTCTATAGCTTTGAGAGCAGATAATATCTTAGCGGCGTACTCTGATGGTATTATACCCTTCTCAGCTAGCATAACGACGTGAGCGTAATCGACCATTATATCTGCTTTGAATATCTTCCTATCGGCTTTAAGCGATGATGTGAATTCCGCAACCTCTCTAGGTCTAGCCTTCCTAAACCTACCCCTCCTAAGTATATCCTCCATACCATCTAGCGTTAAAGCTCTATGCAAGAACTTAAATATTCACTACGATTAATCATTCCGCATCTAGGTGTGTATGCTATGAGTCGATCTATATCTGATGCTAGAAACTTCATCTTAGTAGTCCTAGACAGCTTCAGACAGGATCATGTAAGCTACTATAACAAGGGGAGAAGGATCTTCGATAACGTACCTTCATGTAGGACGCCTAACCTCGATAGATTCGCCGAGGAGAATCTCGTATTCCATAACGTATATCCCTTAGGTCTTCCGACCATACCTGTTAGATACGAGCTATTAACAGGTATGTTCTCACTACCATATAGGCCTTGGCAGCCTCTCCTATCATATCCTAAGGATATAACCGCCGCGGATATACTTAGTAGGCATGGATACGTATGCGGTTTGATAACGGATACATACCATCTGTTTAAGCCTGATATGAACTTCCATAGAAGCTTCCACTGCTTCAGATGGATTAGAGGTCAGGAGTATGATGCATACGAATCCTCCCCGCCTAAACGTAGGGTTGAAGATTATGTGAACGAGAATTATCCGGAAGAGTGGAGGAGGCTTGTAGCTAGATATCTAGCGAATACAGATGGATTCGAATCTGAGGAGGATTATTTCCCGGCTAAAGTATTCAGGGAAGCTGTAGGATGGCTTGAACATAACCGTGTACATAAGCATATATTTCTATGGGTGGATTGCTTTGATCCACATGAGCCTTGGGATCCTCCGGAGAGGTTTAATACGTACACAACCCCATCCTATAGTGGTCCGAGGCTTATACTACCGATGGGTGGATACGCTGATAGATGGGCTACACCTGAGCAGATAGATTATATCAGAGGATTATACGCTGGGGAAGCTTCGTTCGTAGATTACTGCTTCGGATATTTTCTAAAAGCTTTGAAAGAACTCGGATACTACGATGATACTATAATAGTAGTTACGGCTGATCATGGGCATCCGCTTGCCGATCACGGTAAATTCCTGAAGGGTCCGGATAGGATGTATAGCGAGCTTTTAAAGGTACCGTTTATAATGCATATACCCGGCTACAAGCATAGGGATATAGATGCACTTATACAATTCCCCGATATCCTACCTACAATTCTAGAGCTACTAGGATTAGGATCTGAAGCTAGATGTATGCAGGGATTGAGCTTCATAGATGTGGTGGAAGGATCGAAGGCTAATCATAGGGACTGCATAATCTCAGGATATCATGAGGCTGTAGATCGATGTGTAAGGAGTAAAGAGTGGAGTTATGTGAAGAGACCTGAAGGCCAACCTGATGAGTTATATAACCTCGTAGAAGATCCTAGAGAACGAGTGAACCTTATAGATGAGAGGAAGGATATAGCGTTAAAACTTGCATCATACTACGGATTATACTTCCATAGATCTGAGAAACCATGGATAGTAAAGGGTCTTCAAGGTAGATACGAAACCATGTAGGAATCGATCCTAGAAAATTTAATATTCAAAAAGCGGGGATTATACTATAGGAAATGCCCGTGTTAGCATATGTATTCATAAATACGGAAGCAGGAAGAGCGTTTAAAGTTCTAGAAGCTGTTAAAAAGATCGAAGGAGTGAAGGATGCTCACACAGTCACAGGCGTATACGATATAATAGCGTTAGTAGAAGCAGCAGATCTGAAAGATCTAGGAGAAAAAATAGTAGATAGGATCCAAGGAGTAAAAGGTGTGGAGAAAACCGTAACAGCGGTAGTAGTAGAGTAGAAGCTATAGCCACCATTACAGATACGATAAGACGGATAGAAACATTTTAATCCTCAACGATACTGGATATTCTCTACGAATTTAGGTCCGGTAGCTCAGCCTGGCTGGAGCACCAGCTTGGTAAGCTGGGGGTCGCGGGTTCGAATCCCGCCCGGACCTCTCCACGGATTCACAGCTATCTGATTCCCGAGAATTAAGAATATTTGGGGAATATTCTCCTTTAATCTTTTTATCACCTCTTTCAAAGCATTTTCACAAATTTTCGAGATGTTCAAACCTAGTTCTTTGGCTTCTTTTACAATCCCTGAGTCTAGGTAAATGACCACATTCTTCTTTTTACCTCTCCTCATTCTAATCTCTGTAATTACGAAGGGAATTAAAGGTGTTTAAGAATTTCGCGAATTAAAAGTCTTTAGTATAGATGAGCTTTGGAGAGACTTGGTCTAGAGTGAGTATCAGAGGTTTAGGATGAGGAATAGGGTTGAGAGATTCAACCCCTCTTAAGTCCCTATTGAGCATCAAAATATCTCTTAACGTTCCGAAATCTCAGAAGCCCATGTCTTACTGTATCTGCTCTTCACTCATCTGCAATACCATCCTCTAAGCCTCCTTAGACGATATGGTTAGATTCTCCATGTACTATAGAAGTTCTATGGAGCAGGGTATGGAAAAATAGCATGGAAAAACTAGAGGGGGGTCTGGAGTAGGAGCTATCCTAAAACCTCAGAAAGTTTAGCTACGCTATG
>Ga0209183_1000010_pt1 | contig 126619 bp, 124 predicted proteins | sample LHCtaG_2_FD_184120 | JGI IMG/M metagenome (GOLD analysis project Ga0209183, IMG submission 184120) | Hot spring microbial communities from Little Hot Creek, USA to study Microbial Dark Matter (Phase II) - LHC4sed_replicate (SPAdes)... | ecosystem: Environmental > Aquatic > Thermal springs >... | reverse complement strand
AAAGCCTTTATTATGTTCCGCGGCCCTTTAACTCTACAATGGTTCATCATTTTTCAGTCCGCCCATCGATTTGCATCGGACCTCTACGGTATATTGTGGCGCCGGGGGCGGGATTTGAACCCGCGCGGGGGTGGGACCCCCAGTGGGTCTCGAGCCCACCGCCTTAGCCACTCGGCCACCCCGGCAATTTTTCTTTAGTTGTTTCTAAGGTTCATCAAGTTCTATAATATGTTTTTAGAAGTTTTATTAGTCTTGTTGCGTTATAGTGGTGTTGTGATATGTTGTTAGATTATGATAATGGTGTTTTAGAATCTATTAAGAATGTTTATGGAGATTCATATCATTCTTTTTTAGAGGCTATAACTAGGCCAAGTCGTAGATTGTATGTTAGGGTAAATAGACTTAGAACTAGTGTGGGAGAGGTTATAGATACTCTTAGATCTAGAGGTATAGCAGTGTTTCAGGATGAGGAGCTTGAAGAGGCAATATATTTTTATGTAGAGGGTCCATATAACATAGAGCTTTATAACTATGATAATGTCGTCGTAGCTGATAAATATGCTGCAGAATCTGTATATCTTGGTTCAAACCTATATATACCTGGTATTGTTAAATGTCCTAATAGTATTAGAAAGGGAAGTGAGGTGGTAATTGTTACACAGAAGGGGTTACCTATAGCTGAAGGAATATCTATGATTAACTGCAATGAGATTAAATATTTAAAGAGAGGTATAGCTATAGAAGTAACAAAGTCTGTATATAGAGCTCCAAAAATTGTAGAGCTACCAGAATACAAAGCCGGGTTAATATATCCACAAAGCCTTGCAGCAATGTATGTAACAAAAGCACTTGACCCTAAACCTAACGACATTGTTATAGACACCTGTGCTGCACCAGGTGGTAAAACAGGGCATATAGTTGAATATACCATGGGAAAGGCTTTTATAATAGCGTTTGACCATTCAAAAAAACGTCTAGAGGAAATGAAAAGAGAACTTGAAAGACTTAAACATACACCATTTATAGAAATGTGGAGAGCAGACTCAAGATTTCTACATATAGATTTTAGCTGGATCAAAGCAGATAAAATTATTGTTGACCCTCCTTGCACCTCTCTTGGAGTTAGACCAAAACTATATGATACAAAAAGATACAAAGATGTTATATCAGCATCTAGATACCAGCTACAGTTTCTAAAATCTGCTTCAAAAATACTTAAAATAGGAGGAACCATAGTTTACTCAACATGTACTATAACCATAGAGGAAAATGAGAATGTTATTGAAAATATTATTGAAAGCGATAAATGTTTGAAGGTTGTAGATACCGGCATTGCTAGAGGATCTAAAGGAATTGCAACTCCATACAGCCATAGTTATACAAGATTTCATCCACATATTCATGACACTACAGGATATTTTATTGCAAAACTCACAAAGATTTGCTAAAGGTATGATTGAAATAAATTTTTGAATCCTTAAGACTTTATACCTATAGTTTTAACAGGTTTGAAATCTATTCCTATATATGTTAAGATTCTTTGGAGAGTATAGTCATCTGTTACAACAATAGGTTTCAAATCACAATCTCTAAGCTTTAAAGCAAGTGCCAATACCTGCATATCAGCCATAGATAACCTATCTATAGCTTTAAATCTTTTAGCTATCTCAACAACTTTTTTAAAGTACTTGTCTTCTGGCATCTCGACATGGAATCTATCTATAATAGCTGCAAATTCCAGCCGTGCTCTACTTTCATAGTCCTTAACCTCATCAACAACAGCTGGAACTGTATAGAGTTCGACGCCATAGATCTGTAGTGGAAGAGCTGCTAAGAAAGCTGCTGTATCTAAGATAAAGACCTTTAAATTTGACTCTCTACACCTCTTTAAGTCTTGCATATGTGTTTACCCCATGAAATCTTAATACCTTAGCTCTTCTTATAGATCTTTTAATAATTATATCGCTACCTGGTTTAACAACCTCCATTATTTGTCCATCAATTACACAGGCTACAGGGTGGCTATAATCTGATACCTTAACCTTTACAATCCTATTTGGTGATAAAACAACAGGCTTTGCATTAAATTGCATAGGTGCTAAAGGAACTAAAATAATACTGTCTAGGTCTATATCTACAATAGGGCCTCCAGCAGAAAGTGCATAGGCTGATGAACCTAGTGGTGTAGCAACTATTACACCATCTCCATCGATATCATATACACATTCCTCATCCACGTATATAGATAAATTCACTATCTTTGCCCTTGCATAACCCCATCCAACTATAACAATGTCGTTGAGTGCTAATGGCATTGATAAACCTGAGGTATTAAAAGATACTTCTAATCTCATATATTTATGTAAATTATATCTACCTTCAACAACATCTTTAAGTCTTTCTAAAGCTTCATCAGGTTTAACATCTAAGAGAAACCCTCTACGCCCTATTTTAATAGCCATTATAGGTATATCCATTGAGCCGATTCTATGAAGGGTTCTTAAAAAAGTTCCATCACCTCCAACAACAATTATTAGATCAACAATATCCTTACCTACCTTGAACACCTTTCCCCATTTAATGTCAGGTAGAGCTTCTTCATCTATATACATATCTAACCCTAAGACTTCTTCTCCATAGGAAAGTAGCCTCTGTGCTATTTCATATCCTTGACTGCTCCCTCTTTTAATTACAATACCTATATGCTTTATATTCAAGTCTAATCACACTTAGTTTGATTACCTAAATACCTTCTATTTAATACATGTAAAAAGAGCTTTAAGTGTATCTGGAATATTCTTTCTTAATATTAATAGGGTATTATTTATATTAATCTAGCAATGTATATGCTATTGCTATTCTTGGTAATCTTAACCTTAGCCCTCTTTCCAATAATTTTCATTATCTTTGACATTACTATTGTAATAACAGCATCCCCAGATTCATTTACAGCTATTGCCTCTCCTTTTAACCAGCTTAGCAAAGATATGTAAACCTTTAACTATATCATTTATAGAATATCATCTAGAAATAGATAATAGTTGTTATTTGTCTTTCCTATTAATTTAGACATTCAGCTTCCTTGCATTAAATAAGAATTTTGCTAATGTCAAGAACATATATCGTGATATGTAGTATGGATTCAGGGCTTTGAAGCTTTTTAATCATATCTCTATTTAAATCTTTTGCAGCCTTATTTGATTCTATAGCTATTGTTTCAGGACTTATGAATCTACTTCTTCTTACAACAATTCTTCTATCATCTTCAAGAATAAGTTTACTATTTCCTCTAGCTAAAACAGTTTCTTTTATATCATCAACTTGTAATAAAATTATAACTATCGACGAATCTTTTTTTAAAGCTTCCTTAAACTCTTTGTTTAATTCTTTCAATCCCTTATCTAGCTTTATACCTATTATACAATCTCCTCTTTCACTCAAATCAGAATCTTTAGTTAATTCAAAAGTCGATGAATGTAAAGCTTTAATTGATTTATGACCTCTAGCCTCTACATACTCACTATATATCTCCATACTGCTATGTATCATATTAAGATAATACCCTTGTTAGATTTATCTAATATTGAGAGCTGTATATACCGGTTAATATGGGTTATATATCTTGTCAATAGATATGAGTAAAGAAAGAAAAATGTTAGTAGAGATGCTGAAGGCTGAAGGAATAATTAAAAGTGGGTTTGTTGAAGAGGCATTTCTAAGTGTTCCAAGGGAATATTTCGTACCTGAGCATCTAAAGATGTATGCATATAACGATACACCTCTACCAATAGGATATGGTCAAACAATAAGTGCTCCGCATATGGTAGCTATAATGACTGAAGAGCTGAATGTGAAACCTGGTGATAGAGTTCTTGAAATCGGTACTGGTTCAGGTTATCAAGCAGCTATACTAGCCCATATAGTATCTAAGAAGGGTTATGGACATGTATATACAATTGAGCGTATTCCTCAATTAGCTAAAAAAGCTATAGTAAATATAGCTAATGCAAGACCAGATTTACTTGATTTTGTAACAGTTGTTATTGGTGATGGATCAAGAGGGTTGGAGATGTTTCAACCTTTTGATAAAATAATTGTAACAGCAGCTGCTCCAAGAATACCTGAACCATTAATTCAACAACTAAAGCCTGGTGGAACTATGGTTATACCAGTTGGTGATAGATGGGAACAAATTCTTCAAGTAATTATAAAAAATGATAAAGGATATGTAAAGATTCGCGATTCTATTGCATGTATATTCGTACCACTTATAGGTCAATATGGATGGCGTAATGAATATGATTATACATAGTTTGGTATACACTTTATCTTAGAGATAGCTACTACAAATACTACAAGCTAAAATGCTATATTTATAAGTACGAAATTAATATGGTTTGTATAATGACTAATTAACATGATAAGGATTATTATCTTATTCTATTTATAAATACAAGAACTCAAGTATATATTGTAGAAGTATATATAGCCTTTAATGAGTATTTTTAATACACATATCTAGAAGCTGTTTGAAGCTTTTCCCAAACCCTACACGAATTCCGAAACGTGTATCTGTATAAAGATAGACTAGCCTCTTGCTTTGAAGCTTCCTCAATATATTGAGAAGCTCACTACTTGGATAATGCAATTCTTCTGCAATTTGGTCTAAATACATATATGTACTACCCCATTCAATATAATGCTTTATCATAAAATTCAATATTTGGTTTTCCTCCTCATCTAAATCTTTAGTACTTAAAATTTTAGTTACACAGTTTAGTGCTTTCATAAGGTCATTTTTCTGTTTATTTATGTTGTCCTGTTTACCCACCTTAGAATCTATTTTGTATTCAATAAATTGCTGTATTTTTGTCTCTTTTTGAGGCGAATATTGCTGAATCCAGTTGTTTACTGTATTAAAATCTGGTTCATTTATTAGTTTTTGGGCTAACCGGACCACATCAGCAGGTGTTAGAATAGGGATACCTAAAGCCTCTATAAGGGTTTTAACATATTCTTCACCTATTTTTGTTAAAATCCAGTAGCCTGATCTATACTCTACATATCCCCTACTCTTCCAATAACTAAGATAGCTACTAACAAGTTTTGAGTTTTTGCCGATTATACCTGCAATTTCGTAGCTTCTCATAGGTCTGAGATATAATGTGAGAAGAATTGCCTCTACAATTCTTGAACGTGGACCCTTTTCCAAAGGTTTATTGATTAAAGTTCTATTAGGGTCTATATCACTGATTTTCTGATTAAAAATAGCTGGGTGTGTACTATATGGTTCAGAGTTTTGTAGCTCGTCGATAGAAGTCCTTGACATAGCAAAAACCCTATAAAGTTCATATATTTTGTGTGGAGCTTATTATTCATATAGCAAAATGTTTATATTTTCCCTAAATGGCTAAAGCATAACTGCTTTTAAATCTACAACACAACTATATCCTGTCCAAAGGTGTGAGGGATGCCTATTTAGTGAAGTAGAAGAGAAGTTGAGTATAGATAGAAAAACGTTGAAGAATATATTGAAAGAACTTAAAAAGTGGCATGCACGGGCAACAACATTGCTTAGCCTCTATATACCTTCAGGTAGACCTATAAGCGAAGTTGTTAATATGCTTCGCCAAGAACTTGCTATAACGGAGAATATAAAATTAAAAAGAACGAGAGATGCTGTGCAATGGGCTTTAACCACAGCGATAGAGAGGCTATCTAAGTTACGAGAGGTACCAAAAAATGGTCTTGTTGTATTTAGTGGTATAAATGAGGATACAGGGGAAAATATAGTATTGATATTTTCACCACCTGATCCAGTTTCAATATATTTCTATAGAACTGATAAGGAGTTTCATATAGAATTCTTAGAACCCATGGTTGAGGAGTCTGATATATATGGTATTATAATTATAGAAAGAGATGAGGCAACAATAGGTTTGCTTAAGCCTTCAGGTATACAAGTTTTAGATGAGATAGAATGGTTTATACCTGGAAAACATCACAAAGGTGGACAAAGTCAGAGAAGATTTGATAGAATTATTGAACAGATGGTTGAAGAGTTTTATAAACATGTTGCTGAAAAGGTCAATAGCTACTTTGTTCCCTTGATAGAAGAAGGTAAAATGAAGGGAGTTATTATTGCAGGTCCTGGTTATGCTAAGCAGGATTTTCTTAAAGAAGCAGAGAACCTAGATTACAGAGTAAAGAAGCTTGTAGTTAGTGAACCTATAGATGTTGCTTATCAAGGTGTTGTTGGATTAAGAGAGGTTGTTATGAAGTCAAAGGATATATTAACTAAACAGAGATTTGTTGAGGTGCTCAATGTTCTAGAAGAGTTTAAATACCATATAGCTAAAGATGATGGCTATATAGTTTATGGTTTAAAAGATGTTGAGATAACTTTAAACAATGGTGCTGTTGACAAAATACTTATATGTGAGGATAGTGTAGATTTAGATAGAATTGAAAAGACAGCTTCCGAAAAAGGTGCAAAACTAGTGGTGATACCTAGTAGTGTAGATGAGTATAGCTGGTTTAAAGACACTTTTGGATGTATCGCTGCAATAACAAGATATCCAATCAATATTTAGTCTACTCATTGGCTGTAGGTATTGAAAATCTATAAGGGCAATTTTGCCAATTCTTATTACATATATAGATTTCATATCTTGTTAGAGGTCTGTCCAAAATGCGGCAATATCCAACCCTTATACCATTTTCTAGATCGACAAGTTCACTGTCAATGCAATCAACCTTTGTATTTTGTGGTAATACATGTATAGGAGGGTATATTTTTATTGTGCGTTCCTTTCTTATGTATTGACGTTTTTGACTAAAAGTAGAGGGGGATTCTACATAATATGAACAATTCCTATAGATGCTATCAGAGGTACATCTCTCTATCGATACAATAGCATCGGTAGGTTCAGTTAGTTTAGGTGAAGTGCACATACCATGTTGATACCATGGACATGGCATAGGTTTTGAATCACCTGTATAGAAAATCTATAGGGTTTTACTGTTAATAAAAGGTAAAACATTTTATCTATGTAAAGCCTTTAAGTATTTTTAGAAATAGTTATTATAACGTATCCCTTAGATATATAGCGATAAATTGAAGAAAGCTTTGTACATGGCTAGGTGTATATACTATGGCTAGAAGGGGTATGGTAGAGAAAGCTATTCAATACGATAAAGAAGAAGCTAAAGGAACGGAACTAGGTTTAAGGGTTATATATGAAGATCCTGAGATCGTGGTTATAACAGCTCCTAATGAGGATGAATTGAAGGAAATTATATTGGATATGTTAAGAGAAGGTTCAAAGACATTAAAGGAAATGCATAGCAAGCTTGCTGGAATAGCTAGTGAGGATAAGATCCGAAGATGTATTATAAGATTAATGGATGAAGGTATTGTTGTAGTTGATGAAGATGGCCACTATAAGCTACTAGGTTCAGAGGAATTTGATGGAGAGTTAAATCAATAACAAAGAAATGTCTCTTTAAAAGTGCCATATCTAAAAAGTGATATGTATTTGATGCCATAGGTAGTGATATCTAGAATAATCATTGTTAATAAAGTCTAACCCCACAGTATGGACAGAATCTAGCATTTATTGGTATCAATGAATGGCAATAGGGACATTGATTCTGGTTATTGTATTGTATTTGTTGTGGCGGTATTGCTGTAAATACGTTTTGAGTTGTTATTGCATTGATTTGTTGTTGTGGTGTTAATGGAGCTATTATACTTCTAAATGTCTTCAGATAATGATCCTTTACATCTTCATGGAGTAGATGAAGATATATTTCTGTTGTTTTTAGATCTCTATGTCCTAAAATTTGTTGAAGAGATACTATGTTTAAGCCTTTTTTAAGAGCTTCAGTTGCAAAAGTATGTCTCATTATGTGTGGTCTTACCTTATTTTTGTCTATACCAGCTCTCTTAGCTAAGCTTTTCAACCTTTTATATAGCCCACTATAGCTTATTGGCAAGATCTTTGCATCAAGTGTAGGTGTTTTTAGATTTATTATTTGTGTGAGTATCTGTGCTGTAATGTCTCCTATAAATACTATTCTTTCTTCATCAAACTTTGCATTTCTAACTCTTATCTCTCTATTCCTAAGATCTATATCACCATATCTAAGACTTAAAGCTTCTTCAGCTCTAAGACCTGTTTCAAGAAGAAGTGCTAATATTAATAGATCTAGATGGTCTCTAGCAACAGCAAATAGCCTAGATATTTCCTCAGGTTTAAGTGTCTGGATTTCTCTTCTTCTAGGTCTTCTAATACCTGGAAACTTAATTTCTAAGCCGAGCCATTCAAAGAATCTTTTAAGAAATAATGTATAGTAATACAAGGTGCTTTCTCTAGATCTTCTATCACTATATTTAGCACCAGGAAAACCCTTTCTAATCCTTTCAAGTCTCCAACTATATATATCATCATAGGTGATAGATCTAAAATTCTTCCAACCAATAAAACTAAGAAAATCATTAAGAGCAGATCTATAGCTCTTAACAGTTTTTTCATCAGCGCCTGAAGCCTCTAAAACCGCTAAAAACCTCTCAACAACAACTTTAGGATCGGTATCTACGTATTCTAAAGGAGCTTTGCCAATATCTATCTTAGGCACTAAAAACCCTAGAAGAGAGTTAAAATACTGTGTAAACATAAGAGAAGTGAGGCAAATAAACTTATTAAACTATTAAACCTTATAACACACAACCCTCAATATGTAAAATAAGGGATGCGATTAGTAAAATCAAAGCTGGAAACAGTGCCGGGGTCGCCTAGCCTGGTAGGGCGCCGGCCTGCTAAGCCGGTGGGGGACCACCCCACGCGGGTTCAAATCCCGCCCCCGGCGCCAAATCTTTATAAATTTCTATGTTTCTACTTGAAGGATGTGAGCTATGGCTGAGATGCTTGGTGGAATCATGAGTTATGATCCCTTATATAAATGTGTTAACATTGCTACTCTTACTGATGAGGTTAGAAGAGCTATTTTCTACCAAGTTAAGAACATTTTTAGATTTTATATTGAAGTATTTGATATATGTTATATTTGGTGTTGTAGAATGAGTATAGATGTAATAGTTTTAAGGCCTATCGGTTTTGTGAGAGTTGATTTATCTGATGAAGAAATAACAAGGTCTTTAAATGGTGTGAAAGGATACATAGAAATCTTGCCTGAATATGTAGATGGGTTGAAAGGTCTCGATGGATTTTCAGATATAATATTGATAGCATATTTACATAAAGTTGACAATGAAAAGAGAAAATCTTTAGCTGTTAAACCATTTAGAAGATTTGCTAAACTTGGCATGGCTGTTGATGAACTCCCTATGGTGGGTGTTTTTGCAACAGATTCTCCGCATAGACCTAATCCAATTGCATTAACAATAGTTAAGCTCTTAAGAATAGAAAATAACATCCTCTATGTCGATGGTCTTGATCTATTTAATGAAACACCAATTCTAGATATAAAACCGTATACACCTAATAGAAGAAGAGAATATATAGAAATTCCATGGTGGTTTAAAAGAGCTATGGAATTAATAAGAGATAAGGTAGTAAGGCAATCTATTATTAAAAATTAAAATAAATAATTTAGCATCATAAATTATAAATTGTCTATAGATTATCAACAAATTCTATAACTATAAATAAAACACAAAAGAATTCAAAATTTTAAACAAAAATTTTGAATTAGAGGATGTAGGGCAAGTTTAGAATAAATGCAAAGAGCAAACAATATATACACTGTTTAGTTAACTGTTAACAAGACTTTTAATGGCTAGTAGTATTATAGATAGGAAGACTCTAGGTTCACAACCATGATAGCTAATAATGATGTAAAAGGCTGGATTTTAAAATGTACAGTGTGTAACAATGTTTGGGTTTTAGAGGTTAGTTTTGATATTCGTAATGTTAAAACACTCTATCATTTTTGTTATAAATGCAAAAGAAATACGTTTCACGAAGTTCTTGGAAGAACTGAAAATAAATATTAAAGATGAATAACGCTTTTAACCCGATATAATCTTGTCTTAAGTTGTTTGTGGGCCGGTAGCTCAGCCTGGAAGAGCGCTCGGTTTGCACCCGAGAGGTCCCGGGTTCAAATCCCGGCCGGTCCACCAAATATATTAATCCGATAAATTCTATAATATAGTTATAGTATATTGTTAGAAGAGACCATATAGTTTCAGGAAAATATATCTACATAAATTATGTAAATATTGCAATTCTAAAATAATATTAATATAAAGTTAAGACTGTTAGAAAATAACTTAGGTCTTATATATGAAAGCTTTTAACCCCCACAAACACTAAGATGATTTACGCACACTGTTCCCGCGGCCGGCGGCAGAGCAAGACACGGAGCCTGTGCTCCGAGAATGAATGACTTTAACTCCAACCGCGGGAACAAAGTGAATCAAAAAGAATAAAACAAATGGGGATCCGATCCAACCTAGGGAACTACCCTAGGGAGGTCGGATCTCACTTGGTGTCCATAACCCACAGCCACGTATTAGATCTACCCTGGGGTATCCCGCGGCCTTGCGGCCGCGATACCGGTTGATCCTGCCGGACCCGACCGCTATCGGGGTGGGGCTAAGCCATGGAAGTCGCACGCCCACTAAGTAGTGGGCGTGGCGGACGGCTGAGTAACACGTGGCTAACCTACCCTCAGGACAGGGATAGTCCCGGGAAACTGGGACTAATCCCTGATAGGTGGAGATACCTGGAATGGTCTCCACCGAAAGGGTCAGACCGCAATGCAGGTCTGACCGCCTGAGGATGGGGCTGCGGCCCATCATGGTAGTTGGCGGGGTAATGGCCCGCCAAGCCGATAACGGGTAGGGGCCGTGAGAGCGGGAGCCCCCAGATGGGCACTGAGACAAGGGCCCAGGCCCTACGGGGTGCACCAGGCGCGAAACCTCCGCAATGCGGGAAACCGTGACGGGGCCACCCCGAGTGCTCCGAAGAGGGGCTTTTCCCCGCTGTAAGTAGGCGGGGGAATAAGCGGGGGGCAAGTCTGGTGTCAGCCGCCGCGGTAATACCAGCCCCGCGAGTGGTCGGGACGCTTACTGGGCCTAAAGCGCCCGTAGCCGGCCCAGCAAGCCCTTGCTGAAATCCTCGGGCTTAACCCGAGGATAGGTAAGGGAACTGCTGGGCTAGGGGGCGGGAGAGGCCGAGGGTACTCCCGGGGTAGGGGCGAAATCCTATAATCCCGGGAAGACCACCAGTGGCGAAGGCGCTCGGCTGGAACGCGCCCGACGGTGAGGGGCGAAAGCCGGGGGAGCGAACCGGATTAGATACCCGGGTAGTCCCGGCTGTAAACGATGCGGGCTAGGTGTTGGGTGGGCTTTGAGCCCACCCAGTGCCGCAGGGAAGCCGTTAAGCCCGCCGCCTGGGGAGTACGGCCGCAAGGCTGAAACTTAAAGGAATTGGCGGGGGAGCACCACAAGGGGTGGAGCCTGCGGTTTAATTGGAGTCAACGCCGGGAATCTTACCGAGGGCGACAGCAGGATGAAGGCCAGGCTAACGACCTTGCCAGACACGCTGAGAGGAGGTGCATGGCCGTCGCCAGCTCGTGCCGTGAGGCGTCCGGTTAAGTCCGGCAACGAGCGAGATCCCCACCCCCAGTTGCAATCCCGATCTCTGGATCGGGAGCACACTGGGGGGACTGCCGCCGATAAGGCGGAGGAAGGAGGGGGCCACGGCAGGTCAGCATGCCCCGAATCCCTCGGGCTACACGCGGGCTACAATGGTGGGGACAGCGGGTGCCGACCCCGAAAGGGGAAGGCAATCCCTGAAACCCCGCCGTGGTTGGGATCGAGGGCTGTAACTCGCCCTCGTGAACGTGGAATCCCTAGTAACCGCGCGTCAACATCGCGCGGTGAATACGTCCCTGCTCCTTGCACACACCGCCCGTCGCTCCACCCAAGCGAGGGAGGGGTGAGGCCCATTCTGCCTAGGGCAACCTAGGCAGGGTGGGTCGAACCCCTCTTTCGTGAGGGGGGAGAAGTCGTAACAAGGTAGCCGTACCGGAAGGTGCGGCTGGATCACCTCCTCTTAATATGGATATCCCAGGGTGGATCTACGTGAGAGCTGTGGGTTATGGACACCAACAGATGCAGCTTGGAACTTAATAAGTTCCAAGCTAAGTGTGTAAGGGGTTCTTAACCCGATGAGCACTGTACAGGTCCAGTACATACTGGCCCCGCTCCAAACGCCAGGCAAGAAGCCACCCGGTGGATGGCTTGGCTCGGGTGCCGAGGAAGGGCGTGGCAAGCAACGATATGCCTGGGGGAGGTGCAGGCAACCGTTGAACCCAGGATCCCCGAATGGGAATTCCTGCTATAGGGTAACACCCTATAGCATCCGGGAAACCTGGGTGACCAGGGAGTACCGGAGGGGAACCCCCCGAACGGAAACATCTTAGTAGGGGGAGGAAGAGAAACCAATTGGGAACCCCTGAGTAGGGGCGACCGAAAGGGGGTAAGCCCAAACCAAATCCCCATGTGATGAACATGGGGAGATGTGGTGTTGAGGCTACCCACTAATGTTGGACCCTACCCACGGTAGCTGAAGTGGGTTGGAAAACCCCGCCGTAGAGGGTGATAGCCCCGTAGGCTAAACCGTGGAGGGTGAAGTGGGTAGCCAGAGTACCGCGGCTTGGTTTTGCCGTGGGAAGCTAGGGGTCACCAACCTCTAAGGCTAAATACAACCCGAGACCGATAGTGAACTAAGTACCGTGAGGGAAAGCTGAAAAGCACCCCGGAAGGGGGGTGAAAAGAGCCTGAAACCGGGTGGCTAATCACGGTGCAGCCTGAAAGAGATGAAGCCCTCTGAAGGAAACCTGGGTAACCGGGGAGTACGAAGAGGGTTGATCAAGGTTGCACCGTCCGTCTTGAAACACGGGCCGGGGAGTTCACAGCCGTGGCAAGGCTAAGGGGATTAACCCCGAAGCCGTAGGGAAACCGACTGGCCCGCAGCCAGTTTTGCTGGCAAGGGGCGGGGTCTGAAAAGGCCTGGAGTCACGGCTGTGAGACCAGAAACCGGGCGATCTAGGCGGGGGCAGGGCGAAGCCGGGGGAACCCCCCGGTGGAGGCCCGAAGGGGTGCTGACGTGCAATTCGCTCCCATGACCTCCGCCTAGGGGCGAAAGACCAATCTAGCCCGGTGATAGCTGGTTCCCCCCGAAGTGCGTCTTAGCGCAGCCCCACTTGAGGGAACCTACGGGGTAGAGCTACGGATTGGGGGTGGCTGGTGGGATGACCACCAGTGCCTCCAGTCCAACTCCGAACCCGTAGGTCCCATAGATGGTGGGAGTGGGGTATCCGGGGTAAGCCTGGATACCGAAAGGGGAACAACCCAGACCGGGGTTAAGGTCCCTAAGTGCCGGCTAAGTGCCAATCTTAAAGGGCGTCCCGAGCCTTAGACAGCGGGGAGGTGGGCCTAACAGCAGCCATCCTCTAAGGAGTGCGTAACAGCTCACCCGCCGAGGCTCGGGGCCCCGAAAATTGGTCGGGGCTTAAGCCGGCCACCGAGACCCCGGGGCACAGCCGCTATGCGGCTGTGATCCGGTAGGGGGGCGTCGAGGTGGGACAGAAGCCGGGCCTTGAGGTCCGGTGGACCCGCCTCGAGTGCGGATCCCGGCGGTAGTAACAGCAAAGAGGGGTGAAAACCCCCTCCGCCGGAAGGGCCAGGGTTCCTTGGCAACGTTTGTCGGCCAAGGGTTAGCCGGTCCTAAGGTGGGCCGTAACTCGGACCCACCGAAAGGGAAAGGGGTTAATATTCCCCTGCTACGGGGGTAGATGCGGTAACGCAAGCCACACCCCCAACGTCTCGGGGTAGGCTGACCAGGGTGGTCATACCCTGGTTAACTACCCGAAGGCCGGGGAGTGCCGTAAAGGCGAGAACCGGCTGAAGGGAGGAATAGCCACCCGTTAGGGTGGTTCAGCTAAGCCCCGGGACTCATGAAAAGGGGGTGTGGAGCGATCCCCCGTAACCGTACCGAGAACCGCCACAGGTGCCTCTGGGTGAGGAGCCCAAGGCGTGCGGGGTCTAACCCGGGCTAGGGAACTCGGCAAATTAGCCCCGTAACTTCGGGAGAAGGGGTGCCTGCGGTTCTGAGGTAAACCCTTGGAACCGCAGGTCGCAGTGACTAGGGGGTCCTGACTGTTTAATAAAAACATAGGTCCCCGCTAGCCCGAAAGGGTGAGTACGGGGGCCGAATCCTGGCCACTGGCGGTCCGTGAAACCGGGGTACAACCTGGCGAAGCGCCGCTGAAGGCCGGGGGTAACTCTGACCCTCTTAAGGTAGCCAAATGCCTTGCCGGGTAAGTTCCGGCGCGCATGAAGGGATCAACGAGGGCCCCACTGTCCCAGCCCGGGTCCCCGTGAAGCCCACGGAGCCGGTGCACAGGCCGGCATCCCCCCGTAGGGAGAGAAGACCTCGTGGAGCTTTACCGCAGCCCGGTGCATGTCCTCGGCTCCTGCTGCATAGTGTAGGTGGGACCCTGTGAAGATAGGCCTCTGGGTCTATCTAAGGGGTCAATGAAACACCACCCAGTGGGAGCCGGGGACATTACCCCAGGGACTTCCTGGGGGACAGCACCGGGTGGGCGGTTCGGCTGGGGCGGCACACCCGCGAAAAAGTAACACGGGTGCCCAAAGGCCGGCTCAGGCGGGTCAGAACTCCGCCGTAGAGTGCAAGGGCAAAAGCCGGCCTGACCGAACCCTTGACAGCAAGGGGTTCGGCCGGGAAACCGTGGCCTAGCGAACGCTCGTGCCCTCCTTGGTGGGGGCCGGGCATGACAGAAAAGTTACCCCGAGGATAACAGGGTCGTCGCGGGCGAGAGCCCACATCGACCCCGCGGTTTGCTACATCGACGTCGGCTCTTCCCATCCTGGGGGTGCAGCAGCCCCCAAGGGTGGGGCTGCCCGCCCATTAAAGGGGAACGTGAGCTGGGTTTAGACCGTCGTGAGACAGGTCGGACTCTACCCACGGGGGGTGCAGGCCGCCTGAGGGGAAGGCAACCTCAGTACGAGAGGAACGGGTTGCCGCGGCCTCTGGTGTAGCGGCCGTCTGGCAAGGCGTATGCCGCATAGCTACGCCGTAGGGGGTAACCGCTGAAAGCATCTAAGCGGGAACCCCTCCCCGAAAAGAGGCGGCCGTTCCCAGGTGTTTGCCTGGGAGGAGGGCTCCCGTAGAAGACGGGGTTGATGGGGTGGGGGTGTAAGCCTCGAGAGCCTTAGGGCTCGAGAGGTTCAGCCCACCACTCCCAATCGCCCGACGCCTAGTGTTTGGAGTGGGGCCAGGTACAAATGGACCTGTACAGTGCTCGTATTTCTTTTGTTGTATATGTATTGAATATTGTATTAGGATAGTGTTTGTGTATTAGCTTATAATACTCTTTAAACCAAACTAGACAGCTAGGATGCTAGTCCATAGGTGATGCTATATTGAATGATGGTGAGTCGGGTAAACAAATGTTAACGGCTACAGATAAACAAAAAGATCAGAAGAGGGTATGGATCCAGAAAATGATTAAAAGTGCTAAGCTTCATCACAAGCTTTGCCCATTCTATGACAGAAAAAAGAAGCTGTGTTTCCTTAGATTAGGTGAGAGGTGTCCTTATGATGGAAAATTTGATAACTGTCCAATATTCATAGGATTTCTTGATAAGAGATATGAGGAGATTATAGCTGCAGGTAAACCTCTTCCAATAGATTTTGAAGATCCTCTAGTTCAATTTGGTGTTACATAGATATGTCTGTAAATCCTCTAGAAGTTGTTAGAAAATGCATATCTACAGAGATAGCAAAAGAGCTAAACCTAGACCACAACGTTATTAAAGAACTGTTTACAGTTCCTCGTGAAGAATATGGAGATTTAACCATAGTATTGTCTAAGACGTTTAAAGATGACATACAAAGCGATAAACTTGTAGAAGCTGTGAAGAGATGCAGCTATATAGAAAAAGCTAAAGCTATTGGCATGTATATAAATATGTGGTTCAATAAACCTAGATTCACAGAATTAGTATTCAGATCTATTGTAGCTAACGAGACGAACTATGGGATTTACAAAGAGGAGAAGCCTAAAAGAATAGTAGTTGAATACGTTTCTGCAAACCCTATACATCCACTACATATAGGAGCAGCTAGAAACGCTGCTATAGGAAACTTCATAGCGAATATAAATAAAGCTGTAGGAAATAACGTTCAAACAAGATTCTATATAAATGACGTTGGCAGACAAACAGCTATACTTACACTAGGAGTTAAACAATTAAAAGATATAGAACCACCAAAAGATATAAAGCCAGACCATTGGATAGGACTTATATATGCTATAACAAGCACAATTATAGAGATAATATCTATAAAGAGAAGCCTAGAAATAGAAAAAAATGAAGAGAAAAGAAAGGAAATGCAAAGAGAACTAGATGGGCTTTTAATCGATGCGACAAGGCTAAGAGAACAAGCACCAGATATATTCGACACAATTTTAGAGAAACTAAAGAATATGGATATAGAGAAAGAAATCTCAAAGATTATAAAAGGATATGAAAAAGGAGAGAAAGAAATCACAGAAATAGTACGAAAAGCTGTAGCACTATGTATAGAAGGCATAAGTAAAACGCTTCAGAGATTTAAAGCATCTATAGATATATGGGATTGGGAAAGCGATTTAATATGGAGTGGCGAAGTAGATGAGGTTCTAAAAGCTTTAAAAAACATGTCTTCTGAATACAAAGGAGCTCTAGCAATAGACTTTAAAATGCTCTTAAATATAGAGAGTATACGGGATAAGTTAAGAATACCAAAAAACCTAGAAATACCACCACTAGTTATTTTAAGAAGCGATGGCACAACACTTTACACAGTTAGAGATATAGCTTACTCAATAAAAAAGTTTAGAGAATACAACGCTGATAAAGTTATAAATGTTATAGCATCTGAACAAACATTACCACAAGCACAACTTAGATTAGCATTATATATGCTTGGATACCATAGAGAAGCAGAGAATCTGATACATTATAGCTATGAAATAGTGAATATAGAAGGAACTAAGATGAGTTCCAGAAGAGGAAAAATAATAACCTTAGATAGCGTATTAGAAGAAGCAAAAATGAGGTCAGCAATAGAACTTGAAAAGAAAGGTATGAAGGCAGAGGACATAGCAGAGAAAATAGGTGTAGCAGCATTAAAATTCTACCTACTCTCAGTAACTCCATCAAGACCCATAAAGTTTTCCTGGGATAACGTTCTAAATTTCGAAAGAAACTCAGCACCATATCTACTCTACACATTTGCTAGAACTGAAGGTGTATTTAGAAAAGCCAAGGAACTTGGTATAGAGCTTAACTGGATTAGGATTCTTAGTGAAGCAGATACAAGCTTTGCAGAAAATAATGTTAGGAGATGGAGACTAGTAAAAATAATTTCAGAATATCCAGATATATTTTATAGATGCTATAAAGAGTTAGATCCATCAATAATGGCTATATATATCCTTAGACTAGCAGATGAATTTAATTCATGGTATGACGAAGAGCCTATAGTACTTGAAAGCAATGATAGTTTAAGAAAATCTAAACTACTTATAACATATTCAGTAAACCAGATACTTAAAGGAGCACTTAAAATATTTGGTATAGAACCTTTAGAAAGGTTATAGAGAATGGAGAAATGTAAAGAGTATGTAAAGCCCATAGATATTGAGGGCTATGCAATAGCAGATAAAATTTCTTCTATCGAATACATAACATGCAACAAAAATAAAGAGATGATAGTAGCAAAACTTAAAAACGGTGAAACGCTATGCACACCATGTATTGCTAAAGATGAAGCTGAATTATGTAAAAAAGTTATAGGGTTTTATAGAAATATAGTAATTGTATTAAATGATGACAGGTATTACCACCTAGCCTATAAAGGCTATGAAGAAGACACTAGACGCTGATGAATCAGGTAAATACATAAGTTTATAAGCTGTGAATAAGCAAATACCTATCCACATAGTTAGGTGGTAACTACGCAATTTTGTCCCAAATGCGGAGGTCTCTTAGTACCTATCAAAAAAGAGGATGGATCCACAGTACTAAAATGCTCTAAATGTGGATATGAAGCATCTTCACAGAAACCATCCTACAAAATAGAAACACCTACATCCACTGCAACCAGGGTTCACACAACATCAATTATAAGCAACGGTAAAACCATAACTAGAAAAAAAGAAGAGATAGAACAAGAAAAAGAAGAATATTATAAAGAGCTGTTCCTAGAGCTTTTACATGAAGAGGAATACGGCGGTGAAGAAACATAGATATATCAAAGGTGGTTCATGCTGCTAAGAAAGCCGAGGAAACTTCAGAAAAAATATCATTAAAGCTTGCCAGCATCATAAGAAACTCAAATACAGTCTTATTGATTTATTGCGGATCTACATATGGTTTAGCTCAGCATATGTTATCAATTTTAAAGATATCAAAACCCCAGCTTTCACTAACAGCCATAGATGGAGACTATGCATACAACATTCTTTTACCGTATATAGCAGAAACGATAGATTTAGCAATAGTTTTTAGTGATATAGTACATGAAAAAACTCTTACAAGATTATTACAATCAATATTTTTAAACAATATAAAATCCATGTTTATAATTCCTAACATCTTATATGAAAAACATAAGGTGCAATGGAATAGAGGATTCGAAAATATAAACATAATTGAAATAGAAAATAATATATATAGATTAACATTGCTACTTACTGCTATGAAAACTGGCATATATATAGGGGAGTCGATAACTAGAATAAATAGAATGAAAAATGAGATAGAAATTGCATCTGTAGTAGATGAGATTATTTATAGATATAAATATGTTATCGATGCTCTAAAGACAAATAAGAATGTAGTTGTTTCTAAGACCATGATACCTGTAGGAGAATATCTTGAGGAACACAATTATAATGTGTATATAATGAATGAAACACCTAAGTATTTATTATTAAACAATTTTATAAATACTTTAAATGTTTTAATATTGATCCATTCATCTATAGAAGATCACATCGTAAATGAATTCATCATAGAGTCTGTAAGAAAGGGGCTAAGAAAAGAACAATTTGTAAACATGAGAATCAATACAGACCCCTTTACGGCACCCTTATATGGAATTTTAGTGTCTATGATAACAACATTAAAGAATTAAAGTTATTAATATTTAAAATAAGATTAATTTAATGTAATACACTGTAGCCATTAATATAAAGTAATATTTATTTGTAGAAACATTCTCTACAAGCATTCAATCATTTTATTCATACTAATTAAACAATTACTGTATTATAATCTCTTTCTACCATAATATATTATAACAATATTTATCGATATTTAATACATGGCTAAAGCGAATCGGTTTAAACAATCGTATTCAAATATAATTACGAAAAGCTTATAAACATAGATAAATTAACATCTTTTAGATGTAAGAGAGCCAATAAAGACCTATAACCGCTATAATGCTGCTTTAAACATATTAATTAAGACTAAAGCCAATAAAAATAAAAACGATTAAGAAAGACATCCTAACTACTGGTTCATATATGGTGCCGGGGTAGCTCAGCTGGTAGAGCGCGGGGCTGTTAACCCCGTGGTCGGAGGTTCGAATCCTCCCCCCGGCGCCATTCTTTTAGATGATGAAGCTCGAAAGGGTTGATCAATGATAGACTCGCGCAGGTCTGAAGCTAAATTATTGTAAAAATTTCTAAGCTTGGTATACCATTTATCAAATTTAAAATAAAGATTTAAAAATCTTCTATTCCTAAATCTTTTCGAATACCTCTACGGCTTAGTATGTTTTTAAGTGATGAATCAGATCTTTTACTTTCTAAATCCTTCATAAATGCATCTTCACTTTTAGACTCTGTTTTTATAACAGATAAACATTTGCCATCAGGCAACAGGTATCTAGAAACACACATAGCATATTGGCATTTATAGCCTATACATACATCATTAACCCAGTTACAATATGATGTAGGTTTACCATTTATGAGTTTAACTATTAAGGCCTTCTTACTGCATTTGAATAATGGACATGAGGTATTACACATGACACCTATAGGTCTAGGGGTTTCCATGGACGGTTTTTCATCTCTTCTATAACCTTCATGTCTTTCTCTATGACGGGGATATCTATCTTCCCTTCTAGAAGTTGATATGGAAGAAGAGCCTTCTCTTTCTTGTTTACGCAAGAGCTTCACCACTGTTTAATAACTTAGAGTTAGATAGGCTCTAACAGATAAGCTTATGGTTTAACCCACTTAAAAACTAGATAGTTTATATTTTTATATGGATCTTTATCATCAACTATTGCAAGCACTGATTTTTTTCTAACACTATGGCTAAGTCTACCAAGACCCACAATATCTATAGATCTTAGTAAATTCGCTGCTGATGTAACAGTAACAACATAGGGGGCATGTTCTAAACCCGGTCCAAGTTCATATACTGTGAAATCAGCTCCAAACTTCATACCACTTCGAACTATATACCCTTTTTCTTTAATATCTTTGTATACACTATATTTTAAGTTAAAACTATTGATGATTTTATTAGCGTAGGACTCAACATCATTGCATTTAACATCAGTATTACCAATAGATACTGAAATTAAACCTTTGTTACACAGATAAAACACCTCATATATAGAGAAAACAAATGGTTGGTCATAGCTTTTTAGAGGATTAGGTTTAGATTCATCTATTGGTTTACCAAAGAATATTTTAAACAAATTGTTTCCTAGGATGCTATTAAATAGAAAACCTTTTTGTCCTATTGTAAAAATCTTTATGTTCTTATTATTTATTTTCGCTTCATTACATGAAGACATAGTAAAGCCTCGTAAGTTTTTATAAATGAATTGACAACATCACCTAAACCATCCATTATTATAACTGATAAGATATCAATTTTTTCTCTCATGCTATTTACATAGGATTCATCATAATAGGAACTAAGGTTTTGAATAGATGTTGAGAGATCATCAATAATTTTATCAGCTCTTATAGGCATCTCTATATATGATCTTAGAATATTTTGTAGTTTATTTATACATTCTATTAATAGACTTAAAATTTTCTGAGCAGATATAATAATGTCTTCATTTAATTCTGATGGATTGTGCACCAAAGAGAAATGTATATATAGCTTATGTATCTTCTCAAGGAAATCTGAGGAAGCATTTAATATATTAAGGTAGTGGTTAGCTGTCATTAATGCTGATGATACTCTTGAGGCATATTCAAGAATTCCTCTATAATTATTTCTAAGATCTCTATAAGCTCCTATGACCCTTATTATTCTTGTTTTCACAATTTCTAAACGATCTTGAAATATATCATTAAACATTTCTTGCACTTCGTTGATAATACCTATTACTTTGGTATATAAATTATCTAGTTGTTCAATTAGATTCTCTTCGGCAAGTGTAATCTGTATTTGGAGTTGCTTTGGTTCAATCACATCACTATCCATTTTTTACAGCCTGAAAGATTTGCTACTTATATTATCTACTATAAGTGAAGTGGTATATAAATTTGAAACAAGAAGACAAAGATATATATTAGATGCTTCCTTAATGATATCAATAAAGTTTCATTAAATTTTTGGTAAGGCATTATTTATAGTCTTTAACAAATTTTCAATTCTTTCAATTCTCTTTAATTGCTCATCTATATCAACACCTAATACCACTAACTGTATATTGTTTAACCTTCTCCATATCTCTTTTTCACTTGGAATAGCTATCTCATCGATATAAAACAATAATAAATGTAGCTTTTCAATAGTTTCATTATTATCAATTTTATTGTCTATAATAACAGTTGCTGATAAACTTTGTAAAATTTTTTCAAGTCTCTCCGAAATTCTTTTTAATTTACGTAATCTACTAGCATATCTATCTAATAGATTATGCTTTGAAATTATTATATTTCGGCATCTATCTATATATTTACTATGTAGATATATTACTTCTTCAAATGATTTCAATATTTGTGATGCTTCATCTTTTTCTATAATGGCTATACAACCTCTATACAGATCTTATGGTACAAATACTATTATCTGAAACTCCTAACTGTCTCATTTGATCATGATTTACACCTATGTGATATTCATCTAAATCCTCTACAATAATAGCCTTTAGTCTAAACCTTTTCTTACCAGCTACAGTTACTTCTATATAATCCTTTACACCTAATTCTTTCGCTAATACTATTGATATTCTCGCTTCACCTTCTTTAGCATTAGGATCATATCTCAATCTTAGTCTCTTTTCCTTTACTCCTTGCCTTTGCTTAGAAAACAAAGAGGATGGAGGTGGAACTATAGAGACAAGCTTCTTCACATCAATCTTTTCCTCCTTTACATCCTCTTTTACTTCTTTTTCAGCTATATCTTCACTATCCATTACCATATTATTCACCAAGATTGGGACATTTTCAAAAATCCTTACTACTCTCTCAAGATTATTAAATTTCTCCGCAGATAAATATATAAGGTTAGCCATAATGTTCAATTACTGGGTAGCCTATATTAAAGATATCATGATTATTAAGCCCTAGATTTACAACATTTAATATATCTTTAATTGGTACACGTATCTGTTTCCTAGTATCTCTTTCTCTAACTGTAGCATCATTATTTGAAACACTATCATAATCTATGGTAATTACAAATGGTATACCTAATTCATCGGCTAAAGCATATTTCTTTCCTATGGTGCCCCCCTCTATATACATAACATAATAATGCTCTTTTAAAATCTCATAGATTTTTTTAGCAATTTGTTTGAGAGGTTCTCTATCCACAAGTGGTGTAATAGCTACTTTTATCGGCGCAATTCTTGCAGGAAATCTTAAAACTACTCTACCTTCTTGTTCTTCATATGCATATTCTAAAACTATATACATAAGTCTTTCAGCACCAAACGATGGCTCTGAAACAGATGGTATAAATTTTTCTATCCACTCTTTTTCTTCAGTTTCTATAACATTGAATACTTTCTTTGGAATTACTATATTATTTAACACTATGCTATCGGCCTGGCTAGAATTAATAACCGTTAGCAAGTCATCTTTACTTATACTTGATATTGCCTTAAACACCTCTCCTGCTTTAGAACCAAAAATCTTTAAAATGGAGTCTTTATCATATTTTATATCAACTTTTTTAATTATTTTAGGTGTCTTTAGCTGTCTTAAAGCATATAGATCAGCTTTGCTAAATAGAATATGTCTTTCTAGATCATATGTATGTCTATATGCATGTCCAGAAACTTCAAGCTTCCCCCATCTATCAACAGTAACCATTTGGTCAAATGTTTGTTTAGAATAATGGGCACGTTCACGAGGAATCTTTTCCTCAAAATAGCTATAAGCTGTAGGCACTCCTAAGGCATTTATAAATTTGTTTGCTATACACATCCAATAAGCAAGCCAAGGACTTTTTATAACACCTTCTCTAAATGCCTCAAAAGGCGAAATTGTTATTGGTTTATTTTCTTCTCTTTCTCTTTGCTCAGCTGTTAAAATATTTATTTTTTCATCTTGGCAACGTTCATGTAATAGATCACAGCTAGGATTGTTTTCATCATAGAAAAACTCTATCTCCATTATAGTAAACTCCCTAAGTCTTATAGGCCCTTGTCGTGGCGAAATTTCATTTCTAGCAACCTTACCTATCTGTGCAATACCTAATGGCAATCTATGTTTAGCAAGGTCATATACACGTTTAAAATTTATAAACATTCCTTGTGCAGCTTCAGGTCTCAAATAAGCTAGGTTTTCAGGGGAATAAGGACCTATATATGTTTGGAATAACAGGAGAAATTTTTTAACATCGCTTAATATACCATTACATATAGGGCAACGGATGTCATTTTCAATGATAAGTCTATTAAGTTCCTCAGCAGAATAACCTTCAACAGAGATCTTTAGTTTTTCCTCAATAAGATGATCTGCACGAAATACTCTATGACATTGTGTACATTCTGTTGCATAATCAGTAAAATTCTCCTCGTGTCCACTAGCTTTAAATACTATAGAAGGTGTTATAATAGGAGTTTCTATTTCTATAACAAACTCTTGATGTTTTTTTATAAAGAATTCTCTCCATAAATCGACTATGTTATTCTTTAACAATACACCAAGTGGTCCCAGATCATAAAAACCTGATTGACCGCCATATATTTCATATGATTGCCACAGAAACCCTCTTTTAACTGCATAGTCTATTACCTTTTCATACTTTGTGACACCCATATATAGCACCACATTATATATTAAATTTTTATATATCACTACACTGTAAGACTTTTATAGTATGATTTAGTAGAAGCTATTTAAGCTATTTAATAGCCTTGTTTAAGGTATAAAACATGGACAGTAACATATATGAATTATTTATAAATAAGTTATCTAATTCAGAAGCTTTTCTAGGATTCAATAGAGATGAGAATGAAACTCCATATACAATCATTGGAGTACCTCTAGATATGTCAACTTCATATAGAAGTGGCACTGCACTAGCACCTAAAGCTATAAGAAAAGCTTCAAAGTCTTTAGAATTATGTTCTGCTGTTAATGGTATCGATATTGAATCCATAGGCGTTAATGATGTAGGTGACATATCAATTTTTCCAGGGAGTTTAACTAGATCTTTATCAAGAATAGAATATGTACTAAGAAATATTTTTAAGAAAACAAATAGAAGGGTTATCATAATTGGAGGAGAACATACATTAACTCTAGCTTCATTTAGAGCATATGCAAAAAATTATAATGATTCCTGCATAATAGCTTTTGACGCTCATATGGATTTAAGAAATGAATATCTAGGGTCTAGATATAATCATGCAACTGTTATGAGAAGAATATTTGAAAAAGAAAAAAATGCAAAGATAATAATTATTGGTGCAAGAGCTGTAAGCAGAGAGGAAGAGCAATTCTATAAGAATATCAATGAAAAAAACAATATAAAGGTATTTAGAATTATAGGAGATGAAGTAAAAGTAGATGAAATTAATTCCATAGAAAACGAAATTTCTACATGTAAAAACAAATATATCTCAATAGACATCGATATATTAGATCCATCATATGCACCAGGCGTTCAAACACCTGAACCTTTAGGACTAAGTCCCTATACATTACTAAAAATACTAAATAGGATTGTTGATATAAATACATATGCAGTAGATCTTGTTGAAATGACACCAATATACGACCCCTCAGAGACAACAGCATTCATATCCGCTAAAATATTAATAGAGCTGATAGCAATGATGTCAGAAGTCGTAGGGCTTAGTGTTAAAAGATGTTGGTAGCCGGGCGGGGATTCGAACCCCGGTCACGGGGGCTCTCTCCACTACGGCCGCCTAGTCTCTTGTAGTTTAAGTATTACTAAAAGCTTTTAAACTTTTATGTCATTGATTGTTATACACTTTTACATAGTTATATAAATTGGAAAACCAATTGAAATATTATCTACATAATATAAGAGCATATTAATTTGGAATGTTATGACTATCTAAAATTATTGTGATTCTAGTGAATTCAAATTATTTTATAAAATATTCATTTAAAATAAAATCCTGTGGCCTGCTATTAATAAAGATATTATAGTAAGTAAAAATTTGTAATATTACATTAAGCTTAGCCAAGGTTCTATATCTCGTAGTTAAAATCAAAATGTTGTGGTAAGAGATATAACTTTAAGAAATTTATTAAAGCCAGTATTGTTTTGAATACAAAATTGATTATAGCAGAGTAAAATTCCCTCAATAGGATAAACATACTTTATCTCCCTAAGAACATTTCTAAGACTTGCCATAGGTATGAGCATGTTGCTTAAGAATACAGCAGAGAGATTTAAATGTGTATATTAACATAATGGTTCACAGAGTAATGAGCTCTGTAGGACGGGGTTGCAAGTCTTCTAAACTGACGAATGCGGAATGAGTATAAATCTGTAGTGGACTCTAAAGTTATAACTATTGTGAATATACTGTAAATATACGATTCTTGCCTTGGAAAAACCTCTATCTTGAACGCTAGAAGCCCTGCCCTTAGGGCAGCTCGCATATTGAGAGAAAAAGACTAGGCGGCCGTTAATGTGGACCAGAGCCCCGCATCCTTGGCCGCTAGACGACCCGGCTACATTAGGTTTCTGAGGTTCTAAATAGTGTTTTCTTAGATGAATGCTTTTAAATATTTGTGGACATTCTAATATAATATTTTCTTTCTATTGTTTTTTATTTCTTCACTAGCGAAATTTTAAGATTGTTATATAATTATTTTTAATACTCGTATCATGAAATAGTAAAGCTTATAAGCTTTGCTCACTAAAAGCTTAAGAGGAGTTTAATTATGGTCATCAGACCTTCAGAGCCTTCTCCAGAAGATGTACTGTCACGTTGTCCAAGTGGTAATATAATATATGATGAAGTTCGTGGAGAGTGGATATGTGCAGATAGTGGTGAAGTTATAGCAGAGCATGTAATTGACAGAGGTCCTGAGTGGAGAGCTTTTACAGCTGAGGAAAAGGAGCAGAGAAGTAGAGCTGGGGGACCTATAAATATTGCATTGCATGATAGCGGACTTTCAACAGTTATAGATTGGTATGATAGAGATGCAGCAGGTAGGAAACTAGATCTTAAAAGAAGACTTGAAATTATAAGAATAAGGAAATGGCATAGTAGAACTAGAGTTCAAAGCAATATAGATAGAAATATTGTTCAGGCTTTAAATGAATTAGATAGAATTGCAAATCAATTGAATATGCCAAGAGTAGTGAGGGAAGAAGCGGCAATGATATATAGAAGAGCAGTTGAAAGAGAACTTGTAAGAGGTAGAGCTATAGAGAGCATGGTTGCGGCAGCACTATATGCAGCATGTAGAATACATGGAGTTCCAAGAACATTGGATGAAATATCTAAGTTTACTAAAAGTGGTAGAAAAGAAGTAGCTAGATGTTATAGATTGTTAGTAAGAGAATTAATGCTTAAAATTCCAATAGTTGATGCTGCAGAACATGCTCAAAGAATAGCATTTATGCTTAGTCTTAGTGGAGCTACGGTTAAAACAGCTATAGAGATAATACATAAAGCTAGAGAACTAGGAGTAACAGCAGGCAGAGACCCAGCAGGTGTTGCTGCTGCAGCAGTATATATTGCTGCTCTATTAAATGATGAGAGAAGAACTCAAAAAGAAGTTGCAATGGCTGCAGGTGTAACTGAGGTTACTGTAAGAAATAGATATAAGGAGCTTATGAAAGCTTTAGGAAGTGAAGAGCAGATACAAAAATAGAATACGCAGGTAACAAAAGTAAGCAGGTCTCTGATTTACTTATAGAACTATATTGCTCGAAGGATTTTTATTTCTCCACTTCTACTCTTAACTATGACTCTATAACCACAATACGGACATCTAATAGCCATCATTACAGCTAGCTGAGATTCATCGAATTCCTTGCCACATTTTAGACATATATATTTAGGCATCTTTGAACACTAGAATATAATATCTCTGAAACAGATTTTTAAGCTCTAAACATATATTGTTAAGTGGGCATGCAAGTCAATGAAATCAGATAACCTTTGTGTAGGACTCCCTCCAGAACTGTGTACACAGCTAGAGATGGAATCACAAATAATTAAGATAAAGCTTGAATATAGAAAAATGGGTAAGATAGTTACCATAGTAGAGGGAATAGATGAAAAAGCATTCGATTTAAAAAAGCTTGCATCATACCTTAAAACAAAACTTGCGGCAGGGGGAACCATAAAGAATGGCAGAATCGAACTACAAGGAGATCATAGGTCAAGACTTAAAAAAATCCTTATAGAAGAATTTGGATTCAGACCTGAAAATATAATATTTATAGAGGAAGAGAAATAGAGTGAAGATGAGATATTGGTGTAGCTAAACGTTGACAGCAAATGTTAAGAGGTTGATGGAAGAGGTATTTAATAAAAGTAAAGAGGCTCTAGAGATAATTAAGAGCTATGCACATATAACACCATTAGATAAAAGTTACACTTTTTCAAGAATGATTGGAGGCAAGATATATCTAAAATATGAAAATCTACAAAAAACGGGGTCATTCAAGGTTAGAGGAGCTCTTTTTAAAACATACAAAATATATAATAAAGGTATAAATGGTGTAGTAGCAGCATCAGCAGGAAATCATGCACAAGGAGTAGCATTTGCAGCAAATGTATTTGGTCTAAAAAGTGTTATTGTAATGCCTATTGTCACACCCATTTCTAAAATAGAAGCCACTGTAGGATATGGAGCAGAAGTAATAATACATGGAAAAGTATTTGATGAAGCTGAACTTTTAGCATTGGATATAGCCAATAAAAAGAAATATGCATATATTCATCCATTTAACGATATAGATGTAATATCAGGTCAGGCAACCATAGGTTGGGAATTATTGAAGCAGTTAGATAAAGTTGATATGGTTGTTGTACCTATTGGTGGTGGAGGTTTAGCCTCAGGCATAATAAGTGTATTGAAAACCGTTAAACCAAATATAAAAATTATAGGAGTAGAACCTTCTGTTGCACCAAAGATGTACAGATCTGTTGAACTTAAAAAAATTGTTCAAATCGACGTAGCACCATCACTTGCTGATGGTCTTATTGTGAAAAAAGTCGGTGAGTTAACATTCGAAATTATTTCAAACACTATTGACGACATAGTGCTTGTAAACGAAGATGAAATTGCTTATGCAATATATTTACTTCTTGAAAGAGCAAAGACACTAACAGAAGGTGCTGGAGCAGTCTCCTTAGCAGCATTGATAAGCGGTAAAATTAAGAATATTAATGATAAAAACATTGTAGCATTAATAACAGGTGGCAATGCAGATTTAACATCTATATATAGAATCATAATTAAAGGATTGCTAAAGCATGGAAGAATAGCAAAAATATATGGATATGTTCCTGACATTCCAGGTACATTATATAAGATAACAGAGATTATAGCTAAGTATAGATGCAATATAATTGATATAAAACATGAGAGATTTGATGAACAGGGACCACCTCTATATACACGTATAGAAATATTATTAGAGGTTCCCTCTAAAGATGCCTTGAATAACGTTGTAGATGAATTAAATAAATATGGATATAAATTCAACTCTAGTAATAATTAAATGTAATAAAATATTTTTATTGATTTATATCAGTGCGAGAGCTCTTCATCATATCATTATTCAGATGGTTTGCATACTCATCATGGATTTGTTTGTATTCAATAAAGGTATTTAATGTTTTACCAATGATATAACATATCTTGCAAGTTTTTTAGCAGGATTTATACCCGATGCTCTTTGTATTCCTCTCCATTGAGGAGAGGCGTTTACCTCAAATACAACATAACCGTTTTTTGTTTCAGCAATATCTATCCCTGCATAGTGAAGATTCAATATCTTTAAAATTTTAAAGCTAAGTGTTTCAAGCTCTTTATCTATCTTCTCTATAATATCGGCATGTGCTCCTTGTGCAATATTTGTCTTCCAATTTTCAATGTTTTGTTGAATACGATAATACGCCACAACTATTTCGTCACCTATTATAAGCACTCTAATATCTCTACCAGGCTTCTCTATATATTCTTGAATGTATATAGGTTGATGCAGTTGTGATAATGTTCTTGCTATATTATATACAATATCAGGATCTTCAGCTTTGATTATTCCAAAACCCATACTGCCTATTAATGGCTTTACAACAACCTTTCCCCAAATTTCAGCAAGTTTTGTTGCAGAATAGAAATCTTCCACAATAGCTGTTTTAGGTGTAGGTATGCCTGCTTTTGATAATAAAAGAAGGCTGAGATATTTATCTCGTGCAACTATATAAGAATTAATTGGGTTTATAACAGGTATACCTGTTTCTTCTATATGTCTAAAGATATCTACTCTTCTGAGAAAAACCTCTATAGTTGTTGTTGCACCTAAATCTCTCAAGATGATAGCGTCAGACTCAAAAGGTTTTAATGTATTTGTATATGCTATATAGAAGTTATTACCACCTATAATAGATGTAATATTAGAAGGTCTTAAATACATTGCTGTAGCTCCAAACCCTTCAAGTGCTAACATTATTTGTCTCACACTCCAAGGCGGTACTGGTTTATCAGCAACAACAGCTATTTTCATAGCTTTCCACCATATAATGAATAATTACAGGTACAGTAGAATTGTAAAACTATTTATAAAGTTTTACATTTTTAAGAATCTTATAATTCTTAGGTTAAGAGCAAAATTTATTCTTTTAATATGATGAAGACGCTAAGAACAAAGCAATTTTTGAGTCATAAAAACTAGATGAAGTTTAGGCTTTTAATAATCTTAATTGTTTTGAACTTTATTGAAAATTGAGATAAAAATGAAGATATCAGACCATTGTTTAGTCTTGATAAGTGATTAAAAATAGCATTTATCACTTGCCAATACTTATAGATAGTTATAAATATTTGCAGTTGCTTATCGAGTGACTCATCATGCTTTCCTAAGCTCACTCACTACAGTAACTGTCTCACAACACTAAAAAGCATTTAGAAATATTCACAAACTACTTCAAGTCTGCAACAACCTCTTATATTAGAAAAACTAAATATTATAAATATTTCATTAGAATCCAATATAATTAAATAGCTTAGTTAAAATGATATATAAGATTGCCATGAACATAGTTAATGATGTAGAGATAGAGATAGCATCTAAAGCTTTTGCTCCGCCTATAACAAGGGTTTTCTTTAGATATTTTAATTTATAATACATAAATAAATAAGGTAAAATATCAGAACCTATTATTATGCCCATAGCTGTTACCAGAGGAAGTATATAAAAGTAACATTCATATGATTGAAATATACTTAAAGATATTAAGAATAAGGATATTGAATATCTAATTACATTAACAATAATGGATTTACTCGATAATATTGTGTTCACAGAGGCTGTTGTTATTGAAAGAGATAAGAAGACTAAAAAAATATCAAAATTGATTTTACCATTAAGAGCTGTAAATATTGAAGCTATGAGTGGTAATAAGCATCCACAAACATCTATTGCAATCGAATTTAAATGTTTTAAACATATAATGCGGCAGATGAACCTTTGATTTATCAAAAAGTATATAAACATCAGTGATAACACTAAGATTTTAAAATTCAATCCTATCAATATAACGTTATAAAATAAAAACACTATTATGAAAAATGCATATAACATTTTATGATATAGCTGAGCTGAAACCATAACTTACTACCTTTTCAGTAAAATCATGATATTAATAAGATATGTTAATAATTATAATCATTAAGGCTTTTAGAATAATTGTAGCACTTATAAAAACTTATCTTGGTTCTGGGCATTAGTATATAAAGGTGTAATATGTTGGAGTTTAATGTAACTAAAGCTTTATTCTATGCATGTGATAGTTATCCTAAGATAGCGGCTCCACATAGATTTAGTCCACATAATGACTTTGAAATTTGCATCCTTACAACATTCTCTTCAATAGCTGAGGTTTATCTAAATGTTAAGAAATATATTGAGGAATTGAAAAAAGGTTTAAGAGTAATCACTGATATTAATATAGGTGAAACACTAGCTCAAGGTTTGATGTCCAGTCTTAAAAACGTTGGTTCTAATGCTATAGTTGAATTAAGCATAGCATCGATACTTTCTCTTTATTTAAACTATATGATGCGGATAATGCAGTTTGAATTCCATGATTCTATTAGACATCTCTATAGAGCCATGTCACTAAATAATATTGAAGAGACTCTAACGTTCTTTAAAACATTGAAAAATTTTGGAGGAGAAATAGCAATACTTCTTGACAAGGCGGAGATAACAGAAAGGAAGATAGTTTTAGAAAATGCAAGACTTATTGATGTTTTTCAAAACCTTTCTAGAATTTCATTGAGATTTGAAGCATTTACAAATTTACAGAAAGTTCTTAATGTATTGAATATTGTTGAAGATATTGCTAGAAATTTAAATGATATCAATTCAATATTATCTAGACTTTCATTGATACTATGTAATGAAAGGTTTACAAAATTAGATCCTAAGTCTATAGCCGAGATATTGAAGATAGATATGGAGTATAGAAGAAAAAATAAAAATATGTTGCATATCATGCCATATATAGTGTTTGCATCATTATATATCGTTGTGGTAAAAGGTTATTAGCATGTTTATGGAATTACTTAGAGTTAAATTGTGGTTATAATGTATGGATGTTTATAATTGTTAACCCTTTTCTGGCAACAAGAGAAACATTATAAACATCAACACTATTTACATTGGCATATAACTTGGAAGCGTTGTGGGCATGACCATGCAAGGCAATTCTAGGACGCATTTCAGTTGGAAGTTTTTCAATTATAGGGTATCCTAGATAGTTATATATTGCAGGATTTTCACCATATAATGTTAAATAAGTAGGAGCGTAATGTGTTACTAAAATTGTTAAATACTGTTTGTTGCATTCTTTGATACTATTTTTTATTTTATTTAATCGAGTTTCATATATATGTTCTATATTGGGTATATTGCGACGTTGCCAAGAGGTAGGTTTTCTAAGCACACCCCTACTCCCAACGATACAAATATTTTTGTTTTTAATGCTCAAAGTAACATAATTATCATCAAGCCATATTATCTCTGGATACATGCTTCTAAATTTCTCTTCAAGACCCATATATTCTTCATTTCCAAATACAGACACTATCGGTATTCTAAGACCCATTTTTTCGATAAGTCTATTTAATGTATTAATAACAGGTCTTACCATAGTCACATCACCACCATCAACTATATCACCTGCTAAGATTATTACATCAGCTTCTCTATTTAGTAGACCATTAATAGATGCATTAAAAAGAGGTAGATAATGTGGACTATGGATATCCGCTACAGCAATAATTGTGATTTTCATTATATTACCTCTTTACTGTTGTTAACGTTATAGGCTAATATTAAGAATAAAATGTTTAATAAATGCTTATAAGCATACACAACCTTTCAAAAATCTATAGCAATAAAATCAATATGTTTATTAGGGGTTAAAATAATGTTGAAACCTAGAGGGTGCAACTCATCAGGTCATAAAGGATGGTATGAGGTTAAGTGCAGAATTTGTGCTAAGAAGATATACCTAGGAGATGATATCGTATATTATTGTCCCAAATGTGCTCAAAAATATGATGCATATTTCTGTCTAGCTGATGCAAAAAGAGTTTATATGCGTTGTCCATATTGTGAAGGAGAATTACAGCTATTTATCCAAACAACATAGATATAGCTGTAGAGATTTATGAGTATTGTAAAGGAATATTACCTCAATGAATTCAAGAAAGTTACTATAGTTAAAACAAAAGATGATGATATAATAATTCTAGCAGATTTATATCCATGTAGCACAGAAATAGAGATCCATTCTAGCTCTATCTACGTAGTGAATATGGATAATATTGAAATATTAATAATGCCATTAAAGTTAGAGGATACACAATATTTTAATAAAGCTGAGGTTGAAATTTTATGCAATAACTCAAAGAAGAACTGTCAATATATAGGTTTAAGGCTATATACATCGTCTCAGATTCTAAATATATCTGAGCATGAATTGTTTAATCTCTTAAATAAGATAATAAGCAGTTTTGAAAAATGCTTAAAATAGCTAAAGTCATTTTGATTTGTCTTACTGCTTAAATTCAAAGTCATATATTTAGATTGATATAGACGGTGTAGAGTTGGTATGAGGCAGGAGATAGCTTTTAAAAAAATGATTGAATATGCCGCGAGAAAAGCGTCTTCATTATCACAGCGATATAATATGGAGGATCTTGTTGCACCATCTATAGCATTCATCGTTGATAGATCTATGGAAAAAATTGCATTATCCCTTGTAAGGAAAAATGGTGGATTATGGTGTAACCTCTGTGGTAAAGGTCCCTTTACTAAGCGAGGGTTATATCTTCATCTTATAAGAGTTCATATAAAGGATATAGAGTTTATGGTTAGGGAAGAAGTAAAAAGAGTTTTAGAGGAGATTAAAAAGGATAGACAATAAAGAACTAGAATTGATCTTAGCTATATTATTTGTATTGTAATCAGCACTATAGTGAATATCATTACTTTTATTAAAACAGCTATTAACTTTCTGTAAATCATATTCATTCATATAATTCATAGCATTTAACATTAAAGTTTAAAGATGGTTTTGAATTGTTAATATAATATATGAGTATAAATATTATCCATTAAGATAGTATATAACAATTATTTTAAAATATTTATAAAACTAAATAAAGAATGCCCGTGTATTTAAAGCTATTCACAAATATCTACAACTTGTATAGAGTCCACTGCACTTAACTTAAAGTAAAATGGGATGTGCGGAATGGAGGAAAATGTAATAGTAGTATCTGATATTGACGGTACATTAACACCAATAAAGAGTTCATGGTTATTTATTCATATAATATTGAACAGTGTTTATAGAATAAAAAACTATATAAAGCTTTACCTCGATGATGTTATTACTTATGATGAATGGGTTGCTTTAGAATTAGGTTTATGGAAAGGAATACCATTAAATATTATTGAGGAAATTATTGAAAAGATTCCATGGAGAAGTGGTATAGAGAGTATAGTTGATTTGGTAGAAAAGTATCGAAATAAAGTAATGTTTATAGCAATATCTGGGGGGTTGGATTATTTAGGAAAAAGAACAATTAAGGAACTAAAATTTAACACATATCTAGCTGTAAAACTGCATACTAATAATGGTATAGTAACAGGGCTAGCTCTTAGTTACCCAGACTATAGAGACAAGGGAGAAATACTATTAGAATTTCTAAATACTAACAGTATAGATCTAAGAGAAACAAAAGTCATATGCATAGGAGATAATATTAATGATATTAATCTGTTTAAAGTATGTAATACAGCAATAGCATTTTGTGCTAATAAAAGCTTAGAGAAATATGCAGATATTGTGATAAGATCATGCAATATTAGGGTTCTTGCAACATTATTGAACAAAATATTAAATAATATATTGTATGTTAAAAATCATGTAAAATGCGAAACGATAACTAAAACTAGTGCAAAATAATTCAAGAAATACTTAGAACTATACACTTTTAAGGCAGTAACATGAATTATGTAGAGGTAACTAGGATGAAAAGCCATAGATAAGCAAATGGTTAAGAATCCAATACATGAAAGATTGGCAATAACAATCTATCTAGAAACCAAGAGCAAAGTCATAAGCCTTTATAAAGGCTATTCTCCATATCTTGATTATATATATTAATCTAATTTGTGTTGTAGTATGATGAAAGAAGCTGCAGAGATAAACAAGGTACAGACCTTAATATCTATATTGTTATTGATGCTTATAACATTTTCAATTACATTTAATTTATTAGTGTTGTTGCAAGCTCAAGGAAGTAGTTCAATTTATTTAACACAAGATTCTATCACATGGGTCTATCTAGGTCCTATAAATGTATCATATTATGTTAATGGAATTGAAATAATATTGAAACCTATGGATGGCATAGTAAACTATTCTCTTAATCTAACATTAAGAATACCATTAAACATTAATATAAAGTTATCAGTTGATATAGTTGGTGGTGAAAGAATATACTATCAAATTAATAATGTATTGTTGATTAATGATAAGTCGTTTGAGAACAGTAAATTAAATGAAAGTATAGAAGGAAATATCAATATTGATCAAAATGATATAATACTACAATGGTATAAACATGAAATAAAGATACCTTTAAAGTCCAATTCATCATATGTTATTATACCATTACGAAAAGAGTTAGAAAATATTATCTTAAATACTCGATATTCATATATTAAAAAGATAGATGGTTTCTATACATCAGAACAAGTAAAAGATATTCAAAAAGCTTCATTTTATCTTTATGATGTTTACATCAATAAGTCAAATTACTTTAATTTAATAGCTAAAAATGATGATAATTTATGTAAAGTTCTTGATAAACTACCAATGAGAACAAATATTGATCTAACTATAAACTCATTTACAGAGAGAACTAATGTAAGGTTAAATATTCAAGGGATTGATTTAGAAGATCCTATAAAAGCATATCAAGGTTATTTATGTATCTTGCCATTATTAATAGAATTGCAAAAAATTTTAGTAAATACTAATATCAGCTATATACATACAATAGATCTTTTAGACATATCTACAAGTCTTTTCTATACAATTAATCAAAGATTTATAATTAACACATTAAATATGTATGCCTATATATCTAATTTTATTGCTAAAGAATATATTGATCTAATTGATTCACAAATACTATTCAATTACAGACTTAGAGATAATCAAAGTTTAATACTAACTATTTCTAATACCAAAATATATAATTATAATATCACAGAAATAAAGATGTTGTTGAAAAACTTAATTAATATTATAACACAAAGTATAGAGATACACTTATACAACAACATTAATACCATCATTGATGAAAGCTTTATAGAGATTAGCAACGGATATATTACTACATCTTCCACACCAATGAATATTGAGTACAATTTACAAACTATATTGGTATTTATTATTATAGCTATATCTATTCAAACAGGGATAATAATATATATGATGTTAAAGATAATTTCAATGAAACACACTAAATAATGCAATCTTCTAATTAGTATATACCCATAAACATCATTGCTTGATATCTGATACCATTAAAGAATAATGTCTTTACATTTCGTTCTATTAATGTCTTATCAATTTTATCCGCAGTTAGAGATTTAGGATCATAAATTTTAGAACCTATGATAAAATTACATGCATATCCAAAAGATGGTATCCATACTTGATATTCTAAAACATGTGTAAAAACATCTCTTATAGCATTTCTTACTTCATTATAAGTATCTCTAAAGAAGAAACTAGAACCTGCTTGAGTTACCATTACCCCATCGTCACTTAGTATAGAATATATTTTTTTATAGAATTGAACTGTGTATAGATCACGAGCAATAGCACTTGAATAAGGATCCGTTAAATCGAGTATAACAACATCGAATTTTTCTTTTGTTTCTTCAATATATTTCTTTCCATCAGTTATCAATATCTTAGCTTTTGGGTTATCAAAGGCATTTCTATGCATCATAGGTAAATATTCTTTTGAAAGCTTTACAACATCCTCATCTATATCAACCATAATTGCACTTTTTACAGTGTTATGTTTTAGCACCTCTCTTAATGTAGCACCCTCACCACCACCTATAATGAGAACTTTACTTGGTTGTGGATGTAAAGTCATTGCTGGATGAACTAGAGATTCATGATATATAAATTCATCTGATTCGCTACTTTGTATATACCCATCTAAGATTAAACACCGTCCAAAATCTTCAAGGTCAGCTACAATTATTTCCTGATAGTGGGATTTTTTTATAATATGGATCTGTTTAATCTTTGTAAGCATTAAACTATTTTTACCTACACCTTGTATAACAACAACATATCCTAGCATAATGCCTACACCATCTGTATTTAATAATGTATAAATTTGAAGTTTCAGAATTTAAATTTATTAACCAATATATAAAGGAAAATATTAAGAATGATGTACACGCTAAACTCTGAAATATGATGAGGGGCCAAAGCGCTGATTTTGAATAATGTTAATGAAGCTAATTAAGACTCGATATCGATAGCCATAAACTCTTTAATTAAAATATTTACCTATATTATTATACTTAAATGGTTGTCTCATTATTATTGCAATAATGTTTAAAACTTAATGACCCACACTACTTAAAGCATTCACAATATATAAAAATTATTGGTGGCATATAGTGACAACAGAATTGCTTAATAAGGTTATAAAAAGCTCTGTGATATTGAAAAGAAAAAGCGAAGCGAAGAGCTCTACAGAGGAAAAAATTAAGAAGATAGAGGATGATGTTATATCAATAGCTAATATTTTAACAAACATGGTATTAATAGGTAAGGAAAAGAGAAAGAAGTGTCTATTCTATAATAATGATGAAGGTATATGTGAATATTTAAAACTTGATATTAATGTCCCTACTTTGAATTCAATTAAGAAGCAAGATGGATATTATATAAATGTATATTTACATCCAGAAGTCTGTAGCACATGTCCACATTGGAGAGAGGGAATAAATAGAAAACACTAGTGAATGATAACATTTTAGATGTAATTTTCTTCTAGAAAGCACAAATCACAGTATGAATAATTATAATACTTTCCTCTCTTTCTTCATATATGCAAGACACAATAAACAGTACTAGGATCATAAAAACATCTATGTCGTGTAGCAATAACCATTGTTAATGTATGGAACTTCTATGATAGAAACCAGATACAAATATCATGATTATTAAGCTTTATTATTATTGTTATTAAACTTCTACTATTACTTTAAAGTTAGTGCAAATAGTTATCAACATCAATGAATATTTGTATTTTAATGTTTTACACCTTCCTTAATTTGCTTAGCCTATATATTTATAAAAGTTTTGATGTAAAAGTATAGAGTGGCAATCAACTCGACTAAATAATTTTTATTTCTAAAGTCAATTTTTAACTATTTTCTTGTATAATATTTGATTTTTGTAGTATGAAATCAAATCACTGTAACTGAAACAATGTACACCATCATAACATGGTTTAATGATATTAATTTTATCATCAGTTACTAACCCAACAACAATTTCTTTGATACCACCACATTGGAACATATATAAGCATGTTACGAAGGTTACATATCTAAGTATTTTTATAACATTATACATCTTAATGCTTTTTGCATTAACGCATATTATGGATATAGACATCACTAAGTTCTATGTCTTAGATTTATAACTCGTGATTAAGTTTATTAATTTTGAGGAGTGTTATAAATGTGTTGAGATTGTGATGAGCTATGCTAATTGTAGCATTAGATCCACCTCCTACCATTGATGTATATAATTGGATGTTAGACAGAGTTACAGGTTTGGCAGATCTTGTTCAAGGGTTCAAAGTAGGTTTGCCAGCTATTATAAGATTAGGTGTAAATGAAATAAATAAAGTATTTAAAAATTACAATGGTCTTTTAATTGCTGATTTAAAGTTAGCTGATATAGGAGATGTTATGGCTTTAACTACGGAAATATTATATGAATATGGATTTAATGCTGTTATAGCACATAGTTTTATAGGTTTTTCGCAGGCACTTGAAACGCTTTCCATAAAGTGTAAAGAACTTAATATGAAATTAATAACAGTTGTTTCAATGACTCATCAAGGCTCTATGGAGTTTATTGATAAACATGTTGATGAATTTTTAAATATCTCTAAAGTTATTGGGAGTTGGGGGATAGTAGCTCCTGCAACTCGTATAGATCTCTTAAGATATATCAGAGAACAACGAAAAGAAGTTAAAATATTATCTCCAGGAATAGGAGTACAAGGAGCGGAACCAGGAATAGCTTTATGCAATGGTGCTGATTATGAAATTGTGGGAAGACTTATTACATACTCCCAGGATTTTAGAAAATCAGCTTTAAAGGTTTTAGAAATGCAGAAGAAAAAGGTGGTCGAATGTCAAATATAGCCATAGAGCTTTTAAATAAAGGCATGATAAAAATAGGAAAATTTAAGCTTTCATCAGGTTTAGAAAGTCCATTCTATATCGATTTAAGGATCTTATATAGTTACCCAGATTTAACTGAAGCTATTATAAATGAGATACTACAAAGGTATGACATATTGAGATATGATTGTATTGTAGGTATAGCTACAGCAGGTATAGCATTTGCATCTTTCTTAGCATGTAAAGTTCGTAAACCAATGTCATATGTTAGAATCGAGCGAAAAGAACATGGAACTAAAGTTTTAGTTGAGGGAGTTGTGTATAACAAAACATGTATAATTGTTGATGATGTTGCTACAACAGGAAGCTCTATAGAATATGCATATAGATCAATAAAAGAGGAAGGAGGGCATCCTCTAGCAGCTTTAGTTATTGTGGATAGAGAACAAGGAGCTAGACAAAGAATTGAGAAATTAGGACTGAAATTCTATAGACTTTATACTGCCCAGGAAATCTTTAATGAACTATATAAAAATGGATTGATAGATTCTGAAAGCTTTAAAAATATCATGCAATATCTAAAATCCTTCTATAACCAAGTATAAATTATAAATGCTTTTATACTTTGTTTGTTTTAATTTTGATATGGGGCTCTATGAAAGAGAGATTTTATAAAAGAGATGTCATATCCATACTAGAATTCAACCGTGAGGATTTAGAGTATCTTTTTGATGTTTGTGATAAAGCTTTACGTTATATTGATAAAAAATTATATTTACTCAAGGATAAAGTTATTTCACTAGCTTTCTTTGAACCATCTACTAGAACTAGGTTCAGCTTTGAAGTTGCTGCCAAGAAACTAGGTGCTGATGTGATATCATTTACAAGTGAAGAAGCTTCAAGTATATCTAAAGGTGAAAACTTAGCAGATACCATAAGGATGCTTGACAGCTATTCCGATTTAATAGTTATTAGACATAGACTTGAAGGGGTAGCAAAATATGCAGCTGAAATAGCTGAGAAACCTGTAATAAATGCTGGTGATGGAAAACAGCACCACCCAACCCAAGCCATGATAGATCTTTATACTGTAAGAAAGTTATTTGATACAATTGATGGTTTAGTATATGGAGTTTTAGGAGACCTTAAATATGGAAGAGCTGCAACATCGTTTATCTATGGACTTTCACAATTTAAGCCAAGGAAAATATACTTAATAGCACCAGAGGCTCTAAAAGCTAGGGAGGAGGTATTAGAGATGCTTAAAAATAAGGGAATAATTTATGAAGAAAGAAATAATGTTGAGGATGTTATAGATGCAATTGATGTGCTTTATGTTACAAGAATTCAAAGGGAAAGGTTCCCAGATCCTATGGAATACGAAAAGGTTAAGGGATCTTATAGAGTTACCTATGAATTATTAAAACGAGGTAAAAAAGAATTAAAAGTTTTACATCCCTTACCTAAGGTTGATGAAATTGAATACAGTGTGGATATATCAAGCTATGCAGCTTATTATATTCAAGCAAAATATGGAGTGCCTATAAGGATGTCTCTACTTGCACTTATTTTTGGTGCTGAGCTTGAGTGAGGAAAGTACATTAGTAGTTTCAAAAATTAAGAATGGAACTGTTATAGATCATATACCAGCTGGAAAAGCTTTAGATATATTAGCAGTTCTTGGTATTAATGGAAAGGAAGGATATAGAATAGCTATATTAATGAATGTTGAGAGTAAGAAGCTAGGAAAAAAGGATATAATAAAAATTGAAGATAGGATGCTTTCGGTTGATGAATTAAATATAATTTCATTGGTTGCTCCTAGAGCAACAATAAACATAGTAGAAGATTTTTCAGTAACTGCTAAACATAGAGTTGAAGTGCCTAACTATATTGAAGGTGTGCTACGATGTCCAAACCCAACATGTGTAACAAATAAACGAGCTGAACCTATAAGAACAAGGTTTAGAACGATATCTAAAGATCCAATAAAACTTCAATGCGAATATTGTGGAACTGTAGTGATATGGGATGAAATCCCCAAGCTTATAGCTAGGAAAAGATGAGATAATATGGCAATCATAGATAACCATATTATAAAGGCAATTAAGGTTCTTTTTAATGTAAAGCTAGCTAAAGATACCTATATGCTTGAAGGTATGTTTCTTTCTAATACATATGAAAAACCAAATCCATTTAGCTTCTTTATGGTTTGGGTTCCAAGAGTAGATGAAATACCTCTAAGTATTGCTGACTTTGATGAAGGAAAAATAAGATTTTTATATAAAATTAAAGGTGAAGGAACCAAGGCCCTTTCAGATCATAAAGGGTCTATAATAGGTGTAAGAGGACCTTTTGGTAAAGGGATTAAAATTAAACCTGCTATAGGTAGCAGATGGCTTGTTATAGCAGGCGGCATTGGAATAGCACCTATACCGTATCTTGTTAAAACTTGGAAGATATATGAAGTACAATTTGATATACTATGGGGTGTGAAGACAGTAGAAGAAATTTTTGATATCAAAACCTTTTTCCCATACATGGAAAGAAGTAGAATAATTATAACTACTGAAGATTGTCATTACAAGAATGGATATTGTGGTCTTGTAACAGATGCTCTTAAACATATGAATGCAAAGGATTATGATGGCATTATTGCAGTCGGTCCAAATAACATGCTTAAGACAGTGTGTTTAGACCTTTATGAAATGAATCCTTATATATCTTTAGAAACTATAGTAAAATGTGGTATAGGTATTTGTGGTTCATGTTACATTAAATCATCTGATAAGCTTCTATGCATTGATGGACCAGTATTTAGATGTTCTGAGGTGATAGAGTATCTTAGGTCAAATAACCTTAATAGTTAATGCCTTTATAAATAATGGTCTTAAAGAAGTTACCTTAGTTATAGAAAATGGTATTGTTATTAAAAGGATTCTTGGTGAACATAGAGAAACATGCAAAGAGGTTAATTGTATAGATTTAAGGAAATATGGCATTACCCTACCAGGTTTCATAGATATTCACACTCATTTGAGGGGACTTAGATTAGAGTATAAGGAAGATGAGAGAAGCGGGACTATGGCTGCAGCAAAAGGAGGATTTACAGCCATCATAGATATGCCAAATACCATACCGGAGATTAATAATGTTAGTGCTCTTAAACTTAAATTAGAGAGACTTGCTTTGAATTCCTATGTCAATTATGGTATCTATGTATCTCCTTCTAATGAATTCAATGGACTAAATAACATGCTTAAATATGATGGTGTTGTTGGTGTTAAGATATTTCCTAAAGACTTAAAATATTTACAGAGGGCATTGGATGTGATTAGAAGAATAAATTCTAATAAAATTATAATTATACATGCTGAGCATCCGGCTGGAATAGATGAATGTGATGCTGGAAGTAGATGGCGTTGTCGTCCAATAGAATCAGAGATAATGTTTTTGAATTACATGGAGAAATATGTTATGGAAAAGGATAGAATTCATATAACACATGTTACAAATCCTCTTACACTAACCTATGCGAAAAGACTTCATTTTACAATAGATACATGTCCACATTATCTTTATTTAAATGCCTTAGATGAATATAAATATGGTTGTATAGCTAAAGTCAATCCTCCATTAAGAACCGAAACCACGAGAAGAATGTTAATTAATATGCTTCAACATTTCGATGCTATTTCTACAGATCATGCTCCACATCATATTAATGAAAAAATGGATCTATTTGAAAATTGTCCTTCAGGCATAGCCTCAATCGATTTTGCAGCATCACTTATACTAAATCTTATTCATTTAAATATAATTGATTTGAATGATGTAATTAGGCTTTTATCGTTGGGTCCTGCAAAGATTATAGGTTTGACTCATAAATGGGGATGTTTTGAAAAAGGATGCATAGCTAATTATACTATAGTTGATCCATATAAAGAGGTTTTAATTAAGTCTTCAGAAACTTTTTCAAAGGCTAAGTATTCACCATATGAGGGTATGAAAATTAGAGGAGTAGTCACAGGTACAATTATTGGTGGATCCATAGTTTATCTAGATGGTGAGATAATTGAAAAACCTAATGCAATGCCTCTAACAAAATTCATCGGTGGTTAAAAATATGAATCTAGAAACAAGCATTGTTGGAATAAAGTTGAAACATCCATTAATGAATGCTAGTGGAGTTCTTGGATATGCACGTGAACATGTTCTAAGACTTATTAAATATGGATTATCAGCAATAGTTACTAAGACTATTACTCCAAAGAGTAGAAAAGGTTTTGATCCACCAATAATAATAGATTTGCCTAATGGTGGGTTGCTTAATGCTGTAGGTTTAGAAAATCCTGGTAAAGAAATAATAATAGAGCTTGTAGATGAGGCCAAAAAACATTCTGTGCCGATAATAGTAAGTATAGGTGGCATAAATGAGCAAGAATTTATAGAGGTAGCATCTATAGCCAATGATGTAGGAGCCGATGCTATAGAGCTTAATCTTAGCTGCCCACATACGAGAGGTTATGGTATTGAAATAGGTTCCGATCCTGATAGTGTGTATAATGTTGTGAAATCCACAGCTTCTGTTGTGTCAATACCTATAATTGCAAAACTTGGTTTATCGGATAGAATTATAGATGTTGCGGGTAAAGCATTAGAAGCAGGGGCTAAAGCTTTAACATTAATAAACACAATTAAGGCTATTTATATAGATGTTTACACACTTAAACCAGTATTAACAAACATATTCGGGGGTTTATCTGGCCCGCCAATACACCCAATAGCTGTTAGAGTTATTTATGAAATCTATAAAGAATTCCAACCAGAAATAATAGGATGTGGAGGTATAACAAATTGGTTAGATGCAGCTGAAATGATCATAGCAGGTGCAAGAGCACTACAAATAGGTACAGCACTTAGAAATAATCCTCAAGATACTGTTAACAATATATTGCAAGGTTTAAAGGAATGGTTAATAATGCACGGATTTAAAAATATCTATGAGGTTGTAGGAATAAGTGTTAGATGAATAGAAGATGTCAAGGATAGTAGCATTAACTTGTAGAAGTGAATACAGATATGTTTTGGATATATTAAAGAGGATGATTAAAGATGTTAAAATTATAGAAAATACTAATACCTTAGATGATATGCAGGATATAGAGTTGCTTCTTAATTTTGATTGTAAGTTAAACTATGAAAAACTATTCGAGCTAAATACTAATTTAAAAATAATAAATATTTGTTCTATTATTGACAAAAATACTATCGAAAAGAATCTTATTAGCAGTTCTATCCTAGTATATGTACAGCCCATTGTTGGGACTATCAGAGTGATTAAAAGCAGAGTCAAATCTTTATTTGATACAATCAATGCTATAAAGATAATGGTAAAATGTGATGTTTTAGATAATAATACACTTTTATGTGGAGATAATTCAATGAATAAAAATTTAAGTAGTATCAAAAATATTTTAAAGGATTTAGATACTAATAAAATAGATATATCTTGTATAAATGGCAATGGTATTATTAAAATAATGGCTGAAGGTATACAATTTAATAAAAAGAAAAAGATCTCTTATAATATTATCTATAAAAATGATATAAATCACTTTATAGCTATAGAGATATATTCTTATATTAAATTGATTATTGATAGAGTTGTAAGTAATGGTATTTTAATGCCGGAAGATATAGGCAGAGATGAAGGGACGTTTGCTTATTATATTAGTAACCTTATTGCTAATCAGCTAAAAATACGAATTATCTATAAAGAGAAGAGGTAATCTTAAATATATATAGACAGATATCGTTAAACAAATACGGTTTCATTTATGTTTAGGATACAGATTTCTGAAGATCTTTACAATACCTTTCTACATGTAATTTATTCTAATAAAACAAATATAATGTTAGTTAATAATATATTTGTATTCAGTATAATTGTAACTATAAATATCTAATTTTGATTTACCATTAATTAAAATAATTCGAAACTTAATGGACAACTCACTAGTTTTATGTGATTTATGTGAATTGGGTTAATAAAACATTTTAAAATGATGTTAAATTTATAAAAGTCTTAGATGTCGGAATGATGATAGGAATAGGTAACTAAAATGGTTTTTATTAGAAGAAAGTATAAAAGCTATTTATATGTTGCATCAATTATATGTATTTTTACTATAGTCTACATCAATTATGTAATTTTATTGAACAATTCAACTGTTATAAGGGTTTCTACAACATATTCATTGGAGCAGATGGGAGTCTTAAAATTACTTCTTAATGATTTTCTAAATAAAACAGGACTAAATGTAAGATTTGAGGTTTTAGCAAGAGGTTCTGGTGAGGCTTTAAGACTTTTAGCAGATGGTTCTACTTGTATAGCATTTACCCATGCACCAGTACTTGAAGCTCAATATATGAAACAAAGCAAAATTAAGCAATTAGCAGTGTTTGCATACAATGAATTTGTTATAGTAGGTCCTGTAAAAGATCCTGCTAACATTACTAAAGCAGTAAATGCTATTGAAGCTTTTAAAAGAATATATATAGCTGGTGAGGAGGGTAAAGTTTTATTTGTTAGTAGAAACGATTATTCAGGCACTCATACCAAAGAGATTCAATTATGGAATTTAACTAGGCTGGATCCTTACGACAAACAATGGTATTTAAAAACAGGTCAAGGCATGATACAAACACTCATAGTGGCTGATAATATTAATGCTTATACATTAAGTGATATAGGTACATATCTTACTCTAAATAATAATAGCAAACTTCAAAATATAGCAATTCTAAAGAAAGATCTGCAGAATCTTATAAACTTATACTCAATTTATTTTTCTAACTCAGAGGCCTGTGTATATGTCAGAGACATAGCTGAACAACTTGCTGATTATATTATGAGAGAAGGCCAAGATTTTATAGAAACTGAATTTAAAGGATTGATAAATCCCATTAAGGGACATAAGGATGAATTTTTAATGATATGGAACTCATTAGCAGGTGTGAAATGAATTTATTACCTATTAATTTTATTATGTAATAATGATAATTTATCATTAATAAAAAGGTTTAAATTTATGGAAAGTCTAATCAATGTAATAATAAGAAGTATGTATATATCTATTACAGCAACAGCTGTAGCATTCGGTATAGGTATTTCAATTGTAACGTATATAGTTATAAAATTAGGTTCAAGAAGCAAGTCCATTATTATAGGATTTTTTGAAGCGATGATAGGTATTCCAACAACTGTTATAGGGCTTTTAATATATATGCTTTTTTATCCAAAAGGTCCCTTGGGCTTTCTTAGAATTTTATATACACCAATGGCAATAATAATTGGGCAAAGCATTGTGGCTCTACCAGTTATAATATCAACTCTTTATAAACCAATAGAAATAGCTTTTAAGGATATTAGAGAACTAGGGTTGAGTCTAGGAGCATCTGATAACCAGGTTACCTTAATATTATTTTTTGAAATAATACCATCTTTAATATCTTCATTTCTAATGGGATTTTCAAGAGCTATGGGAGAGCTTGGCGTAGCTTTAATAGTAGGTGGAGGTATAGAGGGATCAACAAATGTATTAACAACAGCTATAGCATTGGCAACGGCAATTGGAGAATATGAAACAGCAATTCTTTTAGGTTTAATACTTCTCTCTATAACTTTCTCTATAACAGTTATATTGAAATTGCTAGGGATGCATAGATGGAAATATTATTGAAAAATGTATGGTTTAGTTACGAAGGAGATGCATATGTCTTAAAAAGGGTTAATGCTGTTTTCGATAAAAGAGGTCTCTATATAATTGTAGGACCTAATGGTTCTGGTAAAACCACACTATTAAAAATAATATCATTGATATATAAACCATGTCTCGGAGAAATAATATATGGTGAAAACATATTAAAGATGCCTAAATATAGGATAAATGAGATTAGAAAAAATATTATTTATGTACATGATAAACCTATCATTATTAGAGGTAATGTAGAACGTAATATAAGAATTGGTATAGATATACATCAAATTAAAGATGACGACGCTGTAGAATATTTTATAGATAGATACTCTTTAAATAAATTAAGATATAGTGATGCAAAAAAGCTTAGTATTGGTCAAGCAAAACTCATTTCACTATTAAGAGCATTCATCCTTAAACCTAAAGTTCTGGTACTTGATGAACCTTTCACATTTTTAGATCAACACAACTCATTCTTAGTTATGGAGGATCTTCAAAAGCTTATATTAAATGGTACCATGGTTATAATGTCAACACATTATATGCAACAAGAATTATTTTTAAAAGCTTTAACAATCTATGAAATAATCTATGGTGAATTAAGAAAATTAAAATAGTAAGTTTTTCTAATAAAATGGCTAATAATATTCCAACCAACATCATTTTATAAGTTCTATAAAATATTTTCTCTTAACATTATGTTATTTTTCGAAACATTTAAAATAAATTTTAGATATATTAAAGTTGTTGCGTGAAAAAAATGATGTCTAAACATCCTATAGAAATACCTGTTGGTAGGAAATTATCAAAAGATGAAATAATGGATGCATTAAGATTATCAATAATAGCAGAGCTTGATGCCATTAATCTTTATTTACAGATTGCAAGATCTGTAGAGGATGAAAAGATTCGTAGAGTTTTTGAAGATATTGCTAGAGAAGAAAAGACACATTTTGGTGAATTTTTAGCAGTTTTAAAATCTATGGATTTGGAGCAAGTTAAGGAATTAGAGATGGGTGTAAAAGAGGTAAAAGAGAAAACAGGTATTGAAGTCCCAAATAATTTTAGCAATGATTCTAAGGACTTTAAATCCAATGAAATAAAAACATCAGAGCCCTTAACATCTGATGAGTGGAAGTATCTACTTTCAGAATTTACTAAAGCTGCTGATAATGCTAGGAAATTTAGACACAATCTTCCTGTATATAAAGCAGGTAGAGGTGTTGATACAGTACCATTGGAATATATCTCAGTTGCTGATAGGATAGAGCCTAAGGAGAGAATCCCAATACAGCTGAAAGAGATAGCTGTAAAATTTGCGTTAAGTCAAAAGAGCTTGGATTATGCTAGAAACAGAGGGGAAATGCCTGAGATTTCAACAGCATTACAAGCTGCTACATCGCTTGGATTGTATGAAGATAAATATATAATGGATCGTATTTTAGAATGCAAAGACTGTCATTATATGCATTTAAGTGACTGGAGTCAGCCAGGTGCTGCTGTAGATGATGTTTCTAAGGCTATTGCGATAATTTCAAATAGTGGTATTGGAGGACCCTATCTATTATTTGTAAGCCCTTCTAGATATGTAAGGCTTTTAAGAGTTGAGGAAAGAGTGACAGATCTTGAAAGAATAAAAGCTTTAGTTAAAAATGTTATACAACTTACACAGCTACCTGATAATATAGCAATAATAATTGCAGCTACACAGTATGTAGCTGATATTGCCTTAGGTGTAGATACTGAGATAGAGTATATTGGACCTGAAAATGGTGTATATATATTTAGAGCTCGTGAGACTATAGCTTTAAGAATAAGAAATCCGAAAGGTATCGTAATATTAAAAACTCCTTAAGGTGAAATTTATGAGTATAGAGGATACAGTAGTTAAATTGATAGAAGCTGAAGAAAGATACTCTAATGAACTCATTGAACTATCAAATACCATTTCACATCCAACGCTTTCAGCAATATTTAAGGCTGTAGCTTTAGATTCAAAGAAACATGCTGAGATATATAGAGCTGTTCTAAAGTTGGTTAAGGAATTACAGCCTCTGATTTCAGAGGATGATTTAAGAATAATAAAAGAGACTATAGATAAACATATAAAAACAGAGGTCTTAATGATTGAAAAATCCAAAGACGTATTAGGAAAAACAGATGATCCAAGGGTAAAACTACTTGTTGAAGCCATTTATCAAAATGAGATTGAACATCATAAAATTTTATCCAATATAAAAGATAAATTAGCATCACAAATTATAGCAGTAGAAAAAGATATATGGGAAGCTATATGGCTATACAGTCCTTGGCATGGCACACCAGGAGGGTAAAAATAATAATTATTACCTATTTAGCTACATTTTCTTGAACATTCACAAATGTTTTTACCTATTTAATCAACATCTTAAAAGCTCTTGCTTGTTGCTTTGATTTTTATAAGTTTATATTTATGGTATCAATACCCAATCATTATTCATATATTCTTTCCACATTAACAGGAAACATTTATGAAACCTATTATTAAACATAGGTAGTGAACAATAAGATAAGTGTTAAGAGCCATTGAAAGAAATGAAGGCTTTTCTTGAGATGTGGATTTTAGGCTGTTCATAGTTGATTATTAATGTTATGTTTATAGGCTTTGACCTCATTTTTAATTGCCATGGAGATGAGTTTGATTTGCTGGATAAGAGGGTTGAGTTGAAGTTATATTTGATGAGGGAAATACGATGAAGTCTTTAGCAATAGAGGTGAATTGACTTCTGCAGTTATAGGCAGGGATTGTAAAGCCATTGAGAAGTAGGTGGTGGAGGGTACTGAAACCAGTAAATATAAGGATCTATGAATAACCATCTACCAAGAAATAGTTTCCCACAGTTATGAACTAAGGAAACAGTAAGGGTTAAGTTGTGGGTTGGGGATTTACACAAAGCAAGTCAATGCCAATAATAAGGACTCTGATGAAACGGAATATTAAGGATAATGAAACTAAGGATAGAAGCCAGAAATATTAGTCTAGGAATTTTCTAGCTATACATGTTTTATGTATGGTTCATTATACATGTTCTAATGGAAGTTTAGGTAATCGTACACCTCGTTGACCTTGATACTTACCGCAATATGGTCTCTCTATAGGACTTGTAACTTTAGAGAACACTACATGAAGAAACCTTATGTTTGCTTTAAGTCTTATAGGGAATGTAGAACCATGTAGTTCTATTGTAATTTGGCCTTCAAACCCACCGTCAATAATTGTTGGTGGTATTGATAATCCCAACCTAGCAAATGTTGATCTAAGTTCTACAAATGCCATAAGTTCTGGAGGTACTTTTAAATATTCAACTGTTGCTAGTAGATAAACACTAAAGGGTTTAATAATAATTTCATCAGATTTCCAACACTTATAATATTTGGTTAAATCAACCTCTGTGAATGGATCTAAAGTATCGTTTGTTGCGTGTAATTCGCAGATTTCATTGCTAAGTCTAAGATCTAATCCATTTTCACGTATTATTATCTCATCAAACGGTTCTATAATAAGTCTTCCACTCTTTATATAATTCCTTAAATCAAAATCTGATAATATCATCATCTCTTACCTAAAACTCACTTTAATTAATAAACTTAAAAATCTGTTACTCTAAAGCATACCACATTTTTTACTGAATTCTTCAATAAGATCTCTTGTTTTTATAATTCCTCTCGGAGATTCTTCATAAAATATCATAGCTTCATACACATATATTTTTGTTTTTTGATCAAGCCAGCAATCAGGTTCTAAACCTGCTTTGATACATCCCTCAGCTACGAAGGTTTCAGCATCCCAGCAATACTCAATAGGTACTTGAGGTAATAATGTTCCACTATTCCAACCTCTATGTATTATAATTCCATGTTTGCCTATAATAATATCATTAATACTCTTTATAGGTATAGGTAAAGAGAGTATAGAAACCTCTATAACTACTTCATCAAGTTCTTTCTCACTTAATGGAGGAAATCTTGGATCCTCAGTTGCAGCAGCTATTGCAGCATTTATTACAGTATTTATAAGTGATGACATTGGTTGAAGAAATCCTATGCATCCTCTCAACTCTTTTACATTATTCTCTAATAATTTATCTATTGTTACAAAAGCCATACCTGGTTTAAGTAATTTACTGGGAATATTCTCAGATAGCTTAATTATCTCTCTATATTTAATATAATGCTCAATAGCCTTCCTAGCTACAGAAGTTAATAAGACACCCTCATCTAATGTTATATCTGAAGGATGTAGAGCATCCTTAAAATGTCGCTGGATATTCATTATTTACGCCTCTTTACCGGAGACAGCTCTTTCTAAAGGTTTAATTTTAGAAAGAATTTTTAGTTTTTCTTGGCGAGCACTTTCTAATATTTTTAAAATTGTATTCCAGTGTTTACCTTGCCAGTAAATCTTTGAACAAGAGGAACAAACCCAGAATTCTTTATACTTTAACACTATGTCTTTGTTTACCTTTGAAGAAATCTCTGCAATTGAAGTTGTATACCTTAATCGGGTGTTGCATTCTGGACACAAAGTATTATTCTTGTCAAATTCTAATGTAATATTGTATTTTACCGAGATAAATGCTAGAACTTTTTCTATAGATGGATCGTCAATAAATAAGGCCCTTATACCAAGTTTCCGAGCTTTTCTAAAAAGCCCTAGATCCCTTGTTAAAAGTATCCTATCCTCCTCTTTTGCTATTTTCAGCAATTTCCAGTCATTTGATAACCTATAGTACAATGTATCGTATCCTAATAATCTTAGCCATCTCGCTACATGGCCTAACATTGAATCAGCTATAAATCTAAGATTTGACGACATTTATCACACCGTAATAAACTATTATTCTTCATTGCAATCCTCGATCACAATCTTTTTATGGATACAAATACTAGGTTTAACTATATTGTAGCCATTATTATTTTAAGACTGTATAGCGATACAAAACTTAAAAATTTTTACCTTACCCCAAAAGAAAGAAACTAAAACTATGATTTATTGTAAATGTCGCAAAGAGACTTTATCTTATTTATTGTTTGCCATGATTTTCTAACTATTGGCGGAATCTCATTATGTTTTCTAAGGTATTGTATAAGCCATGAAATTGTTCTATAATCACTTGGATAACCACTTCCGAAATCTCCATATACTCTCTTTAGTAAAGCTATATGATTATCTCTAAGAACTTTAGCAATAATGCTTGCAGCACTAACTACTAGGAATTCGCTATCAGCTTTGTATTTAATAATTAAATTATTTTTTGGTATGCTACATATATTATTAATGTCATTTTTTAATTTTTCAGGGTCACTAAAAGCATCTATGTAAATAGCGTTAATTTTGTAAAACCTAGATGTATTTTTAATCAATCTACAAATCATTTTCAATTCAATAGAATTAAGATTTTCATGGTCTATCTGATGAGGTGTTGCTCTAGTAACTGATATAACAAGAGAATTCAGAACTATATATGGAAATAATTTTTCTCTTTGGTTTTTACTCATCTTTTTACTATCTCTAATGCCTAGATCTCTTAATAGAGAAATTTTATCTTTCTCAATAACTATCATAGCCATAAACATATCTCCTATTAATGGTCCTCTACCAGCCTCATCAATTCCAGCAATAATATTCATTTCAGAAACCTAGATCACATTTAAAATTTTAAGTGCTTTCACAATTCCAGTTACTGGTTTCTCAAGGGACTTTAAAATTGTTAAAGAACTTTTCTTATACTTATCCACATCTTTTATTACATCCTTTATTTTTTCTATAATCTCACTAAATGAGGTGCTATGAATTATCGGAAAACCCATATTTTGAAGACATGTATCAACATAAAGTTCTTGTGGAAATAACGAAATACCAAGAGTACCAACCAATGCAGCTTCTCTAGCCATTGTACCTCCACCTGTTACTACTACAGCAGCATAATATAGTAATTGAGAACCTTTTACACCTACATCTCTTGGTGGTATAATGAAGTTCCTTACATTATGAAATTCAGTGGCTATCTCATCATCATTATATCGAGGCATATAGACTATAGAGAATCCTTGACTAAGGAAATAATTAATAAGCTTTTTAATTAATTCAATAGCACTGGCTTTATCTTTATAATATGATGCTCTAATCTCAGGAGGTCTTACGACAATATAACCATACTCTTCTAACCCTAATAATTTTAGATAATCTTGACTAGGTTTAAAATCTTTAAGCCATTGAACCTCATCAACGCCATTGAATTGAATTATATATGTCTCATCCTTATCTATGTATCTTTCTATAGATTTTTTAGGAATACATGATGATATAACGACAGCTGATGCTAAGGGTAATGATAACTTAGATGGAGCTATGCTATGTGGGCTATCAGTTAAAGCTATATAGGGTTTTTGAAGACCAAATGCTATCCTAGCAGCAGTAGGATTTGGATATGCAATTAAGACATCAAAAGATTCTATAATATCAAGAAGAAAAATTATTCTCTTAGATTCTTCAATTAATTTACTTTTCAAATCATAACTATATCTACCAGCAACTATAAAATCTATGTTAAGTTGTTTAAGTGTTGCAATGGTATAATCATAATCCCTTGCAGTTAATAAAACATTATATCCTTGTGACACTAGTTCCTTATATATTGATCCAAATAACATAGCTTGTTTAGGGGTTAATACATCCAGCCATAGTTTTGCAATCAAATTAATAACCTAAATGTGTTATTTCATAGACGCTAAAAAATTTTACTTTTTTACTTAATTTATATTAATACAAAGCTAAACTTAGGTTTGATTTTAATGATTAACAATACAGAAAGAAAATTGTTTGGAACTGATGGAGTAAGATGGATTGTAGATAAAGAGTCGCCGGATTTTGTATTGAGATTAGCTTTAGCTATAGCTAGTTATTTTCCTAGCGACTCTAGAGTACTTGTTGGTAGAGATGGGAGAATAGGTAACTCAGCTATATATGGTACAATATTGAGTGGATTGGCATCAGCAGGGTCAAAGGTCTATGACGCCGGCTTCATACCTACACCAGCTCTGCAGTTATGTGTTAAGGAATTTGGTTTCGATTATGGAGTTGTTGTTACAGCTAGTCATAATCCACCTGAATGGGTTGGAATAAAGGTTGTTTTAAGTGATGGTATAGAGGCACCACCTCATATAGATATAGAAATAGAAGAATTATTATTTAATTCAAGGTTTAGAAGAGCTTCTTGGAATAACATAAAATCAATAGACAAATTTGATATAGCTATAGAACATTATATAAATAGTGTTAAGAGAAATACTGATTTAGAGAAATTAAAAAGAAAGGAACTAAAAATAGTAGTTGATTGTGCAAATAGTGTTTCTGCTTTAACAACACCAAAAGTTTTAAAAGAACTTGGTCTCAAAGTAATATCTATAAATGCTGATATAGATAAGCCATATAGACCATATGAACCTACACCTGAAACCTTAGTAGATCTGATGTCAATAGTAACCAGTGTTCATGCAGATTTTGGTGTAGCTCATGACGGTGATGGAGATAGAGCAGTATTTATAGACAATAAAGGGCAATTCATAGCGGGTGATATATCTGCAATACTTCTTTCAAATTATGTTGCTAAAAAAAGGCCTGATCTTCCTAAGAGGGTTGTTACGGCTATATCTACAAGCCACTTTTTGGTTGATCAACACCTTATAAGCAAAGGCATAGATGTTGTATGGACACGTGTAGGATTTCTAAACATAGCTAGAAAGATTGTTGAATTAGGTGGAGCACTTTCAGGGTTTGAAGATAACGGTGGATTTGCTTATGTACCACACCAACCAGTAAGAGATGGTACAATGTCAGCAGTTTTAATGGCTGAAATGCTTGCTGAGGAAAACATTAGTTTAGCAGATATTGTAAATGCAATGGAGAAACCTACAGTTATTAGAGTAAAGATACCTGTAAAGGATAGAGAAGAAGGTTATAGAATTGTAAATACATTAAGAGATTATTATAAAGGATGCAAAATAATTGATATAGATGGTATTAGAGTCTTGGCTAATGATTACTCATTTCTTGTGAGACCTAGTGGAACAGAACCTTTAATTAGGATAACAGTCGAATCATGGGATAAAGAAATCGCTAAAAGAGTATTAGATGAAATTACCAGTATGATACAGCTTAGGTGATAATTAAAATGAAATATAGATTACTTAACTATTTAGCCTGTCCCTATTGTAAAGATAAAGGCTTTCCATTACATCTAATAGTCTTTGAACTTAATAAATATGAAAATAGAAATTTACCCCCTAATGTATCAAAACCATTGTGTGATCTTTATTGTGCTTATAGAAATAGTTACATAAAGGATTTAGATAATGCACCATGTAATGAATGTATAAAAAATGAGGTAAAGAATGGAATTATATATTGTAGTAACTGTAATAGATGGTATCCTATAATAGATGAAATACCTAGAATTCTTCCAGATAACTATAGGAAGAAAGATGAAGATACACAATTTCTTAAATTATATCAAGACAAGATACCTGAAAACATAAAGGTATATGGTAAACCACACAATTTAATTGAAAATTCTAAAGAAAAACCTTTAACTTAAAAATCTCTTAACCACATAATATATGTGGTGTAAAAAATGTCGTCACTTTACGATAGTTTAACACAATGGATTGAAATGCAGAAAAAAATAAAAGAGTGGTTTGATAGCATATATGAGAATGTCAATAAAGGCGATAGACTCGAATTAATACTATACACAAGAATGGCATTTCAGCATATAATGAGAACCTTAAAAGCATTTGATAACTGGCTACAAGATCCTTTCATAATAAGTAATATGCCTAAAGAACAATTAGAAGATGTATGGAAAACTGTATTTGCATTGTTAAAACAACTTTTAGAGCTTGATGTTAGACATACTGAAGGTTTTAGAGACCATATATTATCACTTGAAAAAGAAGGAAAATTGAACCCTATTTTAGTTGAGGTCTTTAGCGAAGGTGCTAGAAGAAGAAGAGGGGAAAGGGAAAGAGAAGGGATAACACTATCTATATAAATATACTTCAAAAGATTTGTTTTGAGTCTCATAAAGAAACTTAATATAATAGTTCCAGATTTCGAAACCAAGTACAGTATGGCTTATATTGAGAAGATAATAAACAAAGGAATACTAACCAATACAGATCATCATTAACAAGCTTCTTTCTAACTAATAATAATGTAATAGAATATTATAGCAGTTTTTATCTCTTTCTTATAGTTGATGTAGATATCAATGAAATCTCTTCGTCTATAGCTGTTATTTTGTTTCGATACTCCTCAGCAATTTGATATAATTGTTCTATATCCTTATCAACTACTTTAATGTTCTCTAAGAACTCTTGTCCATTGCTTGTAAGTTTTAGTTTCTTAGATTTAGGATCTACTTCAATAATCCCTACATATAGAAGTGATTTAATGTCTTCAGTTAATTCTCTTACTATAATCTTATCTCCTATTTTAACTATATTGTATCCCAAACTAATTTTTTTCTCTTCCTTTAAATAGTTTATTAAATATGATAATCCCTTTTCACTAACTTCTCCTAATGCCTTTATTATATAAACTAATGTAAGTTTTCGTTTATCGTTTCTAATTTGATCTAATGTTATAACTTGTGTGGAAAATGTTTTTAATTCTTTGGTTTTTTGTTGTTGAGATTGGGTTTTATCTGGCATTTTAACATACACCATGACTTAGGTTTTCAACTTTTCATCTTAGATACTTCTTCTATATATTTAATAAGCTCATAAGCTTCATTACTGTATACTTTTTCAAAATCTTTTATTAAGTTTTGTAAATCACTACCCAATTTCTTTAATTCAACTCTAGATATTTTAGATAATATACTTTCTATGTTCTGGCTAAAGCTAATAAACGTAAATATAGCATTTTTATACATTTTAAGTATATATAACATTAGATCAACTGATATAAGAAGAGAACCGCCAATGAAACATATCAATATTAATATATAGCTATCTATATAGCCCTTAGTTAAGATTATAATTAGCTGAATAATTGAAATTGAAGGAAGTAATGGTATTAGAAACATTGTAGTTAGTAACTTTAAAGAGAACCCAACTAATACAATGAATCCTATACTCATAGATAATATCAAGAATACTATATTATACTCTTCTTGGTAATATATAATACTATAATAAGATGTAATGATATTGGCTATGATTAAGAAAAATACCGTTAGACTCATTAAAATTTTTGTTTTTATGGTATTTTTAGTTATATTTGTCATAGAATAATATATCCTGTTTTCAAGCTCCTTAATACCTTTAACTATAGGTTCTTTTTCACCGCTGTCTAATGCTTGATCTATATATTTTAGGTTTTCGTTCAACTCTATAAAGCATTGTACTATAGCTTTTGTATATATATGTATATCCTCTACAAGTTTTAAATTTTCAATAGCATTTTTAAAACCTTTTACATCAACATCCAAATTACTTATAGCATCAGCCAGCCTATTTAATAGCGTTCTTATTTGAGATATTAAAGACAGGCCACTCACCTAAATATAGCCGTTAAAGCATTCCAAAGGTACGTAAGTATTGCTTTCCAAGCATTTAAAGTTAAAGTTATTTTATCTCTACTAAGATATTCATACAACTGTATAACCAGAAAAATGTATATGGGAGCCGTTAATTGAATTGCATAGAAGCTATACTGAGTTCTTGACCCAGCCAACCAAAGAATACAGTAACCCAGGAATAAACCAAAGGGTATATACCACGCATCTCTAGAAATTGTATTATATTTTCTATATGGTAGTGTTAAAAACATTAGTACAAAACTTACTGCGTATGCAGGAATAAATCCTGTAGCATACATAACTTTTCCATGGCTATCTACATATAGAGGAAAGGAATTTAAGCCAAAAAACCAATCCCAAGGTGTTGAAGCCACCGGACAATCAGCGCCAACACATTTAATTGTTAAATGCCATGATAAAGCCTTTAAAATACTTTCAGTAAACCAGTTACCAAGCCCTATTCTAATAATAATTGGTAGTGAAAATAATATCTGAAAGAATACAAAAGATAAAATAACAAGAAATAGATACTCTATAGAAGCAGATAATACATCTAAGAATCGAGTTGTTCGCTTCATAACATATTTAATGTATAAGAATAGAAGTGGAACAAATGCTATAAGAGCTGTAAACTTAAATGTTGATGCAATACCTAATACAAGCGTTGCTTCTTTTAATCTATCCTTTAAAGCTAGATATATAGCTATTAAAGTAAAAGCTGCAACATATATATCTAAAATGGCTATTGACGATAAGAATCTTGTCATTGGATCTACAGCTACAAATGCTGAAGCTATTAAACTTATTTCTCTAGACTTTGATATGGTATATGTTATGAAATATGTCATTAAAGTAACTACGACTCCCATAATTATTGATGGCACTCTCCAGAAAAAAGGTCTATCTTCAAATAGCATCATCAAAGCAATTAAATATTTAGCTGTTGGCGGATGTTCAAAATTCATATATTTATTGATATCTCCACTATCTGCTAATATCCAACCATATATAACATCAATAGCATTAGTTTTATTAGCAAAAACTTTTATGTTATTATAATCCTTACTTTCTACATATATTGCATTTATCTTTGTAAAGGATTCATATATAATATTAATATTATATAAAGAAGCCAAAGATTTAGCTCTCTGAAGATCCTCATTTGAAGTATAGATTAAAGTAGCTTTTGGCTTATCTATATTAGGTATAGAATTAAATATGTTTCGTAGAATGTTTCTTGCAGCATTAACATACCATACTTCATCAGAGACGTAGCCTTTTGCATGAGGAAATCGATTAACCTCTTCATGCTCTAAAAAAAGAGCATTCGAAACTGAAAGCCATATATTGACCACTATTATTAAGATGAATAGAATGTATGAAAATACCTTCTCATTTAATCTCATGATATACACCATTAATATATCAATAAAATACTAGGAATATAAGTTATTATTTTTGAATTAATAAGGTTACAAAAATATGTTTTAATTTATCATTTAGTATCTAGAATATCAACGATTAGTAATTCAGATATAAACCATATTAATTTCTTATATGTATTCCTCCATTGAGATAAAGCTGTTTTAATTTTTATGTTTATTTATTTTTTGTATTCATTTCTTTTACTGATATGTTAGCATTACAGAATTTCTTCTTATTGTAGATAATAAAATTTCGTCACATTCTTTGTCAGTTTAATGAATTGTGCTCATTAATTAAGCATTACTCTATAGATATTATGAATTGAATGAAGATTATAAAGCATTTCTCAATAAAATATTTAGGTTAGATTATAGTAACATATTTATGTTGTTAAATAGTTCATAGCGTGGGGTGATATTAAATGAGTATGATTAGAGAGGTTAAGGATGAAAGTAAAAAGGAGATACTTAAGAGAATTAGCGCACACAGTCATATAAGAGGATTGGGTCTAGATGATAAAGGTGAACCAATTCAAGTAGCTGATGGATTTGTAGGACAAGTTGAGGCTAGAAGATCTGCAGGTATAGTTGTTAAGATGATTAAAGAGGGTAGACTAGCCGGTAGAGCTATACTTTTCATAGGTCCTCCAGGCTCAGGTAAAACAGCATTGGCTATAGCTATTGCTAGAGAACTAGGTGAAGATACACCATTTGTAATGTTAAATGGTGCAGAACTATATTCAACTGAGGTGAAGAAAACTGAAATATTGATGAGAGCTGTAAGAAGAGCTATTGGTATAAGATTTAGAGAAATTAGGAGAGTATATGAAGGTGTTGTAAAAGAGATAAAATTCGCATTAGCGCCTCATCCGTTTAATCCTTATACAAAAATCCCAAGATCTGCGAGAATCACTCTTTCAACTAAGGACGATGAAAAAACTTTAGATGTAGACCAATCAATAGCTATGCAATTAATGCAGTTTAATATAAGAAGAGGTGACTTGATAAGTATTGATGCTGATAGTGGAGAAGTTTTTAAATTGGGAAGAGTTAAAGGTATTGAGAAGGCTAAATACTATGATGTAGAGACCTATAAAGTTCTTGAAGAAATGCCAAAAGGCAAAATATTTAAGGAGAAAGAAATTATAAGAACTGTAACATTACACGATCTCGATGAGGCTTATACAACACAGAGAAAGGCTGTGATAGCTTCTCTCATAGGTATAGGTGGTGAAGAAAGAGAAATAGATCCTGAAATAAGAAGAGCTGTAGATGAACAGGTTAGAAAAATTTTAGGTGAAGGTAAAGTAGTATTAGTGCCAGGCGTTCTATTTATAGATGATGTACATATGCTTGATATAGAGGCATTTAGCTTTTTGACTAGGGTTATGGAAAGCGAGTTTTCACCAATAATAATTATGGCTACTAATAGAGGAATAACTAGGGTCAGGGGAACGGATATAGAGTCACCACATGGAATACCACTAGACCTACTAGATAGACTTCTTATTATACCTGTAAGACCATATACTCCTGATGAGATGAGGGAGATAATAATGATAAGAGCAGATGAAGAAGGTGTAAGACTTTCAAAAGATGCCATTGATTTATTAGTTAAAATAGCAAGTGAAAGAAGCTTAAGGTACTCTATACAGCTTATGCATCCTGCTAAAGTTATTGCCGAAAGAAAAGAAAGAGATGAAGTTAAAGCTGAGGATGTTGAGGAAGCTGCAAAGTTATTTATAGACGTTACACAAAGTGTTGAGTTTGCAAAAAAATGGGAAGGAAAATTAATTAAATGATTTTTATCATAGGTGTTATGCTACGTCATCAGATAGTTCATATCTTTCAAAACTCGAAACACTTATGATATATGCAGAGGTTCTGGATTTAACACCAATGGCTTCATTTACAATTAATGACCTATCTAAAATTTGGGGTACAGATATAGATAAAACTAGAGCCATTATAAGAAAGCTAAGAAAAGAAGGTCTTTTAAGAAGAACTAAGAGAGGCAGGTATAAACTTACATTGGCAGGACAGATTTTAGTTAGGTTATATAAAAGGATAAGGAGGTAGAAAATTTTTAGACTTGGTAAACATATTACATATGGAGTGATGATCACGGCTGTAACTGAATATGATGAAAACCCGTGTTACTGAGTATGATAAGCCCATTCTTTATTCAATATCATAAACTAGTTATAGAAACACAGTTACGATTATAAAATTATATTTAGCTATTTGGCTTAACTATGCCTCATTTTCTGGGAATTCTCATTATATGTTTCCACATAAGTTTTCGTTTTCCTTTTTCTTTAATATCACATAAATTTATTTCATCTATTTTCTTTCCCATAGAAATTTCTTTGTATATGTCCTCTTCAAGATCCAGTTCTGTATATATATCCAATGAATTCAAAATCGCTCTGGCTTCTTCAAGACTATCAGCATCATATATAAACTTAGCAACGCTATCTCTTGCAACTATAGAAGCCTTTAATATGAAGATAGTAAGCAACAATGGAGATAAGATTACCTTACGACTCCCTGAACGTATGTATATTTTACCAAGCTCTCCTTCAAATGCCTTTAAAGCAGCCATGCTTGCCTCGGAAACAGCCTCTTTAGTCAACATCTTAAGCACCTCAATGTCTTTTTGTCCTATAATATATCCTCCTATTAATCCATTAAGTTTTGCAATTCTTGATATTCGAGTAAGAATATAGTCTGTACTAAGTTCTCCATCAGCACCTGGACTTGCTAGAGCCAAGTATGCATTATCTATATGGGCTAGTGCCGCAACATTTATAGAGTCTGCTAAGGGGCTCCATAAAGACTCTTCAAATCCTGTAGCAATAGAATCTCCTCCTACATCAACACCTATAATGACATCTAAATCTTTTGATTTAATAAAATCAATAAGAATATTTGCTAGTTTTCTAGGGCCTTCATATATATCGAATACATACATAGGTCTATTAATAATTTTAGCTATCTTAACAATTTGAGGTATGATGATACTATCATTTCTAACGGCATAACTTTTAGAATTCACTATTATATAACCAAAACCTTCTCTATCAACATTTTTAAATTCAGATAAACGTATGGGGCCTGGAAATGGATCAACAACGTACCTTTCCCATACGATACCTCCAATAAATGCTATACCGCCACATCTCTCATAAGATAAAGCAAGCATTGTTGTTAATATGATATCTCCTCCACCACCTATGGCAAGAAATAAAGCTCTTCTAGCATTAGATATATTTAGACATATTTCAGTCATGTTCTCAGCCAATGCTATTCATCATTATTGATCAGTCCGTGGTCCTCTCATCACATTCAATACTATTATTTTAAATTTAGATTTAAAAGAAACTAGTTAATAAACCTTTATATCTTAGATATTAACTTGGAGTGGTGAGATTAAATGATAAAGGAGTTTAGCATAGTTGATTTATTATATTCATGGAAAGTAGGTGAAGCTAAGAAAAAATTAGAGGAAAAGCTTGATAATGAGATCTTCGTTACCGATCTCATTTATTGTCCATTAAAATATAGATATCAAAAAGTATATAAAGAGTTGGCAATAGGATCAGCATTTAATCTAATTACATTATATGGCGAATTTGTTCATCAAGGGTTGGAGAAAATTCTTTCAACTCTTTTTAGTATAAGTGATGCTAACATCGAGGTTGAATATGAAAAGAATATTCTTATAGATAATAATACCTATGTTATTAAAGGACGTATAGATGTTCTTGTCAATGATTATATCATTGAAATCAAATCTAGTAGCTCAGACAAAAATCTACCTCAAGCACACCATATACTTCAAACAAGAATATATCTATGGCTTGCAAATCTAGATAAGGCCTTATTAGTATATATTACACCTAATAGGATAACAGAGTATTACATAAAGGGGGCTATAAGCGATGGAGAGCTTATGGATTTAGTGCGAAGTGTTATCACAGGTCAACCAGCGCCGAGATATCCATGGGAATGCAAATACTGTATTTATGCAATACTTTGTCCATCGAAAAAGACACCACTTCAGTCTTAATTAATCTGTTAATATAACTTAAACTGTAACTTAGTCAGTCAATTGATACAAAGCATCTAACCTTCTTTTTACTTTATTTACTTTAAAAGAGTTAGATCAATTATAAATATAATATTCAAATCAATTATATAAAAATGTATGTTAAAGTACATAGTGAAATATATTATTGTCAACTAAAAATATATTGCAATAATATAGAATTCTGATGCTACATGAGAATTTAGTTGATATTACCAAAATAAAATGTTTTCACATAGTGTGTAAGTAGCGGTGAGTTTATAAAGCTGGTAGTGATGATAGAGCTGAATAATAGGCGTCTGTCTGAAATGAATCCAGAGGAAACTAATCAAACAGCATCTGAGGACAGAGTCATAGGAAGACATGTATATGGAAATCTATATGATATAGATACAGATGTGGCAAGCAATGAAGAGAGGCTGAGAGATGCGGTGGTAGAGGCTGTAAAACTAGCTAATATGACTCTTGTAGAAATCAAAAGCTGGAGCTTTGGTGGCAAAAAAGGAGGGGTATCTGTAATAGCACTAGTTCTAGAAAGTCACATAGCTATACACACATGGCTCAGCTACAAATACGCTACTGTGGATGTATATACATGTGGCGAAAAAAGCGATCCATGGAAAGCCTTTGAATATATAATTAATGTACTTAAACCAAAATATTACACAGTTAACTATGCAGATAGAAGTAGCTTCAAAGCTATAAAAAATTAAGTAAAAGAGTGATGACCTAAAGGCACTGAATATAAAAATGATGTAGCTGAGCTACTCTGAATAGATTTAATATTTTTTGGAAATAATCATTTATTAAAGTTTTTAAATATTTAACAATTGCGGAAATATCATAATTAATACTCTCGTAGATAGATATAGGTAGACAATTTCCCACATTTTAAAGCAATATTATTTCACATCCTAAAAACAATGTTTTCAACTATAAATGTTATGCTTGCTCTGGCTTATAATCTAAAGAACACTTTCCAATTTCAAGGTTAAATCTTGGTTATAGAGATTTTTATGCGACATCACGGGGGAATTTCTGGAATGCGGTCACTAGCAGATAGAACTAGAAATGTTAACGGATATGAGGCGTACCTAGAGCTTAAGAAAGAGGTTAAGAAACTTTATGGGAAGCTCCGAGACATTTATTGTACCTTGTAGAAATTTAGCTAGCCACCTTATTAGAAAACTATGGGAAGCAAGGAGTCTCAGCAATTTATCTCAGCTATCCATATAACATACACAAGATAACACCAAAAGTTCATGGTTAATCTCTGGCGTCATCGCAAGCTATTAGAAGCAATTGAACTAAAGGTTCAAGAATACAATACCTAGATCTACGAAGTCGTAGAGTATAATATATCTAGGTCCGGTGCAGAGCATTGAGTAGAAACCTAAGAGGATAACTAGAAGCATCGTCTGTACACTTGGGGCACAAACTGCACACGGATCTTAATGAAGCATTAAACATAATGAAGAAAGCAACCAGTTCAATGCTTTCCATTATAAAGGGTGGGTGTCAGGCATCATAACATAACTAACATCTATATTTTTATTAAGCATTAAGTGTTTTATGTTATTAGGTGCTGATATATGGATAAAGTAGTTATTATTGGGTTAGGTGAGGTAGGTAGTGGTATATATCACATATTTAAGAACAGTAATAAATATAAAGTATATGGTTATGATATTAATCCTAATAAAACAATAGACAATTATGAAGAAATACCATATCCAGTGGATTTCCTTCATATAACGTTTCCTTACAGTAATAGATTTATAGATACAGTTCACGAATATGCAAACCATTTTAAACCTAAAATGATAATAATACATTCTACAGTTGCACCTGGAACTACCAGAGAGATATTTCATAAGACAAATATTGTAACAGCATTTTCGCCTATAAGAGGTAAGCATCCAAATCTTATCAAGCATCTATACTTTTGGTCTAAATGGATTGTATCATTACCTATTGAAAAAGTTGAAGAAGTTGCACAACATTTAAGCGGTGTAGGGTTCAAAGTCAAGATATATAGAGGTTCTCCAGAGAGTATAGAACTAGCAAAGCTATGGGAAACAGTATATAGAGCTATAATGATAGCTTCATGGCATGAAATACATAGAATAGCCAAAATCTATAAAGCTGAGATAGAAACTATAGCAGAATTTGTAGGCGAGGTTCACGAAGTTCTAAAGGATAGACCTATATATTATCCCGATTATATTGGTGGTCACTGTTTAATACCAAATACTAGGATACTCAATAAAGTATATCCTTCTAAACTTTTTGAATTTGTGTTAGAATCCAATGAAAGAAGAATAAAGGAGCTGGATTATGAAGAAATTAAAAAAGATGTGGAGATGGTTAAAAGAATTGCGCTAAGATTTATAAATAAAGAATACTATGTTTGAATGATTCAAATAAGTAATGTTTTTAAGGAGGATATAAACAATAAAATAGTATGAAAAATAGTAAATAATGGTGATAGAAATATCTGAAACAATTGAATATACACTTCCTCCATATATAGAAGAGATGTTTAAAGTTGATTTGACTGAAGATGATATAAAGATGTTAAAAGAAGCTTTAAAAGATATGAGAAACATTGTAAATGTTAAATTATTTACATTAGATGATAAGATTAAATGTTTTTCATGTAATGAAACAGAAAGATTATTGAGTATAATAAGAGATTCTAGTCCATTAATAGGGGATAAAAGAGCTATAGATTTAGAAATATATGAAATGACAAAAGATAAGGAGATGTTTGATAAGTATACCATTGAAAGAGTACCAACAATTATGTTACTTAATAATACTATAACATATCTTGGTATGCCAGCCGGTGAAGAAATAAAAGGCTTCATTGAAACTCTGATTAGGATCAGTAATAATGATCACGGGCTTTCAGAGTCAACAGTAAAAGAACTTTTAAAACTCAATGGTCAAGTAAGAATCGAGGTGATTGTAACACCTCCATGTCCATATTGTCCTTATGCAGCATTACTATCCAATATGTTTGCATATGTAAGTAAAATATATGGAGATGGAAATATAAAATCATTTATTATTGAAGCTTATGAAAATCCTGACATAGCTGATAAATATACTGTAACTACAGTACCCACTATTGCAATCAATGGTAAGGTTGTATTTGTTGGACTACCATATGAAGCACAGCTTTTAGGTATTGTAAAAAGATTAGCATCATCATATTTTTAAACATTTAGATGCTCATTAAATAATATAATAATTAAAACATGGTCGAATATTATAATTAAATGAGATTTAAAAATATTGTAGATCGATTAATATTAAATTATATACATATACATTTCTGTCATAGAATACATATTCTTGAACTTCTATACATTTACATATTTTATAAAACGCATAAATTGTTATTAATTATAACTGTAAGCATATTTTAAATGATGCATTAGAGTATGGAGCCAATCCGATTCGGACTATATTATGTTTATAATCATATTCAGTTATATCGTCAATAATTATTTTAGTTACATATTTGTAGCTCTTAATAATACTAGTGGTTGATCTATATAACGGATTAAATATAATAAATTGAATACAACTATTATTAAAAGCTATAGGTAAAACAAAAGTTGAATAGTCTAAAATTTCTATCAATGGTGTATCGATATTTAAGTTTAAATCCGACTCTATTATAAATTGAGTTAAGTGATATCTTCTTATCAAATTTATAATTGTTTCATTTGTTGAGAATAAGATGAGGTTTTTACTAGGGCTGTAAAACATACAAACCCTTCTATTTGGACACTCCACATCTACTAGGTCAGTGGATGCTATAGTGATAGCTATGCGATTACTAGCTATTGATAATGCTCTTACATTTTTGAATTCTAAATGGTGCCAAAATCTATCAATTGTATAGAAACTTATATTTTCATCATGATCTTTATATATCTGTAGCATTGATATTTCTTTAGGGAATAATATTATTAACTTTTCATTCTTTAATATAGATATAATACCCATCTTATTTGGAGAAGGACTATAGATATAGAAATCATCATTGGAGTACAGGTGAATGTTTTCTATAGTATAACGATTAATTTGTTTTCTATATATTCCCTTTGAAGTATTTTCTCTACAAAAACTCATACCAAAGCATTTAAGAAGACTTTGCTTTATTATTACATCATTTAATGAATAAGGAAGAGGATTAAGATACTCATATTTTTTATTGTATTCTAAAATAGTATTATTATGAAGAAACTCTATGAATTCTTTTTTAATATGGTCAGCTCGCGATAATATCTTCATCAACTCTGTTGGGGGCAAGTTTCCTCATCCCATCAGAGGCTACCATATTCCTCATTAAATATATCCGTAACGGCCAAGTACATCATTTGGTTACTTGATTAACTCCTTGTATTCTTTACATTTAGGTGTTTATATATTTATGTGACCTTATTAATGAGTACATTATTTTTATTGTTACATGATACCATAAAAACAACAATGAAGATAAAAATATAATTAGAATTACGAAGTTAAGTAATTGAAGCCAATAAATAAAAATAAAAGTATTAATTATGTAAACAATATAAAATGGGATAATTATTACGATATAACCTAATAATATAAATCCATACAATAAAAATATGGTTTTAATAATATTGCTGTGTGATGAACATTTTATAAATCTTCACCCTTAAATGTGCTGAATATTAATTCAGCATATATGCATAAAAATGTAAATGCTACTATAAAGCTATATTAGTAAGTTTGATTAATAGGTAGGCATTAAAATGTATGAAGACATAAATAAATATTTTGTCGAATTATCAATGAAATGGAGCAAGAGATGGTTAAAGGAAAGAGTATTTGAAGTTAACCCTAATGAAAATACAAGAAAGTTCTTCATTACAGCAGCGTTTATGTATCCTAATGGTCCTATACATATAGGTCATGGTAGAACATATCTTATAGCAGATATAATTGCTCGTTTCAAAAGACTTCAAGGATACAATACATTATTTCCTATGGGGTTTCATTATACAGGTACCCCAATAATATCTATGGCAGAATCTATTAGTAATGGAGATAGAGATCTTATAGAACTCTTTAAAGAAATTTATGAGGTTCCTGAGGATGAAATAAAGAATATGAAAGATCCATTATATCTTGCAAGATACTTTCACAGTGTATCAAAGGATGTTATGAATCTATTTGGGCTATCTATAGATTGGAGAAGAGAGTTCACAACAGTGGATCCTGAATTTAAATCATTTATACATTGGCAATTCATGAAACTATATGAGAAGAAATACATTGAAAAAGGAACCCATCCAGTTGGTTGGTGTCCAAGACATGAAATGCCTGTTGGCATGCATGACACTAAGGGTGATGCTGAACCTGAGATAGAAGAATTTGTAGCTATATTTTTTAGAGATGAAAATGGTATAATATATCCTACTGCGACATTAAGACCTGAGACAATATTTGGTGTAACAAATTTATGGGTAAATCCTAATGCAACTTATGTTAGAATAAAAACAAATGATGACTCAATATGGATTGTAGGAAAAGAGGCAGCAGAGAGATTAAAACATCAATTTGATTTTAATATAGTTGAAGTAATTAAAGGAGATGAATTAATAGGAGTAAAGGTCTATAATCCAATAACAGGTGAAGATATACCAATCTTGCCTGCAACATTTGTAGATAGCTCTTTTGCGACTGGAGTTGTAATGAGTGTACCTGCTCATGCACCTTATGATGCAATAGCTCTTGAAAATTTAAGAGATAATTCAATGTTTTCAAATAAAATATCCTATATCAAGCCAAGGGTCATCATAGAGGTTGGCGGTAGAAAAGTGGCTACTGCTTATGAAGTGTTAAAATCTATGAATATAAAGTCTCAAGATGAGAGAGATAAACTAGATGAAGCTACAAAAGTGGTATATTTGTCTGAAATGCAAGTAGGCTATATGATACAAGATCTTCATGAGGTTATTCCATGTTTCTCAGAGTCTTTAAGAGATTTTATTAAATTAAATATATCAGGTAGAAGTGTTAAGGAAGCTAGAGAGAATATAAGAAATTATATTATTAATAATAAACTTGGAATTCTTATTTATGAACTTATTAATAAGCCTGTGTATTGTAGATGTGGTGCTGAGGTTGTTGTCAAGATTTTGCAAGATCAATGGTTTATAAATTATGGCGACAATGAATGGAAAATTAAGGTAAAGGAGTGGTTGAAGAATATGAGAATTGTGCCACAAGAATCTGTAGCACAATTTGAAGCTACTATTGATTGGTTAAAAAGAAGAGCTTGTGCAAGAACTAGAGGCTTAGGAGTATCACTTCCATGGGACAATAAATGGATCATAGAAAGTTTAAGTGATTCCACAATCTACATGGCTTTCTATACTGTTATACATAAAATACGAGAATATGGAATTGATAGCAGTAAATTAACTAAGGAATTTTGGGATTATGTATTGCTGAAACAAGGTGATGCAATAACGCTTTCACGTAATTTAGGTATACCAGTAGAAAATATAGAGAATATACATAGTGAGTTTGAATATTGGTATCCACTAGATTTAAGAGTTAGTGGCAAAGATCTTATACCAAATCATCTAACATTCTTTATATTTAATCATGTTGCATTATTTCCAAGAGAATTGTATCCTAAAGGTATTGTAGCTAATGGCTGGGTCCTTATAAAACAGCAAAAAATGAGTAAATCTGCAAGAAATATAATTCCATTAAAAAAACTTATAAATGTCTATGGATCTGATATAATTAGATTACTATTAGCATTAAATGCTGAGGTACATCAAGATGAAAATATTGATTTTGATATGCTTGAAAAATTATGTAGAGGAGAGTACCCACAGCTTCTCAAGTCCTTATCAGATGAAATAATTGATATCTTTCATAGAAGAGATTTACTACGTGATGATATAAATATCATTGATAGATGGTTCTGGAATGAATTTATATATAAGGTTCAAAAAATTCTTAAATCTCTTGAAGAGATTAAAATTAGAGAAGCTGGCATATCCATATATTATGACATTAGAGATTTAATAAAGTCATATATAGGGCTTGTAACGGTTCCTAGCAAAAAAATCTTAGAAGCCATTAAGATATGGCTAGGTCTTATAAATATTTATACACCATTTATAGCGGAGGAGATTTGGAGTGAAACATTTGCTGATGGTATACTTGCGAATAAAGTAATAGAATTACCAAAAGAAGTCGATATGAATATACTGCTAGCTTTTAGATATGCTGATATGGTTATAGAAGCTATAAACAATATAATTAAAGCAACCAAAAAACAGCAAATAAATAAGGCTATAATATATGTTTCGTCGATCGATAAACAAAAAATTATGAGAAGAGTGCTAAAAGAAACCATTGCTAATGTAAAATTATCAGAAATCATAGATAAATTAGCTAAGGAGTTCAAGATAGATAAAAAGAGTATTAGTTCTATGTTAAAACAATTATATGAGATAGCTACAACAATCCATGATGATATTAAAGAGTTTTATTTAAAATGCGAAGATGTAGATGAGCTGAAATTACTTATGATGACACAAGAATACATAGCTAAAAAGATAAAGGCTAGGATAGAGATATACTCTGCTGAAGATGATTCGATACCGGATTTTGGTGGTAAAAAGAAAGTAGCTTTACCTTTAAGACCAGGTATATATGTTGAATAATTATAAAAAAGCTTATTTAATTCTCATATTAAAGAGAAAGCTAGGTGAAGCACGGTGAGTTCAACAGAGCCTTCAAAACTTAAGATTAGAAAAGCTGAAGTAAGAAAAATAATAGGACGTAAAAATGTAAAAGATAAGATATATAGTTACGAATATTTTACACTATCATTAAATCTTTACATACCAAGAAATATAATTGAGAAGTTTGGAACAGACTTTGTTGTTATAAGAGACGAAGAACAGGGAATTATAACAATAATGCCACGGAAATTAGCTGAAGAAAAAGGTATAAAGGTAGAATAGATAGTAAACAGAGATAAGTTAAGCAATTCCATTGGAGCACACCCCTAATACATAATATTATAACACAATGAAAACTTTAATTAATTATTTAATCTGCAAGAGAATAGGTGAGGATTATGGAGGGGAGATATCCACAATTTTATACACTAGATGTTAACAGGATTAAGATGGGTGAAGCTACAGATATATATTTTCTTAGAAGCAAAGAAATCTTAGAGAAGCATGGTCTGTGCGATAAAATTGTTAGATATGAAATTCATGCATATAGTTTACCAAGGAATTATAAATGGGCTGTTTTTACAGGACTTGAGGAAGCTATAGCTCTTTTAATGAATAGAAATATAACGTTATATTCTCTTCCTGAAGGCACAATATTTAAAGATATACAACCAGTAGCTATAGTAGAAGGTAGAATATGTGACATCATACATCTTGAAACAGCGCTACTTGGTATTTTAAGATTCTATTCTAGTGTATCAACAAAAGCAGCAAGAATTAAAAAATTAGCAGGGGATAAACAAGTTTTATTCTTTGGGGTAAGGGTTCAGCATCCAGCAATTGCTCCTGCATTAGATAGAGCAGCATATATAGGAGGTTGTGATGCAGTCTCAGGAGCCTTTAGCAAAGAGTTTATAGGTATAGAACCTAAAGGAACAATGCCCCATGCATTAATAATAGTTTTTGGGGACCCAGTTAAAGCTTGGAAAGCTTTTGACGAAACTTTCCCTGAAAATATACCAAGAATAGCACTAGTTGATACATTCTATGATGAACGATATGAAAGCTTATTGGCCGCTCAAGTTCTCGGTAAAAAATTATGGGGTGTACGTTTAGATACGCCGAGGAGTAGAAGAGGAGACATTTATATGATAGCACAGGAAGTTAAATGGACACTTAAATTACATGGTTTTGATAATGTGAGAATTGTTGTTAGTGGGGGTATAGATGAGGAGAATATTTTAAAATTAAAAGATGTTGTAGATGGTTTTGGTGTAGGAACATCCATAGCTTTTCCTCCATCTATTGATTTAAGTATGGATATAGTTGAAATTTATGAAGAGAATAAAGATCTATGGATACCATTTGCAAAACGAGGTAAATTACCTGGTATGAAGCAGTTGTATAGATGCAAACCTATATATGAAGACTATATAGATGTTCCAGGTAAGGAGATAAAATGTAGTGATGGATCCAATGCAAAGCCTATGCTCATTAAGTATTTAGATAAGGGACAATTAATTAATGACCTTCCATCACCTCATGAAATACGAAAATATGTTCTTGATCAACTTGCTTATGTAGAATGAGGCATAGGTAGATTAGTTTTTAATTTGTATAAGTACTTAATTTTATATAAAGGTAAATTTAATGAAAGTCATAACTATAAAAGTTGATGACAAGTTATATGAAGAACTCGAGAAGAAGGTAAAAATAGAGGGTCTTCTAACGGTTTCTGAGTATGTAAAAGTTTTAGTATTGAGAGATTTAGGTAAACAAGAAAAGGAGAGTGTTGAAGAAGCAACAAAAAAAGCTCAAATTACATTAGATAAAATCACCCTGCTATTAGAAAGGAGATTACAGGATAGAATAAATCCTTTCACGTCTAAAATTGATGAATTGAATAGGAAATTAGCTGAAGTTATTGAAAGAGTTGAATCAATAGAACAAAAAATTATGGAATTAGAAGAGAAATTAAAAACAAAGAGAGAAGCTGAAACACAGATAAGATCCGAGCATAAAGTTCCTAAAAAAACAGCTATTGATATACTAAAAGAACAAAAAGTTATATTTGAAAGGGATATAGCAAGCAGGATTAAGGATAGAGATAGCTTCTTTGCGAGACTTGAGCGAAGTAATGCAAAAGTTATTGAAGCAAAAGATGAAAGAATAGCTGTTGATCCAAATTTCTGGGAAAATTTCGTAAAGAAGATAGCAGCTATAACTACAAATAATGATGATGATATTAGAAAAGTTTTAGATACAATAGAGAATAGATTATTTTATAAGCTAAAAGAATCAGCACTAATAGTATATGATAATATATCTAGAAAATGGCAGGCTTTAATATCATAGAATTGAAAATAATGTGATGAAAGCCCAGCCCTTTCTGAGTTAGATAATGCAATGATGTTAGAATCCCCACCTGAATACTTTATATTAACTTATTACCTTACCTTAACCATTTTCGCACATTTAATAAAATCTTCTTCGAAATGTTGTAATTCTGCTTTTAATGTACCTAAAATATTAAATATTAGGCTCTTTCTAGATATAAGACTATTAATATCGTTTAAATCTATAGCCTCTTTTAATGAATTTATATAATATTCTATAACATTAGCATAGATATTTATACCTTTATTGTTAAAGCCTATATATATTCTATTGTTATTATAAGATATATTTATTCTAGGATCAAACCTTACTAACGATACAAAGTCATTATCTTCTGTATAGAGCCATTGAAAACATACTCTACCACTTTTTACATCGGTATATAAGTTATCAAGCATAGATGCATTGTTTAAAAATTTTCGTAATATTACAATAAATGATATCAACTCAGATAAAATTTGAATGTATTCTTTACTAGTATCCTCTCTAACAGCTCTATCAAGTTTTTCGCTAAATTGTTCATGTAAGTTATTAACATATCGTAGTATGCTATTTGTTATGTTCATTCTCACACCTACAGATAATGCTATGTATAAGCTTATTAATTTTCATAATAATTATGTTGACTATATTTATAATATAATTACTACATATCAAATTTAGTATTTAATCATGTTTATTTCACATGGTAAAACCTATAATTACTTTTATATCTTAAAGAAATGATGCAGTAAAAACATATTCTACGAACTTCATCTATTTCAATAGAGCATTTATGACATACTTTTCGTCCACATATATTACATCTAGATATCGATAATGCATCATTACAAATATCACATATACTTTCTTCACATACAGCGCAACGCTTATTATAAGCATTGAAATGTTTTTCACAAACATATCTATTACATATTGGACATCTAACTACTGATAATGATTCACCACATACTTCACAAACTTTAGTATACATATTTAATACCTTTTAGATAAAAATTTCTCTGGGATGACCTTAGGAGCACCTCTGAGTAGTGATGTCAGGTGGAGCGACGGGGACCGTTAAATTGTTTTAACAGCTATATTTGTTCTTCTAATGAATTCTATAATCTCTTGGTCTTCTTGCGATACATATACTACGTTACATGAAGCCAAGATATTCTTTAGTTTGTCAACTTTATTCTCAGCATATATACGTATTCCAATATCTATGTATGTAGTAAAGATATCTTTATATCTAAATATATTCTTTATATTATTACTAAAGAATATTATGTTAACATTGTTTTCCCTTCTTTTTCTCACTTCAGATACTACATAGTTTAACATCTTTGATAAGGTTTCTACAACTATTTTCTCTGAAATTAATATGCAGGTCAATGCTGCCATACCCATTTACTTCCATTCTTATAGTCTAATATTTTTATTCCCATATTCAAAAGCTCTTGTCTTATTTTATCACTGAGTTCATATTCTTTTCTTTTTCTTAGTTCAGTTCTAATATTCACTATCAGTTCTATTAATTTTTCAACTATCTCAGAACCTATTAAAGAACTCTCTTCAATATGTTTATCAAGCACCCCCAAAACTCTATTAAAGTTTAGAAGAATATTATATGCTCTTAAAGCAAGTTCATAATTTTCTCTTTGTTCAATATCCTTAAATATAAGTGATGTAAGTTTATGTATAGATTCAAGAGCTTTTGAAGTATTAAAGTCATCATTCATTGCATTATAAAATGATGTATTTATATCCTCAAGATTTCTCAATATATGTAAATCAGAATCCTTGAGACCAAATGTTATTTGAGAGGATTTTATAATTCTTTTCAAAGTTTCCATGGCAAGAATAAGTCTTTCGTAGAGATTTTTAAAGTTTTCCATAGCTTCTTCATTGAATTCTAGTTGTTTTCTATAATGAGCTGAAAAAACCCATAAACGAAGAACTTCAGGACCCCAGCTTTTAATAGCTTCTCTAGCTAAAATTATATTTCCTAAGCTTTTACTCATTTTCTCACCCCTAATTGTCAAATAACCTATATGAATCCAATACTTTACCCAAGGTTTTACACCAAATGCGCTTTCAGCCATAGCTATTTCATTCTCATGATGTGGAAAGACAAGATCTTGTCCACCCCCATGTATATCAAATTGCATCCCAAGATATTTTGTACTCATTACAACACATTCAGTATGCCATCCAGGTCTACCATGTCCCCATGGCGAATCCCACCATGGTTCACCAGGTTTTGAGGCTTTCCACAACGCGAAGTCATAGGGATTTCTTTTCTCAATAAGGAACTCCTCCTCTTGACGCCATTCTTCTGATTTAAACCTCTTAGACAATTTCCCATAATCATTTACCATAGATATATCAAAGTAAACAGAACCACTTTGAGCTACATATGCATATCCTTTATCAATTAAGACTTGGATGAATTCTATAATTTCCTTTATATGTTCAGAGACACGGGGATGCATATCTACTTTAATGTTGAGACTTTGCAATACATTTAAATAATCTTTTGTAAATGTATCTGAAATATCCTTCCATGTAACACCTTCATCAATAGCTTTCCTTATTATCTTGTCATCTATATCAGTAATATTCTGGACATGTATTACATCGTATCCATTTAACAATAAATATCTTTTTATAAAGTCAAAAGCCAAATAAGCTCTTACATGACCTAGATGCGTGTAGTCATATACTGTAGGCCCACAGAAATACACTTTTACAATTGGCGGTGAAATCGGTTCGAATATCTCCTCTTTGCGAGATAACGTGTTATATAGTTTTAGTGACACAAAGGTTTATCACCACGATATATCTCACAAATATATCAAAATTAAAACTTTATGCTAATAACTTCTAATAAACTTTTATAAATTTTAAAAATAGCATCAAGAGCATTTATGTAATTAGTTTATTAAATTTTTGAAGAATACAAAATTTGTAGTGAGGTGAAATTTTAGTGGGGCAATATTTTTCAACAAAAAGACGTGGAATAGCTATAGTTAATGAAAAATTTGAAGGTAGAAGCTTAGAAGTACATATAATTAATGGAGAAAAGCTTATGGGTATAGTTGATGAAGTAGCATTATATGAACTAGGAATGTCTATAGAGAATATACCGACAATAGTTCCTAGAAAATCTATATCATACGTTGTTACAGGTCTAAGTGACATACATGGATTAAGTGAATGTTGTGAAAAGGAATATGTATTAGATGATGAGTTTATAGGCTCAGATGTCATTACAAAGCTTGTTAATGGAGATGAAATTGAAGGGCGCCTAGTAAAGGTAACAAGAGATGAAGTAGGTTTAGCACAAAGTAATAAGGCTGTTATAGTTCCCAGAAGAAATATCCTATATATAAAGATATTGAGGAGATAACATTGGATTTTAACATCATTATAACTTGTGAATCAGGTAGAGAAAATATCGATTGGGCTTTTTCGCAAATAAATAGCTGTATTGGAACCTCATATATTGTGGTAAAAATTCGATCTTCGCTTATTCTATTAAATATACCTGATCCTTATTCTACATGGTATAAATTAAAGACATGTCTTTATGGAAAAGATACACCAATACATAGAGTTATACCAGTAGACGTTGTAGTGGAGCCTATAATTAATAAAATTGCTCAAGAGGCTCAAAAATATGCTCTTAGTAGAATACCTCAGAATTCCTCTTTTAGGATAACATTACATGGTAAGGTATATGTAATTAATGAAAAGGGTAGACTTATAAAGATCCCTAGTATTGAAGCTATAAGAACAATTGCTGAGGGTATTAATCGTAAAGTAGACTTAGAAAATCCAGAGTGGGTTGTATATATAAGATCAGTACCAATAAGAAGATGGAATGTTCTCACTGCTATAAGTGTTGCTAAAGCTATTGTATTTAAGAATATAAGAATTGGAGAACCAATGAATCCTCTATAGTTTTAAAGATATGTTCTTGATCTACTTAAAGTTATTTTTAGCAATGTTATACCTATGGAGATAAGAATGGATGCTATTATAATAAGCAATAACGATATAGAGTCTTTATTCAGTGGTGCAAATAGAATTTTTAACAAAAACCCTTGGTCTATACCATGACCAGGAGATAAAGGATTTGGCACTTTCCATGGTAATTCAATTAAAGAAATCATTTTTGAAGCCCATGTTTTTGTATGAGTGACTCGGCTTTACTTATATCAGAAACGTAGAATCTGTACACTTGTTTTGTTTTTCTATCATAAATATCAATAAAACTTCTTTTGCGATTTACTAAAATCTCATACCGGTTTATATCTATAGGAAATGGTATGACTATTGAACCAGCTTTTATACCACCACTTCTTATTTCATAGCTATTAACAGGCATAATCATTTTTTTAGGTGTAAGAAAATACGATATTGTTCTCGTTAATCCAATTAAAATACCATAAAATGCTAAAAATCTTATAAAGAGTTCAAGCTTTGTCAAAGTTTCTCGTAATGAAGGGATTAAGTAAGGAAAAACAAAATAAGAGGCCATAACCCATATAACTATTGATAGAGGCAATAGAGCTAGAGAAGCGATTATCTGAGGCTTTAATTCCTTGTCTATTTCTTGATCCTTCATCATAATTTTCATAACTTCTTGGCGATCAGCTTTTAATAAAGTGGCCCCCTTTATATCACCATGTTTCCTTTGTAAAATACGCGGCAATGACATTGATAAAGACATAAATATTAATGCATATAGAAGAAATACTATCCATATAAAATCTTGGGGTACGAATGTAGATATCATTGCGAAGAATACTAGCGATATTATTGTTGTTACTAATGCTATTATTTTGCCTTTATCCATAATTTAAACCCATTTAATTTTTAAATATGGAAGTTTAAAAATTAATTTTACTTTATATGTTTAACCTTGCTTATAAGCAGTTTATCTCCATTTAATTCTATCTTTATTTGTTCAAATTTTTCCTTATATTTACATATCCCACAAGTATAACTATAGTATATTATCGATTTTTTATTTCTATATTCAGCCTCTATAATGAGTTGAAGCTCATTTCCACATTTCGGACAAGGATTTATTGGAGACAGCTTCACTCTTAGCATTACTTGGCAACCTCTATCCCTCGTTAAATATAGACTTTATCTTATTGTTGTATATCTGTTTAGGGCTGCTTATTTTATATATTATGCTAACTACAGTTCAAAAACTTTTTGTAAGTAATAGGTAATAAATAGATGTGTAATAAATTATATAGATATAAAATTATTAAGTGATTTGTTGCTAAGTTAGGTAGCAAATTAATTTGATATTTTGAGATGATGAAATATGGAATTGTTTGAGTTAAGACTAAATAAGATATTTAAGGTGTTAAAGGATTACAATATCGATACGGAAAAAATTTTGCTTAAAGATACACAAACATTAAGATATGTCTTTGCTGAACTTTATAATCCTCCACCAGAAGAGTTAAGCATTTATGCGTTAATCATTGATACAAATACCATGGAGCTAAACGTATATGTATCAGCACTAGACTATTATAGAGTTATAGAAACATATGAGCAGGTAAAGAATTTAGTGGTGTACCCTGTAGCTCCTTCTGTTTTAAATATAGAACTTAATACAAAAACAATAGATATTAGCGATATAAAGACACTTCTAAAGAGAATCTGCAAAGAATCCAGAAAAGTCTCTATCGATACCTTTGAGATTTGCGATACCAACTCAACTATTTGTATAGATATAAGAAATGTAATTAGAAAGGTTAAACGTAATAAAAGTGAAGAAGAAGTATATATGATAAGAAAAGCTATCGAAATAACTGAAAAATCTATAGAAAGTGTAATTCCTGAGTTAAAAAATGGAATGAACGAGAGAACCATTGCAGGCCTTATTGAAAATAAAGCAAGAGAGTTTGGAGCTGATGGATTTGCTTTTAACAGTATTGTGGCCATAGGTAATAATACTTCCAAGCCCCACCATATACCAGGATCAACATCATTTAAAGGCAATGAACCTATAATTATCGACTTTGGTGTAAGATATAATGGTTATGTATCCGATATAACAAGAGTTATTTTGCCATGTAATTTATCGAAAGAATATGAACAAATTAAAAAATTTATAGAGGCTATAATCGACGCTATGGACAATTCTATAAAAAGTTTAAAGATTGGGGAAAAATATAGTTATGTTGATGAAGTGGCAAGGAATAGTTTGATGAAACAAAATATGCATAGGTACTTTTTACACAATCTTGGGCACGGCATAGGTGTAGATGTTCATGAAGAACCTAGAATATCAAAGGTTACTAGCCATGAAGTTGAGATAGGAGATGTTATTACAATAGAACCGGGAATATATATAGATAGAAAATTTGGCGTTAGAATAGAAGATGACATATATATAACTCCTGCAGGTCCTCTAAAACTCACTTCATTGAAGAGAGTAATAGAGTTATGAGAAGATGAGTTCTATGAAAAGAAAAATTAGATTGTTTGAACCTATTATAGAAGATGAAGATATAGAAGCAGTTGTTAGGGTTCTGAGATCAGGATGGATTGCTCATGGTCCTGAAGTTGAGTTATTTGAAAAAGAATTTGCAGAATATATTGGAGTTTCATATTCGGTAGCTGTATCTAATGGAACAATAGCACTCACACTTGCATTAAAGGCTTTAGGAATAAGTCCAGGAGACGAAGTATTAGTTCCTGATTATACATTTATAGCAACTGCTACAGCAGCACTTATGGTTGGAGCTATCCCAAGGTTTGTTGATGTAAATTATGAAACTTTTAACATAGATATTGAAGATCTACAGAAAAAAATCTCAAACAAAGTAAAGGCAATTATAGCTGTTCATCTTTTTGGCCACCCATCGGATGTAAAAGCATTAATAGATATAGCTAGAGATAAGAGATTATTATTAATAGAGGATGCGGCACAGGCACATGGTGCAGAAGCATGGGGTCAAAAAGTTGGAAGTTTTGGTGATGTTGCAATATTTAGCTTCTATGCAACAAAGAATATGACTACAGGTGAAGGAGGCATTGTTGTATCAAATGATGCAAAAATCATTGAAAAAATAAAACTTTTGAGAAATCATGGACAAGTAGCTAAATATATACATGCAGAATTAGGTGGAAATTATAGAATGACATCAATTCAAGCAGCTTTAGGTAGAGTTCAATTAAAGAAGTTAAATAAGCTTAACACTATCAGACGTAACAATGCCCAAAAACTAAACGATAAACTAAAGTATTTAAAGGAGTATATAGAACTACCATATGAAGCTCCATGGGCTAAACATGTATATCATATATATGCAATTAAATTTAAGAAACCAGAACATAGGAGTTGCATACAAAAATGTCTAGATTCTAAAGGTATCGAGACAGCTGTACATTATCCATTGCCTTTGCATTTGCAACCTATATTTCAATCTCTTGGATATGAAGAGTGTTGTAAGAACGCTTCAATGTTATCTAAATGTGAATTAAGTCTCCCTGTACATCCAGCTTTAAATGATCAAGACTTAGATTATTTAAGTATAATGCTTACCGAATGTATATTTAGTTGTGGTAAAAAGGAAAGTGAAGCTTCAGAAGCGATGATATAATAAGATAATACCGTGATTAACTGTCTATAGAATCTCATTTTCATTTGCTATATATTTTATAGTAATTCCTTGGAACTGTTCGCTAAACCACTTCAATTGATCTTGTATACTTTTTCTTATTGATTCATTTATATTAAATCTTTGTCTAGCCCAAAAAATAGACTTATCATCGATATTTCCACCAGATTTACTTGCAGCTAATCTAATTAATGCATCTATTTCGGCATTTGTAAACCAACGTGTTATTGATGAGATATGCTCAGCTAATTTCTCGTCAAGCTTTATGTTATATCGCTTAGCACTTCTAAGAGCTATGTACTTTCTGAATTCTTTATCAGGATAACCCATAACAATTACAGCATCAATTCTTCCAGGTCTTATAAATGCAGGGTCTAGTATCTCAGGGGTATTAGTGGTCATCACCATTAAAGGTCTTAAAGACTCTTGCAAGTATCTTAGGAATATAGTTATTTCACTTACATGAGTTTCATGAATAGCTATCTGCCTCCCAACTAGAAAATCTGCATCATCTAAAAGAATCATATATTTTTTCTTAGATTTGAGATTTTGGAGCACTGATTCAAGTATTTTTTCAGTCAATCCATACCACATAGATCTATACATACTTGGTCTAAGTTCAGCAATCTTTAAATTAAGTGACGAAGCGATAGCTTCAGCTGTAACACTTTTGCCTACACCAGGTGGCCCTGTTATTAATATTCCCTTTGGAGCATAACCAGCACGAAGAACTATAGGCTTTATAATTATAGTTTCTAGCTCTTGTCTAAGTTTTGGTGGTACATCCTCAATGCTCCAAGAGGCCTTTAATATTGGAATCTTAACTCTTATCATTTCATGTAATTCGGGAATTGATATCTCTATAAAGTTGTCATGTTTTTTCTCTTTTAGTACTACTAATAATGTAAATGTTCTTTGCGGCAAAGAAGAGTCTTCTACTAGGGAATAGGATCTAAGATTATTAGTTAAAAGATTCCAGGAGGTTTTATAAAGATGTTTTATCGTTTTAATATCAATATTTTTATCTAAAGTTCTTGCTACTATAAGAAATATTGTAGGTTTCTTACTTATTCCTTTGAAATTCTTCTTAGTGACGATAGCACTACTTAGAACCATCAGTTCATCATTTTTGAACACATCAGCAAATGATATCAATGTTTGTGAATATGGATCGAATGTCTGTAGATAAAGTGGTATTATGGTGGAGGATAATATATGAACTATATAAGAAAGATTTTCAGAGGCTATATTTTTTATTCCATGACCTTTAATTACAAGTTTGGTATTGTTTTCAAGCGGTCTATTCAAAAATTTAGCTATTAGCATTGATAATGATAATGCTTTATTATTAGGTTTTGTTGATAACGTCTCAACAAGAGCTATTTTGTATTCGCTCATCTTAGGTATTGTAAATGTATAAAGCCTTGCATGTTCAATATGATGACTCAAACTGCTCTGCACCTCGCTTAGATTAAGCATTAATATAGAAGCTTTTAAACTCGTAGGAACCAATCTTTAATAAACATAAACTATTGCATTATATAATATTAAATACAAAACTATTGATTCAGATACGGTGTGTTAATTTATGGTAAAAAAAGTTATTATCATGGGTGCTGGTGGAAGAGATTTTCATAATTATAATGTTCTCTTTAAAAATAATTCAGAATATCGTGTAGTTGCATTTACAGCGACACAAATACCTGGAATTGAATATAAAAGATTCCCACCTTCTCTATCGGGTCCTCTATATCCTGAAGGTATACCGATATACCCTGAAGAGATGTTGCCAAGTCTTATAGCTAGGTTCAAGGTTGATGAAGTGATATTTAGCTATAGTGATCTAACATATGAAGAACTTGGTAAAAAAATTTCCTTAGTTTTATCTGCATCAGCATCATTTAGATTAATAAATCCTTTTGAAACTATGATAGATAGCATTAAACCAGTATTAGCAGTTACAGCAACTAAAACGGGTGCAGGTAAAAGTACTGTTTCAAGGGCATTGGCATATGAAATGATTAGGAGAAACCTAAAATTTGTTGTTGTTAGACATCCCATGGTTTATGGAGATATTGAGAAAATGGTTGTACAAGAATTCAATTCAATTAATGACCTAGATAGATATGATTTAACCATTGAAGAGAGAGAAGAATATGAACATTATTTAAAAATAGGTGTTAGGGTATTAGCAGGGATAGATTATATTAAGATACTTCATAAGGCTGAAAATGAAGCAGATATAATATTATGGGATGGTGGAAATAACGACACACCATTCTATAGACCATGGTATCAAATAACAGTTACAGATGCTATACGACCTGGTATAGAGCTGAATTCATATCCAGGAGAAATTAATGTGAGACTGGCTAATACAATTATAATTACCAAGGTGTCGCAAGCAAGGGATGAGTATGTAAATAAAATAATAGAAAATATAAAGAGTGTGAATAGAAGAGCCAATATAGTTAAAGCTGATATGGAGATCGAGGTAGATAAACCAAAATTATTAGAGGGTCGTAGAGCTTTAATAATAGAGGATGCCCCATCCATTACACATGGAGGATTGCCCTATGGAGCTGGTTATATTGCTGCATTAAAATATGGAGCAGAAATTGTTGATCCAAAACCACATGCAAAGGGCCTCATTAAAGAAATATATGAAAGGTATAGTCATATAGGTCCGGTACTTCCTAGTATAGGTTACACTAAGCAACAATTATATGATTTAGAAGAGACTATAAACAGCATCGATTGTGATGTTATTGTCATTGGAACACCGGCAGATATAACGAGAGTAATTAGAGTTGATAAACCTACTGTAAAGGTTAATTTCAATCTTAAAATAATAGATGGTATGAGTATAAAAGAAATAATAGAGGAATTTCTTGAAGTTATAGGTAGAGGTTTTAAAGATATTTAAATGTCTTTAGTTTTATACATTACTGGTTGATAGAATTGTTTATATATATCACCTTGGGACATTTTTTCTATGAGCTCTTTAGCTCTAAAATATTTTTGCTCATATATAGACTTTTCACCATACTTTCTTATGTATTCTTCTAATGCTATTCCATATGTTTTCTGAGGGGTATCTCTATATATATCATTTATAATATTAAACGCACAGAAAGGTATTATACGACCATCAGGAAGAGCATAATGTATTGCACATCTCATAACTCTTTCCACATCATAGTTCCATTCATCCATAAAATGCATCATACCAAGAAACAAAAACTTGTAGTGGAATTTTCCTAACGCTGCATAGTTTCTATGTATAAATATATCTAATAGAATAGATCTTAATTCTGATTTAATTTCATCTGGAACTTGGTTCCATAATATGTATTTATTCAGAATAGTGGTTATGCTTGTAAATCCTAATATCTTTACAAGTACTTTGGGTTTATTAATCAGATTCTCGTATCTTCTTTCAAGATAATCTAATAAACCATCAACATCAACCATATTTGTTATCGGGACAAAATGTATTTCATTATGTCTTCGCTTTACATATACATATGTAGCAGCTCCGCATATTGGACTTGTTGTAAATTCTGCACGTTTTGACGTACCTAAGAGCTCAAGAAACCTAGCAATAGGTACAGCAGCTCCTACTGGGTACCATGAGTTTTGAGAAATTTCACCTTCTGTTTGCTCTTCAATTAGTTTAATAACCTCAGGTATAGTTATTCTAAATTTAGCTCTTTCTTGTTTTCGCATCATACCAACAAGGCTTACAGGTTGGAAATTAACCCCTCTTACCACATCCATATTATAGGCTGCAATTCTTATTATATCCCCTAATTCATTATCATTAACAGATTTTATTACTGTAGGTACAAAAACTATGCTACTCATACCACTAAGTCTAAACACCTCTAATATATATGGAACTTCCCAATGATTCTTGGGATTTGTTGTAGGGGTTACACCATCAAAGCTTAGATAAACAGTGTTAATGCCAGCAGCTCTCAATTCTTTAGAATATTCTATCGCCTTCTCAGGATCCTTTAGATAAAGTGAGGCGAATTTTATTCCATGGGTATTAAGCTGTATATGTGTAACTCCTAATTGTTTTAATTTTTTCACAATTTCAACAAGATCTTCGCGTAGAGTTGGTTCTCCACCAGTAAGCTGAACAGCTACAGCAATACCTCCTTGTTTTTTCAAAGCCTCTATCATTTTAATGATATCATCAATTGTTGGCTCATATACATAGCCAGCTCTTTCTGCAAAGTAAAAACAGTACCAGCAGCTCAGATCACACCTATTAGTCACTACAATGTTTAGTAATGCAGTATGGGTTTTATGTAAAGGACATAAACCACAGTTGAGTGGGCAAGGAGCAGTAGCAGCTGTATAGTAATAGTTGATGCCTTTTCCCTCATAACTAAATTTTTCAAATTTTTTAGCCATTTCAGAATCAGCGAAATATACTTCCTCTATTTCACCATGTTCAGGACATATACGTTTAATAAATAAAGAGTTTTCTTTCTCTATTATTATTGCAGGTAAAACTCTGAAACAATGGGGGCAAAGTGATGAAGTATATCTAACAAGTCTTTCATTGTTTTTTAATTGAGGTATTGGGCCACCAACATGAATAAATCTTTTACCAACATTTACAATATTACTTGATTTATCAAATGATGCTACAATAGATGGGTTATTAGACAAATATAGCACCTCATTAAAATAATTGTATTCTAATTAGAGATAATAATAGAGGCAATATATAACACTAACGGTTGTGAAATGCTATGATGTTTTATTTATAAATTATTTTTGAGGATATATGATCCCAATAAATCTTCGGGATTTTTTCACCCATCCAAGTGATTTCCTTAGAAATTATTCCATAGCCTAGTATAATAGGTTCAAATCCTAATGAATAAAGAGACTTGATTATTTCATCGACACACCAGCTGTTAATTATTAAAATTGGTATGTACTCTTCATTTGCCATCAATATCAATTTTTTTATATCGCTATAACTATCTTTATTAGAGTAATAAAAATTAATAAGATCATAAGACGCAACACTATATGGTGAAGCATTTAATAGAATTCCATAACCAGAAGCATCCATAAGATCATAGAATGTTTCAGCTAATGTATCACTTATATCAATTGAGCCAACAATACAGCCTCTATATTTATTAATAATATCTATAAAGCGTAACTCTGCTAATGGTCTACAAGAAACTTCAATTACATTCTGTGAAACATTATAGATATTATTATAATGTGCTATGTATGCTATAGTTGTATCCCCAATTCTACGAGGAAGTATAAGAACATTTCCTGGTTTAATAGCTCTGGGTATAGGTGCAAATTCACAATCACCAAGAACAAATATATCTATCCAATCATCATTACCTGAATTCGTATCTATATTTATAAGATAGCCTCCATATATTGAAATAGCATTTGTAACACCATTAATTATTTCTCTTAGATTACTAATGGAATGCCCTGTTAAGCCTATTGATAGAGCATATGCTAGTGGTTTACAACCTTTAGCTATAACATCACTTACAGCAGCAGTTACAGCTCTAAATCCAACATCTTTATAGCTACACCAACTATATTTTGCCCTTGAAATAGCAAATCCGTCAACCTTTACTAGAAGTTTTAATGAGTTATAAACAAAATCTCCTGCATCATCATAAAAAGTTAGTGAAGAAGATGGATGATGTTTAATCGATTTTGCTAGTTCTAATATAAAGTCCTTCATTATCTTAGAAATCACCTTACAGTAATACAATATGTATAGCCCCTTAAATATATTGCGATTGCAAAAATCTAAGATTGTAGAGATAAACTTAAATAGAATTGATGGTGAATAGAACATCGCATCACAAAATCCATTAATTGTATATGGAGTTCCTGATACAATGATAAAACTTTGGGAATATATGCCGGATATAGATATTATGATAAATAGCTTAAGATGGAGGTGGCCTAAACCAAAGGTTTTAAGGGTTTGGGTTGATTCAGGAGGATATCAAATAATGATTAAAGGGTTAAAAATTGATTTAAGAGATCTTATCATAAAATACAGAGCTCTTGATGCAGATATATACATCTCACTTGATATTCCTCCAAAACAATTATGTTCAATAGAAAAACAACAGCTTATGGAAAATATTAAAAATTTTGAAATTCTATATACAAAACTAGAAGATAAAAAAATTGTTCCTGTAGTTCATTGCTACAATTGTTCCAATATGTTAGAAGTGATAGATATTTATAAAAGATATAACATAGATATAATAGCATTTGGTGGCGTGGTACCTCCCACTCTAGCTAAGAATGGAAAAGGATGCAGAATAGCACCCATACTTGCACTTGCTATAGTTTCAAAAGCATTTAAAAAGAAGATACATACCCTAGGAGTAGGAGGTACTTCAACAATGTATAATGTATTAAAAATTTTAGATGTATATTCATTGGATTCTAGTTCGTGGAGAACAAAAGCAGCTTATGGAAAAGTAATCATACCAGGTTATGGTGAGAGATATGTTGGAAATGGTAAAGCATCATTTGGTAGAAAGGATTTAACTGATGATGATAGAGAAGCTTTGTTTAAGGCTCTTGCAGCTACTAAGTTTCCATATATGGAAAATATAGACAAAATGTTGTCTACATTTCGAGGAAGAGCTATTATAAATGCTTGGATTGTTCACCATTTTATAAACACAATTTCAGAGTACAATGGATTTGCATGGCTTATTGAATATACTAAAAATATAAAGAATAGAAGTATTTCAGAACTTTGTGAATATCATGATAGATTACTTTTTAAATTAAAACTGTCATCTACAAAAAATCTTAACCTTTAGAACAATCATTTATAGCAAAGCTGAAAATCAAAGCAAAGAAAATATACTTAAAAGCCTTTGTTTTGCGTTAGAAAGATTAGACCTACTCTTATTGTTAATTAGTAGAAATAGAGTCATTTAGTATTTACATGATGCACAACCTTGATGTGCAGCTACTTCTATAGCCTCAGCAATCGTTTCTCCTAATGAAATTGTAAGTTTTTGTTTTGATTCAGGTTGTTTTTCAGTTTTTTCATCTCTATGTGTTGATTGACTCATTTTTACACCTACGTATAATACTTGTTGTACTTTTGATTTATCTCTATATATTGTAATTCCCTTACATCCTAATAACCAAGCTAATGTATATATTTCCCGAACATCATCAACACTTACATCAAATTTTAAGTTGACAGTTTTTGATACGCCGCCGCATACCCATTGTTGCCATGCTGCTTGATGAAGAAGGTGCCATTTAGGAGCAATGTCATGAGCTGTTCTAAAAAGATTCCTTAAGGTTTTTGGTATATAGAATAAATCCTCAATACTACCTTTTTCGGCAATATTCTTTATTAATTGTGGATCATCTAAATCATATCTTCTTAAATATTCTAGGAATAATCTGTCTATTTCAATAAATGTACCAATAGTTATATGTCTCTCATACGCAACAGCAAATAGGGGTTCTATACCTGAACTAGTATTTGCAATTATACTTATGGTACCTGTTGGCGCTATACTCGTAAGAGTAGCATTTCTCATGCCATATTCCATACGTAGCTTTTCAATGAAATTCCAATCAACTGGGGGTCTATCCGATATTATCGATAATACCTTTTGAGATGGTTTCTCATCTATTTTTGCAACCTTAAGTAGCTCATCTATAGGTTTAGCTGTTAACCATGTAGGTTTATATTTAGATGCATCATACGATGGAAAAGAACCCCGTTCTTTTGCAAGTTCTATGCTAGCTAATGCAAGGTTATATTCTATCCATTCAGCAACACTATACGCTAAATATATCGCATCAACGCTATCATAAGGTATTCCTAATTTTATTAATGTATATGCCCATCCCATTACTCCAACACCTACTTTTCTACTCTTTTTAATTGCTATCTCAAGTTGTGGAAGAGGCCATTTAGCATAATCTATTACATCATCCATAAATCTAAGTATTGTTTTTAAGTCCTCAGCTAATAATTTCCAAGCTATTCTAGGGTTTCCTTCAGCATTTAAATATACATATTTAGAGATATCTATGCTTCCTAGGTTACAGCTTTCCCATGGAAGTAAAGGTTGTTCTCCACAGGGATTTGTAGAATTTATTTTTCCTAAATACCATGTTGGATGTCTTCTATTTATGGTATCGATAAATAGAAGTCCAGGGTCTCCTGAATCCCAAGCATTTTTAACTATTTTTTCAAATAGCTTCTTAGCATCCACAAACCTTACTATAGCATTAGCGTCTTCAGCTATGGCTATAGCCTCATCTAATGTGATTATAATTGATTCATCGAGCCAGACACTACCTCCATTTATTTCAAGCTCCTTTATTATTTCTTCTTGGATTATTTCATTACTTATATAATCCCTTGCTCGTATGATTGCATAATACCTAGAATCACCCTTTTTATCTATTCGTAGGCATGTCTTTCTAGGATTGATAAGCGGTACTAATCCACCATTTAATGCAGCATACATGAAGTAGTCATACACACCCACACTTATATTAAAGTTTTGTAAATTAATGTCCTTAAATTTACCACTTTTGACCTCAATAAACTTCTCTATATCAGGGTGCCACACATGTAATACACCCATATTAGCCCCCCTTCTTTTTCCACCTTGTTTAACAACTTCAGTATTTATATCAAATACCTTCATAAATGACAAAGGACCACTGGCTACACCAGCTGTTGATGCAACAGCATCACCTTCAGGTCTTAATTCTGAAAAATCAAAACCTGTTCCACCACCATGTTGAAATATAATAGCTTGTGCTCTTAATGCGTCATAAATTCCTTCACCATCTGGCGTAACCATAGAATCTCTAACCGGTATGACAAAACATGCCGAAAGTATTCCTAGCTTAGTACCAGCATTCATTAAGGTTGGCGAATTTGGTAAAAATCTAAGATCACTCATAAGCTCATAGAATTTCTCCTCCCAATATCTGGCTATATCATTACATTTACTAGGATCTTTATGTGTTGATAAACAATATCTATATTCTATACTTGCAACAGCTTTTGCCACTCTTCTTAGCATACCCTGTGGCGTTTCAATAAAGCGCCCTGTCTCAGGGTTTTTTAATAGATACCTACCCTCTATTACTTTTATAGCTGAAAACGTTAATTTGAGATCCATAGGATCAATATTTATTTTTCTTTTTCCATAAACATCTTTATAAATTTTGCCAAGCTCATATATTTTAGCAACTTCAAACCATTTTGGATCTTCAATGCCCTTCATAATTAATATTCTTTCTATTCTATCTACGAGCTCACTTGTTGATATCTCTGTACGACTTTTTATCTCCTCCATCAGAATATTTAATATTCCATTAATTTCATTTTGGTTACAGTAATCATTGCATGCTTTAAGTATACTCAAAGCTATTTTAGTTAAATCAAATGGTTCTTTATTACCATTACGTTTAATAACCATTATGGTAGTTGGATTAACGTCTTCTGCAAGGCTTATGTCCATAGAGAACAACTCTTTATCCAATACTTTTCTAACCCTTACAACACTTGTTACATAAGTTACTTTACTTCTGGGGCTAATAACTTAAACTCCCCAAAATAACTATTTTTTATTTATATCTTAATAATAATATCTTAGTAATACACTAGAGTGAAACTATTAATATATAGAAGAATTGATTAAAATAGATTATGTGACTATATAACTCTCACAAACCCTTTTAAAATTGTAAATTTTGAGGTGGCTTTATCATTGCCTAGAACAAGAAAGAATAAAAATGATAAAAAAATGAATATAACAACAGAAAAACTAAAAGAAGCAAAACCTCAAGAAGAGATAAATATTAAAGATAAGAAAACTACAACAAAAAGAAAATATATAGATACTGAGAGCTGGGTTGAAAAACATTTAAAGGAACTCGTAGAAGCCTTTGGTTTACAGTTTCTTAATCTTACAGATGATGAATTCATGAAAATTATTGTTAATATTGTTGATATGATTAGAGGAGAATCTTCGTCACTTGATTTAGATGTTATTATTAGAAGGTTCAAAAGAAATTTGATGTTTTTATATCCTCTTATAGCTTCTATGGTTCTTGAGCTAAGAGATTCACTAACTGATGAACAAATAGAATTTGTGGTTAATAATATTGGTGAGGCTGTTCTATCATATGCCTCAAGATTATATAAAGATCTTGTCAGTAGAGGACGTAACGATTTAATTGATAGATTGAAAGATTATTGGAATAAATATTGGGTTCTAAAAAAACATCCAATATTACCAGTACTATGTCCAATTTGCAAATTTAATTCATTGATGCCCGATCTTACATGTATGGTATGTGGTTCGGTTGTATCTGAAAAGAGGTTAAAAGAATCAATTAATTTCATAGAATTATTAAAGGACTTTGCTAGGGATAACAATATTGAGGATGTTAAAAAAGCTATAAATTATGGGTATGTTTATTTAAGTAGTATAGGTGTGAAGCCTCCTTCTGAGAATAGAGATCCACTAGATATAGAAATTGTTTTATCTAATAATGAAAAGGAGTATTTGAAGTCCTTAATAGAATATAAACAAGGTGCATAATATCGATGGTTATAGAATTATATGATAAAAATGAATACAAGGAACTAATTTCTAAAAGTGAATTAATAATTATAGGAATAGCGAATAAGGATAATAAAATATGGAAATACTTAGAAACCCTCTTAAAAACTCTTGAATCACAAGTTGATTCTAATAATATTAAGGTTGTTATTGTAGATATAAAAGTGATTAAGGATATATTACAAGACTTTGAAATTGAAATAGCTAGACGAAGAACACTTATAAAGGTTTTACTAAATGGTATGTGTGTGTTTATACAGGAAGATGTCATGGAAAATATAGTTAATGATATGGAGATACTTAGAAGGGGGATAAGAGATAGTTTGAAGAAGTACTCTATAAATTTGAGGTTTGCTAGAACATGATGATGAACAATGTATATAAAAGAAAAATTGCCGTTGTGTAGCTCTTGTAAAAGAAGATATGCAACATTCAGAAGAAGAACCTCTGGAGAGAGACTTTGTAGGCTATGTCTATATAATAGTGTAATTAAACAAGTTAGAAAGGCGGTTCACTACTATAAAATGATTCGAAAAAATAGCAGCATTTTGTTTTTAGTTATGGTAAATAAACCATTGCTATCTATAATGTCTCTCTCAATATATGAATCAGCAGTAAAAGATTTTAGTATTGATAATCTGGTTTTGTTGTGTTTCAATAGATATCTGAATTGTAATAATATTAAAGACATTATAAAATCTAATCATTATGGATTCATAGAATTCGAACCTCATTTTATAACAAACGATTTTATAGAATGGCTTAAGTATGCAGAGTTTATAGCTATAAAAATTGCAAAAGAATCTAAAATAGAATTTATCGTAGTACCGCTATACAGAGATGAACTGGCTATAATATCATTACTCGGAATGCTCTCTACATCCAGAACAATTTTTAGTGAAGGACTACCCATAAGAAATGTAGATGAAATCAAGATAACGAGACCTTTTTACTATGTAGTCTCAGATGATGTGCTTTATCTTACATTAACAAGTAAGTTTATGAGTGGAATAGATCTAGATGGATATAAATTTGAAGAAAGATATAGATTTTTTAAACATATAAAAACTATTCTTAGGGACTCCCCTGAACTGATGTACTCTAGTGATAAGTCTGTTGAACTATTACAAAGCTACTTAATGGGATACTCTAAAAGGTGTAGATATTGCGGATCTTATGATATTGATGATATATGCGGGTACTGTAGAAAGTTCAAAGAATATACATAATATGTACATCTAATCTAATTGTGTGTAATTAACAGTAATGATTCTAAGGTTTCATAAAAGCTTATATAGAACCTCTGCAGTTGAACCCAATTGGTGTGAGATATGGCACTATATGGAGTACCTGTATTGATACTTAAAGAGGGAGCATCTAGAACCCATGGAAGAGAAGCATTGAGAGCTAATATAATGGCAGCAAGGGTACTTGCAGAAATACTACGTACTAGTCTAGGTCCTAGAGGATTAGATAAAATGCTTGTTGATAGCTTTGGAGATATAACTGTCACGAACGATGGTGCTACAATTGTCAAAGAGATGGAAGTTCAGCATCCATCGGCAAAACTCCTTGTAGAGGCAGCTAAAGCAGTTGATGCAGAAGTTGGAGATGGAACAACATCTGTTGTGGTATTAGCGGGCTCTCTACTAGAGAAAGCTGAACAACTTCTAGATCAGGGTGTACATCCAACAACTATTATAGAAGGTTATAAGAAAGCTCTTAATAAAGCTTTAGAAATCCTCGATGAGGTAGCCATTAGAGTTTCTGTTGGGGATCTTGAAAAAGCAGAAGATAGAGAGAAGGCTAAGCAAGAGTTAAGGAAGGCATTGCATACAGCACTTGCTAGTAAATATATAGCAACACCAGATGTTATAGATAAATTAATGGATATGATTCTTGAAGCAGCATTTACTGTAGCAGAGAAAAGAAGTGATGGAACATATGATGTTAAACTTGATATGGTTAAGATAGAGAAGAAGAGAGGAGGAAGTTTACTAGACAGTCAGCTTGTCTATGGTATTGTTCTTGATAAGGAGGTTGTTCATCCAGCAATGCCTAGAAGAGTTGAAAATGCAAAAATAGCATTACTAGATGCACCACTAGAAATAGAAAAACCTGATATAACTGCAAAGATAAATATAACATCACCAGAGCAGATAAGATCATTCCTAGAGGAAGAAGCAAAAATACTTAGGGATATGGTTGAGAAGCTTGCTTCTGTTGGTGCTTCTGTTGTTATTTGTCAAAAGGGTATTGATGATGTTGCTCAGCATTATCTAGCTAAGAAAGGTGTTATGGCTGTTAGAAGGGTTAAGAGAAGCGATATGGAGAAGCTAGAAAGAGCAACAGGAGGAAGAATAGTAACTAGTGTTAGAGATTTAACTGAGAGGGATCTTGGTCTATGTGAGGTTGTCGAGGAGAGAAGGATTGGAAACGATAAGATGGTGTTTGTAGAGAGATGTAGAAATCCAAAAGCTGCTACAATACTTCTAAGAGGAGCTAATGACATGCTTCTTGATGAAGTTGAAAGAAGTATAAACGATGGATTAAATACTATAAGAAACATATTAAGGGATCCTAAGATTGTATTTGGAGGAGGTGCTACAGAGATAGAAGTTGCTATGAGACTACGTAAATGGGCTGAAAGCATTGGTGGTAGAGAGCAGCTTGCTATTATGGCATTTGCTGATGCTTTAGAAGATATACCTTCAATACTAGCACAGACTGCTGGTATAGATGTATTAGAGTCTATAATGGAGTTGAGAAGACGTCATGCAGAAGGAAAAATAGCTGCTGGTATAGATGTTATTAATGGAAAAGTCGTAGATGATATTAGTGCGTTAAATGTTGTGGAACCTGTAATCGTTAAGAAGCAAATAGTAAAAAGCGCTACAGAAACTGCTTCAGCAATTTTAAAGATAGATGATGTAATAGCAGCATCTCCAAAGAAGGAAGAAAGAGGTAAGAAGGAAGAAAAAAGAGGAGAAGAAGAGGAAATGGGTAGCAAGTTACCATCGTATTAAACACAATAATATATAAAGAAAAGAAAAGAGAAACAACATTAAAAATAAAATAATTAAAGTAACAAATTTTTTAATTAATAATTCATGAAACTTTTTTATTGTTCTCTAAGCAAACACTACATTTGAATTTATACGGCTAATGTGGTGACAAATTTGGGTGTAGAGTTAGATAGTGAAAGAATAGTTGTACATAGAATTGATGATATCAAAATAGGTCCAAAAAGATTGACAAAATATGAGAAAGCTAGAATCATTGCAGCAAGGGCGATGCAGCTAGCTATGGGTGCCCCTCCACTTATAGATATATCTAAATTAAAATCTAAGGATCCTATAGTTATTGCAGAGCAAGAACTTCTCATGGGTGTTCTGCCTATAATGATAAGGCGTGAAAAGCCCAATGGCGAATATCAGCTTATACCATTAAAGATCTTAGCAGAGATTGAACAAAAAAGGATGAAGAATATTGAAGAAATTACAGTAAGAATTTTTGGCGAGGAAGTATAAAAGTAATCTATTAAATTTTTGTATTATATTATTTAATTTGATGAATTATTTAAATGCTTGTTAATTTTAGCAATACAGTAGATCAAGATGTATAGTTTACCACATAGATATATACTAATTATAGCTGAAAAACCTAAAGCAGCTGAAAAGATAGCAAATGCATTAGGTAAAGCTGTTAAAAGAAGAATATTTAACATTCCTATATGGATTGTTCATCATATGGAAAAAACATATGTTGTAGCTTCTGCTGCTGGTCATTTATATACCTTAGATACTGATGAAAAAGGGTACCCTGTTTTTAATTACAAATGGGTTCCTAGATATCTCATTGATAAAGATGCAAAACATACCTATAAATTTCTTAAAGTACTCGATGTTCTATTCAAGAGAGCTAGTGAATATATAAATGCATGTGACTATGATATAGAAGGCTCTTTAATAGGTTATATGATAATTAAAAATTTAGGCGATATTAAAAAAGCTAAACGAGCTAAATTCTCAAGTTTAACTAGACAGGAAATTGTGAAAGCATTCAATAGTTTATTACCTATGGATTTTGAAATGATTGAAGCTGGATATTGCAGACATGTTCTTGATTGGCTATGGGGAATAAACATATCTCGAATACTAATTGATTTATATTTTAAAGCCTTTCAATCAAGAAGAATATTGAGTGCAGGAAGAGTTCAAACACCCACACTAGCATATGCAGTTGATGTTGCTCTTCAAAGAAAGCTCCACATCCCATTACCATTGATATATCCACTTGTATGGATTAGTATAAATGGAAAGGAATATAAGCTCAATTTTATTGATGAATTCTTTACATCTTTAGAGACAGCAAAGCATTATATTGAAAATGTTAAGAAAAATCCATATGCAAAAATAGTAGATATAGAGATAAAAACTGTTGAGCTTCAACCACCACATCCATTTAATTTACCAGATCTTCAAAGCGAGGCATATAGAATACATAGATTTACACCATATAAAACACAGAAGCTAGCAGAGGATTTATACCTAGAAGCATTAATTAGCTATCCTAGAACTAACAGTCAAAAATTACCATCAACATTAAATAATGAAGAAATACTTAAAAAATTAGCAGAGAATCCTAAATATAGGAGTTATGTTAAAGACCTGCTTAGTGAAACAAAGGGTATACTAAAGCCAAACAATGGATTCAAAGAAGATCCAGCTCACCCAGCTATATATCCAACAGGGGAAAGAATCAGCGATAAACTTAAAGAAGATCACATAAAATTATATGAGTTGATAGTGCGAAGATACTTAGCTACCTTTTCATTGCCTGCTAGGGTACAATACATTAAAATAGTATTTGAAATTAACAATCTCAAATATGCAATGAATGGTGTAAAAATTGTTTACAATGGTTGGCTTAAATATTACCCGTATGTAGTATCAGAAAAAATAATTCCGTATGAGGAATTAAAAAAAGGTTTACTTCTACCTCTTAAGAGATTTAAACTTGCAACAAAATATACGCATTCGAGCAAAACATTAAATAGATATACTCTTTTCAAATGGATGGAAGACGTAGGAATTGGTACAGAGTCAACCCGTGCAGAGATTATAGAGCTTTTATATAAAAGAGGGTACCTTGTGCAGAAGACAAGAAACACAGATGTATCTGATATAGGGATTATGGTGATTTATCTGTTAAAGAAATTTGTTAAGGATCTTATAAGCATAGATCTTACTAAGAAATTTGAATCATATCTGGAGATGATAAGAATTGGAAAGAGTAAATGTAAGAATATAGTTGATGAAGCTAAGGAAATATTACTGCAATATATATCAAATATCAAAACTTTTGAAAGTGATATTATAGAGGAAATGTATAATTATGTTGAACAGAAATACAAAAGAAAAGAAAAACAATTTAATAGATGTTTAATATGTGAACGTAAGGCGATGCATAATAATTTTTGTATGTTCCATTATTTGGCATTTAAAAAACTCAATGAATCTTATCCACATTGGAGAAGCTTAGGCTATGAATGGCATGATTATATATCAAAACTTTTAAAATTACGTTATACAGGTACATATGTAAAGGAGGTATGCGAATACTTATTGAAGAATAATTTAAAATAACTGATTCTTGGCATATTTAACTATGAATCCATAGTCCAGTTATTTTAATTACAGTCTTACCAATACTTAATGCTTTACCTTCTATTCTGTCGTTATTTATACCTCTTTCAACATTATATAATAATTGAATTATATAATCTCTATATTCGCTGTTTGTAGCATTAATAACAGTTTTCACAGCATTGGGACACTCTATGCTTTTTCTATAAACTATACTTAGGCTATCTATAAAATAGTTGTTGTCTCCTTTAGTGATATATAAAGGATTGTTTCCACAATATAATATTGCAATAACTCTATGTATTACAAACTCTTCCCTATCATTTCTATATATAATTATATCACCAAGATCTATGCTTTTTGATGGTACTACTATAACTAAGTCCCCATCCCTAAGAAGTGGGTACATACTATTACCTTTTACAATAGCTAATGTTATTTGTCCAAAAAAGTAATACACTATGTTTGCATAGAGTAGAAATAATATAATAAGTATTAAAATAATGTTGATGGCAATCTTTAACGATTTTTTAAAAACATTCAAGCTATTCTTCCTCTAGGATATCCTTAATATCAAGTTCTATAACGGTATGTCTCTGAGACTCTTTTTCCTCGCTTGTTAATTTAAATTCCTTACCTTTAGCACCTTCAATTTCAATGCTTTCACCACCAATCTTCATTTTAGAAATTACAGCACGCCATTTATAGTTACATGATGGACATTCATAAGCTCCCATTACAGTAATTGTTATACGACCATTGCTATCAGGCATTGGTGCAACTAGTTGCCATGTTTTTTTAGGTGAAGGTACTATAGTACCACATCTTGGACATACATTTGGATTTTGTTGCCGGATTTTTTTAGGCATAGCTACTCACTATCATTTTACTGCAATATAAAGATATATAAGTTTAATTTGTTTTCAACGTATATAATCAAAATCTTTTTAAGTTATAGATATGAATTTTTAGATTTCTGGAGATCTACATGTCCAATATGTACATAATTAAGTATGTAAACTCTTTACAAGTTATAGATTCTAGAGGAGATCCAACAGTAGAAGTTGTGATAGAGACTGTTGGAGGCGGTATTGGGAGAGCAATTGCGCCAGCGGGTGCATCTAGAGGTAGATATGAAGCTGTAGAGCTTAGAGATGGGGATATATCTAGATACAAGGGTAGAGGTGTAGAAAAAGCAGTAAGTAATGTAATAAACTTCATTGCACCAGCAATTCAAGGTCTTGATGCAAGAAGGCAGAGAGAGATAGATAGAATAATGATTCAAATAGATGGGACTCAAAATAAAGAAAGACTAGGGGCCAATGCAGTTATAGCCTCAAGTCTTGCTGTGGCCAAGGCAGCTGCAGATACATCAAAAATACCCTTATTTCAGTATATTGGAGGTATAAGAGCTAAGGTTCTTCCGATACCAATGTTAAATATAATAAATGGTGGTGCACATGCAGGTAATGAGCTAGCTGTGCAAGAGTTTATGATTGTACCTATAGAATTCGACTCATTTTCAGAGGCTTTAAGAGCTTCTATAGAAGTTTATAAGGAATTGAAAAATATTTTAAAAGGAAAATATGGAGCCCACTCTATAAATGTTGGAGACGAAGGAGGTTTTGCACCCCCAATGAAATTTGTAAAAGAGGCTATAGAAGCATTGTTAGTAGCAATTAAAAACTGTGGATATGATTATGAAAAGCAGATTAGAATTTCACTAGATGCTGCAGCCACACAATTCTATATTGAAGATAAAAATATATATAAAATTGATGGTAAAGAAATGAAACGTGAGGAATTGTTAGAGTATTGGAAGAATTTAGCTTTAGAATTTCCATTGCTAAGTATAGAAGATCCATTCCAAGAAGGTGATTTTGAGGCTTATGCTGAACTTAGAAAAGAAGTCAAAGATAAAATAATAATTGTTGGTGATGATTTAACTGTAACAAATGTTGAGATACTTAAAAAAGCGTTAAGTATGGATTCAGTTAAAGGTGTTATAGTCAAGCCAAATCAAGTTGGCACTCTATCTGAGACATTAGACTTCATAGAACTAGCTAAATTAAATGGAATTGTAACTATAATAAGTCATAGAAGTGGCGAAAGTGAGGATAGTTCAATAGCACATATAGCAGTTGCAGTAAATGGTCCATTTATAAAAACAGGGGCGCCAGCTAGAGGTGAGCGCACAGCTAAATATAATGAATTGCTTAGAATTGAAAAATATTTAGCTTCAGATTATATATATGCAGGAAAAATATATAGATTTTGAATTGAAAGTTATATTTACTAAGAACAATTCAATCTCATGACAACATGTAACTAATCAGTCATGGGTTCAACATCACAGTTTAGACTCAGTAGCGCCTCGGCAACATCATTCTAATTATTTTTTTAATTTAACAATAAACCTAAAAATCCTTATTAACAAACAGTTATTTAGACAGGAAATAGAATATGGTTACAAACCTTCCTGCAGAGGCAAAAACAAAATTTGTTAAGTACATGGAGGCAAAAACCCCAGAAGAAAAGCTTAAAGCATTGCAGGAGTTTCTTTCTGCAGTACCTAAACATAAAGGTACAGAGAACTTAGTAAGATGGATTAGAAAAAGAATGGCAGAGCTTCGAGAAGAAGTAAAAGAAAGAGAGAGAAAGAAATCAGGTAGCGGAACATCAATATTTATTGAGAAAGAAGGAGCAGCACAAATAGTTATGATTGGTTTTACAAAAGCTGGTAAAAGCTCTATTCTAAGAGCATTGACAGGGGCAGACATCACCATCTCTGATATACCATATACAACAAAAACCCCTATAGTTGGTATGTTAAATTATGAAGATATACAGTTCCAATTAGTCGAAGCACCATCGATAATACCATCAGGAGGTGTATGGAACAACAAAGGTATTAGCTTAGCAAGAAATAGTGATTGTCTAGCCATAGTTTTAGATGCTTCTACAGATTTCATTAACAATTTCAAGGAGATAAGCGAATTTCTTAGAGATCATGGTATTCATATAATTAAACCACGTGGATATATAGAAATTGAGCGTAAGCATGATGGTGGAATAAGAATTGTAAACTATGGAAAGTTACTTCATCCTGAGTCTGAGGTTATTAAGTTATTGAATAGTTATAGAATATACAATGCAATTGTAAAGATATATGGTGAAGTAGACTTAGATGAAGTTGAAAGAGCGATCTATGAAAACACAATATATAAACCAGCAATAGTCGTTCTAAATAAAATCGATCTTTTATTATCTACAACAGAATTAGATCGCTTTAAAGCAATGCTGCCCCCTGAAATACCTTTAATAACGACATCTGTTCTGAAAAACGTTGGACTTAATAATATAGGGCAAGCTCTATTTCATACTCTTAAAATAATAAGAATTTATACAAAACCGCCTACAGGTAAGCCATCTACAAAACCATTAATATTGAGAAAGGGAGCTACAGTATTTGATGTAGCAAAAGCAATTCATAAAGAACTTGTAGAAAAATTCAATTATGCAAGAATATGGGGACCATCGGCAAAGTATCCAGGCCAGAAAGTGGGCTTAGATCATATAGTGGAAGATAAGGATATTGTTGAAATAAATATTAAAAAGTAATGTAGCGATATAAAGTTAAGTGATGCTAAAGTATTTAATGATAAAATCATTCATTATAGCTTATATTTTACAAAGCTCTAGAAGGAGATATCTGGTGTTTAATAGTGCTAGATATAAAGAAAATAATCCTAGTAACAGCAAAACATTTACCGCAACATAAATACTTTGAAAAACTAGCTAGGGAACTCTCAAATGAACTCAATATAGAGCTTGAAATCTTGGAGGAAGATTATGTATTTGTTAATACATATGGAGAGAAAGATGAATTTGGCATGGCATGGCTTCCTCAAATGTTTGCCGTGATAGATAATACTATAAAACCCATATTGCCAAGGTTTCCAATAAATGAAAAGACATTAGAATTTGATGTAGAAAAAGCCAAGCAGATAGTTAAAGAAGTACTAGGTCTAGCACATTAAAATATCATTTTATTTTTCTTCTTCCTCTTCTTCTTCAACCTCCTCCTGCGAGGTAACGTTTTTTGCTAGCTCTACAATTTTTTCACTAACATATTCATCAATATATGGACTTACAATAAACACCTTTGAATCCATAATATTGTCATCAATCCATTGATTTTCAAAACTAATTAAATAAACAGGTATTTCAAAGAATGCAGAATCACCTTTACGTCTAAGATTAAATTGTGCATAAATTTCATATTGCTCTCTTTTAATAGGTAGTTTTACCATTATTTCTTGTTTATGTTTAACAGTAATTAGATCAGATTTTGCTGGATCCCATAATTCAAGAGCTTTTATCACTACATTCTTTAAAACTGCATTAAATTCTCCTTCAGTTATTTGCTTGTCTTTTATTTCACCATTTTCAGCTCTTATTATAAGCAATTTCATAATATAGGCACCAAATGCTTTCGACTATGCTTTAACTATAAGCTACTTATATACTTTCATAAAATGTTGAAATTAAAGATTTTATGGTATTACGATTGAGAGAGCTATGAATATTATACCAGCTATCATTAATACAAGGCCTAGATACTTAACTTTCATTCTAAGGAATGCTTTGGTAAGCTTTACAAAGCCTACTGAGATATAATATATCAGTACTATGACAATAAGTATTATTCCTATCCAAGCAAATATACTAGCAACACTAGAACTACTTTTAAATAGTACTGTGAAATGACCTAAGACATTATTTAATTCTTCTAAACCCATTTATCTCAGCCAAGATTTATCTAATAAAATTATAAATATTAAAGTAGTGACTCTTATGACACTCTATACAGAGTAGTTTAGTAAAAATAAAAGATTTATTATAGACATTATAAAAATATGAAATGTGAAATGATGAAGGTTAAAAGCTCTGAGGATATAATGTGATGAAAAGAACCCGCCTGATTATCTAATGAGGGATTTTCCTCCTCCTGTAATATCCTCCCAAGATATGTTTAATGCTGTGAAAAGCTGTTCTAATGTTGATTTCATTGCTTCTAAATATTTTTGAGTATCTATTTCAGATATTTTGGCTAGCTGTATAGGTTTCACACCATCCTTGCTTTTAACCTTTACAAATGTTATTACATCACCAGAAGAAACAATAACATTATATCTCTGTAGCATTAGAGCAGCTTTTACATGTTGTGGCGTTGTCTTTTTGTATTCAGAAAGAGGCTTTGAAAGAGCCATATGAAATGCTACTTCATCAAGTGTTAATAGCTTATATTTAAGCAAAAGGTAATATTTCTCTAGGTCTTCTCTAATACTATTAATTACTTTAAATGCATCTTCAGGTTCCTCTATAGAGGACATCTTCTTTAATATTTCTGTGAAGAGATTCTTTATAAAATCTGGTGTATTTCTCTTTTTCCCCATCATACCTTTTATATCTACTTCATTGTTTGGCGAAATACCAACATAGTTTTTCTTTAATGCAAATGCTACAAATTTATATCTTTTATCCATTTCAAGTTCAAGTCCAAAAGTATCCTCAACCCATTTTCTTAACTCCTCTAATTTTAATGGATCAGGATTCCATATAAATAAAGAGTCAGTATCACCATATAGAACTCTTAGATCTAGTTCAGCAGCTTTTTTAATTGTTGATGTAATGATCCTTCTACCTAGTGCTGTAACGCTTTCAGCAACGGAAGGAGCATAAAGTGGAAAAGTATCTGCACCAAATACGCCATAGGCTGCATTAATAAAAACTTTCATAGCTCTTTGGACAACATCATACCAATTACGTAATGTTTCACTTATATTTCTATCTTTTGCTTTTTTCTTATAGATTTTAACTCTAAAATCTCTAAGCATACCAACAATTTCAGAAGTAATGCCAGGTTTATCATGGCATACTTTATGTAGCATATTATTTGTTTCATCTATAATGCTACCTATCTTCATGCAAAGGTTTTCATCAGGGTCTATAGTTTCATAACTCAAATTCCATTGTTTCATTATTGATGGATATAGAGAGGCAAAGTCTAATACTACTACATTAAAAAATAATCCTTGAGGAGGCTCTATGACTATGGCCCCTGCATATTTTTTGCCTTTGATTATCGCCTCTGTAACTTTTTTACCTTTTAAACTCCGTATATCCTCTCGCCTTGGTATTAAATAACCTCTACGTCTATGTTCCCAATAAAATAGATTTTTTATCCATATAGAAACAGTAGATCTACACACATCCTCTAAACCAAGTTTGCTTATACGCATAAGCAATAGAATTAACTTCCATACAAGTTCATCTGAAAACATTGTTAGTTGAAGAGTTATCTCGGCATCTCTAAAATTGTAATGGGCTAACAATGCCAAATCTATTTTTCCGAGTTCGTCGTCTAATGGTACCTTACCTATTCCTAAAAGAGCTTGAGCAATACTGTCTAGGTTTACCTCTTTATATTTTGCTTCAAAAGCATATATTTGTATAGCTTTATTGTTAAAGAATTTATATAGATCGATATGTAATGCTTTAGAGAATTTAGTTTCATATTCTATCTTACCCCCTTTTAAAACCTTTTTAACTTTTATACCAATAAACTCTTTTGGTATACCTAGTTTAATCATTCTAACATATAAATAACGTATATCAAAATTATCTCCATTAAATGTTATTATTATAGGATATTGAGATATAATAGATAAAAAGTCTATTAACATACCATATTCATTATCATATATTTCAATATCGGCATCACACATTATTTCTTTCAAAATCTTTAGATTCTCTCTAAACAAAACAAGAACTTTTCTTGTATTATCATTAGAGGCAAGCGATATAGACATAATAGGATACTCAGCAACCTCTGGAGAAGGTATTCTACCTTCAAATGGTGTATATACCTCTATATCTATAGCAATTCTCTTTGGTGTGAACCATTTTGTTTCAAAGAGTTTTGCAAAGTGAATAGTGATCTCAGATGACATGGAATCGATGCCAAGTGCTTTAACTATATTCTCTTTAACCTTTTCAACATCTATGTCATGTACTTCTAAAATTCTATCTCCATATATGTTATAGGGAAGCCCAGGTATGAGTTGTCTATCATAGATATAATTTATATGGTATCTTATATCAGCTTCCCAAGCAATGGGTACCTTTGTTCTTAAACTTCTAACTGCAATGGGGTCTTTAGTTACAATCTTAGTAAGGTTACGCTTTGTGTTGCTAAGAGGGTCAAACTTTTCTATGACTTCTACTGACTCAAAAGAGCTATGTCTAACTATATCACTTATCTTACTTATTTTATCAGGTGGTATATCTGTTAAAAAATACGGCTTATGTCCTGTTTTGTCATACCAATAAACTAGCTCATTGTTTTGAGTATCATAAAATATTAAAATTGCTTTTTTAAGATCACCATCATAATCTACTTGCAGTAAATATGCATTATCTATTTTATCTATAGTGTTTACATTTATTTCTATCTTTTTGACACGTGGGTTTTCAATATCTATATTTTGTGGAATTTCTATTCGCAATTCAGAAGTTTCATAGAATTTATTATTTATATAAACATCTTCTTTATTTGGTTTTTCCACGGAACTTGTTTCCAGCTCTGTTGATAAGCTTTTATTCGTAGCATTAGTAGGAGATTTACTTATTTGATTTTCTTCACCTTTAGAGAAATAGTTTTGTTTTTCAGAAGGATGAGGAAAAACAGGCATTTCCTGTTTATTTTTCTCCTCCTTTTTCTTATCTTTATATGTGAATTCTAATAAAGATCTATTCTTTGCCATGACTTTTAAAACCTATGAATTATAATTATATTATTGCTTTCAGTGTTTTGCATCACTAACTAAATATTATTAGTTGGAAGCCTTAAAAATATAGACGCTTAATAACACACGATAGCACAATATTATTTTAAAGGAAAATACATCATAGATTCATATAAACGTTTACGTTTTTCATATTCTTCTCTATCCATAATAGGTTTAGCTGGAACACCAGCAACTACAGTATAAGGTTCAATGCTTTTAGTAACAACAGCACCAGCTGCTATTACCGCACCTTTACCTATTACTATCCCAGCAATAATAGTGCTGTTGGCTCCTATAACAACATCATCCTCTACTATAGTTTCAATGATTCTTTTACTTGGTGGATATCTATCATTTGTAAATACAACTCGTGGAGCTATAAAGACATTAGAACCAATTCTTACCTTAGGAGGGATGTAAACATTTGATTGAACTATGGTATTAGATCCTATATAAGCTTCACCATCTATAATAGTATTTGTACCTATCCTACATGAATCTTTTATCATACTGTTTTCTCTAATTACTACATTGTGACCTAGTTCAACATTATTTCCAATGCTAACACGTTCATATATTATGGAGCTTCTTCTTATAATACAACCCTCTCCTATATAACTTCCATCACTAAGCTCATCTAATAACGAATCCAATGATCCATTTGCATTCTTTTTGATTGCTTCTCTGATTTTCATTCTAACAGGATATCCTATGGTAATATAATCATCTAGGTAAGTGTTTGCCCTAATTATACTTGGGCCAAATATTTTCACATTTAAGCCTATGACTGTTTTATGATAAATACTACACTTTTTACTTATAAATGATTGCATTAACTATCACCGTCAAGTTAATCATAAGATATAGAAATTTTTATTATTTTTACTAATATTAGGCTGTAATGGTCTTAACTATAGGTTTAGATATCTGTGAATATTTATAGTTATTATCTGGATGATCTGATATGTGGTGAGACAGAGTATGCTTAGATGAGGGAGCTAATGGAATCAGGCTTAACTGGGTGTAGATGAAATTGGTGAATGTGCTGAGCCACAACTTTGCCAACGGAATTACAGATATTTACAGATACCATTAAGTACTGTTAGCAAGGAAAAGCTAATATTAAGGTTTTTATTGCTAGGTTTAATGTTGCGTTAACCTTACATTTAAAAACCCCTTATAATTCATTATATACAGTTAAACTTGTTAAAAAAGGTGGGTTTTTAAGCAGTGACAAAAAATATTCCCTTGTTATATGATAGGGTGGCTAGCAATGTCTAAAAAATATGTATATCAATTTGAGGAGGCAGATGAACATAACAAAAAGTTATTTGGTGGTAAAGGAGTAAGCTTAATACAGATGTCTAAGCTTGGATTACCAGTACCACCAGGCTTTATAATAACTACAGAGACTTGTGTGGATTTCTATTCAAGTAGAAGAGAAGAAATAGATGTATTGGAAGCAGAACTAACTAAGAATCCACCACCAGAAATTAGAGATAAAATTATTGAGAGAATATGGAACATTATAGATTCGCTGCAATTCCCACCTAGTTTATGGAATGAAGTAGTTACTCATATGAAGTTGCTTGAGCAAAAAACAGGAAAGAAATTTGGTGATCCGAATAACCCATTATTAGTTTCAGTGAGAAGTGGAGCACCAATTTCAATGCCCGGTATGATGGATACTGTTCTTAATCTAGGATTAAACGATACTGTTGTTATTGGTTTGGCTAGGTTATCAGACAATGAATGGTTTGCGTATGATGCATATAGAAGATTTATAAATATGTTTGGTAAAATAGTCCTTGGAATAGAAGATAAATACTTTAATGCAGTATTTGAGGAACTTAATGAAAGGTTTAGAAAAGAAGCTGAAGAGAGATTCTCTGATGAGATCAATAAAATAAGAGAGAAAATACCCGTCTATGTACCAAGATTAGATGCTCAACCACCAAGAGATATAGCTCCAAAATTATGGCAAAGATCTACAGAATATCTCAAGGAACTAGTGAATAAATATAAAGAAGTTGTTAGAAAATATTGGGGGGAGTTTCCGCAAGATCCATGGAAACAACTTGAATTAGCTATAAAGGCTGTTTTTAGATCTTGGATGAATCCCAGAGCAATATATTACAGAATAATGAATAAAGTAACACCAGATGTAGCACATTGTACAGCCGTAAATATTGTTACTATGGTATTTGGAAATATGGGATGGGATAGTGGTACTGGAGTTGTATTTAGCCGTGATGTTGCTAACGGTGAGAACGTTCTTTACGGCGAATACCTTCCTAATGCACAAGGAGAGGATGTTGTTGCTGGTATAAGAACGCCCTTACCGGTCTCATCATTGAAAGAGATTTCACCTAAGCTTTATGAAGAGATTGAAAAAGCATCAAAATTGCTTGAAAAAGTTAATAAAGATGTGCAGGACATAGAATTTACCGTTGAGAAAGGTAAGCTCTATTTCTTACAATGCAGAGACGCAAAAATGACTCCTCTAGCTAGGGTTAAGACAGCTGTTGATATGGCTAAGGAAGGCATTCTAACTAAGGAGGAGGCAATTCTTAAGATTAGTCCAGAGCATGTTATACAGTTACTATATCCAAGAATAGATCCAAAAAGCAAAATTACGCCAATTGCAAAAGGATTACCAGCTTCACCAGGTGCTGTAAGTGGGCAAGTAGTATTTCACCCAGATGATGCTGTTAGATGGGCTAAGGATGGTAAGAAGGTTATATTGGTAAGAATAGAGACAAAGCCAGACGATGTTCATGGGTTCTATGCCTCAGTAGGTATTTTAACAAGCAGAGGTGGTATGACTAGCCATGCAGCAGTAGTTGCAAGAGCAATAGGTAAAACAGCTGTTGTTGGTGCAGAGGCTATAGAGGTACATGAAGAAGAAAAATACTTTAAGATAGGTAATACCGTTGTTAAAGAAGGAGACTGGATAACAATAGATGGAAATACAGGCAATGTCTATATTGGCGTAGTTCCAACAATAGAAGCAGGGCTGATTCCAGAGCTAGAGGAAATACTTAATTGGGCTGACTCGATTAGAAAACTGGGTGTGAGGGCAAATGCTGATGTACCTGAGGATGCTATGGTTGCTCTAAAGTTTGGAGCTGAGGGTATAGGTTTACTACGTATTGAGAGAATGTTTAGAAAGCCAGAAAGACTTGAATTACTGCGTAAGGTGATATTGGCTGAGAGTAGTGAAGAGAGAAGCAAATATTTAAAACCATTATCTGAAATGATTAAACAAGACTTTAAAGAGATATTTAGAATAATGAATAATAAACCAGTTATAGTTAGACTCATTGATCCACCACTTCATGAATTTTTACCAAAGCCAGAGGAAATACTAAGGGATATATACGAACTTAAAATGAAGGGAGCTTCAGAAGATGTTATCAAGGAGAAGGAACATCTTTATAAAAGAGTATCTGTATTGCAAGAAGCAAATCCAATGCTAGGTCATAGAGGTGTTAGAGTAGGTGTTACATATCCAGAATTTTACTACTATCTATCACTAGCAATACTAGAAGCAGCAGCAGAATTAAAGAGAGAAGGCTACAACCCTGTTGTAGAAATAATGATTCCACAAGTAGCAGAGGTAAATGAAATTAAATATGTTAAACAGAAGGCTATATTGCCTGTATTAGATGATGTGGAGAAGAGATTTGGTGTTAAGTTAGATGTAAAGATAGGAACTATGGTTGAAACTGTGAGAGCATGCTTAACAATGAATGAAATAGCTAAGGAGATAGACTTCATAAGTTTTGGAACCAATGACCTAACTCAAGCAACATTTAGCTTCAGTAGAGATGATGCAGAAAACAAGTTCTTACCATTCTATCTACAAGAAAAGATATTGTTAGCTAATCCATTTGAAACATTAGATGTTAAAGGCGTTGGCAAATTAATTGAAATAGCTGTTAAAATGGCTAGAGAAAACAATCCAAAGATAGAAATAGGTATTTGTGGAGAACACGGTGGAGACCCAGCATCTATAATGTTCCTGCATAGAGTAGGTTTAGACTATGTAAGTGCATCTCCATTTAGAGTACCTGTTGCAAGGTTATCAGCTGCTCAAGCAACACTCAAAAATAAATCTAAATAAATTATTTTATTTTTTAATAGATTTTAATTTTAGTTAGCAAAGGCTTATATTCTGTTAGAGGAGAGTAAAGTAAGAAGTGTATTGGGTTTAAGTGAGCATCATGTCTAACAATAAGGAGATTACCCTTAGAGTTGAATCTGCAAGACAACGAGATGTTGGTAAGAAAATTGCAAGGGTGCCTAGAAAGGTATTTAAAGAACTTAGTATAGAGGTTGGGGATTATATCGAAATTAAAAGTGCAAGAGGGGTTACAGTTGCTCAAGCATGGCCTGCATACCCTGAGGATGAAGGTTATGAAATTATAAGAATTGATGGTTTTATGAGAGAGGTTTTAAATGTAGGTGTTGGTGATGTTGTTTATGTTAAGAAGGCAAATGCCGTTCCTGCACAGAGGGTCATCTTAGCTTTTGCCGATGGCGATCTATTTAGTGCTGATTATGATCCTAGATATAGAGAGTATTATGCAAAGAACCTTGCTCAATATATTAAGAGAGAGCTTATTCAAAAGCCTTTAATAAGAGGAGATATTGTTGTGGTTTCATATTTTGGTTATTTTGGTAATCCAATTAGATTAAGAGTTGTATCTACAGCACCTTCTCAGATAGTTTATGTCACAGAACTTACAGATATTGTTATAAGGACCGAGCCTGTTAGAGGAGCTCCTGCAGGAGTTCCAAGAGTGACCTGGGAGGATATAGGAGATCTTGAAGAGGTTAAGGAGAAGATCAGAGAAATTGTTGAATTACCGCTTAAACATCCTGAGCTTTTTGATAGACTTGGTATAGAGCCTCCAAAGGGTATACTTCTCTATGGTCCGCCAGGCGTTGGTAAAACACTTCTAGCCAAGGCACTTGCCAATGAAACAGGGGCCTACTTCATAGCCATTAACGGACCTGAAATAATGTCTAAATATTATGGAGAATCAGAGCAAAGATTAAGACAGATATTTGATGAAGCTAGAAAAAATGCACCCGCTATAATATTTATAGATGAGATAGATGCTATAGCACCTAAGAGAGAAGAAGTTGTGGGTGAGGTAGAGAAGAGAGTAGTAGCACAACTTTTATCGTTAATGGATGGCCTTGAGGAGAGAGGTAGAGTTGTTGTTATTGGTGCTACTAACAGGCCTGATGCCCTGGACCCTGCTCTCAGAAGGCCTGGTAGATTCGATAGAGAGATAGAGGTTCCACCACCTGATAAAAGAGCTAGAAGAGAGATATTGTCTGTTCATACAAGAAATGTGCCATTGGCAGGAGATATAGATTTAGATAAATTAGCTGAGATGACATATGGATATACAGGTGCAGATTTAGCAGCACTAGTAAAAGAAGCAGCTATGAACGCTCTTAGAAGGTTTCTAAAAGAACATGCAATAGATTTAGATAAACCTATACCTTCTGAATTACTACAGAAATTAAAGGTGACAATGAGCGACTTCCTAAATGCTATGCGCAATGTTGCACCTTCATTAATGAGAGAAGTATTAATAGAGGTTCCAGAAGTACATTGGGATGACATAGGTGGTTTAGATAATGTAAAGCAGCAACTAAGAGAAGCAGTAGAATGGCCACTTAGATATCCTGGAATGTTTGAGCAGATGGGGATAAGAGCACCAAAGGGTATACTTCTCTATGGTCCGCCTGGCTGTGGTAAAACACTTTTAGCTAAAGCGGCAGCAACAGAAAGTAGTGCAAATTTCATAGCTGTTAAAGGACCTGAGATACTTAGTAAATGGGTTGGAGAATCAGAGAAGGCTGTTCGTGAAATATTTAGACGTGCTAGAAGAGCAGCACCGGCTATAATATTCTTTGATGAGGTTGATGCAATAGCGCCAGTTAGGGGTCATGATGTATCTGGGGTAACAGATAGAATTGTAAACCAGCTTCTTACGGAAATGGATGGTATAGAACCATTAAGAGGGGTTGTCGTTGTTGGTGCTACTAACAGGCCTGATTTGTTAGATCCTGCTCTTCTTAGACCTGGTAGATTCGATAGGGTAATATTTGTACCTCCACCAGATGTAAAAGCTCGTTATGAGATATTAAAAATACATACTAGAAAAATCCCGTTATCTGAAGATGTTGAACTGATTCAACTAGCTAAAGCTACAGAAGGGTATAGCGGAGCCGATCTAGAAGCACTTGTTAGAGAAGCAGTTATGCTTGCATTAAGAGAGGATATGAGACCAAGGCCTATATCATATAAATACTTCCAAAAAGCCATGGAATATGTGAAACCAAGTCTTACTAGAGAAAGATTGGAAGCTTATGAAAGAGTGCAAGAAGAGTTAACTAGGAAGATGTTATATATGTAAGCTAATTACATCTAATGGTTAAGTGGTATATGAATGAAAAGAAAAACAACAGAAATAACTAAAGATGAAATCGTAAGTTATGTAAAGATAGACAGCTATAAAATATTTAAAAGTAAAGTAATAAATGAATTAAAAAAGGCGTTAAATAACAAGCATAGAATTCTTATTGTGTTATCAGGTGACAATAATAGAAAAATTGCAATATTAGCTACAGATCTAGTTATTTCTTTTCTATACAAGGTTTCTAAATTTAAAGAAACAGTTAAAGTTTTGTATATGTATCACGATGAATTTTCAGATGCTGTGCTAAGGAGGAAAATAATTAATAGAATTACCAGTAGATATTTAAAAATTAAAAAATTAAATGCTAAGATAGATATTACTGTGTATGAAAATTCAGAAAGGTTTTTAGGGACCACATATCAAGGTCTTGTATTGGATTTGATAAACAGTTTAAGACCCATTGACATAGGTAGACTTATTGGTATTGTTGAAGGTGGTGGTATAATAATTCTTTTAACTCCTAAATGGAGTGAATGGTCAGAGAGAAAGAATCTTTTCCAGATTTCTCTAACAACTCCCCAGTATCCAGAGCCAAGAAAAATCTTTGTTAAATGGTTTCAATCTATAACCCTAGAAAGTGAAGGGGTATATATATATGATGTAGATGAAGAAACAATCATTAAAATGAGTAGTCTTGTATCTAACAATATACGTAAAGAAATCATTGAAATTCCAAAAGAAATACGTTTTCCTGTTAAGCTATATGAGCTTGCCTTAACACAAGATCAAATTAGAGCCATAAATCTCTTAGAGAATTTAATTAATCCACCAAGAAAACCCATGACTAGAACATCAGTGATATTGATAGCTGATAGAGGAAGAGGTAAATCTTGTGCCATTGGCATAGGATTGGCAGGGTTGATCTACACTCTTATAAATGTTAAAAATAGAGTTAGAATAGGAGTTACAGCACCAACACTTAGTAATGTTCAATCCCTCATGTTATTAGCTATGAAAGCTCTTGAAGTGCTTGATTTAAATTATAATATTATTAAAAAGGATGGTATGGTTTTAGAGATTAAAGGGGATAAGTTTAGTATAGAGTATTGGGAACCAGCAATATTAAATAAAATAAATGTTGATATAGCTGTAGTAGATGAGGCTGCGGGGATTCCTGTGCCATTGTTGCATAGTATATGGCTAAATTTCAAAAGAACAATATTTGCAACTACTATACATGGATACGAAGGAGCTGGAAGAGGATTTTCAATAAGATTTATGAAAAGAATTAAAGAAGACAAAGAGACAAATTTATATATATATGAGATGGAGGAGCCAATTAGATATGGAAAAGGAGACCCTGTTGAAAAGTGGCAATTTAGAGTATTGTTACTTGATGCAGAGCCAGAAAATATAACTGAAGAGGATTTAAAATATATAGAGAAGCAAGAATTCAATTATATGGTTTTCGATCCCTATACTTTATTTACCTTAGATAACGAAAAAATTCTACGATCGCTTTTCGGAATATATGTATTAGCGCATTATAGAAATGAACCTGACGATCTTGCAATGATGGCCGATGCTCCTCATCATAGTATAAGAGCATTATCATTACCAAATGGCAAGATAGTTGCAGCAGCACAATTAGCTGAGGAGGGACCGATTCCTAATGAATATATAGATTCCCTGATTCGGGGAGGTAAGATTCCAGGTAATATAATACCTGATAGATTATTAAAACATGGTAGAATTAGAGAAATAGGTTATGGAAGAGGGTGGAGAATCGTTAGAATAGCTGTTCATCCAGATATTCAGGGTAGAGGTATAGGTACATATCTCCTTACAAAACTCATAGAAGAGGCTAGGAGTAAAGGTTACGATTGGATAGGAAGTGGATTTGGTGTCACTGAGAAGCTATTGAACTTCTGGGTGAAAAACGGATTTACACCACTACATATATCACCAGATAGGAACCCTGTTAGTGCAGAATACACAATCCTAGTTATTAAGCCGTTGACTGATCTATGGAGAGATATTGTTAGAATTCTCAATAGGGAATTTAGAATAAAAATAATTGAAAGCATTCATGATACCTATAGAGATTTAGAAGCTGATGTAGCACAAATGCTTCTAAGTTCATATGAAGAAAGCGATATTAATCAATGTACAGCTCCTAGTTTAACACCAATTCAATTAGAAAGAATAATAAGCTACATAGAGGGTTATATGACATACGAATCTTGCAGTGATGTCATTACAATACTAGTTAAACATTATTGGAGAAACAGAGAAAAGTGTAAAATTTTAAATAGGGATGAAGAGATACTTACAATACTAAAGACATTACAAGGACACTCATGGGATACAATATCATATATTTTAAAAACTAGGAAAATAAAGCTATTAGATGATATGAAGAAAATTGTATTAAAATTAGTAAACAGATATTATCCCTTATTAGAGAAGTCTATAGATGAAATAGTAGGTAAAACTTCAATAAAATTGTATATGGATACAAAATAATTGGGTTATTTATAATGAATAGGATTAAATGGAGTGAAATAGTAGAAAAATTAAATAAAAATGCTCCAGATATATACATGGAATGTCCTGGCTGTATATCACCAGAATCATGTATAGATGAACTACCAATGACAACACCAGTCAACATTGTTACACTTAATAGTTGTTGCTCCTGTTTACTAAGCTATGTATTAGACTTAATTCCTAATATAGGTAGAATCTATTTACAATCTAAAACATCTAATGAATATACATCAATATATATATTGAATGATGTAGTTTTAGAAATATCAGAGGATAGAACTTTAATAATACCAATAGATAAAATCCAAGAATTCTTAGAACTTTTAAGAGAATTAGATAACGAAAGCTCTATTTCTATAACTAAGTGGCTTGAAGATGAGGGTCTAAAATAATTCAAAATCACACTAAATACTATATTTTGTTAAGCTTAACATCAATTCCTTCACAACTTATATATATAGTACCATAGAAACCTTTTGCTAATGGGCCTGGATTTACAACAGTTGTTGTGCTAATTTTATCAATACAACGAGATTCGTGAACATGGCCACATAAGGCAAGTAGAGGTTTTACCTCTTCAATAAAGCCTCTAATAGCTTTTGAACCTACATGTTCACCTGTAAAGATTTTATCACATAGTGAGTTATATGGTGGAGAATGTGTTACTAATACAACCTTGCTTCTTCTATCCAAAGTTTTTTCATTTTGAATATAACTTATATATGTTGATTGGAGATCCTTATATATCTCCTCCTCCGAAAATTCAAGCATCGTATGAAATGGTGTTGTAGTAGACCCTCCTAAGCCTATAAACACTATATCTTTAACTTTTTTATATCTTTTATGAAGATATATAAATATGGGGTTTTCCAATTGTTCATAATGATTAATATAATCTACATTACCAGGTATAGCTATAATGTAAGTATTGAATTCTCTTGCAATTGTTAAGAGCTTATTTAAAAGATTAATAGTTTCAAAGTGTTTGCGATAAGGAGCTATATCACCTGTAAATATTATCATTTCAACATCATTTTCCTTAATTAAAATATCTTTAAGTTTATCTACATAACCATGTATATCACTTACTACTAAAAGTTTCATTATTCCTCACCCATTCCTTCAATATATATCTTTTTATATGACTTTAAAATATCGATACCATTAACAGGTTCTTTATTATATAATTCTTTTCTTAATGCTTCTAAAAATTGGGTATCAACTCCCATAAAGTTTGCAGCATTTAGTATTCTTTTTCCTATTACATTAAATTCTTCAATTATTTTATTAATTTTATTTAAATAATTCAATTCTCTACATATATGATGATCAAGAATTATAATCTCTAAATCAGGTATCTCAGAAAAAGATTTAAGAAAATTTAAAGACCTTTTAAAACTTTCCCTGGAATATTTATAATCTAAAAGGTAAGTAGGAGGACCATCAATGATTGCAATTCTTGGAGAACACATCTTAATAATTTGTAGATGTTCTTTTAAAGGACCCCCTTCTATATCAGATGTAAATAGTACTGCATAGTCTTTGTCTTTAATACATAGAGAAATTACATAACCTAGCTTATTACTTTCACCATGAGGTAACGGTTGTGAGAACACTAACTGTGTTTCTCCAAAATTTATTATCTTACCATCTATAATCTTTATATCCTTAGATTTATCTTTTATGATATTTAGAAATCTATTGGCTCTAATTTTTTGTGAAAAATTAATGTTGTTTTGAGGATCCTTAACTAAGAATACTTTGTCTTTATAAAGATTCACATCCACAAATACACCAGGATCGTGATGATCATAGTGATAATGTGTTATTATTATATATTCGCTGTCCTGAATAAAGGAATTTATATTTCTAAAAACCTCTAATAATCTTAGTGCCTCAATTTTATGAGGAGGAAGGCCATACCTTCTTGGAGCAAGAGCGGCTGAAGGATCTATAAATATTAGAGCATTGTTTGTCTGTATATATGTTGCTTGAGACCTTACACCTAGACTTTCAAATGCTATTAGCTTCAATAACATGGTGTTATCCATCATTTATTTTTATACTGTGTATTTCTCGACAACAAATATTGTGGTGGAATTAGCTATATCAGTATCTAGGCATCGTAGATATGTGTTAACATGTATAATTCTATCTGATCTGTTAGTTATACATGATTCTATCTCTATATCTCCAAATGTTTCTGGCTGTTTTAGAAAGTTTACTGAATGATTTATAGCCACCAAAAATTCTTCTTCATTTATAATAAGTTTAGCTATATTTTCAGCCGCCGTTATACTTAACATTGCTATGTAACTACCATGTATATTTCCATGGCTATTTAGCATAAGGGGTGTGGGTTCTAATGTTATATATATACATTTGCTTTTTTTATCCTCTTTATGTTCCTTAATCTTTAATATTTCTTTTAAGGGTTCTGGAAAAGGTTCTAATTCAATATCAATATCTGTCAAATTCACTAACCCATTAATTATTAATAGCTACTAGGTTTTAAACTTAAGATAGCTGTAAGTATTTTTAATATGATTCATTATTTGATTAATACTTATATATTTTATACCTTCTTTGATGATCATTGCCATAGCATCGTCTGTTATTGATGGAGCAACAAGTACACCTTTCACACTAAATCCTCTTGAGATATAGTACTCAAGATATCTTTTTAATTGTAGCACTGCAGCTATTCCTGCTTTCTCATTTTTAACTTCAACTATTATCAAATTCTCTTTCTCATCCTTGAGAAGTAAATCTATTTTTCCATAGGGGGTTGGGATATCTGTTCCAACAATTGTAGAAGCATCTACTATAGAACTTGGATTCAATGCTATAAGGTTTACTATATCTGATTCTCTACCTATAATAAACAATTTTGATGATGTTATATTACATGCTTTAATAAATTCTATGTCAATAAAATCAATTACTACCTCCTCATGGGGGTTATATCTATGTGACTCTATTCTTAATCTACCCTCTATACAATTAAATAGTGCTACAGACTTTGGTGGTTGCCAGTTTAAGGGTTCTACCTTACTTGATTCATGTATTAATAAAGAACCATCTGGCTTAAGCAAGATTATTCTATCTCCTTGTGGTGCATAAGATGCTGCTCTACCGATGTATTCTATAACAATCTTTCCTACAATAATTATTGTATTACTTTTCTTTATTTTGTTTAGTATTTTAACAGCTTCTTCACAATTAGCTATGTCAACATCTATGCATATATTCATGATGAATCAACATAATGTATTCTTGATGTACTCTTTCAATATATTCTTAAGCTTTTCTAGTGATTCGTAGTTTCTTATGGTAATTGAAGCTGCTTCTTTATGGCCTCCATATACACCCTCTACTTTTTGTGATAGCCATTGTGCTAAATTTTTACAGAACTCAAGAGCTTTTCCCTCAGCTGATCTTACTGTTACAACAGCTTTGTCTTCTTCTTCTCTTAAAAGTACTATTGGATATTTATACTTCTTTATATATTCTGAAGATGCAATCCCAAAAAGACCAGCAAATATAAGTGACTCTGTAGCTGTAAATGATGCTAGGTGCCATTTGCATATCTGTTCAACTCGTTCTTCAATCTTTTTTAACAATAATCGTAAAAGCCACTTACCTTTCCAAAAACGGTTTTCAAATTCATTTGAATTCCAAAATTCCTCGCCTTTTACAATAGATTCAACTGTTGAGAGAATTAATTTTTCATTTAATGGTTCAATTGCTAATACTAGCTTTATCTTATCTGCAGTATTTTTTACATTAATTTCTTCAGCGTCTCCTCCCTCACATATATTTGCCACGTTTACTAAAAATTTTTCATAGGTATTTAGGTTCTTTACAAGTAGACTTGCAATTACTTGGGGAGTTGATTGTACACCATTCCAGTAAGTTCTTATATTTATTGCACGATTTTTTAGCGTTTCTATAGCATGCAATGATGATAGATGATGATCTATAATAACTATATTTGTAGATGTATGTTTAAAATTTTTCAGCAACATATCTATAACTGTATCTCGTATAGCTAAGTCTAATATAACTATAGCATCTATGCTTTCTCTACTTATTTTTTTAAATGCGTTAAGTAAATCTTGTTCTAATCTCCATGGATGTGAATATTTTAATATGATATCCGATGGAAAGAAATCCATTAGAAAATGTCTGATATAGAGTCCTGCTGAAATAGCACCATCGCAATCGCCATGAAATATAACAATGGCTTTGCCTTGCATTAATTCTCGCCACTAGAACTTTTTCCTCTGCGTTATATATATTAATCTGTTCACGAATAATGGTAATATGAAGGGAATATAAGTAATGCAGATAGAGAGCATGGGTCAGAAAGATAGCATTTCATATGCATTTAATGTTTTAAGAAAGCAAAAGTATCATATAATAGGTTCACATAGTGCTGTTAAGAAGTGTTATTGGGTTCATAAAGCTTTAACAGAGAGGCTTTTTTGTTATAAAGCTAAGTTTTATGGTATTGAGTCTCATAGATGTATACAGTTCTCACCATCAATTCTCTGGTGCTGGAATTATTGCTTACACTGTTGGAGATATAGATCAGAAGATCAAGATAGAAATGTATGGAACAGATTCCCTGAAAATATTGATGATCCAAGAACCCTTGTTGAGATGGCTATAAATGAACATAGACGTACAATTAGTGGTTATAGAAAATATCCCAATGTTGATTTAGCTATGTATAAGGAGGCTATGGATCCAAGGCATGTTGCTATTAGTCTTACAGGTGAACCTACACTTTATCCAAGACTCGATGAACTTATTGAGGAATTCCACAGACGTAGTATTACCACATTTCTTGTTACAAGAGGTATAAGACCTGATATACTTTCAAATCTTAGAATTGAACCTACACAGCTTTATGTATCTATTGAAGCATTTGATGAAGATAGCTACAAATATTTTAATAACCCCATCTCTTTTATGCTTTGGAAAAGAACACTTGAAACATTAGAAATTCTCCCAAGTTTTACAAGTCCTACTGTGGTTAGAATCACATTAATTAAAAGTTTCAATATGAATCTAGAAGCAATTGAGAAATGGGCTAAAATATTATCAAAAGCACAGCCAACATTTATAGAGGTTAAGGCATATATGCATATAGGCGTATCTATAACAAGATTAAAGCGTAGTGATATGCCTAGCCATGACGAGGTTAGAAAATATGCTGAGATACTTGCTGAGAGAATTGGATATGGTGCTGTGTCAGAAAGTAGACCTAGTAGGGTAGTACTTTTATCTAGGTTTAATAAACCTGTTATAAGATATGGAAACCCGCCTATTAACTGGTATGATATAGAGAAAGTAGATGAATATCAAGATAAGTATAATTATTTATATGAAGTCATATAAAAACTCTAAAATATAGTATGCTTGCAATTCTAAAAGCGATTAACCTAGTAGTATGTATCCATATTCCATGTTAATTTTTGTTTTTAACCCGAAATATTAAAAATAAATGGGATTAGTAGCTAGGTGCAATGATTGTTGATAAAGCATGTGAAGATAGATAATAACGGTGCCATTGAATTTCCATATGGGATCTGCATAGATGGTCATAGTAATGATTGTTTAGCAAGAGTTGTCACGCATGTTCATGCTGACCATACCTTACACCTAGATAGAAGTATTGCCTTTGGTAGATATATAATTGGAACGCCAATTACTATAGAGTTACTAAAGATATTAGGCTACAATATACCATCAGTAAAAACAATTTTGTTAAACTATGAAGAATCCATATATATTGGTGAAGCTAAGCTTAAATTAGAAAAAGCGTATCATATACCTGGCACAGCTCAAGTAGTTCTTGATAATGAAGAGTTTATTGTAGCATACACAAGCGACTTTAAAAGTCCTGGCAACGGTACAAAGATAATTAAAGATGTAGATGTATTGGTTATAGATGCTACTTATGGAGATCCTAGATATGTTAGGGCAGATGAAGATCGTATATGGAACGAGTTTATAAGAATAATTAAAAAGCTTCTTTCAATTGCACCTATAGCTATATATGCATATTATGGAAAAGCACATGAAGTTATGAGCAAGCTTAGAGAGTTTGATATTGATGCACCGTTCATACTTTCTCATCATCATTGGAAAGTAAATCAAGTTCTAAGTAAATATGGCTATAATATCCACAATACTTTTTTGTATGGTAGTAGAGAAGGCGAGGAGATTAGAAGAAGTGGGTGGTTTATAGAATTCCATCACGCTACTTTATTTAAATCATTTAAAACAAGAATAGGTTTATTTCATATATTTCTTACAGGCAGATTTGCAAAGACTATAATTAGACTAGATGAGGGTAATGCATGGATTGTTGGAATAAGCGGACATGCGGATTTCAATGAGCTTATACACTATGTCGATGAATCTAGACCAAGGCTTCTTATAGTAGATGGTTTTAGAAGCAATTATGCTAATAAATTTGCTTCAATAGTGAGAGAAAGGCTTGGCCTTGAAGCTATTGTAAATCCTTAATTTAATATTATTTAAAATATTTTGGAATTCAAATATTGATATAACCTCTCAGATTTTATATAATAATGAATATTTAATTAAAATTTCAATTCATCTTAAATTGTTTAAATTATAAATATCAACTCATAAGATATAGTTATCCTCACTGTATAGCTTTAGCTAAACTTATAAGAGTGAGTTGCATTGTATAATTTGCACTAAAGCTCTGTGTAAGTTAAAAGGTGTTGGAATATGGAGTATATATATGCTGTATTATTGTTGCATTCAGCGAAAAAAGACATATCTGAAAGTAATATAAAGAAAATACTTGAAGCAGCAGGTATAGCTGTAGATGATATTAGATTAAAAGCTCTTGTTGCAGCAGTAAAGGAATTGAACATAGATGACATCCTCAAGTCATCATTTGCAATGCCTGTAGCATCAACGACATCATCCATCTCTGCAACTCCATCTCAACCACAACAAGTTTCAAAGGAAGAGGAAAAAGAAGAGGAAGAGAAGAAAGAAGGAATTTCAGAAGAACAACTAGCAGAAGGTTTAGCTTCACTCTTTGGCTAAGATGAATAACAGCGTTTTAAATTAATCATATTAACACTATTGCTAGAACATAACATCTAAAGGTATTACAATGAGTAAAGCTATAGATGAATCGATATATAGAGTTAGGTTATTTAGCGAAAGGTATCTAAGAAACAGATGTAAAAGATGTGGAGTATATTTTTGGAGTATTAAACCTAGGGAAGATTGTGGAGATGCTCCTTGCAGCGACTATACATTTTTTGATATACCAGTTAAAAGAGCGTTAAGCTATAGAAATGCTAATAAACTGTTTTTAGAGTTCTTCAATAAACATGGACATGAAGTCATAGAACCAAAACCTGTTGTAGCTAGATGGAGAGAGGATTTATATCTTACAATAGCAAGTATTGTTGTCTTTCAACCTCATGTAACCTCAGGCCTTGTTCAGCCACCAGCCAATCCACTAGTAATAGCTCAGCCTTGTATAAGGCTTGAAGACATAGACTCTGTTGGGTTAACTATTGGCAGACATTTAACAAACTTTATAATGGGTGGACATCACGCATTTAATTATATAGATAAATATATTTATTGGACCAACGAAACTGTTGAATATGCACGACAGTTTTTTGTTGAAGAGATAGGTGTTCCTGAGGAAGAGATAGTATTTAAGGAGTCTTGGTGGGAAGGTGGAGGTAATGCAGGCCCTTCATTTGAGGTTGCTATAGGTGGTCTTGAGCTAGCCACTCTTGTATTTATGATGTATAAGGTTAATGGATCAAACTATATAGAGATGCCTCTTAAAATAGTTGATACTGGTTATGGAATTGAAAGAATAGCATGGTTTACACAAAGAACTCCCACAGCATTTCATGCTGTATACGAAGATCTTATAGGAGAATTTCATAAGATTTTAAATGTTTTAGAACCTGATAAAGAGTTGCTATATGAATTGTCTAAGATAGCTGGTAGGATAAAGCCTGATGATCCAATGACTATAGATATGACTTTTACAGAGATAAGCAGATCTACAGGTCTTAAAAAGAAATTTGTTGAAGAACAAATAAGACCTGTGTTTGATGTATATGCTATTCTTGACCATACCAAGACCATATCATTAATGCTTTCAGATGGTGTTGTCCCATCAAATAGTGGTGAAGGTTATTTAGCTAGACTAGTCATTAGAAGAGCTTTAAGAAGGTTAAATAAACTGCATAGCGATGTATCGCTAGCATTTTTAGTTGATAAACAGTTGAGATTTTGGGGAGATATGTATCCACGCATGGTAAAAAACAGAGAAAAAATAAGAGAGATTATAGAGTTGGAGGAGGAGAGATATAGAGAAACTCTATCAAGGGTTTCTACAGTTATCAGCAAATACGTTAAAAAAAGTCCTACGATTGAAGATTTAGTTGAGCTATATGATTCACATGGCATATCACCAGATATTATTAGTGATGAACTTAAAAAGAAATACAATATAGTGGTTGATGTCCCAATAAATTTCTATTCTATAGTTGCATCTAGACACAGCAAGCCTAAAAAAATTAAGGAATATGAAGAAGAAAAACTACCAAGATATGTGATTGAATGGGCTATGAAGTTTCCAGAAACTAGAAGAATATTTCATGAGGATCCCTATCAGAGGATCTTTAAGGCTAGGGTATTAGGAGTTTTAGATGATAGGTATATAGTATTAGATTCAACAGCATTTTATCCTGAGGGAGGAGGCCAGGTAGGGGACAGAGGCTATTTGATAGTAGGATCAAAGAGTTATAGAGTTATCGATACGAAAAAAGTAGATAATGTGATTATACATATTGTGGAGAATGCTAATGATATTCATAGCGATATGGAAATTATCGGTGAAGTGGATTGGAGTATAAGGTATAGAAGAATGAGACATCACACAGCTACACATATATTGTTAGGAGCTCTTAGAAGGGTTCTTGGAGACCATGTTTGGCAAGCAGGAGCTGAGAAAACAGAATTCAAAGCTAGATTAGATGTAACTCACTATAAGTTTCCTTCTGAAGATGAGATTAGTGAAATAGAAAGAATAGCTAATGATGTAGTTGATAATGCTATAGATGTCAAAGTTAGCTACCTTCCTAGAAATGATGCTGAGAAACTATATGGATTTGCACTATATCAAGGTGGTGTACCTATGACACCAATAATAAGAGTTGTTGAAATTCCAAACTGGGATGCAGAAGCATGTTTTGGTACCCATGTTAAAAATACTAGCGAAGTTGGAGGGATAAAGATAATCAATGTTGAAAAGATTGCAGATGGTGTTATAAGATTTGAGTATGCTGTATCAACAGCATTGCCATTATATATTAGAGGTTTTGAAGAAAAATTAAAAAGTATAGCCAAGAAACTCAATAGTAATATATATGATATTGATAAAAGGGTAGAGACGCTGATTAAAGATTTGAATAATATTAAAAGTATGTTGAGAACATATAGAGACATATACATAAGCGAGCTTCTTAAACAGATAGTTAATAATGCAATAGATATAGGAAAAGCTAAACTTTATTTACTTAGACTAGATATAGATGATAAGGAAATGTTAAGAGAATTATTAGTTAAAGCAACTTCAAAAGAACCTAAATTAACCATATTGTCAATAGTTCCACAAAACAACAAAACCTATATAGAAATATCCCTTGGATCAGAAGCGCAAAAGAACATTGATGTAAAAAGTATAGTTTTAGAAATATCAAAATATGTAAACATTAAAGCAGGTGGGAAAAAAGATCATATAACAGGAGTTATAGAATCTGATATAAATATGGCAGAAAAAATAATAGAAAAAATAATACAAGATTATATAAAAACACAGGCCACACAAGCCTAAAAACCTGCGGAAATAAACATCTCTTTGGGCCCGTAGCTCAGCCAGGATAGAGCGCTGGCCTTCTAAGCCAGTGGTCCGGGGTTCAAATCCCCGCGGGCCCGCCACACAAATAAGAGGGTTCACATATTTACAAATCATTAGAATTCTTAGTTTTAACGTACTCTACAGGAAGACATTTATATTAGACAGCTTTCCATACTTTTTAACATTATTAATCCGAAATCATTTTAGGATAGGAAACGGAAGCGTAAAAGTTTTTTAGAATAGCTATGAATTAGATTATTGGTGATGATATTTTATGCGTCTAGTTTTTATAGGTCCTCCAGGTATAGGTAAAGGTACATATGCTAAAATGATTTCAGAAAAGTATGGAATACCACATATATCTACAGGAGATATTTTTAGAGAAGAAATGGCTAAATCATCAGAGCTAGGTTTGAAAGTGAAATACTATGTAGAGAGAGGGTTGCTTGTACCAGATGAGATTGTTATAGAAGTTGTGAAGAATGTTTTACAGAAACCTGAATGTAAAAAAGGATTTATATTAGATGGTTTTCCAAGAACAGTGAAACAAGCTGAAGAATTAGATAAAATAACCGCTTTAGATTTAGTACTACTTTTTGAAGCACCTCTTCAAGTAATTATAGAGAGGGTTTCGGGTAGACTTATATGTCCAAATTGTGGAGCAATATATAACATATCATGGAAGCCCCCTAAAAAACCTGGAATATGTGATGTATGTGGATCACCATTAATTAGAAGAAAAGATGATGAACCTGAAGTTGTTAGAACGAGATATGAATTATATCGACAAACGTTTTCACCAGTAATAGAGTACTATAGAAACAAAAATATTTTGATAGAGGTTTACGCGGGACGTGAAGCTCGAGAGGTTGTAGCTGAGGTAGAAAGAATATTAAAAGAAAGAAATATAATATAGATGCCACTAATATACAGCATTTTGTTTTTAAGGTTAATTAATTATATAATATCATAATCTGTTTTTAACTGAGTTATTTTTTATATAGCTGTTTTAGAAACTCTGTTTATCTCCTCCCAGCTACACTCTATATTAAAAACAACATATATAGTTAATACCATAGCCCCTAAGAGAAAACTCAATAATATTACCAAATGGCATTCCTAGTTCTATCACTAGATAAAATAGTAGCTTTTCTACTATATCTTTTAACAAGCTTTCCTATGTAATTTAATACACCTTTACCCTGGACATATATACCAGGATCTCTAAAACCCTTAGTCGAGAATTGTGTGAAAGCATCGACAACTTTAAACATATATAAAACCCAAGGAGATATAAAACTTTTATAAATTAATAAATTTTTCTAAACTTTTCAACTAATGTAAAAATCTAAAACATAGCAAAAAATATAAATATAGAAAATAATAACATAGCTATGCAATAAATCATAAATATATAAAGTATTTAATCATTCATAATTTAAGAAATTCAATTGAATAGTCAAAGTGGTAAGTCTATGAATCTATCACCCTAAATAATGATTGTATTATATAATCTAATGCAATAGATATAATCGTGAGCATTGTTATAAATAATCATCTATTTAAACTCTATATATACAAATATTTAAGAAAACATGCAATATAATTTCCATTATAAAAATTTAAAAACAATTAATTAGTGTGGATCATCGATTAAGAAATGTTATTGGCTATTTTCATAATTTATTATATGGTGTAAACAATGATAAAACTTTATATTTTTATTTATATTTTGTACAAGATATGTTATAATGGGCTTTTTATGATGATAGCTAGATAAACTGAGTGATGATGATCGGTTTCTGGGCTGATCAATAGAATAGCAATTAAGATAAATCTATGGGGAACAAAACTATAATTTAAAACCTTAAAAAGTGTTGCAATACCAACTTTAAATAATGATACTTTATTTAATCAAAGCCAGATATATCTTGTTTATATTAACTATTAAGAAACACAATATAACTTAAATTAAAAATTATTTATTTTGTATCCTATTTTATTTTTATTCCGTGGTCTTCTATTTCTTTTATTGCTTTTTCGTAGAGTTCTAGCCACCATTTTCTTGGCTCTATAGTTGTCA